>QWCJ01000657.1_pt1 | contig 10909 bp, 9 predicted proteins | sample 1972501 | NCBI WGS metagenome assembly QWCJ01 (sample SAMN09866711, study PRJNA288562) | Human vaginal metagenome isolate term2_vaginal, whole genome shotgun... | isolation source: vagina | host: Homo sapiens | place: USA: California
CGCACGATGAGGTCGTTGTAGCGCTGGCGCACGCGAGTTTCCTCGTTCATGTCCGCGAAGGAGACCGGAAGCGGGCGCAAGGACTTCGCCGCCATGGTCCACGTGGAAGCCATGACGGAAAGCTCGCCGCGGCGCGAGGCAATGACGCGGCCGCGCACGGAAATGAAATCGCCCAAGTCGACGTCAGACTTCCACGCGGCGAGGCGCTCCTCCCCTACCTCTGCCAGCGACAGCATGGCCTGCACCTGGGTGCCATCGCCATCCTGCAAGGTGGCAAAGCAAAGCTTGCCAGTATTGCGCATGAAGATAAGGCGGCCGGCGATGGCTACCTCGACGTCAGTCTCCTCACCCGCGCTGAGGTAGGTGACGCCCTCTTCCGCGGCCGGCTCTTCGCCCTCGGCAACGACCTGGAACTGCTGGCGGAGATCCCGCAGGGAGATCGTGCGGTCTACGGTCACCGGATAAGGATCAGTGCCGGACTCCAACAGTCGGGCGCGCTTCTCACGGCGAATGCGCAGCTGCTCGGGGACGTCAGTAACTTCAGTATTCTTCTTCTCGCTCACGGTTGTCTAGGGTAGTCGATCCCCATACGCTGGCGCGATCCCGGTTCACAGAGAGTTCATCTGGTGGTTAGACAGCATCAACCATGCGGTCATCTCAACCGTATTAACTCAGTGCGTCCGTTGCGACATCCCTTACGCAACCAACGATTTTCGATTTTTGGAGCATAACTTTCATGGCACTCAACGGCCGTAATCTCTTGGCTAACATGTTCACCTCGTCTCGTTCTTCTCTTACCTGCACCTACAAGTGCGGTAATGCCTGTTTCGGCGAATGCGAGAACACCTCCGATAACCCTTACTTCGGCGACCAGTTCTCCCGCCGTACCGCCTTGCGTGCCGGTGGCTTGGCCGTCGTCGCCGTTGGTGGTTCCTCCGCCCTGGCTGCGTGTGCCGCACCAGACGAAAAGGATGCTGCAGCTGGCGGCGGCTCCTCCGACAAGACCAGCGAGGTCAAGGGCTCTGACATCGAGCTCACCTCCGCCGAGGGCATGCACTTTGAAGCCGTAGAGGCCAATACCAAGGATGAGGTCGTCATCCCGAAGGGCTATGAGCAGTCCGTTCTGATTGCCTGGGGTGACCCGGTCATCGAGGGCGCACCGGAATTCGACGTCAACAACCAGACCGCCGCGGATGCGGAGAAGCAGTTCGGCTTCAACAATGACTTCGCCGGCCTCATCGAGCACCCGGATGACAAGAACCGCATGATCTACATGTGCTCGCATGAGTACACCACCGAGCCGATGATGTTCCCGGACTACGACCCGGAGAACCCCACCGAGGAGCAGGTAAAGATCGGCTGGGCCGGCCACGGCCACACCATCCTCGAGGTTTCCAAGGTGAAGGGCTCCGGCGAACTCAAGCGCGAATTCGGCCCGCTCAACCGCCGCATCACCGCCACCACCCCGTTCACCCTGGTTGGCCCGGCTAAGGGCACCGACCTGGTGAAGACCTCCGCCGACCCGAAGGGCGAGAAGGTCCTGGGTACCCTCAACAACTGCTCCGGTGGCGTGACCCCGTGGAACACCATGCTGTCCGGCGAAGAGAACTTCGACCAGTACTTCGCAGGCGGTGACGTCAAGGACGACAAGGCCGCTGAGTCCCTCAAGCGCTTCGGCATCAAGGAGGGCCCGTCCGACCGTAAGTGGGAGAAGTACGATGACCGCTTCGATGTAACCAAGGAGCCGAACGAGCCAAACCGCTTTGGCTGGCTCGTGGAGATCAACCCGCTAGATCCGAACTCCACCCCGGTCAAGCACACCGCTGTGGGCCGCTACAAGCACGAGGCTGGCAACATCCACATCACCAAGGATGGCACCGTGGTCTGCTACTCCGGCGATGACTCCCGCTTCGAGTACGTCTACAAGTTCGTCTCCTCCAAGAAGTACAAGGAAGGCGACCTGGAGCACAACATGACCATCCTGGACCACGGCACCCTGTACGTGGCCAAGATGGAAGGCAACTCCCCGGAGAAGGAAATCGACGGCTCCGGTGTCCTGCCGGAGGACGGTGCTTTCGACGGCAGCGGCGAGTGGGTCAAGCTGCTGACCTCCGATACGGAGAACAACAAGTTCGAGTCCCACGTGGACGGCATGTCCGCCGAGGAAGTCGCCGTCTTTACTCGTGAGGCCGCCGATAAGGTGGGCGCGACCAAGATGGACCGCCCAGAGGACGTTGAGGTTCACCCGGAGACCGAGAAGGTCTACATCGCGCTGACCAACAACAAGTACCGTGGCGCCACCGGTGAGAACGCTAAGAAGAACAAGGAAGACGCCAAGGAATGGGCTCCGGTCAAGGAGAACAAGAACGGCCTGGTCATGGAGCTCGAGGATGACCACGCCGGCGAGAAGTTCACCTGGAACCTCTTCCTGGTCTGCGGTGACCCGCGTGAGGCCAGCACCTACTTCGGCGGCTTCGATAAGGAGAAGGTCTCCCCGATTTCCTGCCCAGATAACCTGGCCTTCGACAACCACGGCAACCTGTGGATCTCCACTGACGGCAACGCGCTGGACTCCAACGATGGCCTCTACGCCGTGACCACCGAGGGTGAGACCCGCGGCGAGCTCAAGTGCTTCCTCACCGTCCCGGCGGGCGCGGAGACCTGTGGACCGATCGTCGACGATGACCGCGTCATGGTCAACGTCCAGCACCCGGGTGAGGCTGACGACGCCACTTTTGAGAACGCCACCTCCCACTGGCCTGACGGCGGCAAGTCCACCCCGCGCCCGGCCGTGGTCGTGGTGTGGAAGAAGGACGGCAAGATCGGTACCGAATAAGGCACCGACGTTGCGTAGTGCGCACTCTTAGGCGGTGCGCAACTGCGCCTCCAGCACCTCCTGCGCAAAATCCCACAACGGGGTTGCAACCCCAGCTTTGACGCCCATGCGTCGGATCGCGCCGACCTGGGCGTCTAGTTCATTCGGCAGTCCTGCTTTGATATCGCGCTGCATCGAGGACGTGCTATCCGGGTGCTGCTGGCGGGCAAAGTCCATGGTCTGTTCCACCACGTTCTCCGGTAGCTCCACGCCGAGTGCGCGTCCAACGGCCTCGACTTCCCGCATGAATACCTCGAGCTGGCCAGGGATTTCTTGGCAGAGGTAACCAATTGGTTTATCCACCAAGGCGCCCAGAGTGCCAGTCGGGGTGACGAACATGGCTTTCGACCAGACGTCGACAAGCGCGGCGTCGTGGAACTTGCTGGAGGCGCCCGCCTCCTTCAGCGCGGCCGCCAGCTCCTCGCCCGTATGGCGCAGTGACTCCGGCGCATCAGCACTCAACGGACCAAAAGCCAAAGCCAAAGGCCCCGGATTGCGCTTGATCTGCGCCGGGCCCAGACGGGTGGCATAAACACGGGCAACCCCAGCAAGGATGTTTTCCTCCCCGAATTCCTCGGCCGCAAGGTACGGAATCTCGACCGAGTTGTGCGTGGTCACCACCGGGATACCCTGCAGGACCTCGCGGTCCTCCGCGCTGCCAAAGGTCTCATTGCCCGGCAGCGCCTTCGACGCGATAATCGCCACGTCCAGCCCACCCAACAGCTCCTTGATCTCAGCAAAGGATTGCGCAGCCGGGACCTTAATAACCTCGGTGGTGGTGGGTTCCGCGTGGGCGTCGATCAGCGTCACGCCCGTCTCCCCCAGCACCCGCGAGGTCTCACCACGGGCGACGAAGGCGACGTCGTGACCCGCTGCTTTCAGTTTTCCGCCAAAGTATCCGCCGATGGCGCCGGCTCCCAGAATTCCAATCTTCATGTCTCCAACCTAACCGGTGGAGACCTGCGCCACAGACTTTTATCCGCGCTGTTCTAAATTTCGGAAGCCAATTCCCAACGGCACGCCCGCGTTATCGATGAGCCGCACGCCGCCGATGGTGGCGGCGAGAAAGAGGCGGGCATCGCCCTCTGCGGGTGGCTCCCCAAGGTCGCGCCCGCGCAGCTCCACGTATTCCGGCTCGACGCCCGCGGCAGTGAGCACCTCACGTGCCACACGGACGACTTCCTCGGCCCCGGACTCCGCCGCATACGCGCCGGCGGTAAGTGCCGCTGACAATGCGCTGGCTTGCTCGCGTGCTTCAGGTGCCACGTCGGCATTGCGCAGGCTCATCACCACACCATCGGGCATGCGCACCGAGGGCACACCCTGCACACGCGCCCCGATGTGAAGGTCCGTAAAAGCTTGTTGGGTAGCCACGAGCAGCTCGTAGTCTTTCTCCCCCATGAACACATCACTGGGGCCAAGCGCACAGGTCAGCGCCACTATGCGGGTCAACTCCGCACAGACGTCTTCCATGCCGTGATCGGGTGCAAGGACCCGCGTGCGCTGGCTCTGCGTGCCATAGCGCCACACCACATCAACGCCGTCGAGGGCGGTGATGTCAGTGTCGTCGTCAACGGCGACGACAACCACGCTTCCGCGCACGCCCTGTGCTGCCTGCACTAAGGCAAGGTGCCCGGCGTGAATATCGCGGCCCAGCGGTACGAGCACCACGCGCTTGCCCGTCTTGCGGTAGGCGCTGCCCACCATGCGGATGCGCTCAATGTCCTCCACTAGGAGTTGTTCGGCCACGGCGCTTCCTTTCTTACTGCCCACAGTTCCAATTCTTCAATCTTTTCCTGCTCGCCCACAATCCGGGCAACGTCGCGGTAGTTCCGCGCCATGCCGAGCTCCACCGCGGCGGGGTAGGCATCGATAATGTCATCGGCGTCGAGGTCGAAGGAGCTGCCCATAAAATGTTCGATAATCTCCGCTTTTATCGACGCCCACACGGTGAGTGCACCGAGCATTTCCGCGTAGAACAGCCGCGCGGCTCGCTCGGCACGTTGTGCCTCAGGCACCGTTTCTGCGGTCTGGTGAATCTCTGAGAGCAACAATCTAATGACGGTATCCGCCACCTCATCGAGAGCGCCCACCGCGTAGGAGTCACCCAGGGGAGCTGCGGCAATCGTCAGACACCCGCGCGTTTCCAGCTCATCAAGGGCTTCCACCCCAGCCAGCAATGAGGTGTGGATGACGATTTGCTTGGGGCGCACGTGCTTTTCGACGTCCCCCACCGCCCCCTCCAGCTCCCTCGCCGTCGCGGCGAGAATCAGCGCATCGAAGCGGTCCAGCTGGGCGGGGTCCTCAAGCTTCTCAATGGTGTGGCCAGCCATCTCCAGACGGAGGGCGAAGTTAATGCCGGCTCGGGAATTACCCCACACCGCCACACGCATGCGCGGAGCAGACATCTACTTCTTCACGTCCTTGTCCGGCTCCTGCTGTTGCTTACGGCGCGCCAAAAGCTCCGCGACGGACACCGCACCCTCACGGTGTTCATCGCTGCGGCGACGGCCACGGGTGCTGGGCTGTGCGCTGTCTGACTCCGGCTTGCGATGGCGGTGGTGCGGCTGTGCGGGGCCAGTATCCTCCTTGACGTGCTGCGCGCCCGCAGCACCCTGGTTCCACTGCACGGCCTGGAAGCTATCGGTCTTGAACTCCGGCGCCTTCGGCTGCGACTGAGTCTGAGGCTTCTGCTGCTGCGGCTTCTGCTCGGTGCGCGCCTGCTGCTTCTCTGCCTTTACCTGAGGCTTTTCGGCCTTCGGCTGGGGCTGCGGCTGCGGCGCCTGCGGCTTCTGCTGTGGTTCACCCATGGGGCGAAACGCCGGGGCACGGTTCTGCGACGGCTGTGGTGCACCGAACGGGGATGGTGCTGGGCGGGTGCCCTGCTGATCTGCGGGCTGCTCGGCGGGTTTCGCAGCAGGCTGCTGGGCGTTGCCACGAGCATTATCCGCCAGCAGATTATCCAGCGGATTGCTCACCGGGTGGGTCGGCTGCGAACCGAGGCGGCCTGCCACGGCGTCGACAGACGGCGCGCCACCGGACTTCTGAGTGAAGTTCACGTTGGGGGCATCGCCGCGCTCATCCACTCCTGCGCCGCCGGCCTTGCGCTCCAGCTCCTGGATGCGGCGAGCCTCCGCATACAGGGCGGCGGGCTCGTAGACCCACTCGCGCCCGGAGATCTCCTCGATTTGGGCGCGGATGGCTTCTAGCTCAGAGCGGATCTCCGCCAGGACCTGACTGTTGTCCGTAGTGGAAGCGCCGGAAGCGGTCAAAGTGGATGCAGCATGGGTGCGCTCTACTGCCAGAAGCTCCTTGGCCTCATGGGCCTGGCGGCGATAGCGCACAACCAGGAAGAAGCCCAGCACCGCAGCCCACAGGGAGGCGAGCAAGGCGATCTTCAGCGCATTCGCCGAACCCGAAATCAGCATGACCAGGCTGGCGATGACCGCCAGAATGACCAAGACGATGAGCCCGATGGAACCAGCATCCGTCTTCGAACCGGTCTCAGAAGACTCCGCCGGCGTTGGTGGCTGAGAGTCCGGCTGCGCAGAAAATTGGGCCGTCGGATAATCGTCCGGGGCCGACTCGTGCTGGGGCTCAGGGGCGTGATGCGGGCTCGTCATGCCCACTAACTTACCGCTTGTGCCCCATCAGTTGGAGGTGGCACCTCGCAGTGTCGCTCCAGCACCACTCCGGCGACACACATCGCGGCACCACCCAGCGCAGAGGTCACCACCCCAGCCAGGTCACCAGCCGCCGCGACGAGCTCACCCGCACGAGGCACCACGTAAACTGCCATGCCTGCATAGGCCCCGCCCACGATGGCGCCGGTCCACGCCGAGGCTTTGCCGACCAGCAAGAATTGCGCGATGGTCATGGGATTGAGCTGCGAGTTGTCCAGGCCGATGCCGTGCTCGTCCTCCTTGGCGCCGCGGACCTTAAGGGTCAACAGCACGCACACCAGCGCCATGGCCCACAGGGAAATCGACACCGTTCCCGGGATGGCCAGCATGGAGCCATAAAAGCGGGTGGTGAGGATGGCGGCCGCCGCGGCCACGAAAAGGGCCGTGCCGATGAGCGCGCCGATCGACGTCCTCGTCATTACTCCCCCAGTTCCTTCACCGCCGCGACCTCGTCCTCATCGAGGTCGGCGATGAGTTCGCGCACCAGGGTGCCGTTAAGCTGCGCGTGCTCATCCGCGGCCAGCCACGGCACGAGCACAAAGGCGCGCTCGTGGGCATAAGGGTGCGGCAGAGTAAGTTCCGGATCTTCGGAGGTCACGCCGTCTATCTGTACGATGTCCACGTCCAAGGTGCGCGGGCCCCAGTGCCGCACGCGCACACGCTCAGCGGCCTCCTCCAACTTCTGGCCGCGGCGCAGCAGCTCCAGCGGGGTGCAGTCCACGTCCACGATGAGCACCGCGTTGAGAAACTCATCCTGGTCAGTCACGCCCCACGGCGGGGTGGCATAGACCGGAGAGGCGGCGATGGTCTCATCGGCAAACTCATCAAAGACGGTCTGCAGCAGCGCGCGGCGATCCTCCATGTTGGAGCCGATGGACAGCACGGCGCGCATTAGCCTGCCATCCTCTTCCGGGAGCGGCGTGCTACGACGGCCACGTCCGCGAAGGTGCGCGGGATGGGTGCCTTCGGCTTGTGGATGGTCACCTCGATGGCGTGGAGAATCTCGAAGCGCCGCATGGCGGTCTCGGCGACTTCTTCAGCCACCGTCTCGATGAGGTCCCGGGAGGGGCCTTCGACGATGTCTGCGGTGACGTCAGCAAGCTCGGCGTAATTCACCGTGCGGGACAGGTCATCCTCGATGCCCGCGGTGTCCAACCAGCAGGTGACATCCACGATGAAGGGCTGTCCTGTCTTCTTCTCTTCCTCGAAGACTCCGTGGTAGCCAAAGCACTCCAGGCCGGTGAGCTCGATGCGATCCGCCATGTTTTATGCCTTTCCCAAAGAAGTGGACACCACTGTTCCGCCGTCCGCGCCGTTGGCGTAGCTGCCGGAGGCATGCGCGCCACCGGTGTAGGATGCGCCCGCGTTCCACGCCGCGGCAACGTCCACGGCATCGCGCGAGACATCCACCTCGTGCACGCGCACGCCCCAGGCGCCCATCTGCGCGGAGATGGCGGTCACGGCCGCGGTGGCCGGGTCCGCGAGCAGCGGGCTGGACTCGGCACCGCGATCCTCCCGGATGGCGGCGAGGAAGCGCTTGCGGGAGGCTCCCACCAACAGCGGGAATTCGCCCTGGAGGAACTCCGGCAAGGCCTTGAGCAAAGCCCAGTTATCTTGTGGGGACTTGGCAAAGCCCAGGCCCGGATCCACGACGATATTGTCGTGGCTGACACCTGCTTGCAGGGCGCTATCGGCCAGCTTCGCCAAGGATTCGTGGACATCGCGCACAACATCCCCGCCGTGGTCGGCCACTCCGGCCGCGCTGCCGAATTGGACGGTGCGCCAGTGCATGAGGCACACCGGCAGGCCGGTCTCGGCCATGGTGCGGTACATGTCTGGGTCGGCGGCACCACCGGAGACATCATTGATCATGTCGACGCCGGCCTCCGCAGCGGCTTTGGCAACCGAGGCCCGCATCGTATCCACGGAGGTCTTAATCCCCTCCTCGTGCAGCGCCTTGATGACGGGCACGACGCGGCTCTCTTCCTCCTCGGCAGCCACGCGCACTGCGCCCGGGCGGGTGGACTCGCCGCCGACATCGATCATGTCCGCGCCGGATTCCACGAGGTGGCGGGCGTGGTTGAGCGCATCGTCGATGTTGATCCAGCGCCCGCCGTCGGAGAAGGAATCCTCCGTGACGTTAACAATGCCCATGACCAGCGTGCGGCCGGGAACAGTGAGATCGCTGACTGCCATTGCTGCTAGCTCCTAATCAGGCTCATGACCTCCGCGCGGGAGGCCGCATTCTTCTTGAAACCACCGCGCACCGCGGAGGTTGTCGTGGTCGCTCCCGGCTTGCGGATGCCGCGCATGGCCATGCACAGGTGCTCGCACTCGATGACGACGATGACGGACTGCGCGTGGAGGACCTCCACCAGTGCATCGGCGATCTGGCTCGTGAGGCGCTCCTGCACCTGCGGGCGCTTGGCGTACATGTCCGCCAGGCGAGCCAGCTTGGACAGTCCAGTGACGTGGCCGTCGGGACCGGGGATGTAGCCGATGTGCGCCGTGCCATAGAAGGGCACGAGGTGATGCTCGCACGTGGAGTAGATGGGAATATCACGCACCAGGACAAGCTCTTGGTGCTCCTCGGCAAAGGTCTTGTGCAGGACCTCAGTCGGATCCTGGTGGAGTCCTGCGAAGACCTCGGCATAGGCGCGGGCCACGCGGGCCGGGGTCTCGCGCAGGCCCTCGCGATCGGGGTCTTCGCCCACGGCGATGAGCAGCTCACGGACGGCGGCTTCGGCGCGTTCGTGATCGAACTCGCGCTGCGCCGGGATGTTATCGCTCATTGTTCTGGCCGTCCTTGTATGGGTTGTTGCGGTATTCGTTCTCTCCCCAGCCGGGTGCTCCCCAGGAGTGATCCTCCGGCTTGGCATGGCGGCCGCGGCGTTCCGGTTCGCGCGGTTGCGGCTGGGCTTCCGGCTGCGGTGCAGCGGCATTCGGCACACGCGGAATCTCTTGGGTGTCCTCGTGGCTAGGGCCGGCCTGTTCTGGGGCCACGGTCTCCTCTTGCGCCCCATCGCTGGCGGCCTCGTCTGCGCTGAGCTGGCGGCCGGTGGGCTCGGTGATATCGGACTCGCCGAAGAAGGTATTGCCCTTCTCCGGATCCACAAAGTCGCCTGCGTGCTGGCCAAAGCTGAAGCCGATCTCCTCGACCGGCGCCGCCGATGTCGCGGCGGCAGTCTCGTCGCCGTTCTTCTTCGCGCGCTCGAGCTCCGCGTGGCGGCGCGCGCGGGCGGCACGGGAGGCGTCGAGAAGCGTCATGCGCTTCGGCAACTCCTCGCCGCGCTCCTGGGCCAGCTCGACCGGGGTCTTCACCGGCTCGCGGCCAGCCTGGCGCGGGAAGCGGGCGTCCTCGTTCGGGAAGACGTCGAAAGCCTCGCGCGGCTCAATGCCTTCGAAGATGCCCTCGAGGTCCGGGCGGCGCAGGGTTTCCTTCTCCAAGAGCATCTCGGCGAGCTTATCCAGGTAGTCGCGGTGCTCGGAAAGGATGTCATAGGCCTGCTGGTGCGCGCGGTCCAGCAGGTAGGCCATCTGCTCATCAATCTTGGCGGCCACGGCATCCGAATAGTCGATGGAGCCACCGCCGCCGGCGGCATAGGCGAAGGGATCGCCCTGCTCCTTGCCGTACTTGACGGTTCCCAAATCCGGGCTGAAGCCATACTCTGTGATCATGGAGCGCGCAATCTTGGTGGCGTGCTCAATATCCGAAGAAGCGCCGGTGGTGGGTGCTCCGAACACGAGCTCTTCCGCGGCGCGCCCGCCCATGGCAAAGACGAGGCGTGAGAACAACTCATCGCGGGTGTACATGCCCTTATCGTCTTCCTGCGCGGTCATGGCATGGCCGCCGGTGCGGCCGCGGGCCAAGATGGTCACCTTGTAGACGCGCTCGATATCCTTCAGCGCCCACGCGGACAGGGTGTGGCCGCCCTCGTGGTAGGCGGTGACCTTCTTCTCATGTTCGGAGATGATCTTGCCCTGGCGGCGCGGGCCGCCGACGACGCGGTCGGTGGCCTCCTCCAGCGCGTCATAGGTAATGACGTTGCCGCCGATGCGGGCGGTGAGCAGGGCAGCCTCGTTGAGCACGTTGGCCAAGTCCGCGCCGGACATACCGGCGGTGCGCTTGGCCAGCTGCGCCACATCCACTTCCTTAGCCAGCGGCTTGTCCTTGGCGTGCACGCGCAGGATTTGCTCGCGGCCGGCCAGGTCCGGGTTGGTCACCGGGATCTGGCGGTCGAAGCGTCCCGGGCGCAGAAGCGCCGGGTCCAGAATGTCGGGGCGGTTGGTCGCGGCGATGAGGATGACGCCTTCGCGGTCGCCGAAGCCATCCATCTCCACGAGCAGCTGG
>QWCJ01000658.1_pt1 | contig 10897 bp, 10 predicted proteins | sample 1972501 | NCBI WGS metagenome assembly QWCJ01 (sample SAMN09866711, study PRJNA288562) | Human vaginal metagenome isolate term2_vaginal, whole genome shotgun... | isolation source: vagina | host: Homo sapiens | place: USA: California
GATTATCCTGGTTTGGAGGATTATATCTGGGGTGATTCTGTGAATGTAGCATTCAGTTATGACCATTACCGCACTGGTGGTAGCGTTGTGGTGCCTGATCCTACACCTAATCCTACACCCCAACCGGGTGTGGATGGCGTGGTTTTCAATGAGTCGTTTGCATCGGGCAAAGGGATGTTCACTGTCGACAACAAGAAATTGTCAAACGGGATGGCTAACGTTTGGTCCAGTTATGCGAACGACAAAGTGCAGTGTATGAAGGCATCTGCCTATATCAAGGGTGCAAACAAGGCTGCTGAAAGCTGGTTGATATCGCCTGTCATCGATTTAACTGCGTATGAAAAAGTACAAATGAGCTTTGAACAGGCCTGCAAATATCTAAAGATTTACAAAAATAGGGGAGGAGAATTCTTGTCAGTGATGGTTCGTGAGGTAGGACAATCGACCTGGACGAACTTGAATATTGAAATCCCCGGGCTTGAAAATTGGACGTTTGTACAGACCAACCCCATCAACTTGAGTGCCTATGCTGGCAAGAAAATACAAGTGGCTTTTGCCTACAAAAGTACCACTTCGTGTGCGCCAACCTGGGAAATCAGAAACTTGAAGGTGACAGGAAGTGTGCCTACGGGCATCTCCCGAGTAATTACCGATTGGAATAAGCTGGACCCAGCGGCACCGATGTTTGATTTGTTTGGGCACCGGGTGCGCAGGAATTACAGAGGAGTGGTGATTCAACATGGCAGAAAACATCTCAAACGATAACGGCATTTAGTTGGGATAAATGGCGTGATACTGCTGAAAAAAATGTATATTAGCAGAAAAATTGGAGGCTTTCATGAGAAATGAGTTCCTTTTATGTAGTGTGTTTGCCCTTCTGGTGGGATGCTCATCAAGCCGTTTGACACCACAGCAGAAGGTCGTGAAGTCGGCCTGGACGGCGCAAAAGGTTCACGAAGCCATTGAAAATAAAAAGATGGCAGTGGAAATTAATTATGTCATTCCTTTCCGTGCGGGTATGAAACATCTGGACTACGGATATGACATCCGCCTGTCTGGCGACACGCTTTATTCTTATCTTCCCTACTATGGGCGTGCCTACAACATCCCATACGGGGGCGGAAAGGGCTTGGTGTTTAACGCTCCTATTCAAGATTATGTTGTCAGTAACCCTAAAAAAGGGTTGACAAAAATGGACATCTATGTAGAAAACGATGAAGATCGTTATGCGTATATGATGGAAATTTTTGATAACGGACAGGTTAACCTGCTGGTAAGGGCGCAAAAACGTGAACAAATCTTGTTCAGAGGAAAACTCGTCATCAAGGATGAAAAGGAACAATAGTAGATGCATCGCCCTTCTTGCAGCCTGCGTTGGATGGGCATGTGCTGGTGGAATGGTGCCAGATAGCTTGTCCTATGATTTGATTTGTCTTTAAGCAATTGTGTCAATCCATAGCTGTTTAAATCATGACCAACCCACGCTCACATTCCTATCGGCACCACCATCATCGCCATCACCACCACGGTTCAAGGTGGAAGAGAAGGCTGAAGGCCATGGCTATTGTGGTTTCTTTTTTGTTTTTTGTGTTCTGTTCGGTGGTTATCTTTTTCCCAGAGCAGTACAGAAGTTTTCTTTCAGGTCTGCAAACTACAGCTTGGCAAAGCGGTTTGCTGCCTCATCCCCGGAGCAAATATCATTATGATGGTATCGATGTTTCGCATCACCAAGGACCTATCGATTGGCCTTTGGTGGCCAGCGACACGTGCATTCAGTTTGTATACATCAAGGCTACCGAGGGCAGTACGCACGTCGATACGCTTTATCAGTACAATATACGAGAAGCCAAACGTGCGGGATTGTTGGTTGGGTCGTATCATTTTTTGACCTCTTCCAGTTCTATGCGTTCACAATTCAACAACTTTATCACCCATGTTGACAGTACATCTCAGCATCTTTTGCCGATGGTTGATGTGGAATGGTCGGGGGTAAAAGGGTGGAATAAGCGCCAAATACAGGACAGTTTGGCTGTTTTTGTAGGGTTGGTCAAGCAACATTACGGTTCGTATCCGCTACTTTATGCCGACAGTCGCTTCTATAACGACCATCTTTCGCCTCGCTTTGACAAGCTGCCCCTATTCATTGCCCATTATAGTGATGAGGCTCCCGTGGTGGAGGGCGCTCATCGGCACTATATCTGGCAACGCGATCAGCATGGATGGGTGAGTGGTATCAATCGTGAAGTGGATTTGGATGCGTTTGCATCAGGCACGACAATCACTGATATCCTGCTTCCATTAAAATCCAATGAATAATGACTTCTGGCAACAAAATAATCTTCTAAAAGGTTAAAACCAGTTTGCCGAAGCCATTGATTGTGGTTTATTCTCGAAAGGAATAATTGTATTTATCTTGATAATGATAGGATCGGGGAGGATTTACAGCAGCTCCAATTCCACCGGACAGTGGTCGCTTCCTAAAATCTCTGTATGTATTTTGGCGTCAACGAGTCGTTCTTTGAGCCGTTCTGAAATGAGAAAATAGTCGATACGCCAGCCGGCATTCTTTTCTCTTGCACGAAATCTGTACGACCACCACGAGTATGTTACTTGCTCAGGATAGAGATGACGAAAGGTGTCTACAAAGCCATTGTTAAGCAAAATGGTCATCTTTTCACGCTCTTCGTCCGTAAAACCGGCATTACGGCGATTGGTCTTGGGGTTCTTCAGGTCAATTTCTTCATGGGCAACGTTCAGGTCTCCGCAGATAATCACTGGTTTGATGGCATCCAGTTGCTTGACGTAAGTTCGGAAATCGTCTTCCCATTGCATGCGATAGTCAAGTCGGCGAAGCTCATCTTGCGAGTTGGGAACATAGACGGTGATGAGGAAAAAGTCCTCCATCTCCATGGTTATCACCCGTCCTTCGTGGTCGTGTTCGTCTATTCCCAAGCCATACGTCACGTTCAGTGGTGTATGTTTGGTGTAGATAGCGGTACCCGAATAGCCTTTCTTGTCGGCATAGTTCCAGTACGATTGATAGCCTTCAAACTGCAAGTCCAATTGGCCTGCCTGCATTTTGGTTTCTTGCAAACAAAAAAAGTCAGCGTCCAAATGATGGAATGATGCTTCAAAATCCTTCTTCACACAGGCCCTCAGCCCGTTAACGTTCCATGAGATAAACTTCATATACTTAGCTTAATCGTAAATAATTGTATTTGGCGATTCCCAAGTTGCTGTCTTATGTAAACCTTGAGAAGGCCGATTTGTCATCCAATTGCTTGTTGATGGTGAGGAAACACCACAATGAAGGAGGACGGATGCCAAATACTATTGGTGAAAATTTATTTATATTCTCTTTGATTCCCCACGCAGAAGATTCATGAACTCCTCACGAGTTTTGGCTTGATTGAAGGCACCACTGAATGCACTGGTGGTGGTGATGGAGTTTTGTTTCTCCACTCCGCGCATCTGCATGCACATGTGTTTGGCTTCAATCACTACCATCACTCCAAGAGGTTTGAGTGCACTTTGGATGCAATCTCCGATTTGTTGCGTCAAACGTTCTTGCACTTGCAGACGGTGACTGTATATGTCTACCACGCGAGCTATTTTGCTTAATCCGGTGATGTGGCCGTTGGGGATGTAGGCTACATGCACTTTTCCATAGAAAGGCAGCATGTGGTGCTCGCACATGGAGAAGAAATCAATGTCTTTGACGATGACCATTTGATTGTATTTCTCATCAAACAGCGCATCGAGAAGTACTTGCTTGGGGTCTTGTGCGTATCCTCTTGTCAGCACTTGCATGGCTTTTGCCACGCGCATGGGAGTCTTCTGTAGGCCTTCGCGCTGTGGGTCTTCGCCGAGAAGTGATAATATTTTTTCGTAATGTGAGGCCAGTTCGTCCAGGCCTTCACGAAATTCAGTATCTGAATTCATTTGTTTCTTCGTTCCTATTGTTTAATATTGTACAGTAATTTTGCCGCGTACAATGCTGGCTTGTTTATACCCAAGACCTTTCACTTGCTTGAGAATGTGAGCCGCTTCTTCATAACTTCGATAATTACCTACGCGACAAATCCATCTGGGAGAATAGAAATGAACGTAAACCGGCTCATTAGGAAACGTCTGTTTGATGATGTCTCTGGCGGCTTCTGCTCGTTGTCTGTCGGCTCGTGAGTTGCCTCCAGCATAGACTTGCACACGGTATCCATTGATTTTATACCCCTTCCGCATCACTTTTTTGCGCAAGTCGACGGTGGGAATCTCCATCTCATTGGTCGAAGTTTCTTCGTTTTGCAGTCGTTTGTCTTCATGCCTGGCCGTGGAATCATGTTTCATTTCAGCTCCCTCTTTAGGTTTCTGACCATTCTTCTCTCCCGGTTTTGATGTGACTGCAGGTGAGTTTTGATTCTTCGTTGATGCGACATTCTTTACGTCTTGCGTTTTGTTATCAGTCCTGCCAGTCTGTGTTGTAGCGATTTTCGCTTTTCCGTTAACCAATTCGTCGATATCCTTACTCTGGCTAACTTTGACAGATGCTTTTCCTGGTTCCTTCTTCTGAAGATGATCAAGGAAAGTCTGTGCATCAGCAAATGTTACTGAACAAATGATGATGATGAATAAAGTGACGAATTTCTTCATTTTTCTTTGTTGTTAATTCAGGAATATCGAGTGAGACAAAGACTCTCTGTTGGACAAGTCTTGCCTCACTCAACATGAGTGGAGTCCTATTTCTTCCAAGCGTCAATGATGCCCTTGAAATCGGCACATTTGAGTGATGCGCCACCAATCAGACCGCCATCGATATTTTCTTTAGCGAACAATTCAGGTGCGTTGCTGGCTTTACAGCTGCCTCCATACAAGATAGTGGTGTCCTGAGCCAACTCGTTACCATACTTTTCAGCAACGATTGAACGAATATAGGCATGAATCTCTTCTGCCTGATCGGCTGTTGCAGTCTTTCCTGTACCAATAGCCCAGATTGGTTCGTAGGCGATAATGATGTTCTTAAACTCCTCTTCAGAAAGGTTAAATACAGAACCTTCGAGTTCTGCCTTCACCACTTCGTTCTGCTTGTTGGCCTCGCGCTCTTCCAAAGTCTCTCCAATGCAGAAGATAACCTTCAGGCCATTCTTCAATGCCAACTGCACTTTTTCCTTCAAGATTTCTGGTGTTTCCTTGTAATATTGACGTCTTTCAGAGTGACCAAGAATGACATATTGTGCTCCGGTGCTCTTTACCATCTCTGCAGAAACCTCACCTGTGTAGGCTCCTTTTTCCTTATCGGCACAGTTCTCAGCACCCAAACCCACCAAGTTTTTATCCAATACGTCTGCAACACATGCCAAGTGAATGAACGGTGTGCAGATGATAACGCCGCAGTTGGGCTTTTCTGCTACTAATGCTTCATTGATTTCTTTTGCCAAAGCAACACCTTCTTGCAGGTTCAGATTCATCTTCCAGTTGCCTGCTACGATTTTTTTTCTCATTTTACTATTCTTTTTTTAGAGTTGATTTATTTTCTTTTTCTTTCTTTTGATAGCGTTCTTCTTTCTTTTTCTTGAACTTCAACCACCGGCTCCAGGCCCAAAGACGGTCGGCAATGGTCAGCAACATCAGTGGCAGGATGAACCACAAGAAGATTTCTGTTATCCTGGTTGGTACGCTGTTGGCCGGCACTTGCCCAATCACTTCTTCGTTCAGCGGCCATTGCATGTCGACTTCTTTCGGCAAGTCGTTGTGACTCCATTTCCTAATGATGGTTCCTTTCTTCAGTAAAAGCAGCCCAGGATTGCTCCTGATGATGGTCTTCAGCGTGGTTTCGTCAGTCATGTAGAACGGATATTCGGCACCCGTTAGATCCTGCCAACGCTTGATGTGCGGCTCGGTACTCGACGTGAGGCAATAAAATGGATAATTGTACGTCTGTGCATACTCGTAAATCCGGTCAATATCGCCAAAGTTTGAATCGTCCGCATATTCCAGATGAGGCGAGATGAGCAAGAAAGTGTAACTCGTATCGTTCAACACTTCCTGCGTGAGGTCATCTCCCTGTTGGGTTTGAATGCTGAAGTCGTGTATGGGAGGCACGTACCCTTGCGCCGTCTGAACGGTCTTACTGTCCACAAATGTCCAGGTAGAGTCGGGGTAATTCTCCAATGTAAACTCCTTCGTTACGCCATTTTTTTTCAGCAAGAACGTCGTTTCAAACTTGGGTTGCTCCGCTCCTTCGGGAATCACCATGCCCTGTTGAATGTTGGCTCCCACATGATAAGGCCTGAAATCGAACAGTGGCAGTTTGTACAGACAATACACACTGGACACGATGATGAAGAAGATGGTATAGTTGAACACTATCCATTGGTTGGGTCTTGATATGAAACGCCACATGCGTGTCGGCCAAATGGCCGTGACGATGGCGCAGCCAAGCAGCACAATGTTCTTCAATAATGTCTCCGTATTGCTCAGTTTGATAGCATCACCAAAGCACCCACAGTCGCTGATGGGATTGGCGATGGCCAACCACAGCGTCACAACTGTCATGATTGCCATGAAAACCAGCGTGATTTTCGACACCACTCGCCGCCTGATGGCCAGCAGGATGAACACGCCCAAGCAGAATTCCGAAGCCGACAAAACCACCGAAGCTCCCAATGTCATCCAGTCGGGAACCATGCCTTGCCATGCCAATGCTTCCAGATAGTCTTCTATCTTATATTGTGTCCCCAGCGGGTCAATTGCCTTGACATATCCCGAAAGGATGAATGTCACCCCCAGGAGCAGGCGGCAAATGTTGGTCAATATCGTCTTGAGTTTATTCACTGAGCCTGATAACACCGAAGACAGCGTAGTTGATGATGTCCATCAAATTGGAGTCAATGCCCTCAGAAACGAGTGCCTGTCCATGGATATCTTCCAGTTCTTTGATTCGTTGTATCTTTGTCAAGATAAAGTCAGTGTAGCTGCTCACGCGCATCGAGCGCCATGCCTCATCGTAGTCGTGGTTCTTTTTCACCATCAGTGTGAGCGCTTCGTTGGCATGTCGGTCGTACAACGCCATGGCCTGCTCGGTGTTGATGTCTATTTCGTCAACGAACCCTTTCTCCAGTTGAATCAGTCCCACGATGCCATAGTTAATCAAGGCCATGAATTCCGGGCGGATGCCTTCGTCTATCATGGCTTCTTTCTTGATTTCCAACGAGCGTATGCGCTTGGCTTTGATGAACAGCTGGTCTGTCAATGACGACGGACGCAGAATGCGCCACGACGCACTGTAATCGTGAAGTTTCTTCTCAAAGAGCGTGCGACATTCGGTCAGCACCTTCTTGAACTGTTCTTCTGTCTTCGTATTGTTCATATTTATTGTTTGCAAAATTAGTCAATTTTCATGAAATATCCAAAGGAAGTGGATGTCGATTTTTCGCCGACAGATCTGAGCTGAATAGGTTGATAGGTTAACAACGAAAAAAATGAAGAATCGCTTTGCGGGGTTATCTCTCGCCAGTCGTTCTTCATTCTCTATCTTCTGCGCAACCCTCCAGGTTACATGACGTATCTGAAACCTGTGCTACAGACCCTGTTTCTGCCGCATTCTAATCATTCGCACCACGCCGCACATGGCCTCGTAGCGCGCTTTCAGCGAGTCGCGTTCCACCCTCATCATGTTGGCTTTGTACAGATTCGATTCCATGGGGATGCTTCTCAAGACGGTTTGTAGTGCCGAGTCGGTCTGGGCAATGTCGGCCTGCGCCAGCTTCAAGGAAGCGTTTTGCCAAATGCGTAGGGCCTCCTTGCGGCTCTCTATGGCTTTGGGAAACCGCATGCGCAGCGCCATGATGGAGTCGAGTGCTTCGTTATAGCAACCGTCCTTATATAAGGTCTTGATTTGAGAGAGCAATCTTGCTGCTTTTTCGTCTTCAGATGGTGTACACGAACAAAAGATAAGCGTGCACAGAATCAACCACATATATTTCTTCATGTCGCAAAAATACGATTTTTCTCTTTCATAGCACCCAAAACATGGCTAATTTTTAGTAACTTTGCAGCCACTTAAGAAGTTTTATAGTTTCAACATGCGTAATCTCTCCAATGCCGACTTGGCTCATCTCCTTGATCAACCTATCTTTCATCACCTATCCGCTGTGGCCGATGACTTGCAGCTGGAATGCTATGTAGTGGGTGGCTATGTTCGCGACCTTTTTCTCGAACGACCGTCCAACGACATCGACGTGGTGGTGGTGGGCAGCGGCATTAAAGTGGCTGAGGCCTTGAAGCAGCGGTTGGGCAAGCAAGCTCATCTGTCGGTATTTCGCAATTTTGGAACGGCGCAGGTGAAGTATAGGGGAATGGAAGTGGAGTTCGTTGGTGCTCGAAAAGAAAGCTACAGCCACGATTCACGCAAGCCCGTGGTGGAGGATGGCACCTTGGAGGACGACCAAAACCGACGTGATTTCACCATCAACGCCATGGCTGTCTGCCTCAACGAGGCGCGTTTTGGTGAGTTGGTCGATCCCTTTGACGGTCTTTTAGACATGGAAGACGGCATCATTCGCACGCCGCTTGACCCCGATATCACCTTCTCTGACGATCCATTGCGCATGATGCGCTGCGTGCGTTTCGCCACACAGTTGAAATTTTTCATCGAGGACGAAACCTTTGAGGCATTGCAGCGCAACAGAGAACGCATCAAGATTGTCAGTGGGGAGCGTATCGCCGACGAACTGAACAAAATCATGATGACCGACCACCCCAGTCGGGGATTCGTAGAACTGCATCGCTGTGGACTGCTCGAACTTATCTTGCCTGAGTTCACCCTCATGGACATCGTGGAAACAAGGAACGGCAGAGCGCATAAAAACAATTTCTATCATACCTTGGAGGTGGTTGATAACATTTGCCAACATACCGACAACTTGTGGCTTCGGTGGGCCGCTTTGTTCCATGACATCGGGAAACCGCGCAGCAAAAGGTGGGACGCACAGGCCGGATGGACGTTCCATAACCATAATTACATCGGCTCCAAGATGATTCCAGGCATCTTCAGACGACTTAAATTTCCCATGGACAGCAAGATGAAGTATGTGCAAAAAATGGTTGATATGCACATGCGTCCCATCGCCATCGCCGATGAAGAGGTGACCGATAGTGCCGTTCGTCGCTTGATGAATGATGCAGGTGACGATATTGACGGCCTCATGACGCTGTGCGAAGCCGACATTACCAGTAAAAACGCACAGCGCAAACAGCGGTTTTTGGACAACTTTCGCATGGTACGCGAGAAGCTGGATGACCTGAAAGAACGCGACTATAAGCGGCTGTTGCAGCCTTGCATCGACGGAAACGAAATCATGGAGATGTTCCACTTGCAGCCATCGCGCGAGGTGGGAACGTTGAAGCAGACCTTGAAAGATGCGGTGCTTGATAACAAGGTGCCGAACGAACGCGAACCGTTGATGGCTCTTTTGATTGAAAAAGCCAAAAAGATGGGGTTGGACGTACCCCAAAAATAGGAGTGAAGGAACTGCGGTTTTGTCAATATTTTTGGTCATTTCAAAACTTACATTCTAGAAAAAATCAAACCAATTTTAGCTTAAAAAATCACTTTCTGATGCCCTTGCTTGGCCAATAGCATTGACTTTGGTCTTCTATAGCATGCTTTTTGTTCCTGAAAAGCATGTCCGTTGCTGTTCAAACTCAATGCTCTTAGCGTGCAATATGATTGCTTTTGAGATAACGTTCATAGGGAATTAAGCAGGAAGTTGCTGTGGGTGAAGCACATACAAAATTCGCGTATTTTCGACCACCGAGGCAGTTGCTTGCAAATACGCGAGTATTTGAGCCGGTTTGCAAGATTTTTCAACGTCCCAGGCAACCCGTTTTTGACATCTTGGTTGGGGTAAGATGGTATCGATATTAACGCTTACTTTCATCTTTCTCCTATCCGTTTGATGTGCGTGTTTTTGAATTTTGAATCCAATGAAGAATGTTTGCATCTACTTGATGTAAATCCTCTATTTTCGTTATTTGCAGATAATATATGTTAAATGTAAGTGGTATTGATGCCAAAGTGAGAAAAAATCATGTAATTTTGCATGACAAAAACTTATAGGCTTGCAATAGTTTTCGGTTAGGTTCTAATCGTATGTTTTTTTGAGAAAGAATGAAAAATAATAGATTATATAAAGGTATGAGACAAAAAAGTATGTTTTTGTTTGCAGCCATGGCTGCACTCTTGGTTTCGTGTGGCGGTAGACCCAACATGAAATTCGGTGACAACGAATATCCTGTCACGCAAATCGAGTCGACGGGTTCTACAACCCAGACCACTTATCCGGCCGTGATCAAGGGTATTCAAGATGTTGAGATTCGGCCGAAGGTGTCGGGATTCATTACAAAGTTGAACGTGAAAGAGGGCCAAACCGTAGGCAAGGGGCAGGTGTTGTTCGTGATAGACAACAGTACTTATCAGGCATCGGTTCGCCAAGCGCAGGCTGCCGTGAACTCAGCCAAGTCGCAACTCAACACGGCTAAGTTGACCTACGAGAACAGTGAGCAGTTGTTCAAGAGCAATGTCATTGGCCAATACGAATTACAATCAGCTCAAAACACTTACGCAACGGCACAGGCAGCGGTGGCTCAGGCACAAGCTGCGCTAGCTTCGGCGAAGGAGATGCTGAGTTTCTGCTATGTCAAGAGTCCTGCGGCAGGTGTCGTGGGCAGCCTTCCTTTCAAGGTGGGTGCTTTGGTGAGCGCCTCAAGTCCCACGCCGTTGACCACCGTTTCCAACAACAGCACGATGGAGGTTTACTTCTCCATGACAGAAAAAGATGTGCTGGAAATGACCAAGACATCGGGCAACATGTCGGCTGTCATCGCCTCGATGCCAACGGTA
>QWCJ01000659.1_pt1 | contig 10893 bp, 10 predicted proteins | sample 1972501 | NCBI WGS metagenome assembly QWCJ01 (sample SAMN09866711, study PRJNA288562) | Human vaginal metagenome isolate term2_vaginal, whole genome shotgun... | isolation source: vagina | host: Homo sapiens | place: USA: California
ATGCTCATCAACGACCATCACCGACTCATCCTTTGGACCGTACGCGAGGGTCATCTGTTGCAAGAGGCCATAGACTGGTGTCATGAGCGCGGGGTGGATTTTTGGGCCGTGAACCGTGACTACCCCGAGGAGGAGGTGGAAAAAAACAACCACTTCAGCCGCAAACTAAAAGTGGATTATTTCATAGACGACCGTGGTATCGGCGGATTGCCCGATTGGGGACAGATATACCGCATTATCTCTGAGCACCGTACATACGCCGATATCATGCGCGAGGCCATGGGACACATTTCTGAGGAGCGCACAAGGCGCAAAAAATGGTGGTGGAAATGATGAGGCAAGTCACTGCCCAAGACCACCGCTCGCGACAGCGCAACCTTTTTTAAACACCAAACAATGACCAAGCAGGATCTCAAAATTGTATTCATGGGCACGCCAGACTTCGCAGTGAGCACGCTCGACAGACTTGTCAACGAACGGTTCAACGTGGTGGCGGTGGTGACGCAGCCCGACAAGCCAGTGGGCCGTCACCAGAACGTTTTGCAGCCATCAGCCGTGAAGCAGTACGCCATAAAACATGGCATACCTGTGTTGCAACCTGCGAGGATGAAAGATGCCGAATTTATTAGCGAGCTGGCCACTTACAAAGCCGATATCCAAGTGGTGGTAGCCTTTCGCATGTTGCCCGAGATAGTGTGGAGCATGCCACCTTGCGGCACGTTTAACGTACATGCGGCCTTGTTGCCCCAGTATCGGGGAGCGGCTCCCATCAATTGGGCCATTATCAATGGTGAAACGCAAACGGGGGTTACCACATTCTTTCTTGACCACGACATAGATACCGGACGTATCATCCTACAAAAAAGATTTTCCATTCCTGATGATGCCGACGCGGAATATGTATACGACGGATTGGCCGCCCTCGGAGCGGACATCGCCGTGGAGACGCTATACCGTGTCATCGACAGCGGCGGGCGCATAGCGTCCACACCGCAAGATCAATGGGACAAAGATAGCTACCAAACAGGAGGCCAGCTACAACCCGCGCCCAAGATTTTCAAGGACACTTGTCGCGTGCGGTGGGACCAAAGCGCCAAGCGAGTGTACGATTTCATACGCGGCTTGTCTCCCTACCCCACAGCTTGGACCACACTCTGCCAAGACAGCACGGACAAAGCACTCACTCTAAAAATATTCAAAACCTTGAAAACGGGCATCACCGCCACAGGCCACGAGCCCGGCAGTATGCGCGTGGAGAGACACCGCCTGCTCGTGGCTTGCGCCGACGAGTGGCTGGAGCTCACCGAGTTGCAACTGGCTGGCAAGCGCAGAATGCACGCCCGCGACTTCCTTAATGGCAACCATGACATAGATTTGGCCCATCTCTCATAGGGCACCGACGATACTGCAGACAACTTATTTGGGCACGCTGACGCGCACACGCCATCTCTATGGCTCAGAGCTGATATTTAATGGGGGAGCTAAAGGCTCAGTAGGTATTTACTTTGGGGGCACCATAGGTCCTCCTACGATTGTGGTAACCATATATAACCGCAAACAGGATTAAAGACAGAAAGGCATGATGTGGGCATAAAAGTTCATACGTGTAAATTTCTACCGCGCTCAGACGCTTCTTGAATCCGGTGTAGTTGTCTTCATTCATTCTTTGCTCCCCACTCTTCACTCCTTACTCCTTAGTCTTCATTTTATAAAATAAAATTACTGTTTTTTGATCATTATTTTCGAGTCATCCAGAGCAAAAAGGGCTATCTTTTTTTGTCAAAACCAAGTAGAGCTTTTTCAAAAATCATAAGAGGGCTGCGATTGGTACTTTCTCATAGCATGATTAGGCCTTATTGGCAGCGCGAAAGAGCCTCCATCACGCTGCGATTACAACCTTATCATCATGCCATTTGATACTTAACAGCAGACTACAAAATAGGAGAATAAAGGCTATTTTTTCAAAGACGCTGAATGTCAATCGTTTACAAACTATCGCAGATTTCGCGTATTTCGGACGAAGGCAAACTTATTTTTAAATAAGCGAATTTGAGAGGGTTATTTGTTCAAATAATTGACTATTTCTAATTTTTCAAACACTGCGTTCGGGATAAGCAGGTTTTTAAAGAAAAAAACCGAAAATGAGCAAATGTTCTGTCGCCATCTCGAAGCGTACACACGCCCCATTCGGCCACCTATGTTGTACATGGCGAGCATCTCTTCAATAAACATACGGGCACTATTGTACCAATGGGTTAATCTCAATAGCAAAATGAAACACCATACTTTTTCTACTGAGCCATCCCCATGCCTCACCAAAGAGCAAGGCGCCAAGCCTCAATGAGACTTGGCGCCTTGCTTTATACACAGACAACGCTTACAGCTCCCAGCCAATAGCCGACGCTCCCAACACGGCTGCCGAGCTGCCCTCCAAGGCACTCACCAAGAATTTGGCCTTGCCCTTGAACACTTTAAGCACATGCTTGTCGTAGCTGCGACGTATAGGCTCCATGATAAGCTCGCCCGCTTTGGCCAATCCACCAAAAAATACAAATGCCTCTGGCGACGAGAACGCAGCAAAATCCGCGCACGCCTGACCTAACATATCACCCGTAAACTCAAAAATATTTTTCGCCATCATATCGCCCTTGCCAGCGGCAATGCTTACGTCGAGCGATGTGATATTGTCGGCGTCAAGCTCGCGCAACAACGAAGGCTCATCAGACTGGCTCAACATCTCGCGAGCTGTGCGTGCCACGCCCGTGGCCGAGCAGTATGCCTCCAAGCAACCTGTGCGGCCACATCCGCATGAGCGACCATTCTCACGTACCATCGTGACGTGACCCAATTCGCCGGCAAAACCGTCAGAGCCATACACCACATGCCCATCTATCACAATGCCCGAGCCCACGCCCGTGCCAAGTGTGATCATCACGAAGTTTTTCAAACTGCGCGCCACGCCATACGTCATCTCGCCAATAGCGGCCGCATTAGCATCATTGGTAAGTCCAACGGGCACGCCAAGCACTTTCGAGAACATGTCGGCCAAAGGCACTATACCATTGTGTCCCCATACGAGATTGGGCGCAAACTCTATTGTCCCAGTATAGAAATTACCGTTTGGCGCACCAATACCCATAGCCTTGATTTTATCAATGCCACCCACTTGGTAAATAATGACATTGAGAGCCTCTACCGCCGCTTTCACGTACTCTTCCGCAGTATCGTAGCCTTGTGTTTTGATGGCTGTCGTAGCCTTTATCTCGCCTCGACTGTCTACAATCCCGAAGACAGAGTTCGTACCGCCAAGGTCCAAGCCAATGACGTACGGTTTCATCAATTCTTGTTCGTTCATTTTATATCTTTTTTAAATTAGCGTAGTCTCTTACCATAATTAGATTGTGCAAGCAGAGCGCAATGAAGCGAAGCCTCAATTGCCGAAGCGAAGCCAATCTTCTGCAAAGATTGCGCAAGCAGAGCGCAATGAAGCGAAGCCTCATATTGCCGAGGCGAAGCCAATCTTCTGCAAAGATAACAAAACATTTGAGATTTAAAAGGATATTCATCGCTTTTTTTGAATTTCAAAACTTGGGCAAAGTCAAGTCAATACGACCTTAAAAAAACTCGCAAACATTTGGGCGATAAGTAAAGTTTCTGTAACTTTGCCTATATATCCTTTAAAAAATGACACAAGAAGAAGATATCAAAAAGGCCGTCGAGGTCTTAAAGAATGGTGGTGTTATCTTATACCCCACCGACACCGTGTGGGGCATCGGTTGTGACGCCACCAACGCCGAAGCCGTAGCCAAGGTGTACGCCATCAAAAAGCGCGACGACTCCAAGGCTCTCATCTGCCTCGTAGATTCAGACGCACGATTGCAGCGATACGTGCGCCAGGTGCCTAACATAGCTTGGGACCTCATAGACGCTGCCGTGAAGCCCACCACCATTATCCTCGACGGTGCCGTGAACCTCGCCCCTAATCTTATCGCCGACGATGGCAGCATAGCGCTGCGTATCACTAACGAGCCTTTCTCGCACCAACTGTGCTATCGTTTCCAAAAAGCCATTGTCAGTACCAGTGCCAACATCAGCGGAGAGCCAGCCGCCCAAAACTATCAAGACATCTCACAAGAGCTGTTAGACAGTGTGGACTACGTATGCTTCTCAAGGCGCAACGAACACAAACCGCACACGCCCAGCTCCATTATCAAGCTCGGTCCCACTGGCGAGGTTACCATCATCAGATAAATAGTATTTCACATTTACAAGTCCACCATCTCGTGGCAAGGTGCGCACCCTAAGTTTTTAGCATCGACAAAACAACACTAAGAAAGTGATAGCAAAACTCATAGCTTGGAAAAACAACACGCTTACCAATAAGCAAGCCACCTACATCCTTGCGTTCATCATCGGCTTCTTGGCCTCCGTGGCAGCCTTCATGCTCCATGGTCTCATCAAGCTGATACAGCGACTACTAAGCTACGGATTTTTCACCGAACGAGCCAACTGGCTCTTTCTTGTGGTGCCAGTGGTGGGCATTTACCTCACTTCGCTTTTTATCAAATACGTAGTGCGTGACAATATCTCGCACGGCATTACTCGAGTGCTCTACGCCATCGCCACCAAAAACTCTCTCATACGGGCGCACAACACATGGAGCTCCGTGGTGGCGTCGGCCATCACCATCGGATGCGGCGGGTCTGTGGGAGCCGAGGCGCCTATTGTGCTCACAGGGTCGGCCATCGGATCCAATCTTGGCAGACTGTTCAACATGAACAAACGCACCGTGATGCTATTGGTGGGCTGTGGCGCCGCAGCGGCCATCGCAGGCATTTTCAAGGCTCCCATCGCAGGCTTAGTGTTCACCTTGGAAGTGCTGATGATAGACCTCACCATGGCCTCATTGGTGCCAATCCTTATCTCGAGCATCACGGCCGACATCTTCTCATACCTTTTCACGGGCACCTCCACACTCTTCACGTTTCATCTTGACAGCGCATGGAGCGTGGAGCGCATACCAGGCACCGTTCTCTTGGGCGTGATGTGCGGACTGATGAGCCTCTATTTCATGCGCATGATGAATTTTTGCGAGAGCAAGTACGCCAAGATGCGCCATCATTTCTACGCCAAACTCTTAGTGGGCGGATTGATGCTAAGCTCACTCATATTCCTTTTCCCGGCGCTCTATGGCGAAGGTTACAACGCCATCGCTATCTTCATGGAGGGTCAAACGGAGGCCGACTGGTCCAAGATAATGGACGGTTCTCTCTTTTATGGGCATCCGGAGCTGCTCTTGGTCTATGTCGCGCTTGTCATGTTTACCAAGATCGTGGCCACATCCTCCACCAATGGGGCAGGCGGATGCGGCGGAACTTTCGCGCCGTCGCTCTTCGTGGGTGGCTTCGCCGGATTTCTCTTTGCGCACTTTTGGAACAAGGAGCAAATAGGCATGTACCTGCCCGAGAAAAATTTCACGCTCCTTGGCATGGCTGGCGTGATGGCTGGCGTGATGCACGCGCCACTCACGGGCATCTTCCTCATAGCCGAGATTACGGGCGGTTATCAATTGTTCGTACCCCTCATCATCGTGTCGGTGGTGAGTTTCATGGTCATTAATATCTTTGAGTCACACAGCATATACGCCATGCGATTGGCACGCGAGGGGCGATTGCTCACTCATCACACCGATCGCAGCGTGCTCACCATGCTCAGCATGGGATCTGTGGTGGAGCGAGAGTGCACAACCGTCACACCAGAGATGCCCATGTACAAACTCATCTCCGTGCTCACGAGCAGCCGCGACATGCTCCTCCCTGTGGTAGACGACAACAAGCACCTGCTCGGCATGATAGACATCAACAAAATACGGCATTATGTTTTCCGCACCGAACTGTACCATCGTTTCCGTGTCAGCCAACTCATGGTGCCCGTTCCGGCCATCTTGTACGACAACGAGCCTATGGAAGAAGTAATGGCCAAGTTTGATGACACTAACGCAGACGCACTGCCTGTGGTGGATATTGACAACCACCTGCAAGGCATCGTATCCAAGACACGCCTGTACCACGCTTATCGCCAGCTCGTCGCCGACTTCTCCGCCGAGTGAGAAACCGCCAGCTATACATGAGCAGGCAGCTACGCCTACTCTTCAACGCGGCGCCACAAGGCTGGAATGGCGCCGCTCCCACAAACCCACAAACCGGCAAAGGTGAGCATGCCATTGAGCATGAGCAACTCATAGCCAAATTTGTAGCCCGTGGCGGCAAGGGTTAAGCTATCGATAGCATAACAAAGCAATGGCGATGCCACACAGATATAAGGTACCATACGGTCGCACGTGGGGCGACGAGTGAGCAGGCCATAGGCAAAAAGGCCAAGGAGCGGCCCATAGGTATAAGAGCAAAGGATATAGATGGCATCAATGACACTCGTGGAATTGAGCGCCTTGAACAGCATGATGAACAGCGTGAACACCACCGCCACGCCAATGTGGGCTTTTCGGCGTAGCCGCTCGTCAGTGGGTTTGCCACAGATATCCACGCAAAAACAAGTGGTGAGAGCTGTCAAGGCTGAGTCGGCCGAGGAGAACGCGGCGGCCAAGACACCAATGGTGAAGAGCACGACGACGACCGTGCCCAACCTGCCTGTAGCCGCGAACATGGGCAACAAGTCATCGCCCTGAGTCGGGAGCGCCAAGCCTTGTTGGCGCGCAAGCATCATCAACAACACGCCAAGGCCTAAAAACAAAGCATTGGCCGGCAAGAAAGCAAAACCATACGCGCACATATCCTTCTGCGCATCGCGCAGTGTCTTGCATGTCAGGTTCTTCTGCATCATGTCTTGGTCAAGTCCGGTCATCACGATGGTGACAAACATTCCACTAAAAAACTGTTTCCAGAAATACTGCCTCGACATCCAATCGTCAAACTCGAACACCCTGCTATGGGCGTCGGCGGCTATGGCTGACAAGGCCTCGACAGGAGTGAACCCCAGCTTGGACACCACATGAAGAATAATCAGGATGAGCGCTGTAAACATGCAGGCCGTTTGCAACGTATCGGTCCACACCAATGTCTTGATGCCACCGCGCCGTGTGTAGAGCCATATAAGGCACACCATAACCACAACCGTGAGTGGAAACGGAACGCCCACCGGTCCAAGCACAAACCGTTGCAAGATGAAACACACCACATAAAAGCGCACGGCGGCGCCCGTCATCTTGGATAAAAGGAAAAACCAAGCACCCGACTGGTATGACCGACGGCCCAACCGACGGCCCAACCAAGCGTAGATGGTGGTGAGATTGAGCCGGTAATAGAAGGGCAGCAACACAAACGCCACGATGAAATATCCGAGTATGAAACCCAAGCACATCTGCAAATAGGTCATATCGGTCTTGATCGCCATACCGGGCACTGACACAAACGTGATGCCAGAGATGCTGGCACCCACCATGCCAAACGCTACCATATACCAAGGCGATTGGCGATTGCCCCTATAAAATGTGTCGTTATCCGAGCGCCGAGTGGTGAGCCTGCTAAAACACAACAATACGGCGAAATATCCAAAAACAGTGAGAAGTATCAACATAACGACTGCAAAGGTAAGTTTTTACAACGAAAAACCCGCTTGTCGCCTACGGCTTCATTCAATCAAAATTAAGTTGTGGTGCCTTTTCAGCACCTGCCGAAGCCTCAAATTTGCTCATGCGATTGAACCCAAAAATGCCTGCAAATATATTATTGGGAAATCGCCTAACGCTCTGGTTGTAATCTTGAACCACCTCGTTATATTGTTGGCGCGCCTCGTTAATCCTATTCTCGGTGCCTTCAAGTTGGATTTGTAAGCTTTTGAAATTTTCATTCGCTTTTAATTCTGGGTAGCGCTCCGCCACTACCATCAGTTTGCCTAAAGCCTGCGACAACTCTCCTTGTGCGTTTTGAAACCTTTGTAGTGCCTCGGGTGTGAGATTATCAGCGTCCAGTTTTATTTGCGACACCGACGCACGCGCCTGCGTCACGGCCTCAAAGGTTTCGCGCTCGTGCTTGGCATACGCTTGGACTGTTTTAGCCAAATTTGGAATTAAGTCAGCGCGACGCTGGTAGGTAGCCTGCACATTAGCCAGCGCGGTGGTGGCAGCCTCCTGTTTGTTTACCAATCCGTTGTAAGAGCTACAAGCCCCGAAACATAGCAGGACAATAAGTACTACGACGATAAGTGCTAAAGATTTTTTAGTTTTCATCTATATAACAATTTAAAAGTTTTCATATCAGCAATGCCTTTTGTGCGTCTACCAGCCACCGCCAGCGCCACCGCCGCCAAAACTGCCGCCGCCAAAACTGCCGCCACTGGAACCTCCACCCCAGTCTCCGCCTCCGCCAAAGATAAAGGGTGGAAACCAATCGTCGTTGTCTTTTCGGCGATGACGCTTCTTTCGGGGCGATGGTTTTATTATACCCATCTTCTCAAGGATGCTGCAAATTATCAGTAGCACGGGCCGACCAAAAAATATCAAAAGTAGAAATATGATGACCAACCAGTCTGTCAAACTTGTCTCCTCAGACTGATCGATCTGTTTAATGCCAGTGCTTCCGGTTGACAATTTGTTAAATATGGCCTTGGATGTCTCAAACACCGCAAGGTCTGTATCGCCCACTTTCATATTCTTAACGATGCAAGCCCTGGCTATGTCATCACACTCAACATCTGTCAAATCTGCCTCAAGGCCTTTTCCGGGCGCGATGAAATATCTGCGATCGTTAACCGCTATGACGATTATTAAGCCACGCCGCTCTTTGCTTGTACCTACACCGTATTGGTTTCCCAAATCTTCGGCCAATCGGAAACAATCTTGGTTCTTCACATTGCCCACCACGACAAAAACCGTTTGGACGCCACATTCCAAATGTAATCTCTTGAGATAGAAGTCTGAAGAATCGCGCGAGGCCGGTGTCAAGATATTCTCTGGGTCGCATACGTATCTGTTATGGTCTTGGAGATGAACCATGGGGATATTATCAGCAGACCAAATCTTTGCGTCAGCCGCAATGGCTGCCAACGCAAAAATAAACGCGAGGATACTTAGCCCAAATCTATTTCTCATCAAGAACAATCTTTCAGAGTACGTACCACTATCATGAAATAGTGCGAGAATGTCACTTCTTGAGCTTGGCCCACAACCACAAAATGATGACGGCACCAACTACAGACGTGCCTATTTGGCCTATCACGCCATGCCACTCAATTCCAATCCAGCCAAGCACATTACCGCCTACAAAGCCGCCCACGAGACCCAAAAGCAGATCCACCAGGCACCCTTGACCCTCGTGCCCCATAATCAGGCACGCCACTAAGCCTGCCACGATACCTACAACAATAGTCCAAATCATAATAATCTTTTTATATATGGCAAAGATACATCATTTTTTTAATAGAGCCAGAGATTATTCAAATTTTATTAACAACAGGCCAGCTATACAATTATCTTTCTTGCCCATCGCCGATGGATCAAACGCCCATCTTATATTGCAGGCGATCAAGGTCATGGTTCCACATGTATGTCATGCTGTCCTCATCGTCGGGCTCTGCATAATCGGTGATACATAGTGCCAACTCATCAGCGACATCTGGTGCCACCAAGGCTATTTCGGTATAGGCTGATGGGTCATCCTCGTCTTCCCAACGGAACCTCAGCGATTGGTTTTTCACCATTTTCAGAATGTCGGCGCGTCTGGTCTCGTATTCCTGTCCAGGTTTTCCCCATGTAAAAATGAGTGCGTCACCCTCCTGCCTCACCTCCTCCGCTATCCATCTGGAAAGGCCTCCGGGGGTGGATATCAGTTTCCAGATAATAGATTTAGAACGTGAGCGAAGAGTGCGTTCAATGGTAATCTTGGTTTTTTTCATTCAATATTTTTTCAAAGCATTTGCCTTTAGGATAAGGATAGAATGATTGCTATTATATATTTAATGTGCGCAAATATAGTTATTTTATGACAAACGACGATAAAATTACTGGAAAAATTTGGAAATGAAAAAATAATGTAATAACTTTGCACACGCTTTTCAGAAACAAAAAGAAGTGATGGCGGGATAGCTCAGCTGGTTAGAGCGTCGGATTCATAATCCGGAGGTCGTGGGTTCGGGTCCCACCCCCGCTACATTTATTATTAAGGAGTTACATTAACGTAGCTCCTTTTTTGTTTCCATTGGTGAACTTTTGGTGTCATGGACAGGGTTGCAAAAAGAAAGAGCAGAGAAAGTGATGGAAGATGCAGAATACTGGCGGTACTACAGGCATAACAATCCTAACACCTCCGATAGACTAATGAGGGAGTACTAACAGATTAGGATTAGATGATTAATATTCCTACCTCCATGGTTCTTTACAAGGACTTGTTGTCACTTTTTATCCTGTGATTAAACTACCTATAACGCATCATATTTGGGTAAGAGAATAACTACTTTTTTAGTTAATTACATAATATATAAGCATAACTAATAGCGCATAACTAATAGCGTAGGAATAGTTATTGAAGCTAATGCTTTGAAAAATGGTTTGCCTGAAAAATATAACTAGTCGACCCTCAAAAAGGCGACATCGCATTTTTGAGGGTCGACTAGTTAATAATTAAAGGAAGATTTAAATGTCTATTTTTTCATAAAGATAATTCGTTTTAAAGTTAAAATCATTGTAATTAATAAAAAAACAATGATAATGGGTAAAGTATAGAGTAAAGATTCTATGAAATCTAATTTTAGAAAGTATAATAAAAAGGACATAAATCCATTATATGATATACAAAAGCCTATGATAAAGCAGTAGTTAAATGAAATGGGTTCTTTTAAAAGTTTTACTTCTTGATTGCAATGGTTACACCGAATACTATA
>QWCJ01000843.1_pt1 | contig 10857 bp, 9 predicted proteins | sample 1972501 | NCBI WGS metagenome assembly QWCJ01 (sample SAMN09866711, study PRJNA288562) | Human vaginal metagenome isolate term2_vaginal, whole genome shotgun... | isolation source: vagina | host: Homo sapiens | place: USA: California
ACCTTTCAAGTTTCGTGGAGAACATCGTGCGCATTCATTTGGAGGAGTATGGTGAGGACATAGAGAAGTGGAGAAAGCTGTGAGGCACAGGAAAAGGGGGCGAAGACTTTTGGGAAAAGGGGCTATTATTCCACTCAAAACCCTCAACCCTTTTTTAGAGAACATATCAACAGACATTTGTCAAACATACTGAATGATGAGAACACCACGAACACAGTTAAACATAGAATGCACAGCATTCACTTTCAAGCAGCAAAACGCCTTGTGCGTAAACGTTTCGTTAGCTGACATTGCAAGACGTCAGTTTGTACCCACAAACTGCTCTTGCTCCCCTCGTCAGACTATCGGGGAGATAAGACCGTAATCACTCCGTTCTCATCGGTCAGTGTTCGGGAATTAAGTAACAACGAATCATCTGCAATGATTAACTTTCAAAGAAACTTATATGAAAAGATACAAAGGAAAAGCTGCCCAATGGCAGCAACTGGATAAAGAAGAACAGCGGATGAACAAAACGGAGTTCATCAAGACAAGATGCACCTTAGAGGAGAAGCATCGTATCAAGTCAAAAGCGGAAAGTACAGGGCGGAAGTTCTCAGAGTACTGCCGTGAGATACTCCTTAACAGAGAAGTAACAGCCGTTCCCAAGATGACAGACAATGAGAGGGAAGCCATTGCCATTCTCCAGCATACAGGAAGGTTTTATGGGCAGATTTCCAATCTCATCAAGGTTAAGGACGAGGATTGGCTACATATCACCAAGAACCTTTCGCTATGTGCCAAAGAGGCATTTAAGCGGTTTTACGACCCGCATTTTCGTTTTCAGAGAGGGCAAACTCGGTAGTCGGCTTGCCTTCCATAATCTTTGCAGCAGGGAGCCAAAGACTATCTATGAGGAAATGAAAGTGGTCAGTGACTACAACAGCCGTTGCAGGAACAAGTTCCTGCGTATTGAAATCGGTATCGCACCACAAGACGAGAAAAGACTGCCTGTATCCGAGCTTATGGGAATAGCCCATCTGTTTGCCAAGCGAATGGGACTTGACAACCACCAATGGGTGGCAGTAACGCACAAGGACACCGACAACAGGCATATCCATATTATTGCCAATCGTATCAGCCTTTATGGAGAGGTCTATGATACCACCTTTGTAAGCAACAGGGCAGCAAAGGTAGCAGAGGAAATAAGCAGGGAGAGAGGCTTGACCATCGCAAAGGAGGTCAAGGCGGAAAGGAAACATCAAAAGGAAAAAGCCAGCCCTACAAGAGAGCAAACAAAGCAGCAGATGCAGAAGATTTGCTACACCTTGCTTGACAAGTACAAAGGTACAGGCATCACCGGGTATTCCATGTTCCTTTATGAATTGAACAAGAACGGCATTTCCATTGACCGCTTGAAGAACAAGCAGGGCAAGGTCTATGGCTTGAAGTTCTCATATGCAGAACAAACCTTCAAGGCTTCCGAAATCGGCAGGGAGTTCGGCTACCGTTCCTTGCAGAAGAACTTTGAAGCAACCAACAAGGAAGAACAGAAGAAACCACGCCGAACGATACAAGAGCCAATAGAAAAGGAAGAACAACCTGATAAAGGCTACCAACTTGTACCTAAAAGCCGTTCATACATACCACAAGCATCAAAAGAAACTCCGCAGATTGCACAGGCTATCGGTACAATGGCAGATGCAGCCATTAGCGCAGCCGATGAAGCAGTGGAAGGATTGGGCGATTTGATTACACCATCCGCACATGGTGATGACTATGCCGAAGCAGCATGGCAGCGTAAACTCAGATACCAAGCCAATAGAAAGAAAAGATGAGGAAGAGGAATATAACCCACAACCAGACAATCAATCAAAAATGCAGAAAGAAGAATATTTCATCAAAAACGCTTGTTATTCGGTAACAAAGTCTTATCTTTGCAAACAGAATAACAAGCGTTCTTTGTTAGGCAGAAAACAGCGAAGCCAAGTAGCTCGCTCGTTTCCAATTATCAATGGATTATGAAACGCGTCCCGGATGCGGTTTTTGTAATGTAATTTCGCGGTGCCGGTCGGGTCGAATGTTCGCTGCCAAGAGCCTGTTTACCATTACCTGAATACGATTTTGAGTCATGAGGAGGTATGTGTTATTCAAAATTGGAACAAAAAACAGCAAGTCTCATGATTTGATGAAACCTTGTGTGGGGCACAAAATTATTTGGGACACTATTGAGTTTTATCCCGTTTGTCTTGGAATTTACACGAAAATTGCTTATTTTTGCAAACATGATAAGAATCGACCGTCATATAGAAGTGTTGCTCTTGGAAAATGACTGCGTCATCGTGCCCGGACTTGGAGGCTTTGTAGCCCATGAAGTAGAAGCTCGCTACGATGCCGATGATGCGCTTTTTCTCCCTCCCGGAAGAACCATCGGGTTCAATCCGGCATTGAAACTGAATGATTCTTTGCTGGCGCAATCAATTGCCGACACTTACGACATGGGTTATCCTGAAGCCGTAAGAGTGATGGACAAAGAAGTAGAGAACATTCTCACAACTATAGAAGAAAAAGGAACATACGAATTGTTCGATTTGGGAGAATTGAGCAAGAACGGTGATGGAAAACTTGTTTTTGAGCCTATCGATGGCGGAATACTTGCACCGGAATATTACGGCTTTGGAAGCTACGAGATGAACCGTAACTTGCGAGAGATGGGAAATCACAATCAAGCCCATCCCGAAGAGTGTGTGGCAAAGCCGAAATTCATTTATGTGGAAACAGTTGAGGGAACAAACGACAGGCGGCTGAGCATCAGCATGAAAGCGTTGAGAGATGCTTCTTTGGCTGTAGTCGTCCTGACTTTTGTATTCATAGCCGGTTTTACCAGTCAGCAAAAACGAGCGGGGAACGTTCAAGAGCCATTGAAAAGCGGGGTCTTATATAATGTCATTGATGAAAGCAAGCCCCAAATCTCCCCCACCCCAATGATCAAAGCGAAAACGAGGAAAACCGAACAGGCAAAAACCGATCAGGCAAAGCATCATTGGGCTATTGTTTTGGCAAGTCATGTAACAGAGAAAAATGCCTTGTCATTCGTTGAGAAACTCCATAAGGACGGTTACACCCATTCCTATGTTCATCATGGGAGACAAAGCATCAAAGTTTTATATGGGTCGTTCCATTCGGCTCAAGCAGCCAGAGAGGAGTTGAACTCATTGCGCTCGAAGGCAGCATTCAGCCAGTCGTGGATTCTCGAAGTGAAAGAATAGCCAGATATGAAACGTGTAAAATGTCCGAAATGTGATGATTTCATCATCTTTGACGAGACAAAATATAAATCCGGGCAACGTTTGGTCTTTGAGTGCCCTCAATGTCATAAACAATTCGGGATAAGAATAGGTGTTTCAAAATTGAGAAGAACACAGGCGGAAGAGAATATTGCAGCCAAGGACAATGTATCAGAAACTCAATATGGATGGTTGCAAGTCATAGAAAACGTGTTCCATTACAACCAAGCCATTCCTCTGCATCTCGGAGCGAATGTCATAGGGCGATACATGAAGGGCAATCCCATTAACTGTCCGATAGAAACGGTTGATCCGAGTGTGGATATGACGCATTGTGTCGTTTATGTCGAAAAAGACAAGAATGGAAAATTAAAATATTCGTTGCAAGACGGACCTTCCTATACCGGAACCTTTGTCGATAATGAATTATTGGCAAACAACGAACGTAGGATAATCTTCAACGGAACGTTGTTCACCATAGGGGCGACAAGCATTATTCTGCATACGCCGGAAACGACGGATTAGCTTGTGTGCGTGACGCCAACACCTACACTTTATTTGTCTGCTCTCATGTTAAAGCAGATACGAACCAAGAAGCGGGATTGCTCGCACATCAAAACATTAAATATATATATTGACTTTAAAATCATAACATAAAAATGTTAATCAATTACAGCAACGTAAATATTTACCAAGACGATCGTTTGATCTTGAAAGATGTTAATTTTCAAGTGAACGAAGGTGAATTTATATATATAATCGGCAAAGTCGGCTCCGGGAAAAGCTCGCTTTTGAAAACCATTTATTGTGAATTGGATGTGGATAAAGGCGATGCCGAAATGGCAGAAGTTCTTGGAGTTTCAGTTCTATCCATGAAACGTCGAGCCGTACCCGCATTGAGAAAACAGATGGGAATTATCTTTCAGGATTTCCAACTACTTCATGACAGAAGCGTTTATAAAAACCTTTATTTCGTATTGAAAGCTACCGGATGGAAGAATAAAGACGAAATAAACGAGAGAATAGAAACAGTTCTGAGAGAGGTGGGAATGTTGGATAAAAAAAACAAGATGCCCAGTGAGCTCTCCGGTGGAGAACAGCAACGCATTGCGATAGCCAGAGCATTACTAAACAACCCGGTCATCATCATCGCGGATGAACCTACCGGCAATCTTGACCCGGAGACAGCAACAAACATTGTCGGTATTCTTAAGCGAGCCAGCGAAGAGGGCACAACGGTCATCATGTCCACACACAACATCAACTTGCTAAATCAATTCCCCGGCAAGGTTTATCAGTGCAAAAACGAAGAGTTTCGTATCGTTAATGACACCAAGGACACCAATGACCCAAATGACGAGAAAATAGAAATCATTGCCGATCCGCTCGACTTTCAAGACGAGGAAGATGCCACCCGGCAATCATAGGTTTGAACACTTTAATCCCCCCAAGAATATGAAAGTGATGAAATTTGGAGGAACTTCCGTAGGAACTCCTTCACGCATGAAAGAAGTTGCGTTATTAGCCATAAAATCCGATGCGCCGACGTTTCTTGTGCTATCAGCCATGAGTGGGACCACCAACACACTCATAGAAATCTCAGAATATCTCTACAAAAGAAACACGGAGGGAGCAAATGAACTTATAAATAAGTTAGAACAAAACTATTTACTCCACATAGAAGATCTTTTTTCTACCCGGCAATACAAAGATATAACAAGAGATTTCCTTAAAGAGGAATTTAACTTTCTGCGCTCTTTTACCAAAGAAATGTTTACCTCGTTTGAGGAAAAGAGCATAGTTGCCCAAGGTGAAATCATATCGACAAATATGGTAACCAATTACTTGTTGGAACAAGGCGTAAAAGCTAAACTGTTACCGGCTTTGGACTTCATGCGAACCGATAAGAACGCGGAACCTGACGCACTATATATAAAAGAAAAACTTACAGATATACTTGCGAAGAACGCGGATTATCAAATCTATATCACGCAAGGGTTTATATGCAGGAATGCTTACGGAGAAATTGACAATCTTCAGAGAGGAGGCTCAGACTATACGGCTTCACTGATAGGAGCTGCCATCACAGCAGATGAAATACAGATATGGACCGATATTGATGGCATTCATAATAATGATCCTCGCATAGTGGAAAAAACGGAAACCGTAAGGCAACTTAACTTCGAAGAGGCATCCGAATTGGCATACTTTGGCGCAAAAATTCTTCATCCCACATGTGTACAACCGGCTAAATATGCGGGAATACCCGTCAGATTGAAGTTCACCATGGATCCGGAAGCTGAAGGCACCATCATAAATAACAATTTGACACGCGGAAAAATCAAAGCCATTTCTGCAAAAGACAACATCACGGCTATCAAGATAAAGTCAAGCAGAATGTTGGGTTCAACCGGATTCCTACGCAAGGTGTTTGAAATTTTTGAAAGTTATCAGACCTCTATTGACATGGTTGCAACAAGTGAGGTGGGAATGTCGATGACCATAGAAAACGACACACATCTGTCAGATATTACCGATGAACTTAAAAAACTTGGCACTGTAACAATTGATAAGGAGATGTGCATTGTCTGCGTGGTAGGAGATTTGGACTGGAACAATGTTGGTTTTGAAACACTGACAATGGAAGCGATGAAGGACATTCCCATTCGTATGATAAGTTATGGAGGTAGCAATTACAACATATCTTTCCTAATTCAGGATAAGGACAAGAAGCATACTCTGCAATCTCTTTCTGACCATCTTTTTGGATGATTGTCGGGAGAGATGACACAATTACAAAAAACATAATGCGGCGCATCAGACTGCAAATAAAAAATGATAGTTATAGACAATATCTCAATAATAGTATCATTGGGGGTGATTTTGTTAGCGATTGTTTCACCTCTTATCAACCCCTTTTTCCGAAGACCGAAATTCAATAACCCCATGCATGAAAATTCTGTCTCTGACGATGAGGAGACAAAATTGCCTGCTATCTCTGTCATTCTCACTCCCAACGAGAATGCAGACGCACTTTCAGAAAATCTTCAAATCTATTTGGATCAAGATTATCAAAACTTTCAAGTTATCGTTGTAGCGTCCAAGGGAGATACGGAAACTGAAGACGTGCTGAAAAGCTATCATGACAGTCCTAAATTATATACAACCTTCATACCCACAACCTCAAGATATATGAGCAGGAAAAAACTTGCGATTACATTGGGGGTGAAAGCAGCAAAGCATGAATGGATATTGATGGCTGATATTTCTTGTAAACCAATAACGAACAAGTGGCTGGAAGCTTTGGCGAAGAATTGTACTGAACAGAGGAACTTAATTGTCGGATATACAAAATATGATGATGATACACCCGACTTTTGGAAGTTTGAAAGACTGCAAACCACCTGTTACCTTGCAAGGGAATATCAAAAAGGAATGGGATATAGAAGCATTACTAATGCCTTATTGTTTAGAAAGAGTGAATTTATTGCACAAGATGGATTTCGAGGCAATTTAAAATTTATTAGAGGGGAATATGATTTCATGATAAACAAGTATATGCATAAAGGCTCTATTGCTTTCGAGTCATCAATAGATGGTACTCAAATTGAGCAGTCTCCCTCACAGAAGCATTGGATAAATCAACACCTATTTTATATGGCGAATAGGAAACATCTTGAACGTAGCTTCCGACACAGACTTCTCTTTCTGATAGATCAAGCATTTATGCACATCGCATATATAGGAATTATTCTCGTTTTGGCTTTTTCTATTTATAAGCATTTATGGTTAATAACCATTTGCGCTTCAATAGCACTTGTTGTATATTTAACTCTTCGCATGGTGATTGGCAAAAAAGCTATCAGCCTATTCAATGGGGATATTCCCACATGGAAAATCATCCCCTACGAACTGAGAATAATATGGCAAAATTTAAGCTATAAAGTGAGATATTGGAGAGCAAACAAAAATGATTTCATTACGCACAAGATATAAATGAAAATTCTTCACTATATAGAAAATTTCTCACAGAATGATTTGCTTTCAGATCATCTCAGTTTGCTGGTATCTGAAGAGAGTAACTATGTAGATGCGAGCCTCATAAAAAATAAGAATGAGCTTTTAAAACAATTAAGAAATGAGGCTCCTGATATTGTGCATTTCCATAACTGCTGGTCTCGAAAGACTTATCGCTGCATAAGAATTGCAAAATCTGAAGGATGCTTTACCATCCTATCCCCACATTGGGAACTGAACAGAATCAATCGTTGTGAGAGGAAACTTACCAAATCAATCATGGCAATCGCATTTCAAAAGAACGCAGTTAAAATGGTTGATGCACTATTGGTGACTGGCAATGACGAACTCGAAGAAATAATAAAACTGGGATGGAAAACAAGAATAGACAGCGTACCATCGCATCTGCTAAAACATGAAATAAGCCCGGAAGCAATGGCACAAGAAACCATAACTTTCTATCGTAAGGTAATGGATACCGGATATAGAAGAAGGATGAACAAGGCAGAGTTTAATTGTCTGAACAGCTTGTTGCATATAGGATTATTAGAGAATGGCATGTTAAGAAATATGCCGAATGAACATCTCATAGAGCTTCGTAAACTGAATCCACAGCAATGGCAACGCATTTTACTATTTTCAGATGATGAAGATATACGTGAGATGATAAATAAAGGAATAGAAAAGCTTCAACTTTCTGTCCCCGATATTGACACGAACAATATATTGAGATATTTACCGTTAATAACAAAGCAGGCAGGAAGTCTTGATAAAGAAAATCTCTTCGCTACTGATGTTTTTACTCGAAACAAAACAGAAAATGTGATAGAAGATGCAGATTCAGAACTAAAGACCGGAACCATCATGTTCCTAAATGCCAAATACTTGTTAAACAAAAATAAGTTTACCCTACATCATTTGGCAGATATCTACAAGTTCTTGAAAACATGCGACTATGATGAAGTAAAATTATCAAGTTTACTAAAGAAAATGCACATTTATAAATTTGCGAGACGCATACTTCAAATTCTTTCCAACTATTTGTTTTTGGAAGAAGGTTTTATGCCATTCAAACCTCTTGACGATAAAAAGACAACAAAACTTGAACAGACGATTATAAACATAGATAAATACTAACAAAATAATACAATCGTGCTATGATAAAACAGTATGACTTAAAGAAGGATGAACGATATCTTCAGTTGCTTTCGCAATCATTCCCCACAATCGCGGATGCCAGCACAGAAATCATCAACTTGCAGGCTATCCTTAACTTACCAAAAGGAACTGAACATTTTCTTGCCGATATACATGGAGAGCATGAAGCTTTCCAACATGTTCTGAAAAACGCATCAGGCAATATAAAAAGAAAGGTAAACGAAATCTTTGGTGATACACTGAGAGAATCCGAGAAACGCAACTTATGCACACTAATCTATTACCCGGAACAAAAACTGGAATTAGTAAAACAGGAAGAGGAGGATATTGATGACTGGTATCACATTGTTATCCACCAACTTGTAAGGGTTTGCAGAAACGTATCCAGCAAATATACACGCTCGAAAGTTCGAAAATCTCTTCCTATCGACTTTTCGTACATCATTCAAGAACTCCTACATGAGCATTCAGATGATAAGGACAAAACAGATTATGTGAGCACGATTATCTCAACCATCATTTCTACAGGTAGAGCAGACGACTTCATCATAGCCATGAGCAAAGTGATACAACGACTGGCTATCGATCAGCTCCATATCATGGGCGATATTTACGATCGTGGACCAGGGGCTCACATCGTGATGGATATTCTGAAAAATTATCATACTTGGGACATAACTTGGGGAAATCATGATGTTCTGTGGATGGGGGCAAGTGCCGGTAACGACGCTTGTATTTGTAACGTCATCCGAATAGCTCTGAGGTATGATAATATGGACACTATAGAGGATGGATATGGCATTAATCTCATCCAATTGGCAACATTTGCAATGGAAGCTTATGGAAATGACCCTTGCACTGAATTTATGCCTAAAATATCACAATCCGACTCGATTGATGAGAAAAGCACATTGCTAATAGCACGTATGCACAAGGCTATCAGCATCATTCAATTTAAGATAGAAAGTCAGATTATCAAACGCTATCCGTTTTGGAAAATGAACAATCGCCTTCTGTTGGACAGAATAGATTACGAAAAAGGAACTATCCTGATAGATGGAAAAAATTACAATTTAAGCTCATGCCATTTCCCCACTGTTGATCCAAAGAATCCGCATAAACTCACCGTGGCAGAAAAAGCATTGATAGACAAACTGCACCATTCGTTTACGTCCAGTGAAAAACTACGCGAACACATTCAGCTTCAATTGCGCCATGGATGTATGTACAAAGTTGTAAACAATAATCTTCTCTATCATGCTTCCATACCATTGAATGAGGACGGCACTTTGAAAGAGGTTGAGATATGTCCGAAGAATATGGCCAAAGGGAAAGATTTACTTGATAATATAGGAGTTATTATCCACAGAGCTTTCCAGCCAAAGAACGAAACAGAAGACTTAAAAGAACTCAATTATGCCATAGATTATTTCTTGTACTTATGGTGTGGTCCCAACAGTCCTCTTTTCGATAAAGCAAAAATGACTACTTTTGAACGATACTTCATCAAGGAGAAAGAAACGCACAATGAGGAAAAGGGTTTTTACTATAAATTTCGCGATAAAGAGGAAACTGCTGACTATATCATGAAAGAATTTGGAGTTACCGGACCGAATAGGCATATCATAAATGGGCATGTGCCGGTTCATGTCGTGAAAGGCGAAAGCCCTATTAAAGCCAACGGAAAATTAATGGTTATCGATGGAGGATTTTCACAGGCATATCATAAAGAAACAGGTATTGCCGGATATACACTCGTATATCATTCAAGAGGCTTCCAACTTGTACAACATGAACCATTCGCCTCTCAGGAAGATGCCATAAAACGAGGAATCGACATTGTCAGTACCACACAGATTGTGGAGATGAAACAAAGTAGATTAAAAGTTGCTGATATGGATAAAGGAACTGAGTTGAAACTCCAAATTGAAGCACTCGAAGAATTATTATATGCTTATCGTCACGGATTTATTATCGAACAAGAACGAAAAAATCCACCAAAGATTTAACAAAAAGGTCTCTAACAGGCAGTTTGCAACATTATCGACATGCACTACCATAGCATCGGCTGACTACTCCCGACAAGCTTGACACTGCTTCTTTCAGATTTCATCTCACGATGAATTTGTGCCTTTCCACAAAACCCTTGCTGCAGTTTGTGTAATTCGAAAGAATTTCAGAAATTTGCAAATGTGTAAGTTCCATTTTTCTTTTTTATACCTTGTCAAATACAAAGATAAGGAAAAAGGAACTTACACACTTTTATAGGATAATACCTTTATTTCACGTTGAATGTCGTAACTTTCATGTTATTTTTTTATTACTGTCCGCTAAACATAGAAATCCTCATTCCAACTCATTGAGACACAATAGTTCGGATGACAGCATATTAGTGACAAGCCCCCTTATTCATTTT
>QWCJ01001364.1_pt1 | contig 10809 bp, 11 predicted proteins | sample 1972501 | NCBI WGS metagenome assembly QWCJ01 (sample SAMN09866711, study PRJNA288562) | Human vaginal metagenome isolate term2_vaginal, whole genome shotgun... | isolation source: vagina | host: Homo sapiens | place: USA: California
GATCCCCTTGATCGAGTCGATCCGCTTGTCGTAGACCGGTATGCGCGAGTAGCCGCACTCCTCCACGAAGGAGAGTACCTCCGCATAGGGTGTCGAGAGCTCCAGCGCCTCCATGTCGATCCTTGGTGTCATCACCTCGGAGACTGTCTTGCGTTGGAAGAGCAGGATCTCATTCAGCACCCCCTGCTCCTCGCTGTCCTCCGTTGTCAGTTCGATTGCCTTGCTGAGGTCCTCTCGGTCGAGCTCAGACTTATTCTTTGTCAGGGACTTGCCAATCACTTCGCCCATACGGACGAGAGCCTTATTGATCCCCTTGAGGGCGCCATAGAAGGTGAAGAGCGTCGTGACATTACGACGTGCCACCCTGAGCGGATCCATCTGCGTGGAGACCTTCGGGATAATCTCGCCCACCAGCAGGATTGCGAAAGTGATGACCACCACCTGCAGTACGAAGCCGAGCGTACGTGCATGGGTGAAGTCCAGCGTCTGATTGACGACCGAGTCACTCAGCATCACGATCGCTGTATTAACAAAGTTATTGGAGATCAATATCGTGCTGAGTATATACTCCCCATGCTCCAGCAGATAGATCACCTTCTTGTCCCGCTCCTCCTTAGAGGACTTCAGCTCCTCCAGCTGCGATGGGGTGAGGGCGAAGTAGGCCACTTCCGATGAGGAGCAGAAGCCACTGTAGTAGAGACAGACTGCGATAAGTACCAGAGTAATGACCAGCGTCACGATGCCCTCCGGTCCCAGCGGGATCACGCCCACGCCCTTTAGCAGTCCGCTACTGATGTATTCGATGTCTTCCAAGGATAAAAATTACTATGCTGTCTATCATCGGGGATATCAAAAAGGTAGGCCAGACTCCGCATCCTTACTGAGCGTCTCTCTATAGTCTGCGTAAGGCGAAGTGATCGACTCCTCCTGAGGGGTCACTGACTTCTTGGGCTGAGGCTTAGAGATGAGAGCGACCTGCTCGGCGATGATCATCGCCTTGCGATTGTATTTATCCTCGCCACTTCGGTACCTCTTGTAGGTCAGTCTGCCCACGACACGCACCTTATACCCCTTACGGACGTGAGTCTCCACATAGTGGGCGGGCTCCCGGTAGCAGACGACATCATGCCAGTCTGTCACCGCTCCGCCCGGAGTGTCGGGGAGGAGGCTGTCTGTCGCCACGCTGAATGATGCCATACAGGTCCTCTCATCCAGGTAGCGGATCAGCGGGTCATGCCCCACGTTGCCTTGCAGCTCTACCCTGCAGTATGTATCGCTGTCACCCATGGCTCATGACCGGAGGAGAGCGATCAGCTCCTCGGTGGTATAGCTCTGCTGCTCACCCGACTCCATATCTTTGACGCTAATGGTATGCTGCTCGATCTCGTCATCGCCGATGAAAGCGACGTAAGGGATCGAGAGCGCATTGGCGTAGGACATCTGCTTCTTCATCTTCGCATCGTCCGGATAGACCTCCGCCGTGATCCCCTTACTGCGAAGCTCACCGAGTAGGGGAAGGATGTAGTCCAGAGCTTTCTCCCCAAAATTGATGAAGAGCAGCTGCGTCCCCGAGTGGGTTGACTCTGGATAGAGATCCAGCGCCTCCAGCACATCAAAGATCCGCTCAGCACCAAAGGAGATCCCCACACCGCTCATGCCGCTCTGGCCGAATACTCCTGTGAGATTGTCATACCGACCTCCACCGGTGATGCTCCCCATAGGCGTGTCAAGCGCTTTCACCTCAAAGATAGTCCCGGTGTAGTAGTCCAAGCCTCGTGCCAAAGAGAGGTCCAGCCGAACTTCATTCTGCAGGCGACAGTGGCGTAGCTTGTCCAGGATGTAGGTCAGCTCCTCCACCCCCTTGCGACCCACCTCGCTCTCGCGGAAGAGGTCAGCGAGCTTCTCCAGCTTCTCTTCATTGCTTCCCGAGATACCGAGGATCGGCTTTAGGCGACTGATCGCCTCCTCGCTGATGCCCTTGCCACGCAGTTCCTCCTCGACACCCTCCCAGCCGATCTTCTCCAGCTTGTCGATGGAGACGGTCAAGTCGATGATGTTCTCGATCCCCAGCTGCTCGCTGATGGCAGTGAGCAACTTCCGATTATTGAGGAGGATCACTACCCGCACGCCCAGCTTGGCGAAGACGGTGTCGATGATCTGTGTCAGCTCCACCTCATGCAGGAGAGAGTCGGAGCCGATCACGTCGGCATCGCACTGGTAAAACTCGCGGTACCGACCCTTCTGGGGGCGATCCGCACGCCATACCGGCTGTATCTGATACCGCTTGAAAGGGAGGGTGATCTCATTACGGTGCTGCACCACATACCGAGCAAAGGGGACAGTCAGGTCATACCGCAGTCCACGGTCGCAGGCTCGGGAGGCAAAGTCAGCCGGATCAATGGTCAGCAGCTCCTGACGGTCAAAGTCCTTGAGGCTGTCGCCCGAGTTGAGGATGCGAAAGATCAGCCGATCTCCCTCGTCACCATACTTCCCGAGTAGGGTGGAGAGGTTCTCCATCGCCGGTGTCTGTATCTCGCGATAGCCATAGAGCCGGTAGGTGCTGATGATCGTATTGAGTATGTAATTGCGCTTCGCCATCTCCTCGGGGGAGAAGTCGCGAGTGCCCTTGGGTATGCTTGGTTTCTGAGCCATAAGTGATGTTGCTACAGAGGGATGAGGTTAGTACGTATTATAGGAGCGGATCTTGTCCATCTTCTTCCTGGTCTTGGGTCGCATGGGGTCGTCGGAGTAACCGAGCGACACCACCAGCTGGACCGTCTTCTCCCGAGGTATCCGGAGGATGTCCTGGATCTTCTTATTATCCAGCCAGCCTATGACGCAGGTATCAAGCCCCTCGCTGCGTGCTGCCAGCGTGAGGTAACCCACGGCGATACCGATGTCGATCCGGGAGAAATGCTGTTTCTTGAGGAGGTTTCCCACTTTTGCCGCCACATTGGCTGCCTCCTCGACTACGACGATGAGCGCCGGCGCCTCCTTGGCGAAGGTGTTCATCGATGGGAGTAGGGGGGAGGTGAGGCACTTCGCGACAGCGACCTTGAGCTCCGGATCATCAACGACGATGAAGCGCCAGGGTTGCGAATTGGTGGCAGATGGTGCCAAGTGTGTCAGATCAAGTATGCGCTCGATCGCCTCACGTGGTACCGGCTTATCAAGATACTTGCGAGTACTCTGGCGCGACTGGATCAGCTCGCTGAGAGGGTTGCTGTCGGGGTCCATGGGAGAGGGTTACTGGCGGAAGGTGATAAGCTTGGCGAGGTACTTGCCGATGATGTCAAACTCGAGATTGACCCGCTTCCCCTCCGACAGGTCACCAAAGTTGGTGATCTCCTTAGTGTAGGGAATGATAGCGACCTTGAAGGTGTCTCTCTCGGAGTCCACCACGGTGAGGCTGACACCATTGATGCAGACAGAGCCCTTCTCCACAGTGGTGTAGCCACGGGCTGCCATCTCATCGGGGACACTGTAGCGGAAGGTGTAGTAGGTGCTTCCACCCACATCCTCCAGCCTGATGCACTCGGCTGTGGTATCAACATGTCCCTGGACGATATGCCCATCGAGGCGACCATCGCTCCTCATGCTCCGCTCCACATTGACCCGATCACCGGGCTTGAGGTCGCCGAGGTTGGAGCGCTCAAGGGTCTCCTGCACCGCGGTGACGGTGTAGCTCTTCTCCTCGGGATGGATTGAGACAACCGTCAGGCAGACTCCATTGTGCGCCACGCTCTGGTCTATCGCCAACTCGTCCCAGAAGGGGACAGTCAGGGTGAGGTCCACATTGGTACTATTGTGAGGGTGATCCACTCGGAGCACCTTTGCCGTTGTCTCGACTATTCCGGAAAACATATAGAGGATTACTTACTGATAACTATCACTGATAGTGCAAATTTACCCAAAAGGCATTACCTGCCCAATTCTCCCTCCTTGATCCACTCCGTCATCATCTCCAGGGCCTCGCTCGAGAAGCCCGGCTTGAGGTGGATGTACTCGCCCGGGAGACCGGTGCTGCAGGGTAGGAAAAGGTGATTGAGCCCCGCGATCTCTTCTGTCCTCACTCCTGAGGATGCTGTCGCCAGGCGCTTGATGGTGCTGAGATTGCCTGACGCCTCCACCTGCATGTCCTTACTCCCATTGAGAGCCAGTATCGGGCAGGTGATCCGTGGAAGGAGGGTGGAGGGATCGCTCCTGAGGAACTCCTTATAGTATGGTGTGGAGGTCGCATCAAGCATCGAGCTGAAGTACCTGTCGCTGAGGACCATCGCTCTCGTGTCGGCTCGCTGCTCCTCGCGGACCAAGGGTAGCACCCTCTCGAAGTAGCCCCGCATCAGCGTAGAGTCCTCCGCTCGGGTCGTGGAGTGGTTGGCGAAATCCCTGAAGGTCTCACCGGTAATCTTGGCGAAGTCTTCCTTTGCCTCGGGGGAGATCAGGCTCGCCATCATTACTACATTCTGGTACGTGATGATCTCCACCCCTGAGGTTCCCGGGGCGGCAAGCAGCACGATGAAGTCGACCTCTGCCGGACTCTCTGCTGCGATCCTCTCGGCGATCAGTCCTCCCTCGCTGTGCCCTATGAGACCCACCCTCGAGTAGCGTCCCGTCCTACGCAGGTGCTCAAGAGCCGACTTGGCATCTGCCACGAAGTCACTCAGCATAGAGGCTCCGAAGGTACCCGTAGACTCGCCCACTCCTCGCTTGTCATACCTCAGCACGGTAATGCCCTGTCGGGTGAGGTGGTCGGCAATGTCGCGGAGGGGCTTGTGTGGTCCCAGCTTCTCGTCCCTGTCATTAGGTCCACTGCCCGCTACCAAGACCACTGCGGTAGAGCTCTTCTGCTCGCTTGGCTCCGTCAGGGTGGCGGCGAGGGTCACCTCTCCCGAGGGGATGGTAAGCTCGGTGGAGAGGTAGGGGAGGTCGTCCTTGGGCTTGCTCTTCCGGTACTCACCTCGTATCAGATCCAGCCGAGTGGTAAATCCTTGCTGAGAGAAGTCTCCCCGGATCGTATCACCCTCGAACTGCCCGCTATAGCCGGCACCGATGGTGCGGCTCTGCCAGCTGAGCGTCCGGCTATCGGGGCTAAAGCTGATCTGATCCACCGGGATCCCTTTTGCCCCCTGCTCCGGGCTGTCTAAGGTGGCGGAGTAGCCGTCGGTCCCCTCCGTGATGTGGAGCACAAGCGGCAGGCTATAGGTCGGAGTGACCTGCAGCATCCCATGCCAAGTGTCGACGATCTGAGCTCGGCAGGTGAGCGCAAGGATGGATAGCGCAAGGATAATGTAGTTTCTCATCGCTATGAATGAAGTGAGTCAATAAAACTAATTGGAGACTATTGCACGAAGGCGATCTGCTGCGTTGCTTTCGAAATTCGGTCTCGGTCACGTACGTGAGTACGCTCCTTTCGGTCTCATCCTCAGCGACTTGCATCTCATCCTTCGTGCAAAGTCTCAGCACATTTGAAACAAATGTGCGAGAATGGCACTTCGTGCAACATTCTCAATTGACCGAAAGGTACAAAAAAAGGAGAGACCGCCACCGTCGGATGTCGGTGACCGTCTCTCCTAAAAGTGCATGGACTCGATCCGCTTCACAGAGGGTCGTCATCACTCAGTATGAATTACTAGACCACACTTGGGATAATAGTCGCTGATAGCGAGTCAAAAATTGGAAAATACAGATGGACTACATCCTTTCAGTGGCACCGCTCCAGTCCTCGGGAGCGATACAAAATGCACGTGACGGCAGGTTTTCTGGCTTGTCTCTCGGCTCGTCGCCTTCCCATACTCCTCCGAGGAGGACCACAGTGGCATCACTTCGAGCCGATCGGTTGGAGACTTACAGCAGCGGGTCTGCACAGGACTTGCACCTGTTTCCCTCTTACTCCGATGAGCGAGTGTCCATCGGATCACCGTCACTGCAAAGGTACATTTTTTTCGATTTTGGGTAACTTTGGAAGAAAGTTAGGTAAGTACAACGCTAATAGTAAATAGTCAAGCCAATTATGGAGTATCGTATCGAGCATGATACCATGGGCGAGGTGAAGGTCCCCGCTGATAAGTACTGGGCTGCCCAGACGGAGCGCAGTCGCAATAACTTCCGGATCGGTCCCGCTGCCTCTATGCCGCACGAGATCATCACCGCCTTTGGGTATCTGAAGAAGGCGGCCGCTTATGCCAATTGCGAGCTGGGGGTCCTCCCTCAGGAGAAGCGTGATCTCATCGCTCAGGCGTGCGACGAGATCATTGAGGGCAAGCTGGATGATCAGTTCCCTCTTGTCATCTGGCAGACCGGTAGCGGCACGCAGTCCAATATGAATGTCAATGAGGTGGTTGCCAATCGCTGCCACGTCCTCAATGGTGGCAAGCTGGGCGAGCCGAGCCTGATCCACCCCAATGATGATGTCAATAAGTCGCAGTCCAGCAACGACACCTTCCCCACCGCGATGAGCATCGCCGCCTACACTAAGGTGATACAGCATACCCTCCCAGCGGTGAAGAAGCTCCAGAAGAGCTTGGAGAAGAAGGCTGAGGACTTCAAGGACATCGTCAAGATCGGCAGGACCCACCTGCAGGATGCTACCCCTCTGACGCTCGGGCAGGAGTTCTCAGGCTACGCTGTACAGCTGGGCTATGCGATCAAGGCGATCGAGGCGACCCTGCCGCACCTCGCTGAGCTGGCGCTTGGCGGGACGGCCGTCGGCACCGGACTCAATACGCCCAAGGGCTACGCTGAGCTGGTGGCTAAGTACATCGCAGACTTTACCGGGGAGCCCTTTGTGACAGCGCCCAATAAGTTTGAGTCCCTTGCCGCTCACGATGCCGTGGTGGCGGCTCATGGGGCACTCAATGGTCTTGCGGCCTCTCTCTTTAAGATCGCCAATGACATCCGTCTCCTCGGCTCCGGTCCCCGCTGCGGCATCGGTGAGATCCACCTGCCGGAGAATGAGCCGGGCTCCTCGATCATGCCCGGTAAGGTCAATCCTACCCAGTGTGAGGCGATGACGATGGTCTGCGTGCAGGTCTTTGGTAATCAGACCACGATCACGATGGCCGGTGCAAGTGGTAACTACGAGCTGAATGTCTTCAAGCCGGTCATGGCTGCCAACTTCCTCCAGTCCGCTCAGCTGCTCGGCGACGCCTGCCTCTCACTGGAGGAGCACTGCGTTGCCGGCATTGAGCCCAATAGGGAGCGCATCAATACCCTGCTCAATAACTCTCTGATGCTGGTCACGGCACTCAATACCCACATCGGGTATGAGAAGGCGGCCAAGATCTCCAAGGCTGCATTCCACAACGGGACCACTCTCCGCGAGGAGGCTGTAAAGTCCGGCTTCCTCACTGCCGAGGAGTTTGACCAGTGGGTTCGCCCGGAGGATATGGTGGGTAGCCTTAAGTAATAGGGTAACCTACTGATCCGAAAAAAGTCGGATCTCGCACTTCATCAGGTGCGGGATCCGACTTTTTGTCATAAGCCCTCCATACCACCTAAGACGAGATGAAAAGCTTTCGCCAAAAAAACGCCCCCGCCTCGACTGGAACCAAGACGGGGGGACGGTACGAGCCGCCCGAAGCGTAACACGTCCCTAACTCTCTCAAGCTGAGACAAAGATAACAACATAATGTCAAATAACATAGACGAGGGGGCGGGGCACACATTGTAACACTGATACGAGACGACAAGGGATCCCTCAGCATTTACGACCCACAAATTAATGAGAGGATAGAGGGGACAAGAGCGGTAAGGGCGTACTTAACTCGGTACGTTAGCCCTACTTACGGACTAAACATCCTCCGAGTAGATGACTTGATAATTGACCCAAAGGTCGCCAAAAGGGTACTTTATCACACCGCCACGGATAAACGTTAGAGTTTAGACCAGACCTGCCGGGGTAATTTCACAACTTCACCGTCATCTGTAATATAAAAGTACAGTGGGAGACCGACGCAAGCAGGGACGAGTGAAGCAGCGTAAAAAACGGGGCATCTACGGTACCTGCCAACGCAGACTGCGAAATCCCAAAGCCATTCTTTCGCATAAGCGTCAGCAATTTCCTTTTCTTCTTTCGTACACTTTGCTCTCATGCCCATTGAATTACGTGATTATATAACACCCACAAAGATAAAGACAATGGAACCAATCCACACAGAAATCGAGCTGAAGAAGCTCGTCCTCAATACCGGGCAGATAGAGGGACTGCCTGCCTTATGCGGAAGCGGACTTTGAGCGGTGGCAGCGGCTGGACTTTGTCATCGGGTACGAGGTCAGGCTCTCCAACAACCACACCTGCAACGGTCACCTCTTTTTTACCGACATCTGCGACGAACTGGCGGGGAAGTACCCGAAGTGGTTCAAGTTCACCAAGTGGCACCCTCAGTGCCGCTGTTTTTGTCTTGCGATCTTTGACGATGACCCAGGGGTTGGAGAGGTGCGGGACGTGCCACCAAACTTCAAGCAGTGGGTCACCGACAACCAGCCCCGCCTGGACAGGTCAATCAAGAAAGGAACCGCCCCCTACTGGGTGCGGGATAATTTCTCCAAAGAGGGCAAGCTCACCGATGCCGGCAGGAAGCCCCCGAAGCCCGGCACGTCAGGCGGAGGGCGCAAGCCCCCGAAGCCGCCACATGGCACCCCGCCACCGGCACCCGACGGAGACCATATCGAAGAGGGGCGCAGAAGATTTGAAGCTTACGACCCCGACCAATGGGAGAGACGGCATTTCTACGAGAACACGAAGGCTACTACTATTCAGATGACGGGAAAGTACACAAGCTATGACAAAAAATGAGACAGCCCCACGGGGATAAACCGCAGGGCTGAATAGTGGCACTCAAGCACCCTAAGATGGTCTCGCGCCTAACTCTTTCAAGCTAGGACAAAGATAACAACATAATATCAGATAACATAGATTTCACCGATATATGTCCTTCTCAACCACTTCACGTAATTCTCAAGATCTCTCTCAATATGAGCATACCCGCCAAGCCAATAGACGTATCTGTTGAAGAGCAAGATCTGAAGCGACACCGGTACACTCCACCAAGCGTCCTCCTTTTTTATTTTCGCGATACAAGGAGACTCAAGGTATTTGTCTTGTGCAACCTCAGGATCTTCGTATACGCCCCCTTGCTCTACCCACATCCGCTCATAGTCCCAAAACATTGATTTGTCTTGGTCCTTCCCAGTGTACGGGTTGCCCGCCTCCCCCTTGAAGTACCGGCACTGCTTAATAAGCTCTTCCTTAGTCATGGGCTACTAAATCTGATATAATTACTCACTACAAAGATAAAGATAATGGAACCAATCCACACGGAAATCGAGCTGAAAAAGCTCGTCCTCAACACCGGGCAGATAGAGGGACTACCTGCCAACCCGAGGAAGATAGACGTTAACGCTTTCTCCAAGCTTAAGGAGAACATCACCAATAACCCCGAAATGCTCGCCCTCAGGGGGCTTATCGTCTACGAGACCGAGGGCGGTAAGTACGTAGTCATCGGGGGTAATATGCGCCTGCGAGCCATGCGAGAGCTGGGAACGTTTGATAAAGCCCCCTGTATCATAGTGCCGCCGGGTACCCCCCGTGGAGAAGCTCAAGACCTACACCGTCCTCGACAACCAGCAGGCGGGAGAGTGGGACTGGGCAATGGTCACCGAGTAGACGACCTTTCGGCGGACGGCAACGTGGTCAGGCGGGTCGTATATAAAACTATGACTGACCTATTAGATTCTGAGGATGAGATTATTGCCCTATAACGTCAACCCCCGCCTGTTCCTAACTCACGGAACAAGTGGGGGAGGGGCGTCCGACTGCACCCGAGAGAGTGGAGACGAACTAACTCTTTCAAGCTGAGACAAAGATAACTACATAATATCAAATAATATAGATAATGGAACCAATCCACACAGAAATCGAGCTGAATAATCTCATTGTCATCACTAAACAAATAGATAGACTACCTGCAAAACCGAGGAAGATAGACATCAGCGTTTTCCGCAATCTTAAGACCGAACCTTATCCTCGACAACCAGCAGACGGAGGAATGGGCCAGGGCAATGGTCTCCGAGGACTGAAAATGGGCGAGGGAGACGCTGGTGCACTTAGAGACGCTATAGATGATCTCACGCGCGAGGGGGCGATAGGTAGGGGACTTGGCTTGATAACTCAATACAACAGAGTAATACAAAGTTCCGAGAAATTACCTTACTATCCGGTCAATACCTAAAGAAGATAAAGGGGCAGATAAAATGAAGACGTGGTGCCAAGTGGCACCACGTCTATGATGGGTCTCGGCTTAACATCCAACTCATGCGTTTGGCCTCGCATTCCCGACCCTGGCGGGAAGCCCCTCGGGACAGACCCGAGACGAACCCCTTTGATACGCCAAAGATAACTACATAATGTCAAATAACATAGGTAATGGACTCAATCCACACAGAAAACGAGCTGGAAAATATCGCCCTGAATACCGAGTGGTTAGAGGGACTCCCTGTAAGCCCGAGGAAGACCTTAATAAGGATCCCGACTCAGGAGAAGAGATCATCGATCTCCTTGGGGGCTTGCTGTTGGTGTGGCTCTGTGACATCCTCTCTGTCGTACGCAACACCTGCAGCATCGTCTCGGCGACATGGCTCAAAGCCCTCGGGGAAGGTGAATTTTAGCCCCGGATCAATGCCGAGGGAGGTGTCCTTCTGCAGCTCCTTGTCTCCGTAGATCTTCTGGAAGAACCTCGCCACCACCGGTAGTGCCAAGCTCGCGCCCTGACCCATACGCATACCATCGAAGTGGATCGATCGGTCCTC
>QWCJ01000889.1_pt1 | contig 10803 bp, 8 predicted proteins | sample 1972501 | NCBI WGS metagenome assembly QWCJ01 (sample SAMN09866711, study PRJNA288562) | Human vaginal metagenome isolate term2_vaginal, whole genome shotgun... | isolation source: vagina | host: Homo sapiens | place: USA: California
TTTTGCACTAGTTGCGATCATTCTGGGTTTTATCATATACCTGCTATTTAATGACTCAATTTTTAAAAGAAATGCTGAGATTTCAGAAAGTTCTAGTAGTGACACAAACATTGCTCTTGAATCTAATACTAGTGAAAGTACTACCGAAATAAAAGAAACTACTACGAAGAAAACAAGTGAAAAAAGTACCACAACCACAACAAGCACAAGTTCAAATGCAGACAAGGAAAACAACGAACCTGAAGAGGAAGCTCCTGCTCAAACTCCTGCTCCAACCCCTGCACCAACTCAACCTTTAGTCTCTCCAGATGGCAGAAGTGGAGAAATGCTTGACCTACCATTCATTGTGCGTGGCATTGAAGTCATTAGCAAGAACCACTGGGTCAGCGACAAGTACCGTCCACTACCAGACTCCTATACTAACAACGGATTACGTGATGAAGCCTGGAACGCTTTCCTTGAAATGCAGACCGCAGCGGCTGCAGAGGGTATTACTTTGGTGCATATAAGCTCATATAGACCATATGAATTACAAGCAAGATTATTCTACAACTACAGCCTCAGAGAAGGTGAAGAGGCTGCCAACCGTTACAGTGCTAGACCTGGCCAAAGTGAACACCAAACAGGATTGGCTATTGACGTTACCTCTGGTGGCCCACTAGTTCAAGATTTCCAATATGATCCTGCAGGGATTTGGCTTTGGGAAAATGCTTATAAATTTGGTTTTATCCAGAGATTCCCTGAGGGCAAAGAGCACATTACCGGATACATGTTCGAACCTTGGCACTATCGCTACATTGGCGTGGAGCACGCTAGTAATTTCGGACCTAATCACAGTTTGACTCTGGAAGAATACCTAGGTATAGATTAATAATTTTTGATTTGACGGGGGTGAGTTATGGGATTATTCAACTCAATTAAGGAAGCATTTTTATATTTTTTCCGTGGTAAAGAAGATTTAGTCTTCTCTCCTCTAGCTGCTTTTTCTGCGCTACACTTAATAATTCTTTTTGCTTTTATTGTATTAGTAGCAATTATTTATAGAGGGGATTTGGGCTTAAAGGAAGGCAATAATCGTAGGAAGTTATCTCATATTTTAGCAGTGATGCTGCTTATAGACCAGGTGATTCTCTACACTTGGCAATTTACTTCAGGATTCTTCAATGTAGAGCTATCTCTGCCTCTATATCACTGCAGAATTGCAATTTCCTTATTAATTATAGGTGTATTATTTAATCGCAAAAATATCCTCTACATAGGCATGTACTGGGGATTCTTGGGCTCCATTATTGCGCTGTTAGTACCAGATATGTATTATTTCCAATTCCCTCACTACACAAATATTCAGTTTTTCTACAATCACATTATTATGGGCTTGCTAATTATTAACCTACTCAAATCTAGGGCAATCCAGATTACTAGCAAAGAAACCAAATTCGTTCTAGTAGTTACAAATATTTATAACCTGCTCTTGTTCATTTTTAATTTAAGCATGGCTCATTTCATGGGATTCGAAGAAATTAATTATGGCTACATGAATGCCTTCCCGAAAATGGTACCTATCAGATTTGGCGTATTTGTTCACTTCCTTATTGTAACTGCACTTTTCAATATGATTATGTTGCTTATTGGTTATTTGTTCCAAGCTTTAAGTAAAGGTGAATCAGAAATTAAGGATAGATAGTATATGCTGCGAAGTCATCAGCTTTAAGTGAAGCACCACCGATCAAACCACCATCAATGTTTGCTTGACCTAATAGTTCTTCTGCATTTGCTGGTTTCATAGAACCTCCGTAAAGAATACGTGTGTTTGCAGCTACATCTTCACAGTATAGTTCAGCTAGAGTTTCACGAACAAATTTACAAATTTCTTCAGCTTGTTCTGAACTTGCTGTCTTACCTGTACCGATAGCCCATACTGGTTCGTATGCAATTGTAACGTGAGCAGCTACTCTGTTTGCTGGAACATCTTTTAATGCACCTAGTAATTGAGTTTTAACTACTTCGAATTCTTTACCTGCTTCTCTTTCTTCTAGAGTTTCACCAATACATACGATTGGACGTACACCCCAGTTCAATGAAGCTAAAACTTTTTCGTTTACGATTTCGTCTGTTTCACCGAAGTATTCACGACGTTCACTGTGTCCTAGTACTACGTGGTTTACACCCATTTCAGCTAAGAATTTAGCACTAATTTCACCAGTGTATGCACCTTCGTCAGCTTGGTGAGCATTTTCTGCTGCAACAACGATATTTGTTCCTGCAACTAGTTCACTATTTACTAAAGCTGTTGCTTCTTTTGGTGTACCTTTGTTCATCTTCCAGTTACCGCAAATGTATGCGCGGCGGCTGTCTTTGTTTTGTAGGCAGTCAATTCCTGGTAGAACTTTACCCTCTAAGAATTCTAATGAAGCACCACCACCTGTTGAGATGTGTGAAACTTTGTCTGCGAAACCTAGTTGTTCAACTGCTGCAGCTGAATCACCACCACCGATGATTGATGTTGCTGATGAGTTAGCTACTGCTTCTGCAACCTTAGCTGTACCTTGAGCGAATTTCTCGAACTCGAATACACCCATAGGACCGTTCCATACTACTGTCTTAGCATCTTTAATTGCATCAGCGTATAGTTCAATTGTCTTAGGACCGATGTCTAGACCCATCCAGCCATCTTCGATATCGATATCTGATTCTTTTGCTTCTGCGTCTGCTGCATATTTGTCTGCAACGATGTGGTCTACTGGTAATAGTAGTTTAACGCCTTTTTCTTCAGCTTTAGTTAATAGTGATTTTGCTAAATCGAGTTTGTCTTCTTCTACTAATGAGCTACCAATTTCGTGGCCTTGAGCTTTCAAGAATGTATAAGCCATACCACCACCGATTAGGATTGTGTCAACTTTTTCTAGAAGATTTTCGATAACACCGATTTTGTCTGAAACTTTAGCACCACCTAGGATTGAAACGAATGGTCTTTCTGGAGTTGTTAAAGCACCACCCATAACTTCTAGTTCTTTTTGGATTAGGAATCCTGATACTGCTGGCAAGTAGTTTGCTGCACCTGCAGTTGATGCGTGTGCTCTATGTGCAGTACCGAATGCATCGTTTACGTAGATTTCTGCAAATGAAGCTAGTTCACGTGCGAATTCTGGATCGTTAGCTGTTTCTTCTTTGTGGAAACGAACATTTTCTAGCATTAGAACTTCGCCATCTTTTAGAGCTTCAGCTTTTGCTTTTGCATCTTCGCCAACTACGTCAGCTGCCAAGACTACTTCTTGACCTAATAATTCTGATAAACGATCTACTGCTGGTTTCATTGAGAATTTAGCTTCTGGACCATTTTTTGGTCTACCTAAGTGTGAAACTAAGATTACACGTGCTTTGTGATCTACTAAATATTTGATTGTTTCTAAAGCACCTTTGATTCTCTTGTCATCTGTAACTTCGCCTTTGTCATTCAAAGGAACGTTGAAGTCTACACGAACTAAAACTTTTTTGCCTGACACATCAATGTCTGCAATACTTTTTTTGTTGTAATTTGCCATGTGCATCCTCTCCTTATACTTAACACTAGTTTTGTTTATGTTTATGCGACTTAATTCTATAAAACCAAACCAAACATAGCAAAACTAATTTATTATTAATTTCTTCGTATTCGACATATATTATATATCTTCTTACGAAATATTTTTTAACTTATATTAAAGTTAATCAAATATTGATTTTTGCTCAACATTATCTACTTAATATCTACTTAATTTTAAATAAAGATTAGGGGCTTTTCAAGTTTTTGCTAGTTTAAATAGATTTATACATTTCTCTATATTCTTTGGCTGTCACATTATTCTTTTTTTTAAATATTCGTCTAAAATAACTTGGATAATTAAACCCCACATAATAAGATATATCATTCACACTCATTTCAGTATTCTTTAATAAATTTTCAGCATTTTTTAATCTAATTTCATTGAGGCAATCTGTAAAGTTTTCTCCAGTATGATCTTTAATAAGCTTTGCTACGTAGGAGTTACTTAACTCCACAGCGCGTGAAACTTTACTTAAGTTTAAGTCATCCATGTAATTCTCTTGCATGATTTCAATTATTTTATCCTCATTACTTTTAACATTTGATTCATTCTGGTAACTATTAGCTTTGTCGCAAAAACAATTTATAAATTTACGAAAACTATATATTAAATCATGTGCGTTTTTATACTCCGATATTAGCTTTTCATAAATGGCTTCTTTCTCACTTATGTTAGTCAATGAACTTAAGGATAAATCTGAATGTTCTCTTTTTGTAATCACGCAATAAAGTTTGCTAAGTAAATCAATTCCCAAGTTCTCTTCAGGAACTTCCTCTAATAATGCTAAAGTTTCTGAGCCTACCTTGAAAACTTGTTTATATAGATTTCTATTTCTTAAATAAATTAACTCTTCTATTTTATTATTGATTTCTGATATTGTTTTATTTTCCAAAACACAGTCAAACTCTTTTTCAAAGAATATAGGAGATTTTCCACTATCCCCAAAATTAGAATTAAAAAATTTCCAAGATAATAAATATGCCTCTTGAATAACCTCCGAAAAAGTACTGCAGGGTTTCATAAAGACTACACCTAAAGCTCTTACATCTTTTTCTTCTATATTTTTAAGTTCTTGAATTTTATTCTCAGGTATCAAATACAAATATGTACTATCACTAAATCTTAATCCCAACATATTATTTAGCTCAAGTATTCCTGACCCATTGCTAACCACCACTACATTATTTCTACTTATAGTTTCTAAAGCAATTTCTTGTTCTGAAATATTAAACATACTGAAAAAATCATTCTCCATCTAAAACGTCAAAATATATTTGACGTAGGTCAGAAAGTGTAATTTTACCTCTATCCTCACCGTTACAATACTCATTAACTTCAAAAGTTAGTGGACCTTTAAAATCAATTTCAGCTAATTTTTTATTAAATGCTTCCCAATCAATAACCCCAGTGCCTGGCGCCCAATGTCTCTCATTGACTTTGTCATAATCAGAAATATGTAAACATACAAGTCTATCTTTAATAGCATCCAAAAAATTTATATTATCTTCTTGTAGTGAGTGGTTAGTATCGAAACATATCTTCATCCTAGGATCCACACTCACTATATCTAGAAGTTCTAGACTATTTTTAGCCAAACATGTTCTTGGGAGATTTTCTATTGCCCAGACAATATTAGGATTTATCTTTTCTAGTTCATCTGCTAAATATCTAATTGATTTTTTAGCCTGCTCTATATGAGCTTCTCTATCCTCATCTTGTATAGGTTCAAAAGAAGGGTGCAAAACAAATCCGATTTCGGGCTCTTGTATAGAATTTATAACTTCAGCTAGCTCCAAAATTCTGTGCAGATTTTCAATTCTTTTATCTTCATCTAAGGCTGAAATATCCCAATCATAGCCATAAGGAATATGATAAGAAGTGAATCTTATATTATATTTATTTGCCTGATTAACAGCTTTTCTGAAATCATCTGCCTTGGTATCTATATCATCAGAAAATCTTCTTTCAGGCTGAGAAAACTCAATAAATCTAACTCCAGCATTATAATATTCTATTGCTTGATTTTCTGAGAAGGGTTCTGAATAAAATCCAGAAGATAGTCCAAATCTTAGTGGATTATTGTTTTTTCTACTCATTTTTTTACCTTTTCATAATAGTGTTAGTACCAGTTTAGGTAATAATTGTTAAATATCTGGAAGAATAATGTTAAAAGTTGCCTGAACTACTTCAAGCAACTTTCAACGTTGAGATTTTCAATTTTAATTCAACCTAGACTTAGGTCTTACATAGACAGAATATTAATTCTACTTTAATTAATTACTTGTATAACGATCTCTTGCAGCTTGATATTGCTTTAAGACTTCAGATAAACCTAGAGACTCTAAACTATTGATAAATGCATCATATTCTGCTGCTACATCTCCTTCACCCATGATCCACTTAACTTCTTGTTCTATAATTGCATTTTTAATTTGAGGCTCTAATCTATCAATAATTTCACTTTCTTCAGGGGTTCTATTTTCATAACCGGTATAAACATCCTTTAAGTCCTGAGCATATGGTGCGAATATTGATGAAAGCTTATACTTGAAGTTTCCTTCTTTTCCTTCACCTTTTTCATTATATTTATTCTCTGCCATATTTGATCCTACATAGTATGGCATCTCTCTAGTAGAAGACTCTCTCAACCACTCTTCCCAAGTCCAATCTTTTGGCAACTGAGAAGCAGCCCATAGTCCTTCTTTTACCTTATATGTTTGGCGATCAAACATACCATAAGTCTCTTGAATTGAATTATCTGGTGTGTAGAGATAATCAAAATATCTCATCAATAACTCTGGATTTTCTGCCTTTGCTGAAAAAATAGCTTTGTTTCTTGCAAGTCCAGATAGTTCATTTCTCCATAATCTTTCACCATTAGGTCCTTTTAATGGTGGCAGAGGTACATATTCATTTTTCTCATCAAGTTCAAGAGCTACTCTATCTCCAACAACTTCTGTACCTGTCCACTCAATTGCAACACCATAAACTGGAGTTTCGCTTTGACCTTTACCAATATATCTTTCACTTTCATGGGTAAAAGCTTCAGCATCTATTAAACCATTTGACCAGAGCTTATTAATATATTGAATTGCTTCAACATAGTTATTGTGCTGAATTCCGTAAATAACATCACCTTCAACAATATTTAATTTAGTACCATTTCCAATAAATCCAAATGGACCAAACAATGTTGATTCAGGACTTCCTGTCCAAGTTGAGTTGTAATTAAAAGATAGTGGGATCTCATCTTGCTCCCCATTACCATTAGGATCTTGATTCTTGAATGCTGTTAAAACTTCTACAAAATCATCTATAGTTTCAGGCATATCTAATCCTAATTTATCTAGCCATTTCGCATTAATAACTTGTGTATCTCTAATATGAATTCCATTCCCAGGCCATACGGAAAAGTTATTAATTCTAGGAACACCATATAACTTTCCTGCATAAGATACGGAGGCTGCTAGAGCTTCTGGATGTTGCTCAAAAATCCATTTCAGATTCGGCATTATACTCTCATCTTTTGCATAATCTGTTATATCCATGAATAGACCGGCAGTGTCACCATATGTTCCTAATTGATCCATACTTATGCCCATATTAACAAAAACATCAGGTAAATCTCCGGACGCTAAAGTGGTAGCTAATCTTTCGGCTTTTGCAGATTCCAAAACCCAGTCATATTCAATATTAACACCTGTCTCTTTAGCACGTTCTTGGTAAAGTGCCATCTCGTTAGGATCTTTAACTCCCAAAGCATAAGAAATCATAGCTGTATATTTAACTGGTTCATCAGTTAACGGAAGGTCTACGTTTATATTCGGCACATTCTTTTTGGGATCAAAGGTACTCTCTACATCATCATAAATAGATAAATCTTCCTCTTCTAACTCTATAGAATCTGTAGTTGCCTCTGTTGTTTCCTGTCCTGTTTCTTTTCCTGTTTCTTTTCCTGAATCAGACGGATCTTTAGTCGCTGAACTGTTATTACAAGCTGATAATGTTAAAACACTTACTAACAATATACTAGCTAACTTACTCAATTTGAATTTTTTCATACCTATCTCCTTTTTTTGTATCTCAATTACTCTCACAACTTTATAGTTTCATCAAGAAACGATTCCTCCATTCATTTTATTTTGCTTATTTGTTTAGCCTTTAATAGATCCCACCATAATGCCTTTAACGAAATACTTCTCGACAAGTGGGAAAATTATAATAATTGGTAATACTGCTATAACCGCTACAACATACTTCACAGATAAAGCTATTTCGCTCATTCTAGCCATTGTATTTCCATCTATATCACCTTCTAATCTAAGTGATTGAGCTGCTATTTGTTCTCTAATTAAAATGTCTCTGAGTATTAATTGAAATGGATATTTATCTTGATCTTTTATGTATATCATCGCATTGGCATATGAGTTCCAATATCCAACACCATAGAATAGTCCAATAATTACCATGATCGTAGAACTAAGTGGGAGTGCCACTTTAATAAAAAAGTCCCAATGATTTGCACCATCTATTTTTGCCGCATCTAGCAATTCACCTGAAATATTCTTCTTTAAAAATGTTCTTGTAATAATTACATTCCAAGAGCTTACAAGTCCAGGTAAAATTAATGCCCACCAAGTGTTATATAGACCTAATCCTCGAACCAATAAAAAATCTGGAATCATTCCACCACTAAAATAGATAGTTATCATTACTAGAGTGAATAATACTTTGCTTAATCTAAAATCTTCAACTGACAAAACATAAGCAACTGGCATAGTGCAAATCAAGCTTAAACTTGTACCTAAAGTTGTTATTACTATTGAATTAATAATGCTACTTAGAATTCTTGGATCTGCAAAAACTCTCTTAAAACCATCAATATTACTTCCTTTAGGCAATAAGAGAACTTGACCATTACTCACAGCATAAGGATCACTTATTGATGCAATAAATACTACATATATTGGATAAGCTATTAAGAAAATAACGATTGTTACTAATGTAGTTACCACGAAATTAAAGAACTTATCAGAGCTTAAAAACTTTACCAATGGGTTTGTATTCGAATTTTCCTGAGGTAGAGGTTTTAGAATAGCTAATTCTTCATTATCCAAAATACTTTTCTTGTTATTATAATTACCCTTATTACTTTCATTATTAATCTTACTCATTTAATTACCTCTTTCTAGTTACAGATCTAAAATAAAGAGTTATTACCAGCTAGCTTTGAAATACCATTAGCTATTAATAAAAGAATAATATTTACTACGGAATTAAATAAGCCGATAGCGGTGGTGTATGAGTATTGTCCGCCCAAGATACCCTGTTGATATGTATATGTTGAAATAATTTCGCTCTTTGATAAATTTAATGGTCGTCGCAAAAGATAAGCTTTTTCCCAGCCAACACTCATTAATCCACCAATGCTCAAAATCAGCATCACTGATACTAGAGGAGCTATGCTAGGCCATTCTATATATTTAATTTGTTGCCATTTGTTAGCACCATCAATCTCGGCTGCCTCATAAAGCTCTGGACTAATATTACTTAGAGCTCCAGTGTAAATTATCGTGCTCCAACCTAATCCTGTCCAAATTCCTGAACCTACGTAAATCCAAACAAACCAGTCAGAATTATTTAAAAAGTCAATCTTTTGTCCACCAAAGTAATTGATTATTTTATTCAAGACACCTACTTGGCCATTTAGTAGAATCCCCATAATTCCAACTGTCACTACTGTAGAGATAAAATTCGGTATATATGAAATAGTTTGGTAAGCTTTTGCCAATTTTTTCACCTTAATGTGATGAAAACCTATTGCTAGAAGTATTGGTAAAGGGAAATAGACAAGTAAATTTACAATAGATATTCTTAAAGTGTTTAATATTAAAGTCTTGGATGTACTTAGTGTTAGAAAATTGTAGAAGTGTTTAAATCCATACATATCGGTCCATGGAGACTTAGTAACACCTACAGCAGAATTATAATCTTTGAAACCAATTAAAACACCATACATTGGCCCATATTGAAAAATAAGCAACCAAATTAGATATGGAATTACCATGAGATATAATTCTGGAAAAGTTTTAATGTTATTAAAAATACTTCGAGAAGCAGAGTTTGACTTCTTTTTCTTTTTAACTGAGATATTTTTAATGCTACTTTTTGACATAAAAAAGCCTCCAAACTTTTCTTAATAATTCAATCCTCATGAATTATATGTGGAAAAATTTGAAGGTTTATATACAAAGAGATTTTTAAATGTATACTAAGAGCTTTTTAATCGTAAACTTACTAAAGTTTAACTATTAATAACTTTTATTTAACATAATTTACGTATTAAAAATTTAATTATCAATTTTCAAAAATATTTAATTCATAGAAATTTATTACTAAATCATTATTAATGGACCTTATATTTAGCTTTAACTTCTTTAAAAAACTTATTATATATTTCTAAATTTTCAAAGTCGACTATACTGTTTACAACATTTTTAGGCACATCGGCAAGGTATACCTCTCCTGTTTTCATAGGGATAGATTCATCAATATTCAAATTATAAACGCCTAAAGGATTCTTAAAAATGGGGTAGTATGAATTTTTTAACTCATTAGGGATATTTGTCCTTGAATCAAATTTGATTTTCTCTAAAAGGAAAAGATAGTTTTCCCCAACCCTTAAAGGTAAAAGCCCAGAATTGAGATTTATCCTCATCAAATTACCATTGTAAGCGGAATTTATAATTGTTATAGGAACAACATATGTGAAATACTTAGATGTTATATTTCCTTTATATTTTTCGTTAATTTTTACTTTAAAGTAACAAGCATACTTAGTAACTTTAGATATTTCCTCCACGGTTCCTGTAGTTATTACATCCGCTTGTGCTTCTAAATCACTTAAATTTAGTTTTGAAGTGTCAATAGTTTCTTTATTGTTCTCCTGTTCTACAGTGAAAATGCTATCCTTATCATTAGAAGTACTCAACAAAGGGAAAATATCAAATACTTCTTCAGGACTTGGATCTTTCCATGTAAAACGAAAAATAATGCCTACTAAATATGACAAAAGTATAATCGTAACAAGAATTATCCATCTTTTTTTTGTATTATTTTTAATTAGCATATATCCAGATCTCCTAATATATTTAATCGTTATATGATCTTCTAATTAGTTACCTCTCTTAATTCCTTCCGTTTCCTCTAATACTCCATT
>QWCJ01000665.1_pt1 | contig 10793 bp, 7 predicted proteins | sample 1972501 | NCBI WGS metagenome assembly QWCJ01 (sample SAMN09866711, study PRJNA288562) | Human vaginal metagenome isolate term2_vaginal, whole genome shotgun... | isolation source: vagina | host: Homo sapiens | place: USA: California
GTATTTTTAGAAAAGAACAGCTTTCACCGTGTTACTGGTGTGCTATAAAATAATGATATTTAGAATAAGAACCAAGACTTCTTAAATGAAAGAGCCGTGTTCCTGTAGCGTGAAAGTTCCGTTTTTCTTCGTTTTATTCATTATAAGTTCATAACTTTGTAATTAATATCAACATAAACAATCATCCGATGGGACAGAAGAAAGAGCATAGCAATCTTATCAAGGAGTATTCGGAGAAGCGAGGTATCACGCAAACATGGCTCGCTAAAGAGATAGGTATGAGCTTCAGTATCACCAACGCCTATGTTTGCAAATGCAAGCAACCAAACCTCGCCACAATATTCAAAGTGGCAGACTTGCTCGGTGTTTCACCCAAAGAATTAGTAAAATGATGCACAATAGCCTAATTGATAATTCTTCCGACACACTCTCTATGCAGACCTATCTCAAGAGATGTATCTTGGCCGAAGATATTGACAAAATTCAGATTGCAACCGGGTATTGGGATATACCCGGTATGTCTCTTGTCATTGATGAGCTTACCAGCTTTTTAAGTCGAGAGAGTACTTCCTTGGAACTTCTCATCGGTAAAGACCCTTATGTTTATGCCTCGCTTCTTGCTAATCCCAAGTACAAAGATGCAAATTATCCTTATGATTTTATTCGAACGGATATACATAAAATAGAAATCATAGAGAAATATAAGAGCGTTATTAATCTATTACTAACCTATTTTGAGAGTGGAAAAATTCAGATACGTTTTTATACGAAGAATGCCGACAACAAGGAGGAGTTTCTACATTCCAAATGCTATATATTCTCTGGGACCTCGAATTCTTATGGAATCATAGGAAGTTCTAATTTTACACAGAAGGGATTGTCGGGCAATTCTGTACTTAATTACCTTGAAACAGATCCTGTCCGCATTACAGCTCGACCCGTACCGGGATCGGTGTAGACTTAAAATATTGTAAGGACAGAGCTTTTTCACAGGATAACTACTCTTTTATGAAAGGAATGTACTACATTTGTAATGCTGTTTATTTTTGGATTGTTATATCCATTCAATAATAGCCAACGATTGATTATGCAAAATGATAATATATATAACCAATTAGGATATACATCCGAAATTCTGACAACCAATTCAGAAATAGCTAACTTATACCCTGATTATGCTGATTTAGTAAAACTTGAAGCTGATAAGTTTTACTTTTCAGGAAATCATCCTGCGGTCTTATTTGTAAACATAAAGTCATTTAGTAACAATGGCGAATTAAGGCGTATTGCTGCTATTCAGCATAAAGCATGGAATTATCGAAAGGTTATTTTGTTATTTGCATTATCTGAAACAGAAATAAGAATCTATAACTGCTACGAAAAACCAACCTATATAAAGGGAGGGGACGATATTAATTTAAAATTAAATAATGCAGAATTATTACGTTATGATACGACATCATCGGATGTCGATACCTTAAATATCCTTGTGGAGATTTTTTCTCGTATAGGAGTAGATAACGGGTTATTATGGACAAAACAGCCAGAAATACGAAAAAAGATAGATTTACAAAACAGAATAGATGCTTATTTGGTAAAAAGTCTTATTGAAACAGCTAAAGCATTAGAAAAAGATGGTTTAAACAAGAAAGTTATCCATAGTCTTTTAATGCGGTCTCTCTTTATTTTATTTTTGGAAGATAAGGGAGCAGCCAACGAAGCTGGTTTATATACAAAAATCAAAAGCGATTGTTCAAGTTATTTCGATATCCTTAACAGCAAAGAGGCAACATATAAGCTATTTGAAGAAGTACAGATTCAGTTCAATGGAAATGTTACTCCCGTTTTACCTAATGAGAAAGAATTAGTAACCGACAATCACCTTAAACTTATTAAGAGATGTTTTATAGATGGAAATATATCAGATGATGAAACATTATTTAAGAATTGGAGATTGTTTAATTTTGAGATTATACAAATTGAATTATTAAGCGAAATTTACGAGAATTTCTTAGGGGAATTAAAACATGAGCGTGGTCAGTTTTACACGCCATATAATTTGGTAGAACTTATCCTTTCTGATAAACTTCCTATCAGTAAGAGTAACTACAATGTGAAAATTTTAGACCCAGCATGTGGCTCGGGTATTTTCTTAGTTGAAAGTTACAAACGTCTTATAAAAAGATGGAAAAAAGCTAATAATACTAATAAAATCAGCTTTGAAAAATTAAAGAATTTACTTTTAGACAATATATATGGAATAGAAATAGATGAAACTGCCATTAAAGTAGCTGCATTTAGTTTATATTTAGCATTGATAGATGAATTAGACCCTAAAACCCTTTGGATTGAAACTAACTATCAATTACCTTATCTGATTTTTGATTCTGAAGATACAAATATCAAAAATCAAGGGCGAAATTTATGGAGGAAAGACACAATCGGAGAAGTGGACACGCATCTTTTCTCAAAAGTTGATTTAATTATTGGTAATCCTCCTTTTGGGACTAAAAACTTACCGCAAACAATCAAAGAGTATTGTTCCAAATATAAATTTTCAAATGAGTATGTACTTCCATTCATTCATAAATCGGTTGAATTTTGTCCAACGGGAGAGATTGCTTTAATTTTCAATTCAAAAGTGTTGACAAATACACAAAAACCATATCAAAATTTCAGAAAATGGTTATTCAACTCAAATTATGTCGAAAAAGTATATAATCTTTCTATATTCCGTAAAACACCAAAGCATTTCGGTGGACAATTATTTGCGTCCGCAGTAGGACCTGTAAGTATTGTTTATTTTCAACATATTGCCCCTGAAACCATTTCTGAGACAATAGAATATTGGGCTCCTAAAACCTATATAAAATCAAGCATTGTTGATGGCGTTGTCATTGATAATAGCGATATTAAAGAATTACCTAGGACTGAATGTTTGAATCCGAATTCTAAAATTTGGAAAGTTGCATTATGGGGTAATTTTAATAATTTTAGACTTTTGAAAAAACTTCAAAAAACGACTTTAAAAGATTATTTTGACAAAACTGATAATTGGATTTATGGAAGAGGTTTAAATGCAGATAGTGATAATCCTGATTTTGTTCCTAACCAATTGATAAGAACAGAATGTATTGAAAGATATTTCACAGCCCCCGATACATCTACACAATCCAATACAAAATTTTACAGAAAAAATAACGAACAATTATTTTATCCTCCATTTGTAATATTCAAAGAGGGACAACACAATACAGAAATAGCATGTTCTCTTTTTGAGAAAAAAAGATACTGCACCACTGGTGCTTTCATTATAAATTCAACGGATGAAAAGTTAGATGAAAAAAAATTTTTAGTTTCATATTTAAATTCAGATATTGCTAAATACATATTATTTTTAACTGCGTCATCATGGGGAATTGAACGAGAACGTGTTTTGCTAAATGAACTATTAGAGCTACCATCTCCATTTTTCTCAATAGATTCTGATATACTAAAAAACATAGCAAATGCTTTTGATAAAATTGTTTTACTCAAGAAAAATGTAATTGGTAATGATGCAAAAATTAAAGAGCAAGAACAATTTATATTTAATGAGTTTATTAAGCATTTCTCATTGTCTGATAGAGAAGTTGCTCTAATAGAAGATACAATGTCGTTTGGCTTAGGATTATTTAAAGATGGACATAATTCTATTGGTTTTAAGCGAACTCAATTGTCCGAAAACAGAACGTATGCAGAAACTTTATGTAATGATATAAATTCATTCTTATTATCATCAAACACAAAAGTTTCGGCAACGATATATGATGTACAATCAAATGATCCTTTAAATTTAGTCATTCTACATTTTGGCAAAGACGTAAAAGAAATTGAAATTAAAAACATTTTTGAACTTAGGAAACAACTACAAGAAATAGACCAATATACTATTCTGAAAAAAGCACATAGTATATATGTACAAAAATACATAAAATACTATGATAAAGATACGGTTTATCTGATTAAACCTAATCAAAAGAGATTTTGGACTAGAACTCAAGCTATGGAAGATGCTTCTTCATTAATAGCTGATATTATCAACATGGCTAAATAATGAATATGGCAGGACTTCTTAATAAAGACATTATTAGCGATTTTGAAAATAGCTTCCGAACTAATTGCCTAATTTTAATCGGAGAAGCATATAAGTGGCTAAAAGACACAAAAAATATTACCGTTGACTGGGATGAGGAAACAATTTCAGCTAATATTTTTACTCATATATATGAGAATGAAAAAGCTATAGCGTGGAATATCAATGTTTCGGATGAGTGCCGACTATATCATCAAGCTATTCTCAACAACAAAATAAGAGCTAGGTCTGCATTTCGTATAGACTTAAAACTATCCACTAATTGGATTAAAGCAACTAAACGGGTGTGCTATTTTGTTGAAGCAAAAAACTTAATAGAGAATAATTGTACCAAACAGGGACGAAAATCAAAATTAAGCGCAAAAAAAATACAAGAAAGATACATATCTACAGGTATAGACCATTTTATTTTAGGAGATTATCCAGCAAATGGCTGTATGCTCGGCTATATAATGGAGGGAACAACAAAAAGGATAGTGGAGAATATAAATGAAATATTATTTCAGAAGACAAGAAGTAATGAAACCTTAAAAAAGAAAGAATTGGACATTCCATATATAGAAGAAGCCTATATATCAGTGCATCTAAATGATTATGTATTACATCATTATTTTTTGCAATTTTCAAAACCTCAAAACAGTTAATGACTTTTGTTTTTGTAACCATCTGTTGCAGAAACGACCCACATACTAAAAGTATCCCCATTTTCCAGTTATTAGCTGGGAAATGGGGGTATATATTTAGTCGCTTCGGGCGATCGCAATCAGGTTGTCAAGACCACGGAAATAGATAGTGGGCAACTCGTCTATAATGTAAGCATCCAATATTAGCCGTCTTTCACACTAACAAACAACATAAGCATTGTAAGCATCCAATATTAGCCGCCTTTCAGACTAATCGAGTAGGAGGTAAACACTAATGATAGGTGTTTATTTCCATTTTCGTGCTCACCGACCTCTCACACCACCGTACATGCGGTTCCGCATACGGCGGTTCCTATTTTGGGTGCCATTCGAGATACGACCCCATTAAAGTTGCATACCCAGCTGAGCGTAGTCTATTGTTATCTATCACCCTTGTTAAAATAAGACTATCAGCTATTCGTCAATAACCCTTGCGAGTATTACTCCATTCGTATGCTTTGTATTTAGGGGCTGCTAATTTATTTCTTTCATGGATACTCACCCTGTCTTTGATTGGAAGATGTTTGCTCTTGGGACGATGTCTGTATTTCATCTTATGCCTTGTGTGCTTGGCAAGTTCCCCTGTTGTGTCATTGTGGATGATGTTGTAGATGGACTGGTGGGACACCTTTATCCCCTCATTCTTGCGCAGATATCCTGATATTTGTCTTGGAGACCACTGGTTGTTGATAATATATTTCTTGATTCTCCAAACCAATTCGTCGGAGAGCTTGGAGTTCTTTACCGTTCTATTTCTGCGCTGCATAGCCATGTCGTGCGCCTTTGTCCTGATATACTTTCCCGATGGCGTGCTGTTGTTCTTTAGCTCACGACTGATCGTAGCTTCACTCGTACCCACAATGAGGGCAATTTCTTTTCTCTTTATTTTCTTTTGGAGTAAGGCGAAAATTTGCGACCTTTGCTCCCAGGTTAATTGATGATACATATACAATACAAAGTTAATTAATCTTTGGGAGACTGCGGTCGCCAGAGTAAAGCGACTACCGATAAAAAGAAAGCAAGCCTTGGTGCCGAACAAGGACAGATCCAAGACTTGCTTGTAAAAATATTTAGGGAAACAATATAGCCGTTAAATATATTGTTCTTCAAGAATACCTACTATATTTACTAATGCTGTGGTTGCAGAAACATAGAGCATCATATCTTTTTTAGTTGCATTTCTTTCGTGTGTAAGAGCATTAGCCAGTTTATTAGTTGTTTTGGCATACGCTCTATATTCTTCAAAATGAGGTCCGTGAAGTTTGTAGGTGAAATATGCTTCTAACATTCTAAAACCATCGGTTTTTCCAATTGGTTTATTCTGAGAATCAACTGCCCCATAAACATCCTTGTTATAAACCAACTGTCCTAATGAAATTATTATTTCTCGGCATAAAAGTCCCACGGCTTGAAATTCGTCTACAATCTTAGCTTGTGATGAATCTGCTAGAATTTTAGCATAAGTTCTACGTATTCTATCCCATGGAGTAAGGTCAATAACGATTGGATTTCCAGACTGACGAATAGTAATGTCTGAAATTATTTTCTTTAATGGTTTATATAGTTCATTGATATATACCCTTCTGTCTTGCCAACGCTGTAAATTAGGACTATAGTAGTGATACCAATCCCATAAGCTAAAGTATGGATTCGGGTTGTCTAAGTTCAAAGTTTTAAGTTTGTCGGACAACCAATTATATAGTTTTTTATAATCGCCATCCACGAGATCAAAACTCGGTCCACCTGTGGCAACCTTTATTAGCAGGTTACTGATTTCTTCTATCTTTGAGAGAAGTTCTTTCTTGCCAACCTCACCTCCAATAAGCGTTGAATCAATATCCTTAGGAGAAAAACATGGAGAAATTTGAGTAATGAAGCTACTATTATTATCTGCTTTGATTACCTCGTTGAAAGTTTTTGAGATTTCAGATTCAAACTCATTGATTCTATCAGATGTGTAAGCACTATATTGGGAGACAGGCAAACTAACATAGATAGTGTAGCCATACGTTCCACCATTCCAATTGTCATAGTCTGTACACACGACAGATATAGTTCCTTCATCAAGAATAGAACAACAGTCTATGTACCCCCTTTTTTTTAAGAAGCTCTTTTGCTGTCTTTAATATGGGTTTATAGTTTATTTCTTCTTCGTAGTAACTCATTTAATTTGAAGGGATACAGTTATACGTCACTAAATAGCTTTACCTCTGACTTTGACTCAGCCTTCACCTCCTCCAATAACTCGGTTAGAGTCTTAAAGTATGGGTCTTTTGCGTAAGGAGTGGGACTCTTTTTCACTTTGAACACACTGCCGTCAGGCTTATGCACATGCACAATCGGTTTGGTGCTCTCCAAGTCGAAAGCAAGGTAGAAGTCACGCTTTGCGTTGAAACCTTTGCCGCGCAACTGCTCGCCAGAGACGATGCGCGGACCATTTGCGGATAGCTTGTAGAGTTCCTGACTCTGCTTGTTGTGTAACAACACATAGTGGCAGTGCTCAAAACCTGCGATTAGACGCAACGAGCCTTGATCCATTCCGGCACGGACATAGTAGAGTTTGTTCTTCTTGATAGTTTCAAGCTGCCCACTCTTGTAGTAGCCCACAAGCACAAGGTCGCTCTCGTCGGGAACAATGGTGTAGGTCAATCCCTTTTGCGGTATGCTGTCCTTGATTTGCTCGTAGCGTTCTTCGGTGCGAAGTATCTGAACGAGGTGATCGCGCAGTATCTTACCCTCTTCCTCTGGATGTTCGTCGTTAGGCAACAGAGGAAAAGCACCGATGTTCACCTCCTTTATGGATTTAATGTAGTAAGGTGATTCTGAACCATTCTCCTTGCGATAGCGTCCTGGGAAAAGGATGTAGCCGCCGATTATCTCCTTAGCAGTGTGTTTGAAGTGGTTGCTGCCATAGTAGATGGCATCGCGGTACCGGTGCATCTGGTTGAGTGCATCGGGTGGCGGATAGTCCGAGATGTCGTAGTCATCTTCGAGGTTATCAATATCCTTGTTCGAATCATCAAGCACACGATATTTGGCATCGTAGAGGTAGGTCAGCACAAAGCCGTCTGCCTTTTGGATGTTGAGCACGATGTCGGGGCGTTGCTCCGTGGTAGCGGTATGCACTTCGCCCGAACGGCGGTTGTAGGTGTGCTGATAGCACAGTTCCACCACATCGTCGTTGAAGCGGTTGTGGTAGGTAATCTTGTGCTCCACGGTGCTGTCGGTGAATGGTGTGAGCATCGTCTTGCGGTTCTCTTCCACGAGTGCCACTTGATCGAGGTCGGTCAGGTCAATCTCTAACACCTCCATTACCAGTTGCTTCATCTTCAGGAAGCACCACAACTCGTACAGTTCCCAAATCGGGCGCACGCCAATTTCGTTGCTGCCCTCGTAAAAACCGAGACCGCTTTGCAGGATGTACCACAATCGGTAAATCTGCGAGTAGCCAGTGCGCTTTTGCAGCACGCTGCTCTCCTGACGGAAACCTTTGAATTCGCCAATCTGTCGCCAGATGCGGTGGTGCAGAATGTTCTGCAACCGTTCACCCTTGCCTTTCAGCCAGTCCAGTTCTTCGCCCAAGAGTTGCCCTTGGTAGTTGCGTTGCAACTCGCTCAGCACGTCAACTAGTTTCTTACCAATCTGCTTGACGGTGTACTTCACAAAGCGGTTTTCCTTTGTGTCGATGGTCTTCTGTTTCTCGTCGAAACGGAAGAGGTAGTGGTCAAGCGTCTTGGCTGCCTTTTGCTCCTCATATTGGTTGAGCATCTTGGGCGACCACCGCTTGATTTTATCCACACGGTCGTAATAGGTGATGCGCTCGCCTCGGGTGTTGGGACGGTTGGTCACAAACTCCAGTGCCGTGATGTACTCATCAATCACGCCCTTAAAGATGGAGAGCCAAATCATCTCGTTGCTCTGGCGACTCGACAGGCTCAGCGACTGGAACGTCTTGGTGAGGTACTTGAACACAAGGTTCTCGTACTCGGCGTTTATCATGCTCATCATGTGCATGAGGTCACGCTTCGTGTCAAGTTTAGGTGATACCACACGAAACTCTATCCATGCCAAGCGTTCGGTCAGTCCTTTGGGTTTGTAGGCATATTGCAGACGGAAAATGCCTGGCTCGTTGAGGAAGTCAAGAGCAGCCATGAGGAAACCACCACTGCCAGCGGCATATCATTGGAATGCCTCTGCCACGTCTTTTTGGGTGTGGATGATGCGTGGCTCTCCCTCAATGTCGGTGAAGTGCAGCGTGATGTTGTACTGACAAGTCTCAAACATCACAGGGGGCAGAGCTTTCCACTCCTTGCACTCGGGCAGAGCTGGTACGCCTGCCAACTGCAACATGCCCTCGGCTGACGAGCGGTAGTCGCAGTAGTGCATGGCAGCATCCTCACCTACACGGCTTTTAAGTCGTCGGAGCGAGTTCTGTATGGAGCGTGTGGTGATAGTTATCTCCACATTCCCTGCCTTGTCTGCAAATTTCAGCGCATCCATGTTTTGCTATCATTTATGGCCAGAAACTGGTGAAGTGAGATCGTTCGAGGCGTTCACGCATTTCTACAATCTTAGCGTTGGCTTTGGGGTATGCTACCTCCGTCCATGTTGCCAATTGTGCCAATGGCTCTTTCACCAAGTCCTCATTACCCTCAATGCGTGGCAGCACTTTCATCATCAGGATATTGTCGAGAGCCTTGTTATAGAGGCTTTCAAACTCAGCTTCCTTGTTCTCCCAGCGCAGAGCGTAGAAGTGGAGTATCAACTCGTTTACTACACGGTAAGCGATACGGAAAGGGGTCTTGCCGAGGATAGTTTCAAGGCTGTCGGGCGTTGTTGTGCCGTCGGCGTCGGTTTGTCCGATGGTAGCCTTAATCTTCTTTGCAAGCAGTTCACGCTCGTCGTTCATTTGCTGCAGTGCGTTATTGCTCTGTGCAAATGGAGCGAAAAACCAACCCTTATCCACCACGTCCTTACGATAGCTGAGTGCGTCTGGCTTCTCTGTGTCAAATATATCGTTTAGGTTCACCTCGTTCATCTCTATGGTCATGGCTCGGTCTATCACCTTACGGCTGAACTGATAGGTGGTATCGTCCATGTTCACTGTGCCGACCACAATAAGGTTGCGAGGAATACGCAATCCTTCGTCCATCAGTTTTGCGTAAGTGCTGTGGAGATATACGGCAGTACCGTCGTCGGCTGTGTAGTACCCCGCTCCCGTACTTGTATTGGAACTGTCCTTGGTTGGGAACAACTCTTCATGGAGTTTCTGCTTGTATTTCTCAAAGATAGCAGCAGGAATAAGTGGTTCGCTCTTGATAGTTCCGTCCACATCCTTGCGACTTTCCAATATGCTCAAGAACTCGGCGAAGTATTGCTCCACTGGTGCAAGGTTCATCTCGTCAAGGCACACGAAGAATGGAACTTCGGGGTGTTGCATAGCCTTTACCACAAACTTTGTGAACTTAGTCATGTGGTAATTTCCGCCATCGAGCACCGTTTCATAACCGAGTAGTTCGGTTGAATCGTTCCAATTTGGTTTCACTTCCACCAAGCAGTAGTTGCCTGGCGATGCTGGGTCTTGGCGCAGGTCGCCCTCGTCAGGACAGCTGGCGTATGCCATTTCCTTTACAATGCGGCTCTTACCAGTACCAGAAATACCGGCAAGGAGCAAGAAAGGCTTGGTACGGATGGCTGAGAGGTAGTCAATATTACCTTTAATGTATTCTGATTCTGTAATTTGAGAAACTTGTGAAGAAGAATTTTTAAAGCGGTTATTCATCGCTTTCTCAATATCTCCAAGATGTAGTTCATCACGATTTTTCATATACCACAACAAATATTTGGGCTTAAACGACACTATTCTTTTATCTACAGCTTTTTCATAAATAGAAACACCATTTATGTAAGCCTCTTGTATTTTATCAATTTTTACTTGTACGGATGTGGGAGAATATGCTTCTTGCTCTCCTTTC
>QWCJ01000666.1_pt1 | contig 10783 bp, 6 predicted proteins | sample 1972501 | NCBI WGS metagenome assembly QWCJ01 (sample SAMN09866711, study PRJNA288562) | Human vaginal metagenome isolate term2_vaginal, whole genome shotgun... | isolation source: vagina | host: Homo sapiens | place: USA: California
TTAGACGCCTGCCCCGGCACCGCATCGGTGGGCTTGAGCCACAACTTGGCCGCAACGCCAATTCCGATGGCGATGAACAGCAGCGCAACCCAGCCCTGGTAGCTGAACAGGGAGGTCTGCACCATGCCGTTGCCCACGGTGCAGCCGCCGGCAGCGGAGGCGCCCACGCCCATCAGCACGCCACCGATGACGGAGCGAACAGCCTGCTCAGCGGAGGGAACGCGCAAACGGAATTCACCGGATGCCTTGGCGGCAAAGAAGGCGCCCACCAGCAGGCCGAGAACCAGCATGACTCCCCAGTCCACCGTATCTTCGCCGCTGACGAGGAACTTAGACAGGTTGGACGATGGGCTGGTGATGCCGAGCCCGTCGTTGCGGCCCGTCGCTGCCGACAGCGGCCATGCGAGCACACCCAGCGCGCCGATGATGGCCGCGGTGGGGTAAAAGTGCCAGGGCTTTTCCGCCAGTAGGTGCGCGAGGCCTGTCTTCTTCGGCTTCAGGGTCGCCATCTTCGGCGCCTTAGCTTCCTGAGCGAGGAAGTGGCGGGTAAGGAAAGCAACCCCTAGCGTGAATGGGATGACGAGCCACCACACGGAGAGCCCCAGAGACCCGTGGATGGTGGTGATGGGCAGCTCCCAGCTGCGCAGTCCCTCGTTGAGGGCGTTAAGCGAACCGCCCTTCATAGCGGCGGCACTGCCGGCGTAGAAGACCAGCGCCAGCCACGAGCCGATAAGGCCTTCGGCGGAGCGATACCAGGTGCCGGATGCGCAACCTCCTGCCAGCACGATGCCCATGCCGAAAAGCAGGCCGCCTAGCACGACGGCGAGCGGTGCGAACTGCTTGTACTCGGGCGTAATCACTCCCGCAGTTGTGAGGGCGGCAAGGCCGACCGCATGTACTGCGATGACGATAAGCAAGGCGGTGAAGCCCCGCCAGGTCTTATTCAAGAAAATGTCGCGAATCATGCCGGTTACGCAGAACCTGCCGCGTTGCATGACCCAGCCAAGGACAGCACCTAAAGCCAATCCGGTGACAATCATGGGTTCCCCTACTCCAAACTAAAAATGAACCGATCTGTCTGTCTGTTTGAATGCGCAATACTAGCCTCCCGGGCAACTCTCCCTCAAGCCCTAAGAGAGGTTCATCACATACGAAGCCTCGCAAACCGCACGCAAGACCCCATAAATCAGCATTGATAGCGACCTCCGATTTAAACCCATAGCCCGCCACCAATCTAAACCTATCAATCCTTGACTTTTACAAAGCCATCGCTATAATGGGTGGTGGATCGCAATCAAGCAGCCCACATTGCCGCCCCCGATGATCCACTTCAACTTCAAAACAAGACTGAAGAAAATCGGTAGGCTTTGTGGCGACGGTTGTGAATAACTGCCAACTTAAACCCGAAACCAAGCCCCCAAGGAGGCACAGCATGTCCCTCATCAACACCGAGATTCTGGATTTCAAGAACCCCGCTTTCTTCAACGGTGAGTTCACCGAGGTTTCCAAGGACGACGTCCTGGGCAAGTGGTCCATCTTCTTCTTCTACCCGGGCGACTTCACCTTCGTCTGCCCCACCGAGCTGGGCGACCTGGCTGACCACTACGAAGAGCTGAAGGGCCTGGACGTAGAGGTTTACGCCGTATCCACCGACTCCCACTTCGTGCACAAGGCATGGCACGCAGAGTCCGAGCAGGTCGGCAAGGTTAACTACTACATGCTGGGCGACTCCACCGGCCAGCTGACCAACAACTTCCAGAACATGCGTCCCGGCGCCGGCCAGGCAGACCGCGCAACCTTCCTGGTAGACCCGGAGGGCAAGATCCAGTACATCGAGCAGACCGCCGAGGGCATCGGCCGTGACGCTTCCGAGCTGGTCCGCAAGGTCAAGGCCGCTAAGTACGTTGCAGAGCACCCGGGCGAGGTCTGCCCCGCCAAGTGGGAAGAGGGCGAAGACACCCTGACCCCGGGCATTGACCTGGTTGGCAAGATCTAACTTCCCCTTCCACTCCCCCGCCGCACCCAGGCGGGAAACCCACGGCGGGCCGGGCTTTCCACTTACGGATCCCGCCCGCCGTTTTTAGTGCCTTTACCCCACCAACAAATCCCATCCCCCGAAGAACCCACGTGTGGCGCACCCCCGCAGGGTGGCGTCAATAAACAAAGAAAGAGAGCACCCCATGGCTAAGCAACTACTGGACGACAACCTGCGCAAGCAGCTCGGCCAGCTCGTCCCCCGCATCACCAAGGACATCGAGCTGGTGTACAGCCTGGACGATCGTTCGGCCTCCGAGGACCTGGAGAAGCTGCTGCAGGACATCGCCGGGCTATCCGACAAGATCACTGCCCACCGCGACGACGACGCGCACGAGCGCAAGCCCTCCTTCAGCATCGTCCGCACTGGTAGCGACATTTCCGTGGCCTTCGCGGGCATCCCGATGGGCCACGAGTTCAGCTCCCTGGTGCTGGCGCTACTGCAGGTCGGCGGCAACCCGATCAAGGAAGACCAGGACCTGATCGAGCAGGTAGAAAACCTGGACGGTGACTACGAGTTCGTCACCTACATGTCCCTGACCTGCCAGAACTGCCCGACCGTCGTACAAGCGCTAAACACCATGGCAGTGCTGAACCCGCGCATCAAGCACACCGCGGTGGAGGGCTCGCTGTTCCAGGACGAAGTCAAGGAGAACAACGTCCTGGCCGTGCCGACCATCTACCTGAACGGCGAGGAGTTCGGCCAGGGCCGCACCACCATCGAGGACTTCGTGCGCAAGCTGGACACTGGTTCCGCCGCGCGCGAGGCGAAGAAGCTGAACGAGAAGAAGCCCTACGAGGTGCTGGTCGTTGGCCAGGGCCCGGCGGGTGCAGCAGCCTCCATCTACGTTGCCCGCAAGGGGCTGAGCGTCGGCCTGATCGGCGAGCGCTTCGGCGGCCAGGTGCTGGACACGAACTCCATCGAGAACTTCATCTCCGTGCCTTCCACCGAGGGCCCGAAGCTGGCGGCGGAGTTCGAGGAGCACGTCGGCCAGTACGACATTGACGTGGTGAAGGCCCAGGCCGCGACCGGCTTGACCCCTGCCACCGAGGAGGGTGGCCTACACACGGTGCACTTTGGGGATGACGCCACCCTGCGCGCCCGTGCCCTGGTTATCGCCACGGGCGCACAGTGGCGAACCCTGGGCGTTCCAGGCGAGGAAGAGTACCGCAACAAGGGCGTGACCTTCTGCCCGCACTGCGACGGCCCGCTGTTCAAGGGGAAGTCCGTGGCCGTGATCGGCGGCGGAAACTCGGGCATCGAAGCCGCGCTGGACCTGGCAGGTGTGGTGAAGCACGTGACGGTTCTGGAGTTCGGCGAGGCCTGCCGCGCGGATGACATCCTGATGCAGCGCGTGGAGGAAACCGCGAACATCGACGTGATTACGTCGGCAGCTACGACGGAGATCGTGGGCGACGGCAAGAACGTCACCGGCCTGACCTACACGGACCGCACTAACGACGAGTCGAAGTCGCTAGACGTCGCGGGCGTGTTCATCCAGATCGGCCTGGTGCCGAATACCCAGTGGCTGGGCGAGAGTGGCCTGGAGCTGAACAAGATGGGCGAGATCGTGGTGGACGAGCACAATGCCACCAACATCCCTGGCGTGTACGCCGCCGGCGACTGCACGGAAGTGCCCTTCAAGCAGATCGTGATTGCCCAGGGTGCTGGCGCAAACGCTGCGCTGGGCGCGTGGCAGTACACGGTGACTGCGCCGAAGGCGTAGCTGGTTTGGCGGCCTGGCTGGCATGGTGACCGCCAGGCCTTCAGTTCAAATGTCGCTAGAACGGGAATGCGTTACTGCAAACAATTTGCACTACCGCAAACCAGCAGGTCAGCGACTTGCGGCTGGGAGGGTGCCCATGGCACACGGTTGCGCATTCCCGTTCTAGCGACATTTCCGCCTCTGAAGCCCCATTTTCAGCACCTCGGCACACCTCGATCTACCCAGGCCGACACCCCAGCACATCTCGATCTACCCAGGCCAACGCCCAGCACACCCCATCCACCCAGACTGACTCCGCTCTGCGCCGTCGAGCGCACCCATAAAGCCCAACACTGGGGCTTAATTGTCGGAAAAGTTGCAGAACGTTATTGGGTACATTTTTCATCTACATAAAATGTCTGGTCAGAGCCTTCTCCGCAACCAGAGATGTGTCCCGAGATTTACGTTTTGCAACTTTCCCGACAATTCCGCATCCCAGAACCCCTCCGTGGAGCAGGTTCAACCGTCCACGGGGGAGCTAGCTCCCTCCCGCCAAGACGAACCCGCCACTCCCACCCCTCCCGAGGAAGCCTGCAAGACTTCCGATCGCTACTTTAGGTCCTTTCTTCACCCCTTTCCGACCTACACAGCACCCCAGGAAACTCGGCAATTACTGACAGCATGGCGCAAATATCAAGCGCTAGCAGACCGCGCCAAACCCAGCGGAAATAGCGGAAGTGTGAGTACTATTTAAGAAACTTAATGCAATTCTCACTACCAGCAAAGGACCACCATGCGTTTGCGCTCCGCCCTCACCCATCTCACCTCGAAAACCAATGGCCACGGAGGCGTCCACGCGAAGCGGGGTCGGTGGCGAGTTGGGGCTGTGGGCGTCATGACCATAGCGGCTTTAGCAATGACCAGCTGTTCGAGCGACGAACCGCAGGACAACACGGCGGCAAGCAGTACAAATAGGGGCGATGCGAAGAGCGGCGAGAAGGCGGAAGCAAAGGCCGACCCGACGCAGCAGGCGATCGATGCGTACAAGGATGTTTTAGATAATCCGGAAAAATACGAACGCGATTATTCTGACCGCGACGATTATTATCCGACAGGCACCTATTCTTATGCGTTGATTGAGGCGAATAATGATGAAGTTCCGGAGCTATTGCTCAAGAATGATTGCAAGTATTTCTCACCGGTGACTTTTATTGCAATTGGCCAGGATGGAAAGCCCTTTGCCGTGGATAGAGAACTGGTGACAGGCGCGGGAACCACTGCAGCTCGGGCTAACGTAGCGGCTTCCAGCGAGGGCGACGGAATCTACGAATGGTCTTACACAAGCGGGCGCCCGGAAGTGCCAACGATTCATTACAATTTCGACGGCAAGCAGCTCACCGAGGACGAGAAAAGCGAATGGAGCCAGGTCACGGGCACTCCAGCTGAGCAGGTTGAGTTGGAATGGTACGTCACCGACGACGCGAACGGACTGAAGAAGAACCAGTCTGGCTCTAACTTCGGATCCGGCGAATCTTCCGCGAAATCCGATAGCTCCAATAGCAAGGATAAAAGTAAGAAAAAGAAGGGGAAAAAGCCTAATCCCGATCTGCCTGCGGGTTACGTGAAGAAGGGTGACAGAAAGGAAGGCAACAAACCCAATCCTGATGGCGACGCCTCAGCCTCCGCGAGTAAGGACCTCCCCGAAGGCGCTTACGCGAAGGCCGGTGGGCCGATTCCTTCGGATGCTCTCGAAGCAACGGTTGTAAGGCGCTATAAGGAGTCTTACATGCACGACCGGGCGGTATTTCAGTCACCAAGCGGAAATATCAAGTGTGCAGTAGACGCTTCTTTCGCAGGATGTGGAATTCCCTCTTACCGCGATACGAAACCCTACGGATACAGCAAAACCGTTGGTGCAAACTGGTGGGTGGATTTCAAGAACTGGAAACTCATGCCAAGGGACGATGTGCCGCCTTACGCTCCCGATGATGGCGGTTCAGAAATCGAGGATGTGCCCTACGGCAAGACCATTTACTTCGGCGACCATGTCTGCCACTCGGAATACAACGGCATGACGTGTTGGAACGCAAAAACTGGTAAGGGCGCGTTTATGAGTATTAGCAAGACGGAGTTCTTCGGTTAGGACGGGTTCTTACCGATTTTAGCCTTCTTATTCAACTAAATAAGAGTCTCCCGGCTATCCATCTTTGAGTCTTTCCCCTTGCTACTTTTGGCACCACACCACTATTCGCGCAGGAATCTACAACGATTACACCGCACCTGTACAGGTAAACATAACCACTAACGGCAGCGAAGCCATCGCCACCATGACGTAAATCTTCAACACCAACATTGTTGCCAAATACCGTGTGGACGAGTTTTTCGCCCCTTGGAACTCCAGTCGTTCCTCGCTGTCGGCCTGGTCGTGCTCCCAGTCGGCTGGGACTTCGGCTTAAATGTCGTAAAAGTTGCAAAACGTTATTGGGTACATTTTTCATCTACATAAAATGCCTGGTCAGAGCGTTTTCTTCAACCAGAGGTGTGCGCCGAGAATTACGTTTTGCAACTTTTCCGACATTTAACCCTAGCCCTGGAGTTAGCCGAAGGAGGAGGTGGCGGCGCGGCGCGCAGAAACGGCGCTGGGACGGTTTAACAAACACAGCCCCCAGAGGCCTGGGCACAAAGAAAGCGCCGGGAGGAAAACCCTCCCGGCGCCTCGCCTAGTTCAGCGCCTAGCGCCAGCACGCTCGCGGACGCAAGCTACCAGCGCTACACGCGAGCTGCCAGCGCTACGCAGCGCAGCGCCTAGCGCAGCGCCCGGCGCAGCAGCAAGCCGCTACTTCGCAGCCTCCACGCGATCCTTCAGACCCTGGAACTCGTCCCAGACCTCGGACGGAACCTTCGGACCCAGGAACTTCAGCCATTCCTCGTTGTCGGCCAGGTCGCGCTCCCAGTCGGCCGGGTTCACGGACAGTGCCTCGCGGATGTCCTCCTCGGTCTCCTCCAGGCCATCGGTGTCGATGTCCTCGAAGCGAGCGGTGTAGCCAACGACGGTCTCGTCGGCCTCCACGCGGCCCTCGATGCGGTCGATGATCCACTTCAGCACGCGGGAGTTCTCGCCGAAGCCCGGCCACAGGAAGCGGCCGTCCTCGCCGCGGCGGAACCAGTTCACCAGGAAGACCTCCGGCATCTTGTCGCCGCCCTTGTTGCCCATGTTGATCCAGTGCTGCAGGTAGTCACCCGCGTTGTAGCCGATGAACGGCAGCATGGCCATCGGGTCGTGGCGCAGGGAGCCAACGGCAGCCTCCGCAGCAGCGGCGGTCTGGCCGGAAGCCAGGGTGGCGCCGATGAAGGTGGCGTGGTTCCAGTCGCGAGCCTGGGTCACCAGCGGCACGGTGTCCGCACGGCGACCGCCGAACAGGATGGCGGAAACCGGCACGCCCTTCGGGTCGTTGAACTCCGGTGCGGCAACCGGGCACTGCTCGATCGGCACGCAGTAGCGGGAGTTCGGGTGTGCGGCCTTGTTGCCGGAATCCGGGGTCCACTCGTTGCCCAGCCAGTCGATGAGGTGCTGCGGCTCGCCTTCCTTGGACTCCCACCAGACGTTGTTGTCGTCGGTCAGGGCCACGTTGGTGTACAGGGTGTTGCCCGGCTCCATGGACTTCATGGCCATCGGGTTGGAAGCGTAGTTGGTGCCCGGTGCCACGCCGAAGAAGCCGTTCTCCGGGTTCACGGCGTACAGGCGACCATCCTCACCGAAGTGCAGCCATGCGATGTCGTCGCCGACGACCTCTGCCCGCCAGCCCGGGATGGTCGGCTGGATCATGGCCAGGTTGGTCTTGCCGCACGCGGACGGGAAGGCAGCACAGATGTAGTAGGCCTTGTCCTCCGGGCTGATCAGCTTCAGGATCAGCATGTGCTCTGCCATCCAGCCCTCGTCGCGCCCCATGGCGGAGGCGATGCGCAGCGCGTAGCACTTCTTAGCCAGGATGGCGTTGCCGCCGTAGCCGGAGCCGTAGGACCAGATCTCGCGATCCTCCGGGAAGTGGGTGATGTACTTCGTGTCGTTGCACGGCCAGGTGGAGTCTTCCTGACCCGGCTCCAGCGGAGCGCCCACGGAGTGCAGGCCCTTCACGAACTCGCCGTTCTCGCCGATCTTGTCCAGGGCTTCCTTACCCATGCGGGTCATGATGCGCATGGACATAACCACGTACGGGGAGTCGGTGATTTCGATGCCCAGCTTCGGGGACGGGTCGGTAATCGGGCCCATGCAGAAAGGCACGATGTACATGCGGCGGCCCTTCATGGAGCCGGAGAAGTGCTCGCGCATCTCGGCACGCATCTGCTCCGGGTCCATCCAGTTGTTGGTGGGGCCGGCGTCTTCCTCAGTCTTGGAGCAGATGAAGGTGCGGGATTCCACGCGCGCAACGTCAGACGGGTTGGAGCGCGCCAGGAAGGAGTTCGGCTGTGCCTTTTCGTCCAGCTTGATCAGTGTGCCGTGCTCGACCATCTGCTCTGCCAGCTGGTTCCACTCCTCCTCGGAGCCGTCACAGAACACGACTGATTCTGGCTGGAAGAGCTCCACGGCCTCCTCGATCCAGTTCAGCATTTCCTGGTTCTTGGTGGGCGCCTCGCCGACAAGCCCTCGAATGGTCATCGATTTTCTCCCTACGTGTTTGTGTCCCACAACCCGGCCCGGCCAAATATGCACAAACATTCAATAGCCGACCGTCGGTTTAAACTTCCAGTTCAAACCCGGTTGTATTCATTATTAACTCTACTAAATCCTGCGGTTTTTGGGCATTCAATATAGCTGTGATCTGTAATTATCCGGGCCTGTGCAAAGACACAGGTATCCCTTCCACCCCCAGACTATCGTGAAGCGCCGGGGCCGTGGTTTGGTTCCGTGGCCAGTGGTTGTACGTCACACCCCGACTAACCCCATTCCCCCCGATCAACGCATTTCCAGGCGTCGGTTTGCCATCGCCCCTTCCCCGGATCGGGGGTATCGTCGTTCTTTCTTTGTGACGCCCCTTCGGCCTCACCGGTCTCTATCCACCGCCAGGCTGACCATTGTCCGTCGTAGGAAACTGAGGAGACGTAGTCCACTTTGCCGTCGCCATCCGTATCGCTGAGGATGCTCATTCCCTGGTCGTCGGCGATGGTGACGGACTCTTCCACGCCTCCGCTGCCGTACCACGCGCGGGCGCCCGGGTCGGCGCCTGGGTCGGCGCTCGAGTTGCTCCCCGGGCTGGCGCCAGAGTGGCTTTCCGAGCGGCTTTCCGGGTGGGCGCCTGAGTGGGCGCCACCGCGCTGGCCGGGCGCCCGATTGGGGTCGTGGGCGTTGGGATCGTGAGAGTTGAGTTCGTCCACGTAGTATTCGCGGCCGCCGTACTCGACGGTCAGGCCGCTGCCGAGCCCGCCGCCGAGGCCGCCCAGGCCTCCCAGGCTGCCCGGGTTGCCCGGCGCGCCGCCGTGCAGCTCGTGCAACTCGTGGGCGCCGATCAGATCTGCCAGAGGGTTCTGCGGTGTGATCCCGTCATCTGGGAAGTCAAACATGCCCATATCCATTAGGTCACCCATTAGTTCGCCTCCATCGCCAGGCTGCGGATGCGGGGCGCCACCGGCGGGATCTCCAACCGGGCAACCACCTCCGTCACCACTGCCGACCAATGCTGTCTAAGTACTGCGTCTTCCTTTGCCGCGCGGGCTTTCAGCGCCTCGGAGCGCAGCATGACCAGCCGCGCCCCCACCACCGCCAGAGTCACTAGCACGCCAACAATCACGCCAACCACCGGCCCGGAAAGCCTGCCGACCATCGTTCCCAGCCCCAGCCCTGCCGCCAGGCCGGCCGCGGCGGCCAACACCACACTCGCCCGCGAGCCCACCGCCGCGGCGGGCCGGGCCGGGGCATCCTCCTGCGCCTCTGGGAGCGCGGGGAAGACCACGCCCTGCTCCAGCACCGCCAAGCGCAGCCGCGCCATGAAGACAGCGTGCAGATACTCGAACCTGTCAGCGCCGGCATCCTCCAGCACCTCCTGGGCGATCCGGGTCGCGCTCAGCCGCGTGGCGATGCGCACCCGGTCCAGCCGTTCGGCATCCGCCCGGCGCGCCTGCACCTCCCACTCGTTTACATCGACGCACAGCTCCCGGATCCACTCGCACACCTCGTCCGCGTCCTCGCACCAGACCCAGCCTGGGGTGTCGGCCCATTCAGACGAGGGGGCGTCACTACCAAAGGGCCAGAGCAACACCACACCCATAGCCTGCGCGACGGCCCGGGCGACCTCGCGATCCTCCGCGGTGGCGTGCCCCACCGCCGCAACAACAACATCGGGATGTCGCTCCGGGCCAGCACCCTCCACAACCTCGAAGCGCTCCCCCGCCGTGCTGGTGCTTGCCTTAGCTTCCACCCGCGTGCGCAACTGCGCGGCGCACTCGGCGACCGCGCGCGCATTCGGGCCAATGACCGAAATGGTCTTCAACATCTTTGTTAAGTCCCCCACTTGGCTTAAGACATTCCGCAGGCCATCTGCAAGAATGGTCTGGATGAATAATTCCGATAACACGCCAGGCAGCCTTCCCCCAGGCCGCCCACTACAGACAGAGTTTAACGACGGTCGCGACTATCCGCGACTGGGAAACTTTAGCTTCCGGCGCGGCACCCTGACCGACAACCAGGAGGCCCTATGGAACGAACACTGGCCTAAGCTGGGCAAAGTCCTCGCCGACGAGGTTATTGACCTGCCCGAATGGTTCGGCCGCGGTACCGAAACAATTGTGGAAATTGGCTCCGGAACGGGCACCTCGACCGCCGCGATGGCGCCGCTGGAGGCGGAAAAGAACATCGTCGCCGTCGAGCTCTACCGCCCCGGGCTGGCCAAGCTTCTGGGCTCCGTGGTGCGCGGAGACATCCACAACGTGCGCATGATCCGCGGCGACGGCGTGGAGGTACTGCAGCGCATGTTCGCGCCAGAGTCGCTGTCCGGCGTGCGCATCTACTTCCCGGACCCGTGGCCCAAGGCCCGCCACCACAAGCGGCG
>QWCJ01000672.1_pt1 | contig 10747 bp, 11 predicted proteins | sample 1972501 | NCBI WGS metagenome assembly QWCJ01 (sample SAMN09866711, study PRJNA288562) | Human vaginal metagenome isolate term2_vaginal, whole genome shotgun... | isolation source: vagina | host: Homo sapiens | place: USA: California
CGCGGATCCTGCAACAGTTGCTGAGGACCGCGCTCAAGCGCAGCCATCGCAAAGGACGGGTCCGCAAGGTGACGCTTGGGTGACTTGCGCAAGGTTGCTTTCGACCGCAGGTGCGTAGACCACGCTGGCTGATCCACCGAAATAAAGATCCGCGATAACGCGTCTAGATAATCACGTGCGGTTTCACGAGTGACATCCGCGTCCGTGGCGATAGTTTGAACTTCAATTTCGGTAGCAACCGCGCGAGAGATGGACTGCATCATTCTGCGCACACGCTCCGAGTCTCGCGAGACTTCACCCACAGTGTGGATATCCACATCGGCGACCGTCTGCACGTAATCACGGACGTTTTGCATCGCGTCATCCAAGGAAAGGTCCGCGTTGTAAGGAAGGCCTCCGCGACACATTCGTTCAGCAAGCTCAGCCAGCGTCAAGGTAGGAGTTGCAAACTCAGGCGCATTGCCCGCAGCAATCTCACTGAGGGAAGCGGAACCGTCCGACTCTCCCGACTCGAACAGGGTCATCGTCGACATCATTAGGCGCGCAAATCTTCCAGCACCAGAATGGCGGGTTGCGTCCACTCCCGGAGCGGTGGAACCCGTGAAGATGAACTGTCCCTTCGCCTTACGAGAATCAATCTCGTGCCGCGCAAAATCCCAAAGACGCGGTTGCAATTGCCACTCGTCGACGAGGCGAGGGGTGCCACCTTCGAGCAGTACGCGCGGGTCGGTCGCCATCGCCAGCGGGACGCTCGGATCAGTTTCAACATTCAAGACACTCCCCGCTTGCCGGCTCGCGGTTTCCGTTTTCCCGCAGCCCTTCGGCCCTTGAATGAGCACTCCACCTTGGCGACGAAGAGCGCTTTCGAGTTGGCCATCGGCAAGCCTTGGAATGTATGAGTTCGACATGCAAAAACCATAGCCGACTACCTGCGCGTTTTGCACTTTGGAACGGTTTCACTTTGCGTTTTGAAACGCTTCTGCTTTGCATTTTGAAACGGTTTCACTTTGCACTTTGAAATTCTGCGAGATAGTCGGCGGAAACATGTCTCACCGAAACGAAATAACCACTCCGTAGACTCAGGGGCATGCCGAAGATTACTGAGGACACCGTCGCCGAGCACCGCGCCGTACAACACCGCGCGGTGCTTGACGCCGCCGAACGCCTCATCGTCGAAAACCACGGCAAGGTGCCCACCCTGGCGGAGGTGGCTGCCGCGGTCGGTCTCGCGCGACCCAGCGTGTACCGGTATGCAAAATCCCAACACGACCTGCTGGTCCAGCTCCTCATCGCGGCCACCGACGAGTGGAACGCCGAACTCGAGACCAAGATTAAAAACGCGCCGCCGGAGCCTCATCAGCGCATCCGCGCCTACGTGGACGCCACCCTGGACCTCTTCGCGCATGGTGGCCACGGCCCACTCATGGCGGCGGCGAAGAACTTCCCGGAGGCGTTTGCCGACGACAACGTGCAACGCTCCCACGCCGGATTCCGCACCATCGTGGCGGACTTTTGCCCTGGCGTATCAGCCGTGGATATCGCGCTGCTCAACTCCGCCATTGCGCGTGCAGCCGAGTTCGCCGCCACACCGGAGGCGTTCAAGGCGGCGCGGGAGACGTTATATGCGATGGCGGATGTGGTCGTCGATTAGCAACTAGGACTCCCACTTCACCATCTGGCTTGGGCGTGCGAGCACGTTGCGCTTGCTGGCCACGATAAGACGGTCCAGGTCAGCCTGCACCGCGTCCACATCCGCCGGGTTGTACTGGCGCTCCCTGCGCGCCCGGTGCAACTCGGAGCTCGCCGCCTTAAGCGCAACCTTCTGCATTTCAATCGCGCTTTCGCGAGCGCGCTCGAAAGCTGCCATGCGCTCGTCAGTGCTTTCCGGATCCTGCAGGCGCTGCTCCGTAATCGAGTTCAACCACTCCTGCACCATCGTGTACGCCTCCGGCGCATGCTCCTCGCCGTGTTCGCGCACCGCCTTGTGCGCCGCCGCGTACGCCCGCTGGTTCAATTCTTCAATTGCCCGGTCTGCTTCTGGGCCTTTTTGCAGGTCCATCTTCCGCACCAGCCATGGCAGCATGAGGCCGGGGATCACCATCGTGCAGGTCAGCACCGTCAACGCAATGACGGACAGTTCGTGGTGGTACTCGGTTGCCGACGGCGGGATAGCCAACACCAGCGCCAACGTGACCAAACCGCGCATGCCAGACCACGCCATCAGGAGCACCTCCTGCAGGCGCAGTGGCGACACGTGCGTGCGACCCTTGCGCACGTTCAACTTGTACAGCACCCACATCCAGGCCAGACGCACCACAAATGCGACGACGGAGAGCACCACGCCGACTTGTACGGCGGGCCAAATGTAGGTGCCGGCGGTGTCGATAGCATCACGCACGCTCATGCCGATCAACCCGAACGCCACGCCCGTGAACAGCAGCTCCACTGTTTCCCAGAACGAGCGACCGGTCAGGCGGTCCTCCGCTGTCATCGTGGAGCGCGACGACAACTCCACCGCGGCGATCACGATCGCGATCACGCCCGAAGCGTGGATCGCCTCACAACCCGCATAGATGGCGAACGGCAGCACCCATGTAAACGCGGTACGGATCACGGAATCTGGCACGGAGTTTGCAAACAGCGCAGCTAGCCTGCCGACGATCAACCCCACCACCACAGCAACCGCCGCGGCATAAAGGAACTCAATGAATCCCTTGGTGAAGTCCACTTCACCCTCTGCAATCACCGCAGCCATGGCGATGTTGAAGGTGACAATCGAGGCGGCGTCGTTAAACAGCCCCTCCGTCTGCAACGTTCCGGTGATGCGCTTCGGAATGCCAGCCGGTCCCGCCACCGCGTCGACCGCGACTGGGTCCGGCGGGGCGATCGCCGCCGCCAACACCATCGCGGTAGCCAGACTCACGCCCGGCAGGATCCACATCGCCGTCGCCGTCAGCGCCGCGATAGTAAGGAACACCAGGATGACCGACATGGTCAGCACCACGTTGAGCTGCGAGCCGATCTGACCCCAACTCGTGCGCCTGGCCAGCGACCACAGCAGTGGCGGCAGGAAGATCGGCAAGATCAGGTGTGTGTCAATGGACACCGTGTCAATGCCTGGAATGAAAATCACCGGCGCCACCACGATGGTCAGCAGCGCCGGCCACGGAATGCCCGTGCGCTCACCAACCGCAGCGACAATGACGGTGGCCAGCAACAATCCGATTAGCGCAATAAACGTTCCCACGCTGGCTCAGCTTACGACGCTGACGCTGGTTCCTCGCCCATCTGCTGAATTCACAGAAATCCGATATCGTCTTCCGCCGGCGACGTGTTGGACGTCATCGGCGACTCCGTCCCGGCCTTCACCACCCCATATGCACTGCTTGCCCACAACGACTCGGCCGAGTTCGGCACCGATGACGACACGGTGGTTGGCATCATCAACCGCTCCGACATCAACCGGTACCTCGTCTCGACGTTCGTCGCCCCGGTCCCGAGCGCCCAGACAAGGATTGTCACTTAGGCAAGGCATGCCTTAGAGTAATCACGTTAGGTCAGGGAGACCTAACGTGAAACTTTTTGACCACCTACGAAAGGTGCAACCTTGGCACTCTTTACCTCTCGCGCCCTGAAGGGGATCGCAGCCACGTTCACTGCGGCGCTCATGCTTGCCAGCTGCTCCAGCGGATCAAGCGATTCAACAACCGCTCCCGAAACTTCCGATGCCAACGGGTCAGAGGAGCGCATTGTGACAATGGGCCTCGGCGACGTCGATACGGTTCTTGCCCTGGGCGAACAACCGGTTGGTTACGCCACCTGGCAACAGGAAGGTACGGGGGACCCTTCCGGACTTGGACCGTGGGCCAAGGACAAGCTCACAGTCGAACCAAACCCGCTCCGGGACACGACCACCGAGTTCAGTACTGACACTGCCGAACAAGTTGCCTCGCTCAACCCGACAAAGATCATTGCAGTGAATAGCGGCCTCGAAGCCGATAAGAGGGCATTACTCGAGCAGATTGCACCAACCACCTTCCACTCGGATGAGTACCAAGATTGGCAGGTGCCATGGGACGAACAGATTAAGGAAATCTCCAAGGCGTTGAATAAGGAGGCCGAAGGCGAAAAGCTCATCGCCGACTCCGAGAAGGCCTTCCAGGATTTCCGTGAAGCGCACCCCGAGTTGCAAGGCAAAACAGCGGTAATCGGCATGCCTTACGACGGAAAGTTTGGCGTCTACACCTCGGGCGACGGCCGCGGCTCCTTCATCGAAAAACTAGGGTTCAAGATCCCGGAGAAGTTCAACGGCGATGGCTCCAGCTTCTTCCTTGACTGGTCCCCCGAGAACTACGCCGACTTCAACGACGTGGATTACCTCTTCGTGCTGGACTACTACGGCGCAATCGATGCTCTGAAGAACGACGCCACCTTCATGGACCTCGATGTGAATAAGCGTGGCGGGGTCTACTGGTTAGACACAGATACCGCCAACGCAATGAGCATGCCGAACCCCCTCACGATCCCGTACGCAATCGATCAAATCAAAAAGTCGCTCTAGAACACCAGGCGGAAGTGGTGCTTACCGGGGGACAACCAGTGGGCCCCCATTTACTGGGTCTGTTGTCACGACAGCAGGCAGATGAAAAACGCGGTCCAGTAAAGACTCGGTAAGCACCTCAGCGGGCGCACCGACCGCGTCTACCTCGCCACGCTGCATCACGATGAGTTGATCCGAATAGCGTGCTGCGAGGTTCAAATCATGCAGCACCATAAGCACGGTTCTCCCCTCCTGATCAGCGAGACGACGTACGAGTGACAAGACCTCGACAGAGTGAGACAAGTCGAGATAGGTCGTAGGCTCGTCCAACAACACGAGCGGAGTCTCCTGAGCTAAGACCATCGCAATCCAAGCGCGCTGACGCTGACCACCAGAAAGTCGCTCGAGCGGACGGTTTGCAAACTCCGTGATATTGGTCAGTTCCATCACCTCATCGACCACACGTGAATCCTCAGCCGAGCTCTGTCGCAACCAAGATCGATGTGGGTGGCGTCCACGGCCAACCAAATCATGCACTGTCAGCCCCTCGGGAGCCACCGGAGTCTGTGGCAACACTGCAAGCTGACGCGCAATCTCGCGGCGCTTCAGATTCGCCATGTCCACGCCGTTCAGCGTTACCGTGCCGCAGTCACGCGTAAGAAGCCCTGCCACAGCACGCAACAGCGTTGACTTGCCACAACCGTTTGGGCCGATGATTGTGGTGATTCCGCCTTTGGACACGTCGAAATCAATGCCCTTGAGGATGACGGAAGCGCCATAACTTACCTTAAGATTTCGGACCTGAAGCATCATATGGACACCTTTCGTGTTGCACGCAACAGCGTGTAAAGCAGCACTGCGCCACCAATTGCAGTTGTGGCTATTCCCACCGGCAGATTCCCCGGCACCAGGGTTCGCACCGCCAAGTCAGCGACGGATACGATCGCCGCGCCAGTAAGCATCGCGGTTCCTAATGGCGGCGTTGCTGCATGTGTGATCTTGCGTCCGATCTGTGGTGCGACAAACGCCACGAAGGCTATCGGCCCAGATGCCGCAATGCCCATCGATGCCAGCATTACAGCCATTAGCATGAGGATCAGCTGGGTACGCCGGGGCTCTACCCCGAGACCAGCAGCAGTGTCCTCCCCCAAAGAGAGTGCCTCAAGCTTGAAGGCTACCCACCGCAATAGTGGAATGACGACCGCCAGTGCAATGAGTACAGCGATGGCGTCGTGCCAACTAGAAGAACCCACCGAACCGGTCACCCACGCCTGCGCCTTGCCTACATCTCGATAGTCAGCACGAACAAGCAGGAACGAGTTGTAGGCCATCGCCAGCGCATTGATGATGATGCCGGCGAAGACAAGCTGGAAAGACCCTAGTCCAGCACCACGACTCAGCCACCAGATTGCCGCAGATACGGTCAGTCCCCCGAGGAATGCACTGAGCGGCACGCCCAATACACGCAGCATCATCCCGGCACTTCCACCAGCGAGTAGCGCGGTCAACGCGAAAGCGGAGGCACCCGAGGTGACCCCCAAGATGTCCGGACTCGCCAGTGGGTTCCTTGTAATGGTCTGGAAAATTGCCCCGGCAAAGCCCAGCGCAGCACCTACCCCCAGCGCCGTGACCACTCGTGGCAGGCGCCACTCGAGAACTACAGTCCGGGTCAGCTCTGCCGTTTGGCCCATGAGAGCGGAAACTACGTCTCGAACCGATAGCTCGAAATCTCCAACCATCACGCCCCCGAGGGCAGCGGCTAGGGCCAGCACCGCAAGAGCAGTGTTTATCGCGAAAACCCGCATCAGAGTTTCGTCCCCTTCCGCAAGATATGCAGTGCAAATGGGGCCCCAACGAAGGCGAGTGTGATGCCCACCTGTAATTCTCCAGGGCGCGCGATGACGCGACCAATAACGTCAGCAAACAAGAGCAACGTCGCCCCAGCCAGCGCGGAACACGGCAGCACCCAGCGGTAGTCCGGGCCGGTGAGGCTACGCACGAGGTGCGGAACAACCAGGCCAACGAACCCGATCGGTCCGGCTCCAGCCACCGCTGCGCCAGTAAGCAATGCAACCAGGACGATACCCAAGGTCCGCGCGATAGAAACTCGGACGCCAAGTGCATTTGCCACGTCATCCCCCAAGTTCAGGAGGTTTAGCTGATTCGCTGAAGCAAAGGCGCCCACGAGCCCAAGAACAATCACGGGAGCAAGGACCGTGACCACCTGCATATCGCGTCCGGCGATAGCACCCGCTGTCCAAAACCGCATCTCATTAAGGCTTCGCGTATGCGTCAGTACGATGCCGCTCGTCAGCGCAGAACAAACCGCACCCAACGCGGAACCACCAAGCACCACCGTGATCGGCGTAGATCCCAGGCTTCTCATGCTGAGCACGAACACAAGCGCTACCGCAAGTATCGCCCCGAGAAATCCCACCCCGACAGTGCCCAATACCGTCATTGACCCATGAAAGGAAATGGCTGCTGCCACAGCAAGCGCCGCGCCAGGCCCGACGCCCAGCAGGTTTGTGTCTGCTAACGGGTTTCGGGTGTGTCCCTGCAGCAGTGCGCCCGCAGTGCCCAGCGCTGCTCCCACCAGCAGACCAAGCAGAGTGCGCGGAACACGGAGCTGCGCGATGATCTTCGCCTCATCGCTGGACGCCTCAGGCTGTTCGTCTGCATCCGAGAACGCCAGCATGAGTCCATCACGAACCGCGCTCACCGTCGCCTCGAAACCCATTTCGCGCGCCCCGATCAACAGCGACACCAGCGCTGCACACACAGTGGAAATCACAAGGAGGGCGACAAGCCCAACACGTTTAGTCACGCTGTAACTCCGTTACCGCCAGTACCCCATGAACGACACGTGGTGACGAGGCACTCCCGCCTCACCCACCAGAAGCCGCCGCATCGCCGTCACAGCCGTATTCTTCCCAGCGATCCAGTAATAGGTATGTCCCACGGTATCCGGCGTGGAAGCTATGGACTCACCACTGCTGGAATACGTGGGTGTCTCCCAGACTTCATCGAGCTGGGCTTCATCCACAAAACCAGGCTTTCCAGTTTCCAACGAAGCGGAGACACAACGGGATCCAACTTCCTGTTTCAGCTGCGCGAGAAGCAAGCCTCCGTAGTCGAAGTCACCCTCTTCACGAAAGTGCCAACGGATATCAACCTGTGAAGGGGAGTCGATGGGCAGATGATTACCGGCGGGCACCTCAATATCAACCGAACCGGCGAGCCCCTCGGGCCAATCCCCCAAGATACGAGCCATTGCAGGCAACGCGGTTTCATCGCCGTAAAGACGCACAATCGCAGCAGATCCGGGGTCAAACTCAATACCAACACCGGAATCATCGTCGCGGGTTGGTCCAATAATCAGCAGCTGCTGCCCAGGGTGTGCGTCCTGCGCCCACGCCGAGGCGGGACCGGGACTATCGCTGTGCAAAACAAAATCCACATCCAATTCGTCAGGACCTTCAGCACTTCGCCGGAACTCCCGAATGGAATAGGTACGCAGGTGTCCGCGCATATGCTCCGGCATCGCACGCCACGTCTCCCACCACCCCTCTTCCGGAAGCTCGAACAGACCACTGACAGGCGGGATCAGTAGCTTGATACGCAAATCCCTGATAGGAACGGCGGGTCCCATGTCGTCGACCCCGGTGAACGTCACCCGCTGGAAACTCGGCGCAATGCGTTCACTGCGGACGACGGTTGCAAGGAAAGGTCTAAAACTCACCCCGCAAACTATATAGGCTTGCCTATCCTAAGGAAAGCATTGAGGTGAGCAGTCCCGGCGCCCGTGTAGCCGGCCAAACGGCTAGTCGCCTTTAAGACCGGTGACGGCACGGGCGCGGGCATCATCAACCGCCCTGACATCAACCGGTACCTCGTGTCCGCCTTCGTCGCCCCGGTCCCGAGCGCCTAGCCACCCGGTTGCGGAGTTGTTTGAAACAACTATGAAACAACTCGCTATAAAACTGACCCGAAATTAAACCATCGACGCAGGTCACAATAGTTGTTTCGAGTTGTTTTGAGTTGTTTATACCGAAACCCAACGGACACTCGGGCCTCGCGTTGGGCTCCCGTCGGCGATTTTCGCTTTCCCTAGGTCCCGAAGGTGGCGAAGGATTCGGCTCACTGATTCACGCTCGACGCCGAGTTCATTCGCAACCTCACGAGCGTTCAGGGACTTCCCCTCGCGCAACTGAGCAACGATCCAGTCCTCGGTAGTCACGGATGCAATCACAGTGGAACCGTTTTCCTCAAACGCCGTCCGTGCTCGAGCAGACAATATCCACTCGGGGGCATCCCGCAAAGGTTCTAGGAAGCCCTGACTTGCGTACCACCCCAAGTATTCTTGGGCCTGCGCTTCCGGGACTTGCATGAGTCGGGCCGCCGTGGACGTCATCAAAATCTGGTTGTTCGCCAGATGACGCGCCACTAAGAGCCCATTTACGCTATTGAATATCGCCTCTCCGAACTCAGCACGCAGCAGGTACAGCGACTTAATAAAAGCCGAATCGACGTTTCCGGCGGGCAACGTGACCTCCACAAACGGTCCATCGGCATTCAGACTAGGCGCTTGTCTACCACTGGCGAGCATGGAGACCCACATGCGATCGAAGCCTCGCGAAGACTCTTCAGCGAGGCCCAACCGCCGCAATGCACCCATCAGAATCGGGTTACGCGGGATCGATTGGGTGGTCAGAATCCTTTCCTCAGGCACGCCGACAGGGAGACCACCAGGAGACCAAACGGTCAGACTGGTCGGAGACTGATCAACAACGATTGCAGTGGTCGCTCCCCAGTCGCGGTGCGCGAATGCGTTGGAAACAATTTCGTCTACAGCAGCCGCAGGAAACGCCGGAATGGGAAACTCTTGCCCGTTCGGGAGTTGCACTCGCGCAATTTCCTGCGACGTGTGAGCCTTAATCAACGCACGAAGCTGTTCTGATGCAGTAATCAACGGTGCGGAGATCTCGGTGACTTTCGGATCGCCACTGGGCACGTCGCGAAGCAAGTGTCGCACGACCGTCCGGTTGCGCAGCGGCTGCATGAAGAGAATTTCTGCCGCAAAGGTCAGCGCGCCATCGGGCGTAAACAATCCCAACTCACTGCAGAGTTCAAGACTCGTCTGGGGTACAGGAGAGTCATCACCCAAGGCATGCTTCCGGTTGGCAAGGAGTGCTTTAGCCTGCTCGATTGCCTTAGGATCGAGATCTTCAGGGCTTCGTCGAGACGCAGTAGCGCTCAGGTCAGGGTTCGAACGGGACAGGTGAATACTGCGACGCTCATCCTCGCCCAGAGGGACGCAGTTTTTCCCGACACGTTTACTGGCTTGGCCTTTGGAACGCTGATACAGCGCCATCCCCCGTGGGATGCGCAATGCAATCAAACGCTTGCCGCAGCGCTCGATTTCAGAAGCTTCGACCTGAATATGAGGCTGCGTCTTGCTGTAAATCTTTTCCACCAACCAGTCGCATGAGCGATCGGTGCCAGTGAACGCAGCAGGGCCTGCCTTCTTGTCATTGACGCCAAGGACGATGTAGGCGACACCGCCGTCGGCGTTGGAGAAACAAATGACCTCGTCGACAAGAAACTCCACAAGCCCCGCATCGGGGTTCTTGTTCATCGGGTGGACAGCAGGATCTTCCTTGAAATCCAGTACCTGGGATTCCCAGCTCCCAGCGCTATCTCCGGCCTCAATTGCCGACAGCGCTTCCTCCACACCCTCAAAACCCGAATCGAGCATGGGCTCAGAATAACAAAAGTTGTTTCAAAGTTGTTTGAAACAACTCCGAAACAACTTACCGCAAAACTCGCCCGAAATCAGCCCATCCGAGCAGGTCAGCATAGTTGTTTGGAGTTGTTTTGGGTTGTTTATAACTCGACCGTCGTGCCGTCGATCACCTTGGACGGCACACCGATCTTGCCGGCGGCGCGCACGTCAGCGAACCCGTCAAGCGAGTCGCGCAGGGTGAGGAAGCGTTTGAGGTTGCGCAGGTTGGTGACGTCGAGAAGTTCGGCGTCGCCGAAGGCCTGCGGGTCTGCCTTAAACTGCGCGATCACGTCCGTGCAGTCGGGGCAGTCGGGGTGAACGAAAATCTCAGCGCTCACAAGTACCTCCTAGTGGCCGCGCGGCTGGGACAGTGGCTCGCCGGACTCGAAGAACGGACGGAGCTGGTTGTCGAACAGGGTCAG
>QWCJ01000673.1_pt1 | contig 10746 bp, 9 predicted proteins | sample 1972501 | NCBI WGS metagenome assembly QWCJ01 (sample SAMN09866711, study PRJNA288562) | Human vaginal metagenome isolate term2_vaginal, whole genome shotgun... | isolation source: vagina | host: Homo sapiens | place: USA: California
TCGAGGAGCCGCCCATCGCCATATCCAGGCTCATCGCGTTAGCGAAAGCCTCCCGGGTCGCGATGGCGCGGGGCAACACGGAGTCGTCCTCATCATCGTAGTAACGCTTTGCCAGTGCCACCACCAGCTGGCCGGCGCGTTCAAAGAGTCCGCGCCGCGCCACGTGGGTCGCCAGGGTGGAGCCGTTGCCCGGCAACGCCAAGCCCAGTGCCTCAGTCAGGCAGTTCATCGAGTTCGCGGTGAACATTCCCGAACAAGATCCGCAGGTCGGACAAGAGAGTTCCTCGACTCGCTGCAGTTCCGCGTCGTCGATGTCGTCGTTGGCGGTGGCGTTCATGACGGTTATGAGGTTGCCCCGCCCGCCTTTTGACGGTCCGACAATGTCAGCGGCGGGAATGCCTTTGCCGGCTTCCATCGGACCGCCCGAGACAAACACGGTGGGAATGTTGAGTTTCAGCGCGGCGTTGAGCATTCCGGGTGTGATTTTGTCGCAGTTAGAGATGCACACCAGGGCGTCAGCGGTGTGGGCGCGCACCATGTATTCCACCGAGTCGGTGATGATTTCGCGGCTGGGTAGGGAATAGAGCATTCCACCGTGACCCATCGCAATCCCGTCGTCGATAGCAATCGTGTTGAACTCGCGCGGGACTCCCCCAGCCTGACGCACCGCATCGGACACGACCTTCGCGACTTCCCGCAGGTGAATATGACCGGGCACAAACTCAGTAAAGGAGTTCGCAATAGCTACAATCGGCTTGCCAAAATCGTCATCGTTCATGCCGGTGGCGCGCCACAGGGAACGGGCGCCCGCCATATTCCGCCCGGTAGTGGACGTTGCACTGTTGAGTTTGCGTGTCATGGTTGTCTCCTTTAAGAGTTTTATAAATACTCAAAGCTATTGTAATAATCCGCCGCGCGTTCGACGAAAACGGGATGACACGGATGTGCTGGGTTGGCTCTGCAAACAGAAATATACAGATATTAAGTATCGAAATGGTTTTGACTGCCTCGGGCATATCATTAGCGCCGACACCCGCGAGTTTTCGCGTGGGCCGGTGCTGTGCTCAGAAACCCAGACGATTCAGCATTTTTGGATTGCGCTGCCATTCTTTGGCAGTGCGCACGTGTAAATCCAAGAAAACATGATGCCCCACCAGGGCTTCAATCTCGGGGCGAGCCTGAGTACCGATTTCCTTGAGTCGGCTGCCCTTGCGCCCGATGACGATGGCTTTTTGACTGTCGCGTTCCACAAACAGGTTGACGTGAATCTTCCAGATTTCCCCGTCACCGGAGCGTCCCGGCTGCTTGATAATCTCTTCCACCTGCACCGCGAGGGAGTGAGGCAGTTCCTGGCTGAGGCTTTCCAGGGCAGCTTCCCGAATCAGCTCGGAAATCATGGCCGTGTCGTCCTCGTCGGTGACCTGGTCGCGCGGGTACAGCGGCGGAGACAGCGGCAGGTGCTGGCCCAGCAGGTCAATCAGCGTTTGCACCTGCGTGCCTTGCCGGGCTGAAATCGGCACGATTTCCGTGAAGTCGTGCAGCTGCGAAACGGCCAGAAGTTGCTCGGCGACCTGTTCGCGGGTGGCCGCGTCGGTTTTGGTGACGACCGCAATAGCTGGGAAGTGCGCGGTTTTCACTTGGGTGTCCACAATGCGCCGGTCGCCTGGCCCGATGGGTTGATCCGCAGGAACGCAAAAGACCGCGACATCGACTTCGGAAAAAGCCTCCTCCACCATGTCATTCAAACGCTGCCCCAGCAGGGTGCGAGGCCGGTGAATGCCGGGAGTGTCTACCAAAATGAGCTGAAAATCAGGACGATGTACGATTCCGCGCACCACCCGGCGCGTCGTCTCGGGCCGAGCCGAAGTGATGGCAATCTTGCGTCCCACCATCGCGTTGATCAAGGTGGACTTACCCACGTTGGGCCTCCCGATGACGGCGGCGAACCCGGCACGAAAGTCCTCGGGCCAATCTCGGTTGAACAGCCCCGCCGACACCGACGCCAAGTCTGGCGACTCATCGTCCCCCGCGGCATCCAACGCATCCATATCTGGAAAATTCACGCTATCCATTGTGCAAATCCTACTGTGTTTAGAGTGTTCTGTCCGAGATTGCTAATCTTCATCCAGCACCGGAGGAATAACCCGTACCGAGATTGCGGAAACCTGGCGGCGCCGCCCTTCTGCCTCTACCGCTCGCAGTTCCAGTCCCTCCACTGACGCAAAAGCCCCCACCAGCGGCACCACCCCGACCGCTTTCGTCAACAGTCCGCCCACGGTGTCCACATCCTCATCGTCAATCTCGATGTCCAGCAAATCGTTGAGGTCAACCAGGGGAAACCGCGCCGGGACGATCCAACTACCATCGGGCTGCGGCTCAGGTTCTCTCTCGGCGTGGTCGTGTTCGTCCGAAACTTCCCCGATAACCTCCTCGACCAGGTCCTCCAGGGTGACCAGCCCGGCGATAAGGCCATACTCATCCACCAACACCGCCATGTGGTAGCTATTCTGTTGCATATCCCGCAAGGTATCGTCGACCAGGTTTGTTTCCGGGATAAACTTGGCTTCGCGCATGGCCTGTCCCGCGGTCATCTCCCGTGCGACGGAATCAGAATTGACACGACGTAATACATCTTTTAGGTATAAGATTCCGCGGATGTCGTCGGTGTCTTCGCCGATGACCGGCACCCGGGAATAGCTGGAACGCACGAATAGAGTCAACGCCTTGTCCAGCGTCTTTTCGGACTCAATCGTGACCATGTCCACGCGCGGCACCATGACTTCGCGCACCAGGGTTCGCCCCATTTCAAAAACGGACCAAATCATCTCTCGGTCGGCATCCTCAATGGTGTCGGGTTCTCCCATCTGATCGACCATTTCGCGCAGATCCTCGGCGACTTCATCACGAGCTTCCTGGTCAGTTTGACTGGACGGACCCCGCGCGGAGCGCAGCAGCAGCCCAAAAGGCTTGCCCACGTTCCACGCCGCCACCAGTAACGGGGCCAGGTAGCGCACTGTCGTATTCGGGTAGCGCCGCCCCAACCGATTCCCCGGCAAAGTCAGAACCACCAGCAATAATGCCCCCACAGCGACGACCAGAATCGCCACCAGCCACCAACTGAGAGGCAGTCGGGATGCCAGCAAGGCACCGCACCCCACCGCCGCGGTCGTCACGAAAGTACGGCAGGCGCGCAGACTCGCGAGGACCAAACGGCGATTTTCGGCTAACTGAGAAATTTTCCGGGCGTGTTTCGCGCCTTCTTCGGCCAAATCTTCCGCCGAGGCGACACTCAGCCGCGACACGGCGCCCTCCCCCAGGCTCAGCGGAACCGCCAGCCCAAAAGACACTGTCGCGATGAGCGTCAGGACCGCACCAGCCACTTCGGAAAACTGCATACGTTCCCCTATCGATTCGCCAGGAAGTTCAGCAGCAGTTTGCGCTGCAGGGTAAACATGGCTTTTTCTTCTTCCGGCTCGGCGTGATCGAATCCCAGCAGGTGCAACAATCCGTGTACCGTCAGCAGCAGCATTTCTTCAATAGGGGCATGGCCGGCGTCGCGTGCCTGTTCGGCGGCAACGTCAGGGCACAGCACGATATCCCCCAACACCCCGGCTTCACTGGGCATCCCCTCGCGCCCCGGCGTCAGCTCGTCCATCGGAAAGCTCAAGACATCGGTAGGACCAGGCAAATCCATCCACTTTACGTGCAGGTCAGTCATGGTTTTAATATCCACAAACATAATGTTGACCTCGGCGGCGGGAGACACATAGAGCTGTTCCAGGCAATAGGACACCAGGTCAACGAACTCGCTCATCTCCAGTTCCCACGCGGTTTCGTTATTGATTTCCACACTCATGGTTATTCCCTTCCATAGCCCTGGGGGCGGCGCGATACGGTTTGGCTTTCGTAGGTGTCATAAGCGTTGATGATTTCGCCAACCAGCGAGTGGCGCACCACGTCGGCTGCGCTGAGGTAGCTAAACGCGATGTCGGGAACATCGCTGAGGATTTCGCTGACCTGTTTCAGCCCGGAAGGCTGGCGTGATGGCAGGTCGATCTGAGTGATGTCGCCGGTCACGACCATCTTGGAGCCAAAGCCCAGGCGGGTCAGGAACATCTTCATCTGTTCGCTCGTGGAGTTTTGCGCCTCGTCGAGAATGATGAAACTGCCGTTCAAAGTACGTCCGCGCATATACGCCAAGGCGGCGACTTCGATGGTGCCGTCACTCATCATGCGGCTAATGGTGGCGGTATCGAGCATCTCACGCAGGGCGTCATAAAGAGGCCGCAGGTAAGGGTCGATTTTGTCGGTCAAGGTGCCGGGCAGAAACCCCAGGGTTTCCCCCGCTTCGACGGCCGGACGGGTCAAGATGAGTCGGGTCACTTCCCCTTCCAGCAGCGCTTTCACGGCACGAGCCATCGCGAGGTAGGTTTTTCCGGTTCCGGCCGGCCCGATGCCAAAAGTGATGGTGTGGGAGTTGATGTCGTTCACGTACCGGGCTTGGCCCTCGGTTTGGGGACGGATGACTTTTTCGCGGCTGACGAACACCGCCCGATACCGGGAGTCAGCAGCCCGGGTGGGCAGCTCCGACAGCGCGCGAGGGCCGGGGGCGCGCCGGTTCATTTGTAAACCATAATCTGGTATATTTTGTTTTTCGATGTGCGGCTTCGTGAACAGGGCTCGCACCAACCGAGTGGCAGGCTCCAGGTCGGCGTCAGGGCCTTGAATGAAAATCTGGTTCCCCGCCACCCAAAAGTTAAGCGTGGGGAAATCATCTTCCCAGCTGTGCAGGTTGGCGTCGTTTACCCCGAGGACTTGAATCATCGGGATTTCGTCAGGAACCTCAACAACAGCTCGTTTCTGAGCCATGGTCACCTACTCTCCACGGGCGTTCCCCGCCAAGAGCCCAGTCGGGATTGAATGACAGCCAGGGCGGCGGGGCCGGCGGAGGAACAGCGCAACACAGTCGGTCCCAGCAGCGCTGGACGCGCCCCGGCCTCTACGAAAGCCGCCAGCTCGGGAACCGTGATACCGCCCTCCGGTCCCACAATGACCACGATTTCCTCCGGAGTTTGCTCCGGCTGCGCCAGGGGAACCAGCAGATCCGCCAGATGTTCCTCGGCGACCTCGTGCAGGACGAAAACTACCGCCCCACCCTTCACCAGCGCCTCTACCTCAGAGAAAACCGTTTTCACCACCGGCCGGGCCCACCGCGCTTCTGACCCGTGCTGTCCCGAGGAAATATCCACGCCGCTTTCCAGATACTCTGACACTTCCGCCAGCCGGGCCTGACGCGACTGCTTCATCGCGGAAACCACCAGGTTGCGCCACTTTTCCCGGCCTTTGGCACGCTTGGGCACAGTGTCCCAGCGTGACACCGAGCGCGTGGCCCCCCAGGGGATAACTCGCCACACCCCCATTTCAGCCGCGGATTCCAGCGCCTGCATATCGCGCTTTTCTTTGGCTAACGCTTGAATCAGGGTAATGCGCAAGGTCGGTTCCGGGTCCGACACCGCGTCCTCAATGAGTCGCAGCCACAACCCCGAGTTACCCGCTGCCAGCACTTCCGCTCCGGCGCGCCGACCCAACCCGTCGACCACATCAACGACCTCACCCAACCGCAGTCGCTTGACCGTGGCATGATGAGCCTCCGCACCGACTATGGAAACTTCCTCGCCCTCGCTATAGCCGTCCAAACCCGTAAAATCCGCGGCTAGAGACCCGCTCGTTTCCCCCGCGGTTTCACCGGAAAACCAAAACGCTTGCCGGGTCATTGCCGACCCTTACGGTGCGCCCCGCCAGTATTGCCAGAGGAACTGTCGGTGGGGGCCGGGGACTCCTCACCACGCAGTCGCGCCAGTTCGCTGAGCAGCTCGCGCTGACGTCGATCCAGGCCGGTGGGAACCTCAATATTCAGGTGAACATACAGGTCGCCGCGTCCCTGGCGGTGCAGTCGACCGACCCCCAGGCCCTTCATAATGATGACTGACTCGGGCTGGGACCCGGCTTCGACGTTGATTTTCTTAGTTCCGTCTAGGGTTTCCAGGGAAAACTCCATCCCCAGCGCCGCCGCGGTCATGGGAATTCGCAAGGAAGTGTGCAGGTCATCGCCGCGCCGCTGCAGGACTTCGTGGGGTAGCTCGTGAATCTCAACGTACAGGTCACCGGCCGCACCCCCGGCAGGTCCGGCCTCACCCTCGCCGGACAGGCGAATGCGCGTCCCGTTTTCCACCCCGGTGGGGATTTCTACCTTGATGTTGCGGGTGGCGCGCACCCGGCCTTCCCCAGAGCAATCCGCACAAGGGCGTTCGATGATGGTGCCGTGGCCCTTACAGTTCCCACACGGGGCGGTCGTCATGACTTGGCCCAGGAAAGACCGCGCCATGCGTTGCACGGAACCGGTTCCGCCGCAGGTAGAACAGGTTTTCGGGCGGGTGCCCACCGCGCAACAGCTGCCTTTGCAGGTCTTGCATTTCACGAAGGTGTTAATCTTAATTTCCCGCTCGGTGCCGAACGTGACGTCTTTCAGTTCCACGTCAATCGTGGTCAAGATGTCTTGGCCGCGTCCTCCACGCGGAGTGGGACCGCTGGTCGATGAAGCAGCATTAAAGAATTCGTTGAGGATGTCGGCAAATCCAAATCCGGCAGCGTTCGCCCCGTTGAATCCGCTGAATCCGCCCGCACCGAACCCGGAACCGCCCAGGTCATATTGCTGGCGTTTCTCCGGGTTGCCCAACACATCGTAGGCGGCACTGACTTCTTTGAATTCTTCCTCGTGTTCAGGGCCAGCCACGTCAGGGTGCAGTTTGCGCGCCAACTTGCGGTAGGCGTTCTTAATTTCGTCCTGCGTGGCGTTACGGCTCACACCGAGGGTTTCATAGTAGTCGCTCAAAGTTTTTCTTTCCGATTTGTCTCATTTGTCTGGCCGAGTCTCCCGGTCACTGCCCGGGCGGCTCTGGTTTTACTGGCTTAAGATTCGTGACAGGTACCTCGCCACCGCCCGCACCGAACTCATCGAGCCGGGATAGTCCATGCGGGTTGGCCCGATAACCCCCACGTGGGCTTGACCGGCACCCGCCGGAGCATAGCTGGAGGACACGATGGCGGTTTCTTTCAACACCTCGTGGCCGGATTCCTCACCGATAATCACGTTTACCGGTTCGGCCTCGCGCATCTCACCGAACAGTTTCAGCAGCACGACCTGTTCTTCCAACGCTTCCACCAGGGCGGTCAGGGTTTCATTGAACGCGCCGGAACGTGACAGGTTCGCCATACCGGCCATCACAATCCGCGTCTCGACCGCGCCTTGTTCCAGGGCCGCGGCGATGTTTTGCGCCAAGATAGTAGCGTTTTCCCGCAAGGCTTGATTGCTCACGGTGGCCAGCCATTCTTGCAAAGCCGCCTGTTGAGCGGGGGTGTCCGACCGGGAAAACACGGCAGTGAGCGGGGTGCCGATGGAGCTGAGGTCTGTCTCGCTGACTTCGTGGGGCAGGTTCACCAGAATCTGGTCTACCCGTCCCGTTTCGGAAATGATGATAGCCAGCACTTTGCAGTCCGGGCCCGCCCCCAAACGCACCAGCTCCAGGTGGCGCAACCCGGACGGGTTGAACGCCGGGAACTCCACTACTGCTGTCTGATGCGTCATCTGAGCCAAGAGACGCACCGTGCGCTCCATCACGTCTTCCAACCCCACCGCAGAGGTGAAGAATTCGGTGATGGCCTTTCTCTCGGGAGCCGAAAGCGGCTTGATAGCCTCAATCTGATCCACGAAGTAGCGGTAGCCCTTGTCGGTGGGGATACGCCCGGCAGAAGTGTGGGGCTGGCGGATTAGGCCTTCTTCCTCCAGCTGGGCCATGTCGTTGCGGATGGTCGCGGCGGAGACCCCCAGCGAGTGCCGCTCTACCAGGGACTTTGAGCCGACTGGTTCTTGAGTTTCGACATAGTCGGAAACGATGGCTCGCAGCACTCCCAGACGCCGATCCGCCGCCTTGTCTGCCATCGTTCCTCCTGTTCCTGTCCTTGAGTCCGCACCACGGTTGGCTGCCTAACTTGCGTTAGCACTCACAACCTCCGATTGCTAATCTTACCCCGCTTTGGCACAAAACTCCCACCGCGGAACCCGGCAGACTGACTAATCACACTAATCGCAGACTTTACGCGGGTCCAGACCGACCTCACTCGTGCACAGGAGAGACAGTCAAGGGCCAGGGCATGGTTCGCGGGGGTAGGAAACGAGCAAAAACACCGCCCACTACGGCGGAACCAACCAACAAGCTGGTGATGATCATGTAGGCGACCTGAGCCTGAACTGTCGAATCAATCGTAATGGACACGAAAGGCGCCAACAGGGTCACCGCGAAAACGGCACCAGCCTCGGAACCAAGTATCGTCCCCACCACTACAGACAACACCGCCGCCCCAACCAACAGCCAAATGATGCCGCTCATCCCGGACACTGTGGCCTTGGGAATGATTCCGGAACGCAGGATCAGATCCCCCATCCACCAGGCCGCTATAGCCGTCGAAGCCACGTGGGCAACGTTGAGAATCGCCTGCAAACCCGCATCGGCAAGCCATTTTGTCCCGCGGGTGGTTACTGCGGTAACCATCACAATGACCCAAACCAGACCTCCCAGATCCACCAACCCGACCGGCAAGGAGACCACAAAGGCTATTGAAACTACCGCCAAAACCGCGGGAACAATCAACGTAACCGCCGCATTTGCCCGGGACGTCGACCGGCGCGTGGAGCCATCCTCAGCAACTTCCGCGGTAGCTTTGGCGGTTTGTTTCCAGGATTCCCCGTCTTTGGACTTCATCTGTTTCATGGTCATCTGGCTGATGCGCGGCGCTGAGGTCACCGACAACAGGCCCGCCACCACGGAAAACACAACAATCAGCACCAACATCTGTAACAACAGGTAGTGGTCATCCACCAGCGCGAATCCGCCCGTGACAATCAGCAGGGACACGGTCGTCAGCGCCAGACCGTGCACAGATTCGCCCCAGGCAACGCGACGTTCCTCCGTGACCTTGCGCCCGAACAGGATATGCAAGGCCGTCAGATATCTCTCCATCAGCCCTGATTCCAGCAGCACACCGGCGATAGTGCACCACACAATCAGTCCCGCAAACGAGAAACGGTTAAAGGGACCAACCAGCTCAATTAGCCCGGTCGTGGCAAGCGTGGACGGTCCGATCTCGATGGCTATACCCACCAATGCCGGCAACCCGACGGCAAACATAATCGGCACCCGAATCGCCAGCAGGAGCGCGGCCGCCAGGATAGCCACAATGGCCACAATGATTCCGCTCATTTTGCGCCCCCCTTACCTTTGGATTTGCGCGGGGCTACCGGCTGCACCTTGCCTGCCGCGTTGATCCTTACTTTTTGGGGGCTGGACGCAATAGGTTTCCCGGTCGGTTTGGTCGTTTTCTTCGCCTTGGCTGGTTTAGGGGCTTGGGCTGGTTTGGCAGCTTTGGCTGACTTTGTGGGTTTCGGTTTGTTGGGGTGGGCGTCTTGTTCGGCAAGGAATACCTTGATGGATGCGGCGAGGGCGCGGATAGCCACAATTAGGATGCCCAAGCATCCCAGAAATGCGGGAATAACCGCCACCACCAGAGGTACGCCGATAACCATCATGGGGTGGGTCGCAGTGTTGGGAACTGATACGACGGTAACGACCGTGGCGACGAGGGCAAAAAGCGTCGTTGCTGTATCACTAATTAATAACTGGAGGCTGGTGCGTTCTTCGGGGCGACCGAGGCGTGGAAGACCCCAGGCGATAAGCCCCACGACCAGTGCCAGATATGTCGCCCAAACTGACAAGATGCCGCCCCACTGTTCGGCAGCCAGGGTCAAAGTTTTGGCGGGGTCGCCTTCGAAGCCAACCCAGTTCGAGGACATCGGCAATTTCAGGCCGCCCAAACCCAGCACAGCTACGCGACCGGCGCCATGCAGGATAGCAATCAGAGCCAGCAAGGCAGAAATCAGCACCATGACCAGTCCCGCGGCGCGCTGCCACATGGGCGCCTTTGGGGGTACGTTTTCCTCAACCGCAGCCGGAGTGTCCACAGCCCTGTCCTCATTAGTCACCTTTTGATTTTATCCGCAAAGGTAACGTAACTTTGGGATTTAAGGTGACCAGGAAGACTATTGAACGTATAAAACACCGAAAGGCGACGGTCTCTCGCACCCCGTCGCCTTTCAGCTCCCTATTAAGTTATAGGTCTTGCTTATGGAGTAGCCGGCTGGTTCAACGCCGCAGCTAACTGCTTCATGGACTCGGGTGTGAAGCCAAGCTGGTTCAGGACATTAGTCATGGAATCAGTGTCAGACATCATACCCTTGACCTGGTTCAAAGCGTCTTGCTTTGCCTTTTCTTCGGCAGCCTTAGTTTGCGCTTCCAGGGCGGCTGATTCTGCTAGAGAGCCTTCCACCAGCTTCGAGGCATCGTTATTGAGTTTGGCTCCGTTCACCAGCTCGGCGACTTTCGGGCTAACCGCAGCCGGACCGCCCACAACGATGGTCTTTTCCGAACCGTGACGGCGCAGTGCCTGGTAGGACGATTCCGGTAATTCATTGGCTCGAGTCAAAATCATTGCTGCATTTTGGTCAGCTGCCAACGCGCCGCCGGAAAGGGCGTCGGGGAAATTCTCACCGTTCACCAGGACGGCAGCCGTGGTTCCGGGCTGCGATGCCGCCAAAGCTGCCGCGGTTTCATAGCGATCCTTGCCCATAATCGG
>QWCJ01001348.1_pt1 | contig 10736 bp, 10 predicted proteins | sample 1972501 | NCBI WGS metagenome assembly QWCJ01 (sample SAMN09866711, study PRJNA288562) | Human vaginal metagenome isolate term2_vaginal, whole genome shotgun... | isolation source: vagina | host: Homo sapiens | place: USA: California
GGAACCATCATCAGCACGGCGTGCGGCAGGCTGCGGCCGGCCAAGTGCAGCAGCTCCAGGGCCTCGTCGAAGCGGCCGGTATCCGAACCCTCCGGATCACAGATCGGCAGCACGCGGTCCAGATCGCCCAGCACCTCGGAGCGCAGCTGGGACTCGCGGGCGCGCATCCAGTTCTCGTTTCCGCGGACGGTGTTGATCTCACCGTTGTGTGCAACCAAGCGGTAGGGGTGAGCCAACGGCCAGGACGGGAAGGTGTTGGTGGAGAAACGCGAGTGCACGATGGCCAGCGCGGACTCCATGCGCTCATCCTGCAGGTCCAGGTAGAACTCCCGCAGCTGCGGGGTGGTCAGCATGCCCTTGTAAACGACCGTGCGGGAGGACAGGGAGGGGAAGTACACGGTGTCTCCACCGGAGCCCTCGCCTGCACCCTTGGTGCCGAGTTCACGCTCTGCACGCTTGCGGACGAAGAAGGCGCGACGGTCGAGCTCGAGGCCCTCGAGGGGGGAACCGTTGGCGTCAACACCAGAGATAAAGAGCTGGTGGAACAGCGGCTCGGCGTCGCGCGCGATGGCGCCCAGGCTCGAGTCGTCGACGGGCACGTCGCGCCAGCCGATGAGGTTCAGGCCCTCTTCCTTCACGATGGCCTCGACGGCACGTACCGCGTCGAGCGCGGCCATGCGGGAGTTCGGCAGGAAGGCGATGCCGGTGGCGTACTGGCCGGCCGGCGGCAGGGTGATGTCCTGCTTGGCCATCTCCTCCCGGTAGAAGCGGTCGGGGACCTGGATGAGGATGCCGGCGCCGTCGCCGGTGTTCTTTTCCGCTCCAGCTGCGCCGCGGTGATCCAGGTTCACCAGGGCCTGGATGCCCTTGTCCACAATGTCGCGTGTCGCGCGGCCGTGCATGTCAGCCACGAAGGCGACACCACACGCATCATGCTCAAACTGGGGGTCGTAAAGACCCTGGCGTGCAGGGTAGTTTTTCATGATTTACGGCCTAACTTTCGTCACAAGTACTGCATTTGCATATGCGAATAAAGTTGCAATCGGACCGCCGGTCTGGTGGTGACGTGAGTCTCCGCCAAGAAACAGCTGTAGTTCCGGTCACACCATTTCGTCTTGGGTTATCTAGAGTGCACCCGTCGGTACGAGCAGACAAAATTAGGCTTGCCTTACTCTTTCTAGCCTCACATTTATATGTGATCGAAGTCACGCTGAACTGCGACGATCGTCATACATTACTCACATTTTGATACATACTTTAACGCGCAGCAGTGTGAATGCTCTCGGTTTCTTCAAAAGCCCCACAAGTTTTTGCGCAGTTAGGGATAATTGCGCCCATGACCAACCAGCCTTCCAGCAACTCCTCCGACGCTTCCGTCCGTACCCTGCTGCCGCTGACTACGGCACCGGGTGCCACCGCTCTCACCGCCACTCCGGTGGAGGACCCCGCCACCGCCTACAAGACCCTCCTCTCCCCTATCCAGGTAGGAAAGACCACCTTCCGCAACCGCGTAATCATGGGCTCCATGCACACCGGCCTGGAGGATTCCATCGAGGACGTGCCGAAGCTCGCCGCCTTCTACGCCGCCCGCGCCGAAGGTGGCGTGGCCGCGATGGTCACCGGCGGCTACCCGCCGGTTCTGGAAGGCAACCTGACCCCCTACGGCACTCCGTTTAACACCCCGGAGATCGCCGAGGCTCACCGCGAGATCACCGACGCAGTACACGCCGGCGGCGCGAAGATCCTGCTGCAGCTGCTGCACGCCGGCCGCTATGGCTACCACCCGATGGCGGAGTCCGCCTCCGCCTCGCAGTCGCCGATCAGCCCCTTCCCCGCCCGCGAGATCGCGACCGAGGACGTTGAAAAGCTTATTGACGCCTACGCCAGCTCCGCCGCTCTCGCCGCTGACGCAGGCTACGACGGCGTGCAGGTGATGGGCTCCGAGGGTTACCTGATTAACCAGTTCCTCGCGGAGCGCACGAACCAGCGCACTGACAAGTGGGGAGGCTCGGTGGAGAACCGCCAGCGCTTCCCCGTGGAGATCATTAAGGCCATCCGCGCAAAGGTGCCGGAGGACTTCGTCATCGACTACCGCATCTCCGTGCTGGAGCTGGTCGAGGGCGGCCAGAGCCAGGAGGAGATCCTGCAGCTGGCCAAGAAGATCGAGGAGGCCGGGGCTGACCTGCTGAGCTCCGGTGTGGGCTGGCATGAGGCGCAGATCCCGACCATCGTGACCTCCGTGCCCCGTGGCGCCTTTGCCTGGGCAACCCAGAAGGTGCGCGAGCACGTAAACATCCCTGTGGTGGCCTCCAACCGCATCAACACCCCGGAGGTTGCCGAGGCCATCCTCGACGGCAGCTGGGACGGTGGCGACGGCGAGCCCGCCGGCACCCCGCAGGCCGACCTGGTCTCCATGGCTCGCCCGCTGCTGGCCGACCCGGAGTTCGTCAACCGCGCTGCACGCGGCCTGAACACCGAGATCAACCACTGCATCGCCTGCAACCAGGCCTGCCTGGACCACACCTTCGAGAACAAGCGGGCGACCTGCCTGGTTAACCCTCGCGCCGCCTACGAGACCGAGCTGGAGCTGCTGCCCGCACAGGGCACCAAGAAGGTCGGCGTGATCGGCGGTGGCGTGGCCGGGCTCTTCGCTGCTGAGGCGCTGGCGCTGCGCGGCCACGATGTCACCGTCTTCGAAGCGGCTGACACCCTGGGTGGCCAGTTCAACCTGGCGATGCGCGTGCCGGGCAAGGAAGAGTTCGTACAGGCGCTGTACGCGGTGGTCAACCGCCTGGAGGGCCTGAAGGTGAACATCTCCACCGGCAAGGCCGTTACCCCGGAGGAGCTTAAGACCGATGGCTTCGAGGAAGTTGTTGTGGCCACGGGCGTGCGCCCGCGCATCCCGGAGTTCCCGGGCGTGAACGAAGGCCTAGAGGGCAAGATCGACGGCGTGACCGTCGCCACCTACGCCGAGCTGATCTCCGGGAAGAAGGCGCCGGGCGAGTACGTCGCCGTCATCGGCGCTGGCGGCATTGGCTACGACGTGGCGGAGTTCCTGCTGGAGGATCGCCAGGGCGCGCCGCAGTCCCTGACCTCCTGGAACAGCCAGTGGGGCGTGGTCGAGGACTCGGATGTGCACGGCAACCTCTCCTCCCCGCAGCCGGAGCGCCCGCAGCGCCGCGTGGTGATGCTGCAGCGTAAGCCGACCCGCATGGGCCGCACGCTGGGCAAGACGACCGGCTGGGTACACCGCGCGGCGGTGGCCATGGGCGGCACGGAGCAGATCGTGAGCGTGACCTACGAGAAGATCGATTCCGACGGCCTGCACATCACCGTCCCGGTGGAGGATCCGCAGGTCACCCTGAAGAAGATCAAGCAGATCAAGTCCGGCACCTTCGAGGGCCGCACGCTGGATCGCGCCGAAAAGCAGGAGCTGCTGGAGCAGATCGAGCGTGAGACCAAGGAGAACCGCGAAGAGCGCGTGATCAACGTGGACACGGTCGTGCTGTGCACGGGCCAGGAGTCCGTGCGCCCGGAGGGTGCCGAGAAGAGCGACGCCGAGCAGGACGGCACCTCTAACGTCCACATCATCGGCGGCGCGGATGTCGCCGCGGAGCTGGACGCCAAGCGCGCGATCCGCCAGGCCGTGGAGCTGGCCGCACGACTCTAAGTCGCAGGCTCCACCACCCGGTCGTCGACCATGCCGATAGCCTGCATCAGCGCGTAGCAGGTGGTGGGGCCGACGAATTGAAATCCCCGGCGTTTTAGCTCCTTCGCCAGCGCCTTGGATTCCGGCGAGGTCGAGGGCACCCCATCCAGCGATGTCGGACGGGAGTGCTCCGCCGGGGTAAACGACCACACGAGTACGGGCAGACCCGGCGCCAGCCGGTTGGCCGCCCCGCCCAGAACGTCGCGGGCGGGCGAATCCTCCGGCAATTCCTGATATTCCTCCGCTCGCCGCAGCTCCAGCGTCGCCTTGGCGTTTTCGTAGAGCGCTTCGTGCTTGCGGGCATTACGAATCAAGCGTTCATCCTGCAGAGCAGCGCGCCTTTGGGGCTCGCTCATTTCGGTGATGCGCTGGGCGTCAAAAAGAAAGAACACAGAGCGAAAATCCCTCCGCTTGCGCAGGATAGTGGCCCACGACAACCCGGATTGGAAGCCTTCGAGGGCGATGCGCTCCAGCAGGCCGTGTTCGGTGATGACGGGGCGACCCCACTCGTTGTCGTAGTAGTCCAGCTCAATCTCGCTGCGGTAGGCCCACGGCGGACGGGCGACTCCCGATTCATCGACGAGCTGCCCGGTGCTGGTGGTGAGAAGTTGGCCTTCCATCGGGTTCCTTTCAACTACGGCCAAGAACATGTGCCAAACATGTGGCCTGGAATTCAGTGTGCAGTGTTTGATGTGCGGAATTTGGTGCGCGCTCGCGAGCGCTGGTAGACATTCAACAGCGTAACCAAAAGGTGGGACGGGTTGGCGTGTAAGACGGCCACCAACCCATCCAATTAGCAGGGTTATCCACAGACAGCTCGGACTGTGAATAACCCTACTTAGGGGTGGAACACTTGAGGCTCACCTGGCATTACACTCCTGGAATTGGGACAGCCCCGAAACGAAAGAAGCGACAATACTAAGCTTAAAGAAACCCAACAGTTTCGACTGTTCGTTCCTCTTACCCTTTAAGCTTTCGTAGGGCTATACACAGCCCTGCAGAAGTTATGCAAAATTTCGCCGCCACTGAACATGCAGCTGAAACAGCACGAACCGCTAAGATCTACGAACCGGAGAAGACCGATGGAAAGCCAGCAACGCGATACGGGCACGTTCCGGGCGGTATCCGTCCAACGTGGCGGCTTCGTCGATGAGACGGGCACACCGGCCGTAGACCCACAGAAAAAAGGCCCCCAACCGACGGTTGAGGCGCCTCTGCAGAAAGAGTCCAAAAGTGGCCCTTTCCGCTCCTATTTCCTTATTGGCACGCTGATTCTTATCATCTGCGCGCTCATTATCCTGCTTCTCGTAATGTGGCTGGGCTTGGGCCTAGAAAACGAAAGCGCACGCTTGGGCAAAGGTGCGCTTTCTATGTTGCTGGTGGGCTAAACCCCGGCTCCAGCTCGTAACGGCAGTTACTGCTTGCGGTTACCTACTTCTTGCGGTTGCCGGTGACCAGGCCGACGATGAACAGCAGGATGCAGGCACCCAGCAGGCAGGTCAGGAAGCTCCAGAACATGCCGCCGCTACCGACTCCCAGCAGGCCGAGAACCCAGCCACCCAGGAAGCCGCCGATGATGCCGACGACGATGTTGAGGAAGAAGCCCATCTGCTCGTCGGTGCCCATGATCTTGGAACCGATCCAGCCGGCCAGGCCACCGATAATGATCCAACCGACCATGCCCAGCGGGGGCACTGCAGAGCCTTCAGCGAGTAGGAAAGTGTTTGCCGCAAGAGTTTCAGTAATCATGGTGCCCAGTCTACCGACCGTGAGCAGGAACTTCTACGGCCCGAACTTCAGCTAGCAACTCCAGCTAGCCAGAATTTCCCAATCCAATTGGCAGCTTCTTCACATATATGTATAGTCACATTCGTGAATCGATCTCTTAGTTCCTTCTTGTCTTCCTTTCAGCGCATTGCCGTAGCGCTGTCGCTGGTGCTGGCCACCGCGTTCGGTACCGCGGGCGTGGCTACCTACAACGCACCGGAGGCAAACGCTGCCCCGCAGGGCTCCGTCCCCCAACTCCCCCAGCTGCCGCCCATGCCGCAGCTGCCCCCGATGCCGGAGCTACCGCCACTGCCCGCTGGCTCTGCTGACCTGCAGCGCATGCTCCAGCCCCCGGCTCCAAGTAAGCCGGCTGGCCCGCAGCGCGTCAACACCGCCAAGCCGGCCCCGCGTGTTGGCAACGGCCACCAGACCAGCGTGTACACCCGTTCCGCTGGCTACAACCGTCGCTACATCCTGGAGATGCCGACGCACTACAACCCGGCGCGTCCCACTCCGGTGATCTTCGGCTTCGACGGCTGGCGCGATACCCCGGAGAACTTACCGGTCACTCCAACGGCGGCGGCATGACTGCCGTCGTGGCTTGCCACCTGCCGCACGTCTTCGCTGGTGCCGCTGCCGTCGGCGGTGCTTACTACGATCCGGTGAACATGGGCTGCAAGAACCGCGCAATCCCGTTCCTGATCATGCATGGCCGTGGCGACACGATGATGAAGATCAACGGTGGCTACCGCCACAACGGCGCCCACTACCTGGCTGTTCGCGACCTGGTGGGTAGCTACGCGAAGCGTAACGGCTGCGGCTACCCGCCGCGCGTCACCCGCATCCGGGGTGGCGAGCGCCACGTGTACCCCTGCGCTCGCAAGGAGCTGCAGCTGATTCTGAACCCGCAGAACCACACCTGGAACCGCGTTCCGGATGCTTCCCAGGAGGTCTGGAACTTCCTGTCGCGCCAGCGCCTCTAGCGCGATTGGCTAGATAGCCGGCGCCTTAGCTTTCCAGCTGGGGTGCCAGCCAATCTCGGAGCACAACCGCATGGTTGTGCTCTTTTTCTTTCGCGGCATACAGCAGCAGGAGCTCCGGAGCGCCTTCCTCAGTCGCCCGCTCCTGGTAGTCGCGCAATTCGGTCAGGGCATCGTCCAGTTCCCCTGCGGCTTTCCGTTCCTCCAGCTCCGCCACGTACTTCTCGCGGAACTCGGCAAAGCTCAAACCATTGTGGAACTCTCGGCGCAGGTCGCTGCTGGGCGTTAGTTCTTTCGGCCAGCCGGCCAAATCTAGGCTTTCTTTCTTGACGCCCCTAGGCCACAACCGGTCCACTAAATACAGACCTTGGCGCTGTCGGTCGCGCCAGTCGTACACGCGGTCGATGTCCATGCGGTTTCCTCCTTAGGAGAAACGCCCGAGGCAGTGCAGCGCTTCGTCGTACATACCCTGCACGACCTCACCGGCGGGCACCTCTGCCCGTAGCAGCTCCACGCCCTGCCCCGCGTGCAGCTTCAACTCGTCGGCAAAGTCCCCGCCCTCGGCGCGGGCCGCGATCAGTTCCTCGTCGGTGACCTCCCCCGCTTCGGACAGCGGGCGGTACACGTCCACGAATGCATTGCGCACGGTGCGGGTGGGCCACTGCTCCGTATCCCACTTTTGCTTTTCGGCGCGGTCGTAGATGTCGGTCAGCACGGTCCGGCTGGCCGTGGCCTTGATCGCGGCCTGTCGCAGCTCGGGCGCCCCGGCGGCTTCCGGGGAGGCCAGCAGTGCGGTGCCAACCCATGCTGCGTCGGCGCCTGCCACCAACACGGAGGCCACGCCCCTGCCGGTGGCGATGCCACCCGCGGCAGCGATCGGCACGCCCGGCGCGTTGACCTGCATGTATTCCATCACGATCTGCAGCAGCGGCAGCGTTCCGATGTGTCCGGTGTGCCCGCCGGCGTCCGTTCCCTGCACACACACGGCGTCCACACCCGCGACCAATGCCTGACGCAACTGCGCCATGGTGTTGATGGGAGCCACGACGGAGATCCCGGCCTCGTGAGCGCGGTCTACGTAGGGCTTGGGGTCGCCGAAGCCCAGGCTCACTACCTTCGGCTTGGCCTCTAGCACTGCATCGAACTGGGCCGGGTTGTCTTCCAGCGCCCACACCATCAGGCCGATTCCGTAGGGTCCAGCCTCTGCGGCGATGCGTGCGTTCTCCAGGATCCATTCGGGTTTGGTTCCCGCGCCGGCGCCGAACATTCCCAATCCACCGGCGCGGCTGACGGCGGCTGCCAGGTGGCCGTCGGAGCGCCCCGCCATCGGTGCGCCGATGATGGGCTTATCGATTCCCCATAGTCTGGTTAACCGGGTATCGATGCGTTCAACCATGGAACACATGCCTCCTCATGGTCTCGGATGGGCAGAAAGCTTTGGTCTGGTTGCCACCCTAGTCCTACTTCTAATTCATTTGCGAAACTACTCCCCTTTCACCAGCGTAGAGTTGGAGTCATGTCGAAGAAGAATCAGCTGAACAAGCTCAAGCCCACCGCCTCCCTGAAGCCCGCTAAGGAAGTCAACACCGCATCCGTCGTCATCGCTGGCCTGGTCGGCGGCTGGCTGACTGCCCGCGAGACCGGTATTCGCCCTCTCGGTGGCGTGATTCTGGCCGCTGCAGGTGGCTACGCTGCCCGCTCTTGGAACGCTAAGGCTGGCGCGGGTGTTGCCACGGGCCTGACCGCCGGATACCTTGCCGCGTTTGGCCTTTCCCACCCGCTAGCCAAGAAGATCGGCGCCTGGCCTGCCGTTCTGACCGTCACCACCGCCGCCGCAGGCGCTGCGTGCGTCCTGTCCGACCTGCGCTAACAAGCTCTTTCCTTAGGGCTCTTTAGATTATTGACGCCACAGCCTGGCCCACCACAGCCTGAGCCATAGCCTCTAGCTCCGCCAGGTGGGGCTCAATATCTCCCGTGAACTCGACGGGTTCAGCCACCGTTTCCCATTCCAGCCCCGTGAGGATGGAGCGCATGGCTTTCTCCGCACCCGTCGTATCGTAGCCACCCCGGATCCACCAGCTGGTCGGGGTGGCTTTCTTCTCTTCGAGGACGGGCACGTAGACCGTGTCGAAGTAGTGCTTCAGGGCTCCGGAGATGTATCCGAAGTTGGCGGTGGTGCCCAGGATCACGGCGTCCGCTCCGCGGAGCTCCTCCACATCCGGCTCCAGGGCCTGGCGTTCCAGCACCTGCACGGCGGGCTGGCCTGCACCCTCGCCTGGCTCCCTGCCTGGCTCTCCACCTGTGGCCGGACTCAGCTCGGCGTTCACTTCCTCCGCGGCGGCGCGTGCTGCCGCGAGTACAGTGTCGGCGAGTTTCTGCGCCTTCTCGGTCGGGCTGTGGTGGACGACGAGGATCGTTACTGGTTTTTCACTGGTGACGTTCTCGCTCATGGTGTCAACGCTACCGATCCTGCAGGGTTAGGTGGGGTATTCCAGGCAATGGGAAGCGTGGGCGTCCAAAAATAGTTAGGGTGGGAAACATGAATGCAGCACCGATTATCCTTCCGTATCAGGGCAAGGCGCCGAGGATCCACCGCAGCGCGATGATCTCCCCGGGCGTGACGATCATTGGGGATGTGGAAATCGGGGCGGATTCCTCCGTGTTCTACGGGTGCGTGCTGCGCGGTGACGTGGGCGCAATCCGCATCGGCGAGCGGACGAATGTGCAAGACAACTCCGTGATGCACGTGGAGCGCGGCCAGGAATGCGTGCTGGAGGACGATGTGACCATCGGCCACCAGGCGCTGGTTCACTCCTCTCATGTGGGGGCGGGAACACTGATTGGCATGCAATCGGCACTGCTATCGGGTTCCACTATTGGAGGCGGCAGCCTCGTCGCCGCAGGCGCGGTGGTGCTGGAAGGGCAGCAGATTCCGGCGGGATTCCTGGCCGCTGGCCTTCCCGCGAAGGTGCGCCGCGAGCTGACGGAGGAAGAGCGCCAGGGCTTCATCGCCCACGCGGCGCGCTATGTAGAAACTGCCCGTAACCAGGCAAGCGTTGCAGAAGCGCTGTCTTTGGAGGACGTGTACTTCGAGTAACCCCTGCCACACCTGGCGTGATCGCCGTCGCAGCTTTGAGCATTCTCGGGTGAGTCGTTTCGATATTTTTCCCCCTGGTCAATAGACTTATCCGAGTTATGGCACAGGGAAATTCTTCGGCGGACGATAGCGCAGCCAAGAAGGCAGAGCAGTCGAACGCCACAAAGGTAAAACAACCAGCTAAGTCCGGCGCACGTTCCAGCACGATGCGCTACGACATCGAAGGCCTGCGCGGTCTGGCCATCGGCCTGGTCGTGATCTTCCACGTCTTCGTCGGCAAAGTCAGCTCCGGCGTGGACGTGTTCTTGCTGCTCGGCGGCATCTTCTTCTTCGGCAGCCAGCTGCGCAACGCGCAGAACCCGAAGGGGCTTACCTTCATTCAGTCGCTGATCCGCATCATCCGGCGACTATTCCCGCTGCTGGCAGTGGTGGTCGCCAGTGTATTGGCGGCTTCGCTACTTCTAATGAATCGCCTGGTGCACGTACAGATGGCAAAGGATGCAGTGGCTTCCCTGGGCTACTACATCAACTGGCAGCTGGCGTACTCCGGCCGCGAATACACCTCAGTGCGCACCACCGTCAGCCCCTTCCAACACCTGTGGTCCATGTCGGCGCAGCTGCAGATTTACGTAGCATCCCTGGTGGTCGTTACTCTGCTTGCCCTAATCTTCCGGAAGTACGCACGCCCGGCCCTGCTGGTTGTGCTGACCGCCGCGACAGTACTTTCCTTCGCCTACGCCACGTACTTCCACTTTGAAGACCAGACTATCAACTACTACTCCACGCTGAGCCGCTTCTGGGAGATTGGTCTGGGTGGCCTGCTGGGCATGCTGTTGCTGCGCCGCGACGCGAACGGCAACCCGGTGCTGCGCCCGCTGGGCCGCTGGACCCGCACTGTGATGGGCATTGTCGGCCTGGGCATGATCATCAGCACCGGCCTCTTCCTGGACGGCGCGGACCAGTTCCCCGGCCCGTGGACGCTGATCCCGCTGGGCGGCGCCCTGCTGGTGGTTCTTTCCGGCCACTCCGGCGAGCCCGTCGGCGTGACTCGCCTGCTGCTGACGCGCCCGTTCCAGTTCCTGGGTCGCATCAGCTACGCCCTGTACGTCTGGCACTGGCCGATTCTGGTGCTGTGCGTCTACTACTTCAACGTTCCCAAGGTCAGCCCCGCCCTGGGTGCAGC
>QWCJ01000674.1_pt1 | contig 10733 bp, 8 predicted proteins | sample 1972501 | NCBI WGS metagenome assembly QWCJ01 (sample SAMN09866711, study PRJNA288562) | Human vaginal metagenome isolate term2_vaginal, whole genome shotgun... | isolation source: vagina | host: Homo sapiens | place: USA: California
TACTCAAGCAAAATGCTTCAATATTCTAAAAAAGTCTTTGACAAAAACGAACAATTAAAGAATAACAAGACTTATAATGTGAATATTACTGAGGATGCACCCGTTTGTGACAAAGGCTTGGTGATTACACAATTCTGGTCAACACGAAAGAATAGATGCTGCAACCGCAACGTTCTTCAGATTACTAATATCAGTGATCACGACATCAGCTTAGAGGGTTATTATCTTGTTCGCTCTGTATTTGGTAGTGCTGAAACGCCTTCTGGCGTGATTGACTTGGGTAAATTGGAAGAAAACAATGCACAGTTCTTGTATAATCATCGCCAAAAGAAAGTACTTCCAAGCGGTGCCTCGCTGCTGATAACTGGCTTTAATAGAAGAGTTGCCGAAGGTACTTTCGATTACTGCGACGACGAAATTTATCAAATAGCACTCCTTGGAGAAGATGAAAACCTGCTGCAACAGTTTGTTCCAGAGGGTAATCGTGACCGCTGGGGACGAGAGTCGAACTGCCATTTCTGCAACGCTTATTTCTTGACTTTTAACGGTACAGATATCTCTTTGTCAAAGCCAAACGACATTGTAGATAACTTTGGACGCGATGCTTGTGGCAGAATCTACAACTTCCAGTTCTTGAACCGCACCTACTATCGTGTACCTTATTGTTATATCTATATGGGCGAGCAAGGCCTTGGTGGCGAAGCTACTCATCTCTATAAGCCAGAAAGGCGAGTATATTATCCTGGTTCGTACTGGGGACCGATGGAGAACTTTAGCACATGTTCCTGGAGATTTGAAAACGAGAACAAGATTACATCATTAGGTTTCTGGGGAAAATACGGTGATATTTTCATGTTCAGAAATAATATGTACTAATTGTCATTGATGATTTCAATGAAGGAATATTAAACAAGTGGGGTGATAAAGACACCCCACTTATGTAAAACCGTTGGCGAAAAGGATGATGCCATCATTCTTTTCGCCAACGGTTTTTTATATCATGTGCCGCATGTAGACGTGGAAAATGCACAACCTCATGGGTGCAAGGGATAAAAAGCAGGGTGTAAATGGATTTACTTTCTGCCGAAATCAGCGGGAATTTCACCCCATTCGGCTGTTTCCCATTTAACGACAGGGTTGCGGTAAGCGTGCGTTTTCAGCCATTGTTCGGCGCGCGAGATAATCTGATAGAGTTGCTCTGTTTGTGGTGTGCGCTTCAACTTTGTTTTACATTGTTTCTTCTTCACCCACAAAATGGCGTTGTAGCTATCCGAATAAATGGTTTTTTGCGTATCGCCCTGTTTCCACAACAAGGCCAACGCATGCACGATAGCCAAGAACTCACCTACGTTATTGGTGCCATGTACGGGCCCGAAGTGAAAGATTTCCGATCCTGTCGCCAAGTCGATTCCCCGATATTCCATGGGTCCTGGGTTGCCTGAACATGCCGCATCTACCGCCCATGCCGAAGCCCCCCTCTGTCCCCCCGATAGGGGGGAAGATGCTAACGGCGTAACTAAGTTGGTCTCTTGCGAATTGTTTTTTATCTGTTCTGCTTGATCCATGTGGTCTAATGATTTGAGTATTTGAGAGATGACGGATGAAAGACGGTGAAGCACCTGTTCGTTTGTGAAACGTAAAACGGTAAAACCACGACTTTTTAAATCAGCTGTACGTTCGGCATCCATGAGCGGTTGACTACCTTGTAGATGATAAGCACCATCTATTTCAACCACCAATTTGAAACGAATGCAAGCAAAATCAGCAATATAGTTGCCGATGATATGCTGTCGTCTGAACTTACATCCTCATTGGTTTCCACGTAATGCCTCCCACAACATGCTTTCTGCCTGTGTTGAATGCCTTCTACTTCTCTTTGCAAATGCCTTCAATAACTCATAATTCGCACAATCTGCCGTTTCGTGTTTCCGTTTCATATCATGCGGTCAAATTGCATTCAAGCCGATAATGTATTTCCCTCTATATATAATAAGGTGGATTATCGGCATCAGCAAACGAGAGTTGATCGATTAACATCCGTCAAGTAGATGGGCAAACAAGGTAACTTCCTTCTCCCTCCCCTACTGGGGAGGGCGGGGAGGGGCTTCCCTACATCCTCTCAGGAACCTCTATACCAAGCAGTAGCATGCCGTTCTTGATAATCTTTGCCACGTTGTTGGCCAGCACCAACCGGGTGAGTTTCTCCTCTTGCGTGTCGGCGTTCAGTATGCTGTAGTCGTGGTAGAACTGGTTGAAGTCTTTGGTCAACTCGTAGCAATAGTTGGCAATGCCGCTCGGACTGTAATCCGTTGCAGCCTGTTCTATCACCGCACCGAAGTCGTTCATCTTCTGTATCAATGCAATTTCCTTGTCGTTCAGTGGCGCATCGGTGGGCAGTTGTGCGGGCAATGCCATGCCCTCTGCCGCCGCTTTGCGCATGATGGAGCGGATGCGGGCGTAAGTATATTGGATGAACGGACCCGTGTTGCCATTGAAGTCGATAGACTCTTCTGGGTTGAACAACATGTTTTTACGAGCATCTACCTTCAAGATGAAGTATTTCAGTGCGCCCAATCCAACCACGCGGGCAATCTCACGCTTCTCTTCCTCGCTCATATCCTTGAACTTACCCAGCTCATCACTGGTCTTGCGGGCATTGTCTATCATGGTGGCTATCAACTCATCAGCATCCACCACCGTGCCTTCGCGGCTCTTCATCTTACCGTTTGGCAATTCAACCATACCGTAGGAGAAGTGTACCAACTCCTTACCCCACTTGAATCCCAAGCGGTCGAGCAAGATGGAAAGTACCTGAAAATGATAATTCTGTTCGTTTCCAACAACATATATCATCTTGTCGATGGGGAAATCCTTAAACCGCATGTCTGCCGTTCCAATGTCTTGCGTCATGTACACGCTGGTGCCGTCAGAACGAAGCAACAGCTTTTGGTCCAAACCCTCTTGTGTCAAGTCTGCCCATACGCTGTTGTCATCCTTTCGGAAGAAAAGACCTTTCTCCAGTCCTTCTTCTACCTTAGCCTTTCCCTCGAGGTAAGTATCTGATTCATAATATATCTTGTCAAAGCTCACGCCCAACGTCTTGTAAGTCTCATCAAAGCCGGCGTAAACCCAATTGTTCATTTTTTGCCACAAAGCGCGCACCTCTTCATCGCCCTGTTCCCACTTCACGAGCATTTGGCGCGCCTCTTTCATCAGCGGAGCCTCTTCTTTCGCCTTGTTCTCGGCGGCCTCTTCGTCTAGTCCCTCGTCTGTCATGAACTTGTTTTTCAGCTCTGCCACCTCGGTTCTATAGTGCTTGTCAAACGCCACATAGTAATCGCCGATGAGGTGATCGCCTTTCTTTCCGCTCGATTCGGGTGTCTCTCCGTTGCCCCATTTCAGCCAAGCGAGCATCGATTTGCAAATATGAATGCCTCGGTCGTTCACGATGTTGGTCTTCACCACCTTGTTGCCATTGGCCTCCATGATTTGCGCCAACGACCATCCCAACAAGTTGTTGCGCACATGCCCCAAGTGAAGTGGCTTGTTGGTGTTGGGCGATGAATATTCTATCATCACCAAGGGCGATTGGTCTGTGACGGGTTTTTCTCCGAATTTTTCATCCGCATGCATGTCATTGAGCAATCCCACCCATGCCTCTTTGGCGATGTTGAGGTTCAAGAAACCCTTCACGACGTTGAAACCAGCTACGGCCGAACAATCTCGCACCAGCAACTCGCCGATGGCTTGCGCCGTGTCTTCGGGTTTCTGGCGTGATATTTTCAGGAAGGGAAACACCACTAAGGTGAGGTTTCCTTCAAAGTTACTCTTTGTTTTTTGTAGTTGTACCATCGACATGGATACATCTTGTCCGTAGAGTTCTTTCACTGAAGCAATGACAGAACTGGCTATTTGGTTCTCAATTTTCATGCTAATAAAAAATAAAATTTACTGACACTGAAACAATCTTCATGTTTAAAAAGCATGCCTATCAACGTTTTTGATGCTTTATCAATAGAAGATTTATGCCCTGCAAAGGTACAACATTTAATTCAAAACCACGGGGTAACCGCTGTTTTTTATCCCAGCTTCCACCCTCATCTCTTAAAATACAGTCAGTAGATGGTCGTACACCATGCGCTATACGCCAGGCATTCTTCCACCCAACGTTTGGCATGGCGAAGATACAAATAATCATCATCGAAACAATCCCTCCCTTTGGGAGAACATTCTGCCTCATGCAATAAGATTATTTTTTTTCGTGTATCAGCCGTAACTACAGTTCAAGGGATTTCTACTACCACTGTTTTTCCTGTGAACTTGTAAGGCTCGGTTGTGAGAATAGAATTATATTTCTCCACTTTTCTGCCATTGATATCGATGTCCTCTAAGGCAAAAATAAAGGTGGTGGTGTCCTTTTCGCTCTCTCCTTTGTGGACAACAGTAACCTTTGTTTTATAGTCTTTACGGCAAATGACATTGAAATCGATAGCCCCACTGCTGTTTACCGAACGAACATTTTTGCTCCCGTCGAACGCGAAAGGAAGGTCATTGCTCAGTTGGTGTGCATGCCCATCTATATATAAGGTGATGTTTCCCTCAACTGGTAACAAAAAGCGTTGATAATTTGAAAAGTCAGAAAAAGTACTTTCCGTGAGGTGAATCACCGCTGATGATATCCGCAGGTCGAAGTTTCGTTCTGCAAGACTACTGTCGTGAGGAAGGATGAACAGCTCTCTTGTGATGCCACCGCTCCATTTGTTTACCTTATAATCTGACTGTTGAATAATTTTGAACATCTTTTGTTGCTTTTGATGATAGAAGAATAGCTTTGTCCCAAAGTTGGAGTGAAAGCCACCTTCTCAATGAACGATGTGGCGAAGATACAAATAAAATGAATAGGTTCGCACGCTTTTCAATGATTTTTATATGATACCGAAGAACTACTTGTTGACGATGAGTTCCTCGATGCACCATGAGTGTTCGGTGCATAGGTGCTTTTTGTTTTTAAATCAACTCCAACGTTCTTCCGTGAAATGTTTGCTCTCGCAACGTGTTTTTAACACAAATGCTGGGCTTTTTTTCAACCAACTTGTTCGTATGTCGTCAATAAGCTCATTATGAAAGGGTTTTGTTATTGATTTGATTAGTAACGACTTATAAGTATTTTAATCCTAAGTGGAAATCAAAAAGCAACGTATTTGGGGTAAAAAGCCCTTCAATATGATGCTAATTGGGCGGTTAAAGCATACAGTTTGGAGGGCAAAAGCATGCATATTGCCCATTTGCTGCATGTGAATAGAGTACAAGAGGCTGAGTTTAAGACTTTAAAAGCCTTAAAAATCTCTCCATTTTGTCTATTTCTCGATTTTATTTTGTCAAAGAAAATGAATCGCTTTAACAAACGAAAGGTTTGTTAACAAAGTAGAGCGTCGGTAGCCCTACGCATGTTAAAAATCCCACATCCCACCCTCATCTCAAAGAATACAGTCAGTTGACGGTCGTGCTACGTGCTCTTTGCGCCGTGCATTCGTATGCTGATGTGCTGAACCTGCACCGTGACTTGATTCATAATAGAATCATGCTGTTGGTTCCGAACAGCGCAAGTGATCATACTTTTCTTTTTCAACTCGCCCTGTATTGCGAGACTACGCCCATAAAATGTCATTGCGCAACCCGCGGGTTGCGTTTGTCGTTGGTGCGACCTTATACCAAGTCTACCTCAAAATTGGTGGCCTGAATTTGCATGTCCAGCTTGCGCAACTCCTGCGAAAAGTGGTCAATTTGCTTGTTCAGTGCCTTGATGTCGATTGTTGAAACGTATTTAATCTCGGTACGCGAATAGCGGTCTTGAGTCTGAGTTGCAGCGTTAAAAGCCTCTCTGAGAATGCCAATGCGCTTGGTCAGCACGTCGCGTTCGGCCATCATGGCGGTCAGGGTGCGTCCATTGCGCTCTGTCTTCAGGTTGGTGATGTTGATTTTCAGAATCAGTTCCTCGAGCTGTTTCAAGCATTCGTCCAGCACTTTGAGCAGCTCTTCCGGCTGTTCGGCAGGCTCGTCGCCCTCTTGGATTTTCACGTTTTGCTTCAGTCGACTGCTCAATTGATCAATCTTTTTCTGCAAATCTTTTCTCAAACTTAATGCTTCTGCCAGTTTCATGATGATATGTTTTTATTGATTTTTATTCATTTGTTTGGTTTCTTGCCTACGTTTGTCCAACCCATTTCGCTGGCTCTTTCCAGGAAAATGCGTAAACCTTGGCGGATAGAACGCAGTCCGAACTGCTCGGTGTGAATCTCATTTAGCGGCAACCACAAGGCTTCATCGGCATCGTCACCAGCTTTCAGACAGGATGTGTCACTCACTTCGCAACGGAAAAACATGTCGAGTGTAGGGATATCCAGTCCACTGTAGCGGTACTTATTGGGCAAACTGAACACATATTCCGCACGGTTTACCTGCAAATTCGTTTCCTCTTTCACCTCCCTGATGATGGCTTCTTCGCCCGTTTCATTTGCATCGGTGAATCCACCGGGAAGGTCCAGCGTTCCTTTGCCGGGTTCGTTGCGCCGCTTCTCAACCAACAATTCGCCACGTTCGTTGAGGATGAAGGCCACGTTGGCGGCGCTTGGGTTCATGAAATACACAAAGTCACAGTTCTCACATCGTTTGCTTTTCTCGTTATTTTCCACGAAGTGTTGGCTCCCACACTCTGGGCAGAACTTGAATTTTTCCAAAAAATGCATCATAGTTAGTCATTCTTATCTTGTTGGACACTATCCAAATACAAATTTAGACAAAATATTTGAATTAGAGGTCTGTTTTGATGAAAATCGAGAAAGGACCTTGATTTTCCCACGTACATCGGGCATTGCTGGTAAAAAACATCCGTTTGCTTGGGTGAACCGCCATTTTTATATAATTTTGCACCAAATGGTATTGAACTATATTTGGGTTTCATTTTTCATCCTTGCCTTTGTTATCGCTTTGGCAAGAATGGTTTTCCTGGGTGACATGGAGGTGTTTCCGGCCATGATGAATTCTACGTTTGACTCGTCCAAGACAGCTTTCGAGATTTCGTTGGGACTTACGGGCGTGCTTTCTTTGTGGCTCGGTATCATGAAGATAGGCGAGCGGGGAGGCGTCATCAACGTCTTGGCTCGTATGCTTTCACCCGTATTCTCTAAGGTGTTTCCCGACATACCGAAGGGACATCCCGTCACAGGTTCTATCTTTATGAACATGGCGGCCAACATGTTGGGGCTTGACAATGCCGCCACGCCGCTGGGATTGAAGGCGATGGAACAGCTACAGGAGCTGAATACGAAGAAGGACACGGCCACCAATCCGATGATTATGTTCCTGGTTCTCAACACTTCGGGGCTGACATTGATACCCGTGAGCATCATGGTGTATCGCTCACAGCTGGGAGCTGCGCAGCCCACCGACATCTTCATCCCCATTCTGCTGGCTACTTTTTTCTCTACCATTGCCGGTCTTATCATCACATCTATCTATCAGAAGATCAACCTGCTCAACAAGGTCATGGTGCTCACCCTTGGCGGAATGGCGGCCATCGTGTCGCTCATCATCTGGGGATTCGGGCAGATGAGCAAGGACACGATGAACGTGGTGAGCACCAGTGTGGCCAACATTCTGCTCATGACCATCATCGTGCTGTTCATCTTCGCTGGCTTACGCAAGAAAGTGAATGTCTACGACGCCTTCATCGAAGGGGCGAAAGACGGGTTTACCACGGCAGTGCGCATCATACCTTATTTAGTAGCCATCCTCGTGGGCATCGGTGTGTTCCGCGCATCGGGTGCTATGGATATGTTGGTCGACGGCATTGGATGGTGCGTATCGGCGGTAGGAGGCGACAATCAGTTTGTGGGTGCCTTGCCAACCGCCCTCATGAAACCGCTCTCGGGCAGTGGTGCGCGCGGCATGATGGTCGACGCGATGACCACATACGGTGCCGACTCGTTCGTTGGTCGCTTGAGTTGCATCTTCCAAGGCTCCACCGACACCACCTTTTATATATTGGCTGTCTACTTCGGCAGTGTCAACATTCGCTACACACGTCATGCCGTGGCGTGCGGATTGCTGGCCGATTTGGCGGGTGTTGTGGCGGCAATAGCCATCGCGTACATGTTTTTTGGATAGAAGCCTCTCCCCCTGCCCCTCCCCGAAAGGGAGGGGAGAGATTAGCTGTATGAGGTTGTAGGACTATCAACTTGTGAACTTGTCAACTCGTCTACTTGTAAACTCATAAACTATGTCGAATCTAAAGTCATTGGTCAAGGATACAGCCATTTATGGACTGAGTAGCATTGTAGGTCGTTTTCTAAACTACCTGCTCACTCCCCTGTACACCATCAAGCTGGCATCGGCCAGCGGCGAGTATGGCATCATGACCAACATGTATGCCGTGACGGCTCTGATACTCGTGATATTGACATTCGGATTGGAAACTACCTTTTTCCGTTTTGCCAACAAGTCGGGCGAAGATCCGCGCAAAGTTTATTCCACAACGCTGATTGCCGTTGGCTCTGGTGCGATTACTTTCTTTCTGTTGGTGCTGATGTTCTTGTCGCCAATTGCCTCGTTCATGGGCTATGCCGACCATCCATCGTATATTTGGGTCATGGCACTCACAGTGGCTATCGATTCGTTCCTGTGCATTCCGTTCGATTATCTGCGTTTTAAGAACCGCCCTATCAAGTTTGCATCTCTCAAAGTATTCATTATTGTTCTGAATATTTCGCTCAACTTGGTTTACTATCTCTTGCTGCCAGCACTCTATGAGCGTCATCCAGAGGTGGTGGGAATGGTCTACAGTCCGTCTGTTGGCGTAGGCTATGCGTTCTACATCAACCTAGTTTGCTCGGCACTCACCATTCCTTTGTTGTGGAAAGAGTTGACCTGCGTGAGCTATGTCTTCGACAAAAAGCTGATGAGGCGCATGCTTTCGTACAGTTGGCCCATCCTTGTACTGGGGTTGGCGGGCATCCTGAACCAGACAGCCGATAAGATATTGTTTCCACATATCTATCAAGGTGCCGACAGTTTGGCCCAACTTGGCATCTATGGAGCCGCCAGTAAGATAGCTATGATCATGGCCATGATTACACAAGCCTTTCGCTTTGCCTACGAACCCTTTGTCTTTGGCAAAGCAGAGGAACGAGATAACCGCGAAACCTACGCCAAAGCCATGAAATATTTCATCATTTTCACCCTGCTGGCCTTCCTTGTTGTGGTGGGCTATCTGGACATCTTGCGCTATCTCATCGGTAAGGATTACTGGGAAGGACTGCGCGTGGTGCCCATCGTCATGGCCGCCGAAATCATGATGGGCGTTTATTTCAACCTCTCATTCTGGTACAAACTCATCGACAAGACCATCTGGGGAGCGTATTTCTCGGGCATTGGTTGTGCCGTACTCATTGCCATCAACGTAATCTTTGTGCCCCGTTACGGCTACATAGCCTGTGCATGGGCTGGCTTTGCGGGCTACGGCGTGGCCATGATTCTGTCGTATATTGTCGGACAGAAGATGTATCCCATCCGCTATCCCATGCGCAGCATCCTCACCTATGTGGCGTTGGCAGGGGCCTGTTTCTTTGTTATGACAACCTTTAATGATGTACTTACCACAGCGGGTGCGCTGGCTGTCAACACATTGCTCATTGCGTTGTTTGTGGCTTACATCATCAAGTTCGACTTCCCATTGCGCCAATTGCCCATCATAGGCAAATATTTCAGAAAATAAATCAATCACAATAATATGAAAAAATCAACATTACTCCTTGCCGGTCTGCTTGCTGTCAGTGTGGCAAGAGCCGACGAAGGCATGTGGACCTTGTACAACTTGCCGCAAGCTGTGTATGAACAGATGCAGACACAGGGCTTCAAGGTTCCTTACAACGACTTGTACTATGGCGATCAGGCCATGAAGAATGCGGTGGTCAACTTCTCCGGTTATTGTACCGGCGTGGTGGTTTCGCCTAACGGATTGGTGTTCACCAACCACCATTGTGGCTTCGAAGGCATCCGAAGTCACTCCACCGTGGAGCACGACTACATGAAAAATGGCTTTTATGCCAAGAGCTATGAGGAGGAACTTCCTAACAAAGATATGTTCGTGAGCTTCATGGTTGAGCAGAAAGACATTACCGACAAGCTGAGAAAGATGGACTTTGACAATCTCACTACCGAGCGACAAGACTCAATACTTGATTCGCTACAAAACGTCATGAGCGACTCCATCAAGCGCATTGACAAGACACTGCACATAGGGATTGACGCTTTTTACGAGGGCAACACTTACTATGCCACTACCTATCGGCAGTTCAACGACCTGCGACTGGTGTTCGCTGTGCCAAAGTCGATGGGCAAATTCGGCGGCGAAACCGATAACTGGATGTGGCCACGGCAAACCTGTGACTTCTCTGTGTTCCGCATTTATGCCGATAAGAAGACCAACGGCCCGGCCGAATATTCAAAGGATAATGTGCCTTACCATCCTAAGAAATGGGCACAGGTAAGCCTGCAGGGCTACAAGGATGGGGACTATTCTATGACGATTGGTTATCCTGGGTCGACCAGCCGCTACCTTTCGTCGTATGGTATTCGTGAGCGAAGGGACGCACTCAACGCTCCCCGTGCGCAAGTGCGTGGTGTGAAACAAGCCATTATGACCCGACACATGCGGGCAGACGATGGCGTACGTA
>QWCJ01000677.1_pt1 | contig 10722 bp, 11 predicted proteins | sample 1972501 | NCBI WGS metagenome assembly QWCJ01 (sample SAMN09866711, study PRJNA288562) | Human vaginal metagenome isolate term2_vaginal, whole genome shotgun... | isolation source: vagina | host: Homo sapiens | place: USA: California
CTAGTGGTATCTCTTTCCTTTGCATTTGTATCTCAAGGTCTTCGTGCGGCGTAACTAAGTAATCAAGTCCAGTACTGTCCTCCCAGAACGGATGTACAGTAAAGTCAGTTATGATGCCTACTGTCAATCCATTGTAAAAACCATCCTCAACCATATCGCTAAGAAGGTTGCCCGCAAAAACATGTGTAGCTATGATGGCATCAGGCTGAAACTCGTCTATGAATTTCTTTATCTCTACCGCTAGCATTTTTTGCGCTATCTTACGCGGCTGAGCACCGTTTGATTCTTGTATCTTTTTATCCGCTGAATCATAGCTTGCTCCATAAAGACTTGGGAAATAGTTTATGCTCATATTGTAAAAACCATTGGCAAAGTCTTTAAGCCAATCGCCATTGATTTGGCAAATGTCTACGATATGGCTTTCTATGCCGCGGCTTTTAAGCTCATTATCTAAACTTCTTGCTACTGAATTGTGTCCTTCACCTGCAGTAGCTGTCAATATAATAGTTTTCAAATCATTCTCCTTAATCTATATACCTAACATCAATCTTGCTACGGCAAAGTAAACAAGAAGTGATGTTGCGTCTACTATAGTCGTGATTAGTGGCGACGCCATGATGGCTGGGTCAAGTTTAACTTTCTTCGCACCAATAGGAAGAAGTCCGCCGACTAATTTAGCTAGCATAACTGTAAACATAACTGAGATGGATACAGTTAAGGCTATCTTTGGATCTTGGTCTGGATGAAGTAGTCTTATGCGTCCAAAGTTTACTAGTGATAAGGCTAAGCCTACAAGTATTGATACTTGAAGCTCTTTCCATAAAACTTTAAATGCGTCTTTTGGCTCTATCTCGCCAACTGCAAGTCCACGAATTACTAGTGTAGCACTTTGGCTACCAGCGTTACCGCCTGTGTCCATAAGCATCGGAATAAAGATTAGTAAGGCTGGTATCGCCGCTATATAGTCTTCGAAGCGTTGTAAAATCGAGCCTGTAAGTGTCGCTGACACCATTAAGAACAGTAGCCACGCTATCCTGTGTTTTGCTAGTGTAATGGCTGGTGTATCTAAGTACTCTTCTTCGGATGGACTTAAGGCAGCCATCTTTTGGAAGTCTTCTGTTGCTTCTTGTTCAATGATGTCGATAACGTCGTCAACTGTGATGATGCCGACGATTCTTTCTTCGTTATCAACAACGGGTACGGCAACAAAGTCATACTTTTGTATTACGCCTGCGACTACTTCTTGGTCTTCGTAAACATTGACATAAACAACATCTTTGTTCATTATATCTCCGATTACTGTATTGTCATCTGCAATTACTAACTCTCTTAGTGATACAATTCCTTCTAGCTTTCTATTGTCATCTACTACATATATAGTATAGATTGTCTCTCTTTGTAGGCCAACTTTTTTAAGTCTTGCCATGGCCTCTTTAACTGTTAATGTCTTCTTAACCGAGCAGTACTCGATGGTCATTATGCTTCCAGCTGATTCCTCTGGATAGTTTAAGAACTGATTTATTAATTTTCTTTCACTCGGACTGGACTTTTCAAGTATCTTGTCAACGATGTTAGCTGGCATCTCTTCAAGCATGTCAATCTTATCATCGAAGAAGATCTCTTTAAGGATGTACTCTACGTCCGCGTCAGTACTTGTCGATATGATGTCTTGTTGCTGCTCGCTATCGAAGTATGTAAATACATCTACTGCTTTATCTTTAGGAAGGAGTCTGAAGATAACTGTCGCATCAGTTACCTCCAACTCGTCCAAAATTTCTGCTACATCGGCGGCATTCATATTCGAAAGCTTTTGAATCAGGGCTTTCGGCTTCTTTCCTTTGTATAAGTCTAATATTTCAATTTTGTCTTGTTCGAGCTCTGCTTCTCTTCTGTCGTTGTCCATGATGAATACCTCCTTTTATAGTATTTTATAAATATTAGTTATAGATTTGATCAGCTGTAAAGCCGTTTCCTAATCTAATGTAGAATCTTAATAATTCTTCTAGTGCATATGCTGGAACTGGTCCAACTAGTTCTGATGACTTAACTGTAACGCCATAGCTTTCTGCTTCGCTCTTGATAGTTTCAAAAACTCTATGAATAGGTGTCAATTCATAATTAACTAAGTTCATAGATACTTGAGTGCATTTTTGATCTTCGATAGGTAGAGCGATTGCTCTTACAGCTGTGTATCCACCAGTCTTTGCTCTAACTGATCTCATAACAGCTTTAGCGATATCCATATCTTCAGTATTTAGATAAACGTTAAACGCGATTAGCGGGAATCTTGTTCCTGTAACAGTTGCTCCAAGCTTTGCATTGAATTTTCTTTCGCCTTCGTCTGGAGTCCAGTTTTCAGCGTCTTTAAGTCTTTCTTCAAGGCTTTCGTATTCGCCTTTTCTTAGCTTAACTAGCGATTTTCTGTCTTCTCTAGTAGCTGAGTCTTCATAGTAAAATACTGGAACGCCCTTTGAGCCAACATATTTACCAAATTCATGAACTACTTCGTTCATTTCATCAGTACTCATGTCCTTAACAGGTACCCAAGCTGCAACGTCAACAGCACCTTGTCTAGGGTGTGAGCCGTGTTGAGTAGTCATGTCGATTCTTTCAAATGCAACGTCAACAAGTCTCTTAGCTGCTTCTAAAGTATCTTCAACACTACCTTTGAATGTGAATACACTTCTGTTGTGGTCACCGTCATAGTTAAGGTCAACCATAGTAACCTTGTTGTCCTTAAGAACTGCCGCCTTAATTTCTTCAATTGTATCAATATTTCTACCTTCAGAAACATTGATTTCTGCCATAATAGTCTTCATATTTACCTCCTAATACAAAACATTTGCGTATACTTTTATCTCGCTATCAGTGAAAAACCTAAAGTCTGCACCATCTTCATGTAGTCTGTATGCAATCTTAACGTCTTCACCTAGCAAGCACTGCTTTTGATACTTTATCTTTAAATCCTTAATTCTCTTATCACATAGTTTTGATACTTCTTCAACATAGGCCCCGTTGTTGACATGCTTGTAGCCGTCAATGTAAACCTCTTTAATCACAAAGTCAGTTATATTGTCACTGCCGTCGTAATAAGCGTCTCCAATATCTTCTTCATCAAAGATCTTAATTAAATCCTCTCCGAAATCGTCTGCCCTAACAGGTCTTAAGGTCTTTTTGTCAACGTAGATGACCTCAACAGTCCCCTTGAATAGCATCAAATCATTTGCTTTAACAATGAATTGTCTATAAGAAAAAAATCTATCCACCTTTGTAGGCGTTGTATATATAGAAATATTTTCATAATCGGCATCATAGAAAGCATCTGTAAAATGCATGTTCCACCTATATATCATCCAAGCGACTTTATCATCGCTATAGCCATGTTTATATAGCTGCTCAAAACATGAGTCCCCCATCAAGAGAAATAGTTTTCTTATATCTTTTTCTTTGAAGGAAGCATCTTTTCTATATATTTCCATATTATCTCCTTATGTAAAGCCCTTAAAAAAGGGCTCTTAATTACGCATTTAAAGCTGCCATCAAGTGTTCTAGGTCTAGGCCGTGTACTTGGCATGCTTCTTCAATTGATTCCATTTGGCTAGAAGGGCAACCAACGCATCCCATACCGTGTTCCATAAGGATGTATGCTGCTTCTGGCTTTTCTCTTAATAGTTCACCTATTAACATATCTTTTGTTATTTCCATAATATCACCTCTCTTTTTATATACCCAAATCGGTTTAAATTATTTGTTATTTTTTTTCTAATTTATCAGCAACTTCATCTGCTATTTGACGAAGCATCATGTAATCATCTTTGCTTGGAGCACTCTTTGTTTCAACTGTAGTCTCAACTATATCCATAGCTGATGCGTCTCTAAACTCCTTAAGTGCCTTAAGCGCGCCGCCTGACCAGCTGTATGAGCCAAAGACAGCCACTACTCTGTTTTGTAATTTGTTCATCTTAAGAACATTGACAAGGTCACTCATAAGTGGGAATAAATCGTTATTGTATGTGCATGAGCCAAGTATAAGAGCTTTGTACTCCCAAATTTCATTTAGGATGTAGGACTTGTGTGTCTTTGACACGTCGAACATCTTTATGTTCTTAACGCCTCTTTCAGCAAGTCTTCTTGCTATAGCCTCAGCCATCATCTCAGTGTTACCATACATTGTTCCATAAACAATAACTGCACCGTCCTGTGTCTCTTGCTTAGACCATTTGTCGTAGCACTCAATAATCTTTTCTGGATTTTCTCTCCAAACTGGTCCATGAACAGGGCAAACCATGTTTATCTTAAAGCCTTCAAGCTTCTTAAGTGCAGCTTGAACTTGTTTTGAGAACTTTCCTACTATGTTCGAATAGTAACGTCTTGTCTCAGACTTATATAGATCCCAGTTTATTTCGTCGTCAAAGATAGTTCCGTCAAGTGCGCCAAAGCCGCCGAATGCGTCTTGCGAGAATAGTATGCCGGACTTTTCTTCGTAGCTAACCATTGATTCTGGCCAATGCACCATAGGTGTCTTGACAAATTTAAGTGATACTTCGCCCAAGTCAAGAGTATCGAAGTCATCAACAAGGACTAGGTTGTCCTTAACATCGTAGAAGTTTTCAAGAAGCTCAAATGTTTTCTTGTTACCCACTAGTTTAACATTTGGATATAGATCGATAATCGTTTCAATCGCACCAGAGTGGTCTGGCTCCATGTGATGTATAACTAAGTAGTCAAGATCTCTTCCCTCAAGTACTTCTTTTAACTTAGTCACAAAGTCATCCACCTTTGTTATCTTTACTGTGTCAAGTAAGGCAGTCTTTGTTGACTTGATTACATATGAGTTGTATGAAACGCCTCTTTCAAGCGGCCATTGATTCTCAAATAGTTGAGTTTGTCTGTCATTAACTCCAATGTAATACAAAAAATCATTTATCTTTACTGATAACGTGTTCATTAATATCACCCCAATTCATTATATAATAAAGGAAAGAATATTTCAAGCACTTTATAGTCAATATACTTGAAAAAACTATGGCTTCGTTATATAATATTGATATGAATTTTAAAAGAAATGTTGTGATTAAATGAATAAAGTATTAGGTATCATAGGTGGGCTTGGTCCAGCTGCTTCGGTTTACTTTCAAAATTTACTTGTCAATATGACTAAAGCCGATTTAGATCAAGATCACTTAGACTACATCGTAACGAGCAGAGCATCAACTCCAGATAGAACGCTTTTCCTAACAGGCAAGAGCGATGAGAGTCCTCTGCCTTACTTAATTGAGGACGCAAAAAAGCTTCAAGCTGCCGGCGCAAATGTCATTTGCATGGTGTGCAACACAAGTCACTACTTCTTCGATGAAGTCGCTTCATCTGTTGATGCGCACTTTGTTAATATGCTTGAAGAGTCAGTGAAGCTTGCCTTAAGTAAAGGCAAAAAGTGCATTGGCCTTATGACTACAACCGGCACTATGAAGACTGAGCTATACCCCAAAACTTGCGAAAAGCACGGCATAGACTACGTTGTTTTAGACGATGCTTGGCAAGAAAAGATTATGGAGATCATATATGGCGAGATAAAAGCGGGCAAAGAATGTAACATGGATCTCTTCCACTCAATCATTGACGAATACAAAAGATGCGGCTGTGACTGCGTTCTACTTGGCTGCACAGAGCTTTCAACCATATATATAGACAAGGGCTTCGACAAAGACTTCTTCATAGACTCATCGACTGCTCTTGCAAAAAAATGCCTTGAACTATGCGGAAAAGAAATAAAAGAAGGATACTAATATGTTAGTAAAAGATATTATAAATGGACTTGAAATTATTAATGAAAGTCATGATATAGAGGGCGTAGAGATTGATGACATCGTCTACAATAGTAAGTATGCGCGCAAAGGCACTCTCTTCGTTGCGCTTAGAGGCGCTCTTAGTGATGGCCACAAATACATTAGGGATGCATATGATAAAGGCGTTCGCGTATTTTTAGTTGAGGATGCTAACGCTTCCCATGCTTATGGTGATGCCGCTTTTATAAAAGTAGCTGACACAAGAAAGGCACTTGCCATCATATCAAAAAACTTTTTTAATAAGCCTGATGAAGATATAAAGATGATTGCAATCACTGGAACTAAAGGCAAAACTACTACAGCAAACATCATATACGAGGCACTTAAGAAGATGGGCGCAAAGCCTGGCATAATCGGAACCAATGGTGTTTTTTATGCAGACAAAGAAGAAGCTGTTGATAATACTACGCCTGAGAGCTACGAAGTATACAGAATACTGAACAATATGCGTGAAGCGAAGATCACTCACTGCGTTTTGGAAGCTTCGTCCATTGGCCTTAAGATGAAAAGATTATTTGGCATCACTTTTGATATTGGCGTCTTTACAAATATTTCGCACGACCACATAGGCGGCATCGAGCACCCAGACTTTGATGATTATTTTGCTAGCAAGATGCTTTTAAAGGATGTTTCGAAAAAATTTATATATAATAAAGACGATGAAAAGCTTAAAGAGGTCATAAGAGATGCGCTTAGCTTCTCTATTGACGAAGCGAGTGATTATAAAGCTGAAAATATAATCGTTTCTGACGATATATTTAAGATACAAAGCGATTTTGATGTAAATGGCAAAAGATTTGAGGTAAAGAGCATTTCTTACTATGATATTTATAATTATCTAGCTGCCATCAGCGTGATGAAAGAGCTTGGATACGCGTGGGACGAAATCATTAGCGCGGTTAAAAATATATCTATACGCGGCCGCTTTGAAGAGATTAATGTCAATGATAGGCTCTACATTATTGACTACGCTCACAATTACATCTCTTTAAAGTCAATTCTTGAGACTGTGAATAAATTTAAGAAGAATAGAGTCATAACTGTATTTGGCTCTGTCGGCGGAAGGAGCGAGAAAAGGCGCGAGGAACTCGCTGAAGTAAGTGACGCGCTCGCTGACATAAGCATAGTTACTTCTGACAATCCAAACTTTGAAGAACCGATGAAAATCTGTAATGAAATCGCTTCCTTTATCAAAGGACATCACTATACTGAGCCTGATAGAGCTAAGGCGATTGACTTGAGTTACGAAATTTCTGAGATAGGCGACATCATTGTCGTAGCTGGTAAGGGTCACGAAACTTATCAGCTAATTAAGGGCGAAAAGGTCCACTACTCTGACAAGGAGTGCATTTTGAAAATAAAGGAGGCGCATGATGCATAAGTTTAAACGAAGCATAATCACCATACTTGTAGCTCTAATGCTATGCACAAATCTAAGCTTTGCAAAGGATTTAGAAGTAAAAGATACGAGAGCATATATACTCTACAACGTTGAAACTGACTCCATCATAGCGAGCTCTGCGAATGTTAATGAAGTAGTACCCATAGCCTCTGTATCAAAGCTTATGACTTTTTACATAGCTTTAAATAAACTAAAGAGCGGCGAAATTCATGAGAGTGACGAAATTGAGATAAAAAGTGAAGACTGCTACCCTACTGGAAACAGATTAGGTATCAAACCTGGTGAAAGATATACGCTTAAGAGAATGCTTGAGATAATGATGACAAACTCGTGTAATGACGTTACCGCAGCCATCGCAAGACACATAGCTGGAAGTGAAGCAGCTTTTGTAACTATGATGAATGAAAAGGCAAAGGAGCTTGGCTACAACGGCGCAGTATTTTATAATGCACATGGCCTACCTCGCCTGCCTGACCTTAAGCAAAACTCGATGTGCGCGAAGGACGTTTTAGATTTATCAAAGAGGATAATCAAAGAACATCCAAACTATATTGACTACACGATAACAGTAGCGATTGATTACCCTGAGAAGAATTATCACGAAGAAAACACTAATCCGATTTTTGGTCGCGAGGGCGTTACTGGACTTAAGACAGGAACAACAAGAGCCGCAGGCAACTGCTTTGTAGCAACTTTCCACACAAGTGGTGACGGCGTTAAAACCGAAGACAACGAATTTATCTTTGTAATGCTTGGAGCCAAAACTAAAGAGCTTCGCGTAGAAAATTCTGCTTATGTATATGAATACGCCTTAGATAATTATTCGAAAAAGATACTTCTTTCGAAAAAGTCTAGTAAAATTGCTAAGTATGGCCTTGATGATTACAAGGAAGAAATGCTTGAGATAGAACCAAAAGAGGACTTCGTTCGCTCACTTAACAATGGCATCAACACCGAAACAAAATTTATTATGGACGCAGATCTTGACTATAGCCACGTTAAAGAAGGCGACGTGATTGGCGAATATAAAGTCTACATCGATGGTGAGGAAGTTTTTAAGACAGATGCCATCGCCATGAACAGCTTAACAAAGAAGACCATCTTCGATAGGATATATGAGTTCTTTATGAATGTTTGGAGCTTTGAAAAAGTGAGTACAGCTGAATAATATAAATATCTAAATAAATTAAGGTAGCTAGCAAATTGCTAGCTACCTTTTTTGCGTCAAAATTATTTTTTATCTTTTAATTTTTCATTCATTAACTTTGCCACCTTTTTATAATGTATATAATTTGCGTACCATATTATAATCGCGACTATGACTGGAACTATAAGCACCTCTAGCACATCTACTAGATTATAAGTTTCTTGTGTAAAGCCAAACTTTATAAAAACTAACATCATTATGCCTACACCTATAGACATATGTATGATTGACTTAAGAGCTATGCTCATAGATTTGAGATCATATATAAACGTAGGTATACCGTAGCCAAGACCAATTAATAATGCTCCAAGCATCGCTTTAGTAAAACCATAAGAGCCAAGATCAAGCACTCCATTTGAACTTTGCTCTATGCCAATAAGAGCAAAGACCGTAAAGAATAACGATATCGCTATCGCATATAAAGTACCCTTAAATAAATTTTTAAACTTCATAATAACACCTCATATACCTAAATAATTTTTCAAAAGAGCAATATAGTTTCTCGTTACATAATCTTTCAATGAGTTTTCAAGAAAGACTGTTAAGCTGCCATTAAAACCAGCTTCAACTCGTTTTAGCTTGTCCGCATTGATGATGACCTGCTTTGATATACGTATAAAACTTTTTGGTAGCCTCTCTTCAAAGCTCTTTAAGCTATCCTTAGATAAGTATCTATCACTTTCAAGGTATATAGCTAGACCCTCTGACTCCACTCGCAAAAGATATATCTCCTCTGGCTTAATTATGATTTTGCCATCATCCTTTTTTACGATTATGGGTTTACTGGCACTATCTAATAATGCTACTAGTCTCTTGACTTCGTCAGTGACTTTATCAGTCCGAATAAGTATCTCTGGCTCTTTGTATTCGTTTGAGAGCTCTATATTAACTTTCATACTATATCCTCCTTTCTTGTCTTAATTATACTATAGGTTTACTAATATAAATATGTTTTTAACTTAAGATGCATTTAATCTCATATAAGAGGCAAAAGAAAAGCCCCGAATTGATTCAGAGCTTAGTCTATAAACTTTTAATAGTCAAATTATAGTACTCCATTCTAATTAATTACAATAAACTAATAAGATATCACTACATACTTAATAAATAATAATTTAACTTTCTTTAATCAAAATTTTATTAATACCCATGCCTATTAATGATCCTATAAAATTTAATATTATATCGTCTACATCAAAAAATCCAATTTTGAAAAATAATTGTATAAGTTCAATTGAAAGTATTACAGGTAAGCAAATGACTAAAGTCTTAAATACATTTTTACTGTTATTATTCGAAACAAAAAATCCTAAGGGTATAAAGACTAGAATGTTTGCAATAATGTTTTTAAAAGCATAAGGCTCTGTAATATTTCTTAGGTATGGAGATATGCTTCTAAATGGAATTAAATTTATATTTCTTATCCCATCTTTTTCATTTTCAATTATGCTATTATGTAAGGATATTATTCTTTCAAAACTGCCATCGAATTTTAAAACGACAAAGAGAATCAAAAAAGCAATATAGATATAAAATAATATTTTTATTAATTTTTTATTTTTCATTTCTTAGGCTCCTAATATTTTAAAGGGGAAAGAAAATCTCTTCCCCCTTCAATCATATTCTTTATTGAATTATTTATTTCCTAAATCTTGTGTTACCTTTGCATCTTTTAAGTCTATAAGACCGTTGTCATACAAGTGGCATGCGCAGAAGTGTTCAGGTTTTAACTCCTTAAGTTCAGGTTCAACTTTGTGGCAGATGTCCATAGCATATCTACATCTGTTAACAAATTTACATCCTGGTGGAGTGTTGATTGGTGAAGGCACTTCTCCTTCAAGCTTTATTCTGTTCTTTGCTGATCCTGCATGTGGGTCTGGTACTGGTATAGCACTCATCAAAGCTTGTGTATATGGGTGAAGTGATGCTTCATAAATTTGTGAGCTTTCTGCAAGTTCAACGATTGATCCAAGGTACATTACTGCGATTCTGTCAGAAATGTGCTTAACCATGGATAAGTCGTGTGAGATAAACATGTATGTTAAGCCAAGTTCATCTTGAAGCTTGTTTAGTAGGTTAACAATTTGCGCTTGAATAGATACGTCTAGAGCTGAGATAGGTTCGTCGCAGACAATGAATGATGGTTCTACAGCAAGTGATCTTGCTATACCAACTCTTTGTCTTTGTCCACCTGAAAGCTCATGTGGGTATCTAAGAGCGTGCTCCTTGTTTAGACCTACCTTGTCAAGTAATTCATTTATCTTAGC
>QWCJ01001678.1_pt1 | contig 10713 bp, 9 predicted proteins | sample 1972501 | NCBI WGS metagenome assembly QWCJ01 (sample SAMN09866711, study PRJNA288562) | Human vaginal metagenome isolate term2_vaginal, whole genome shotgun... | isolation source: vagina | host: Homo sapiens | place: USA: California
CTTCCGCCTGTCTGATGGGGACTCTCTCGCTGTGGCAGGGGGTGGATTTGCCGGGGAACACTTGCCGTTTGGTGCTGATTGACCGGATTCCATTCCCGGTCCCCAGCGACCCGGTCATTGAGGCCCGCTGTGCCGCCGTCAAACGAGCCGGGGGCAGCGACTTTATGGAAGTTTCCCTGACCCATGCCGCCCTGTTGCTGGCGCAGGGAACCGGGCGACTGTTGCGTTCTGCCGCGGATCGCGGGGTGGTGGCGGTGCTGGATTCACGTCTGGCCACCGCGCGGTATGGGGGATTTTTGCGAGCCTCCCTGCCGCCCTTGTGGCCCACGGAGGACGCACAGGTGGTGTTGGACGCTTTACGGCGACTGCACCAGAAAGTTTCCTAGGGGTGGGCGCAACCCAAACCTTACAGGGAACGGATTACCGTGACGACCTTGCCTAAAATGGTGGCGGTATCGCCGGGGATGGGTGCGTAGTTATCGTTGTGGGGCAGCAGCCAAACGTGCCCGTCAGCTCGGGAAAACTCTTTTACCGTGGCTTCGCCGTCAATCATCGCCGCCACGATTTCGCCGTTGCGGGCTTCGCTCTGATGGCGCACCACGACCCAATCGCCATTTAGAATGCCACCGTCCTGCATGGATTCGCCCTTTACTGCGAGCATAAACAGTTCGCCAGAACCGGTGAAGCGCCGGGGCAGGGCAAAAGTGTCCTCGACCATTTCCTCCGCCGTGATGGGGGCACCCGCGGCAATCTGTCCGACCAGGGGAACCGTGGTCGCCGCCGCGGTGTCGGCGATACCCACCGGAATGGTGGTGACGGTGGCAGGCTGTGTCGCGCCGGGTGCCGGTTTCTGCTGCGAAGTTTCCATCCCCTCGGGAAGCTTCACGAATTCCAAAGCGCGCGGTGTGTTGGGAGCGCGGCGCAGGTAGCCCTTTTTGGTCAGCACGTCGAGGTGGTGTTTGACCGAGGAGGGGGAGGACAGCCCCATGGCCTCGGCGAGTTCGCGTACCGAAGGGGGGTAGGCGAGCTTTTGACTGAGTTGGTACAAAGTCGTCAAAACTTCCTCTTGTCGTTTGGTTAGGTCGCTCACTGATGCTCCTTTATCTGGGTACTTTGCGCGGGATAGCGGGCAAAAGTCCGTCTGACGTAACTCGCGGATTTTCGTCTCCGGGGTCCATGTCAGACTGGCAATTGTCAGGCTAACTGCGGTCAAAATTAATATTCGCACAAATGTTCGATTTTGACTCGACAACGCGCCGGCAATGGTTTATATTATACGTACAGATGTTCGAACGAACAAATGTTCGAATGAATGGAGGGATTACCATGACAGCAGTTTTGGCACCGACTTTTGAGGTTAGCGAGCTCGCTCCGAATCACCCGGCGGTGCGTGCTTTCAGAGCCCGCCAATCGCGCCCGGCTTACTTGCGTTTGGTTCCGAAGGCATCGGCGTCACCCGCTGTGGTTGCGCGGCCGGCTTTGTCGTGGGATGCCGTAGCTTTGCGAGTGGGGCTGTTTATTCTGGCTGCCCTCGTGATGGTGTTCCTGGGTATGGTGTTGGGGCTGGGGCTCAGTCCTGATTTCGTTCCTACGGATTTTACGCAACACACGGTCGTGCCGGGCGATACGTTGTGGGATATTGCCGCGGCTAATGCCACCGGTGTGCCAACTGACGAGGTCTTGGCGGACATGATGGACGCAAATGCCTTGGACGCGGGTTCCGTGCTAAATACCGGGCAAACGCTGTTGGTTCCGGTTTATTAAAATGATGGGGTTCAGCCCGACTCTCCAGCTTGCGAAAACTTCGGTTTGCACTTACGGTGAAACCTGTAGTCTTGCAGCAGTGAAGGAGGGCGACGTGCACTGTCCGTTTTGTCATCACGAAGATTCCCGTGTGATTGATTCACGTACCGCCGATGATGGTGCCTCCATTCGGAGGCGTCGTGAATGCCCCAGCTGCGGTCGGCGTTTCACCACCCTGGAAACCACGCTGCTGCTGATTAAGAAACGTTCCGGAGCGACCGAGCCGTTCCGGCGCAGCAAGGTTATTGACGGTCTGGCTAAAGCCACCCAAGGCCGTCCCATCAGCTCTGACCAACTCGCTCTTATGGCTCAAGGCGTTGAAGAAACTCTGCGGGCCTCCGGGAAAGCTATCATCAACTCCGAGGAAGTCGGCAAGGCTATTTTGGAGCCGCTAAAGGAACTGGACGAAGTCGCCTATTTGCGCTTCGCTTCGGTTTATTCCGAATTCAACTCCATCGAAGACTTCGAGGATGCAATCGCCTCATTAAAGAACCAATCTCAGAACTAGCCGCCGGTTTTGATGGATGCTGGCCGGTGACCCGCACTCGGCGCCTAGCCTTGCGTACGGAACCCCTCGGAAAGCCGCTCCAAAACGGATTCGCGCACCTTGCGGCGTTGAATCTTTCCGAGTTCGTTATGCGCCAACTGTTCTGGGAAAGACACTGAACGCGGAATCGCATAACGGGGTAGGGAATCAGCAACCCAAGTCCGAATCTTTTCCAAATTGAGGCTCGCTCCCGGATTGAGCACTACCGCCGCGTGTACCTGTTCACCCCGGGCGGGGTCAGCTTGATCGGGAATGCCGACCACGGCGACTTCTGCCACCTGGGGCATCGTGGCTATGGCCGCCTCCACGACCGAGGGATAAACATTGAAACCGGAAATAATGATGAGCTCTTTGCGCCGGTCACTCATCCGCAAAAATCCTTCATATTCTTCGACCAAATCCCCGGTCCGAAGCCAGCCATCAGGGGTGAACAGCAAATCAGTTTCTACCTGGTCGCGCCAATACCCCGGGGAACACCCCGGTCCCTTCACCACGAGTTCCCCCACCTCGCCGGGCTCGACGTCAACGAGAGTATCCGGATCGATGACCCGCACTTGGATAGAGGGGAACACGATGCCCATGTAACCAAGTTTGCGTTCGGGGCTCATCGGGGAACCCAGTACCGTTGGCGAAGTCTCCGTCATGCCGTAGCCTTCGATGATATAGCCGGAAGTGGCTTTTTCCCAGCGTTTTGCGACTTCCTGGGTCAACGGCATCGCTCCGGAAATAGCGTATTTAAACGTTGATAAATCTATTTTCGGGTTTTCCTCAGCGGCTTTCGCTAGGCGGTCAAAAATTGGAGGCACTCCCACTATGAACGTGCCCGGACGCCGGCGTTGGGCAGCCAGGGCTGCCCGGGTGCTGAATTTCGGGAACAACACCGCGGTGGCTCCCAAACCAATCGCCCCGTTCAGAGACAGGGTCAGGCCAAAAGCGTGGAAGAACGGCAGGACACAGAACCAGGTTTCTTTGCCGGGACGCAACTTAGTCACCCAGGTCGTATTGGCAAACAAGTTCGACACCAAGTTGCGGTTGGTCAAAATGACCGCTTTCGGTTTGCCGGTGGTTCCACCCGTATGCAGCAGTACGGCTGGGACATCGGGATCGACTCGCACAATGCGGTTATATGGTTTCTGCTTTTCCAGCAGGGTATCGTAGTCGGGCAAATCCTTGGCCTGCGGGTCGCAGAGCTGATGGTAGAGGTCTTTTGCCTGCTTAATCGGCAGGCGCAAGGCAAAACGCAGCCGGCGCGGCAAAGCCGCGGAAACATCGAGGGAAATAACTTCGGTGTCCATGCTGCGCACCAACTCGGTGACACTTACGGCGGCCTTTTGCCACACAAAAACCAGCTTTGATTCCGCGTTTTCGATTTGCCACTTCAGCTCTGTCGGGGCAGCCAAAGGGTTGTGCAGCACGCACACCACTCCCAGCTGCAGGCAGGAATAGAGCAGATAGACGAACTGCGGACAGTTCGGAGCCACAATCGATACCCGGTCGCCGCGCTTGACGCCGTGTTCAAGCAGCAGCGCCGAAGTGCGTTGCACGTTTTCGCCCAGTTCCCGGTAGGTCGTGGTGGCGCCAAAAAAATCCAAGGCTACGCGGCGCGGATATTTATTTGACTGAGTTCGCAAAACATCAATCAGCAGCTGATCGGTGACGGGGATTTGGGCGGGAACATCGGGGTTATAAAGCAGACGCATCCGTTTGGTCAGCTCAGAATCCTGCTCGGGTGGGGTATGCACATACCTAGGCAGGTGAATCCCCGCATCGGGGGCCAGTTCCAACAAATCCACTGTTTCAGTCATACGTCCACCCTAACGCAAACTTGCCGGTCAAATCCTTTTCGCCAGGAATTCGTCCGGTAAAACCCGCGCTCCAGCGGCGGGCGATCCAGCGAAAGACTGGTGAGAACGCGGCAAAAGCCCGGTGCGGCGAAACTCCTGCCAGTCAAACGGCTTTTACCCCGGCACCCGGCGCCCCGCGGGGACGCGCCTGCCTCCGGCCTGGTGCGATCCGTCAAGGTAAGTTAGTTAACCGCGGTCTCTTCGTCCCGAACGAAGCCCTCCATTGGAATGCAGCGTAGGGACAGCGTGGAATCGAATTTGGCGATTTCATCGAGCGCCGCCTTGGGCATTTCGGAGGAAATGTCGCCGATAACGTAACCTACTTCACCGGTGGTGCCCAGGACCTGACCTTCGATGTTCACCCCGGCATCTGAGAACAACTGGTTGATCTTTGCCATCACGCCGGGGATATTCTTGTGAATCAAAGTGATGCGGTACTTGGTATTGCCAGTCGGTTCCAGGCTCAAGTTTGGCATGTTTACACTCATCACGGTTTCGCCGGACTGTAGGTAAGTGCAGAGTTTTCCGGCCACGAACCAACCGATGTCCTCCTGGGCCTCCAGCGTAGACCCGCCAATGTGTGGGGTGAGGATGGTGTTTTCTTTGCCCATAATCGGGGAGTGGAATTCCTCGCCATTTTTGCGCGGTTCATCGGGGAATACGTCAATGGCGCAACCCCCGATCTGGCCCGAATCCAAAGCCTCGGCCAAGTCATCGAGGTTGACGACGAAACCGCGGGACAAGTTCAACAGTTTTGCCCCGGGCTTCATCTGAGCCATCTGTACCTTTGTGAACATATTCGGTCGAAGAATAGCCGATAATTCCCAGGGTCTTGCCGCGCACCTCGTGAGAGCCTTTGGCGGTCTTTTGCCAGTCGGCGTTTTGCAGGTGAGAGTTGCGCACCGGCAGCTGGCGGGCTAGCGCGATAATCTCGGCGATGGCCAGTTCCGCCACGGAACGCGTGTTGGAATAAGGGGCGTTGAACACAGCCACCCCGTGTTTTGCCGCTTCTGGCAGGTCGATTTGGTTCGTGCCAATCGTGAAAGTCCCGGCGCAGACCAGGTCCGGGCATTCGTCAAAAACTCGCTTGCTCAGGTTCGTCTTGGAACGAATCCCGACCATCTGATAGCCCTGCAGAGCCTTAATCAGGTCGTTTTCGTCCAGAGCGCCGTCTACCCGGTCGACTTGGACATTTGCGTCGCTAAATACTTTGTCGGCGACTTCGTGGGGGTTTTCAAGCAGCAGTATCTTTGTCATAGCACCACTTTAGACCAAAAGAGCGCGGTGCTGAAATCCCATGTCAGGGGTAGTCTCGCGGGTTGGCGTCAATCCTTGGGGAAGGGAAAGTCCATTCCCGCGGGTAAATCGCTGGCCAAGACATGCATCCGTTTCGTACAGCGCGTCATCGCCACGTAGAGGTCTCCGGCTGACTGGCTGGCGATAACGGCTGGTTCCACCAAGATAACCGTGTCAAACTCGAGCCCTTTTGCTGCCCGCGAATCCAGACAACACACTTGGTCAGCTACGACATCGGCCGTTTCTAAGCCCAAGGCCGAAGCGAGATACGAACGCGCCGCGGTAGGGACGATAATCGCTAGCTTGCCGACCCCCTGCCCGACTTCCGCTTCCAAACGTGCCGTTTCTGCCTGGAGAGTTTCTCTGAGAACTGGCACAAGGTTTCCCGCCCCGTGGGTCGGTTCGCACAGGTTGTCCCGTGGTTCGCCCTTCAGCCGGGTAAACGCCAGGGCTTCCGCCACATCTCGTGCCGACTGCAGCGGCACTACCGCACTCTCGGGACTGTCCGCCAGCACCTTTTGCGCCAAATCCATCACCGCACGAGGGGTGCGGTAGTTAATGGTGAGCTGCTCCATCACCGGAGCGGCGCGCATGGCTGGGCCCAGGAGGTCGGACCACGATGGTGCGTTCGACCAGTTTTGCGATGCTTGGTTGACGTCCCCAACCACGGTAGCTAGGGGAGAGAGGCTCACCTCACCGCGGGTTGACCGCGCCAGCATCCGTGCGTTGATGAGCCCTCCGCCCAAATCCATCGCTTCAATAGCCTCCGCCGCCCGCTCGATTTCGCGCTGTTCGCGGGTACGGCGCTGTGCCGCCGAATCCGTCATTCCCGGTAGCGGCCCCAGCAGCTCCGCCAGTTCATCCAAAATCGGCACATCCGCGTCCGTGAAAGGGCTGGTCTTGGGACGTTGCAACGCGGCGATTTCCTCCGCGGTGAAAATCCCCGAGGCGATACGCTGCAAATAATCCGGATAGGCATAGAGGCGCGCCAGCAAATCGGGGGCGGCCGCGGGTAGGTAGCAGCGGTTGACCGCTCGGCGCACCTCCGCCGAGCCGCGGATTTCCTCAGTCATCCACTCCATGTCCTCTTTGGTGGGGGTCTGCCCGGCATAGAGCTTGGTCAACTCGCGGACCAGGAATTTGGCGTAGGCAGCCCAGTGCTGATTGTGGGTTGAGCCACCGTGCGAACCGGCTTCCATCGCCTCACGCACCAAGGTGGTGCTCAGATTTAGCTGGACGTGGTCCAACTGCAGGATTTGGTCCTCGCGGGGAGGACGCTTCAAATCGGCCACGGCCGCGGCGGCGACTTTAATCCAGCGGGTATCACCTTTCAGAGCGCGCAGTTCTGGACGTTCCGCCACGGTGTGTACGCCGGGGAAACATTCCCCGATAGTCAGGCTGACCACTCCGGTCTCGCCCAGGGCAGGAAGCACCCGCTCAATGTAGCGCAAAAACGTGTGGTTGGGACCAATGACCAACACCCCTTGGGAATCCAGCTGATCCCGGTGGGCATAGAGCAGATAAGCAGCCCGATGTAGCGCCACGGCCGTCTTGCCGGTGCCGGGTCCGCCCTGCACCACCAAAAAAGCGTTCAGGTCAGAACGAATCACCCGGTCTTGTTCGGCCTGAATCGTTGAGACAATGTCGGACATCTGGCCGCTGCGCGCTCGTGACAGCGCCGCCATCAAAGCACCCTCACCCTGCAGCGACGCCGTCTGGGCGGCATCGGTGTCGGCACCGGAAGCTAACAGCTCATCCTCCACGCTCACAACTTCGCGCAAACTGGTAGCTACGTGCCGCCGCTTCCACACCCCCATCGGGGCTACTGCCGTAGCTTGATAGAACGGTTGGGCGACTTTCGCTCGCCAATCCACCAACAGTTGGCGAGACACGCCTTCACCAGGTTTTTCCTCAAGTTTTTCCGACGCGGCCGGCGTTTCCAGAGTGGTGTCGGGAGGGTTTTCGGTGGGGGAAAGCGCCGGGGTGATACCGAGAGCCGGGGCTTCGGCATCGGTCGCATCAAAGTCTCGCAAACCCACGCGACCAATGTGGAAACTGGTGCCGTCCTCCAGGTCTAAAACGCCGAAAACCAGGCGATTTTCCACGCTCTCCAAGCGAGTGGCTTCGTCTCCATAATGAGCCGCCAAGGCATCGCGGTCAGCCCTGGCTGAGGGGTTAGAACTCATTTCCGCGGCGACTTCGTCTTGCCGCCGGCGGTAATAGACCCGCATTTCATCGAGGGTTTCATAGGCGCGGTCAACGAAAGTCTGCTCCTTAGCAATCTCGGACTGCCAAGACGACGGCACCGTTGCGTCAGCCAATTTATCTCTCCTCAAGGCATCAAAAGGGTAATCAATTATGCCCTAAAAGGTTTACGAGGAGCGAATTGGGGCTAAGTCTTGATAACATTTAGGGGTTGAACTTTTCGAGGGAAAAATGGACGCAGACAAATTTGATACTTTATTAGCGCCCGGCGCGGACCTCAGTGGCCACGCCGACGTTATGCTGCACCACCTCAACGGGGCGATGGATGCTGGGCATTCCGGGCGAGGCATGTTGGAGCATTTGGTGGAAGCCCTGCCGCATCAGACTATTGCGACATTTAACTCCGATAAATTGGTGGATTTTCGTTCCCATCGGCCCTGGCTGAGTTTTTCAGACTGGAAGTTTACTGAAGTGGAAATGCCGGAAATCCGCTTGGATTTGCTCAGCGACGACAACGACCGGAATTTCTTGGTGCTGCACGGACCAGAACCGGATGCCCAATGGAATCTGTTTTTGGACACTATCCAAGAAATCGTCCGACGCTTGGGAGTGCGCCAGACGGTAGGCGTGACCGGAATGCCAGCCGGGGTGCCTCACACGCGGCCCACTCCGGTGCATATGCACGGGGCACGTTCGGAGAGTTTGCCCAAACAGCCCAAGATGGTCGGTGAAATGCTGCTGCCGGCGGGGATGGATCAGCTCATCGAATTCACTCTGGGACAAGCCGGTCTGGACGCGGTAGGAATCATTGCGGCGGTGCCGTATTACCTGGCAGAAGGGGACTACCCGCCGGCGGCCGCGGCGCTGATGTCCGCGGTGGCCGCCAAGACCGGATTGGCACTACCGGTGGGAGATATCGAAGCCGCTTCCACCCTCACTTTGGGCCAAATCAACCAGATGGTGGAACAGTCTGAGGAAGCTGAACATATCGTTGAGATTCTGGAACAGCACTTTGACGAAGCCGAACCGATGGCAATTATTGAGACTCCCGAAGAACCGCTGCCCACCGCCGAGGAACTGGGAGCTCGCCTCGAAGAATTTTTGAAGCGCACGGATCGGTTGAATCGCGGGGCAAAACTCTCAAATCTTGACGAAGAATTACCTCCTGTAGGTGATGCTTCCGGAATTTCGTCCCTGCGCGACACGCCTTACGAAAAACGCAACATCGAACAGTTCCGTCCTCGCCGGGGTCGGCATCGCCGTGATACCCCGGAGGATTAAACCTGCCCGAAACCCTTGGAATGCCGGACAATTAGCGAGTCCAGCCGCCCAGCGGCTGATCGCCGGAGGGGGCTTCGTAAACCGGGAACATAATGTTGGGATTGATAAATCCGAGCCATGCCACTGCCAGCCCGGCCACCAAGGCAACGCAAAGCCAACCGATGCCCGGTCCAATCAGGTTCGAGCGATTCCCCGGATCCGTGCCGATTCCCACCAGGTTTACCCGCGAGGGGTTCATCGGGTAGTACCACGCCTGGGGACCCTGGGCGGCGACCTCATCGAGACTGTTCTCTTCATTACCGAGCTCTGCCCGGTTAGCTTCCTCGATCCGGGCTCGTGCCGTGGCGCGTTCAAAGGCTTCGCGCTGCGCCAACAGTTCGGCCTCGCGCTTCAGACGGGCTTTTTCTGCCGCCGCGCGCACTTTCGGAGGGCGCGGGTCGAAGCGAGGATCGTTTGCTGGCAGGGCGGTGATTTTCACGGTCGTGGGCCCTTGGGGGGTGTGTAACTCGGAAACTGCGGTGTGGGGTTTAGCCTGGTCCTGCGGGATTCCCGGGGTGACGCGCCACACTCCTTTCGATTCTTCCTCCAGTTGGTTTCGCACCAGTTTTTGTAGCAGCAGGATGGTGCGGCGCTGGAAGCCGGGAATCCGCACTTTTCCGTACTGTGCTGGCATTCCCAGGGGAGCCCACATGAGGGACACTTCGAAACCACCGGGGTGACCGGCATGACTGTTGATGCGGCGGATTCCGCTGATAGACGCCGGTGCGGTGGCCGGGTCTGAGGCCACACGTACCCACACCCTGGCAGCTTGTCCGAAACGCATGAACCCATAGAGGGTAGCGAAGGCAAAGAACAGTATCGTGGGCGGGAACAGGAGCACGAAATAGGGGTCGGAATTCGTGATGAGTTCCATGTTGAACAGGCAGGTTCCCGTCATGATGAACTGTGCGACCAGGAGCAAGACCGCGTTGATGATGGTATCCGTGTTCCAAGAGTGAGAGTTCTCGAAACGTATGTCACGCGGATCAACGGCGGAAACCCACGCCGGGATCGGAAGATGGTAGCGAGCGCAGGTCCGGGCCCGACCAATGTGGAGGTCTTCCGGGTTCAACGTCAGGTAGTAGTACGTGTTGGCTTCGTTGGGATCCAAAAAGGGTAACAGTACGGTGACCTCGTAAGGCAGGGAGCGCATGGTGTCGTTCTCGGTGAGAGGCTCAACTTCTTTGATATACGCTTGAACGCGGTAGTACTCCACGCTGTTCTGAGGGCGCGCTCTATAAATGAGGACCACAGCAATCACCAGTGCCACAATCCACCACAGGCCGATAATCAACGCTTGCATAACACAATTAAACCAGTAAAAAGTTCTGTTTATCGAGTTTCGAGAAATCGTACACAGACCCATGTGGCGCGATGATGGTAAAAACAGGTAAACTAGTTTGTGTTAACACGTTCGTTTGGTTTTGGGGTGCTTTCCTCGGCCGCGCACTGAAAGGACATGGTCATGGCATTGTCGGACTATGAAAAGCAAGTCCTGGCGCAGATGGAGGCCCAGCTCCACAACGAAGATCCCAAGATGGCCGATAGGATGCGCCAAACTTCCACAAAGGTCGGTGAATCTACGGCAAGCCGTCCGCGGCGGGTTGCTTTCGGGGTCGTTTTGGTTTTGATTGGGGCAGTAGTGCTGGTCGGAGGACTCATCGCCACGCCTTACCTGAAAGGTATGGAATTCTTGGG
>QWCJ01000680.1_pt1 | contig 10699 bp, 14 predicted proteins | sample 1972501 | NCBI WGS metagenome assembly QWCJ01 (sample SAMN09866711, study PRJNA288562) | Human vaginal metagenome isolate term2_vaginal, whole genome shotgun... | isolation source: vagina | host: Homo sapiens | place: USA: California
AGAAAATATCCTCATTTATAAGGATAAAAATGCCTTTCCGAAAAAGGTTAAAGATAGAGAACGGCCTCGTTGCCCATGTTCATGAGCAGGTCCAGGATGCTAAGGTTGGGGATGAATCCATGCTTTCGGGCATAGACCTGATAGTACGGCCGGGGTGTGAAAGCATCGTCTGGGAGCGGATGTTTGGGACGAATGGCATCCCTTAGATCTGTTATTTGGGGCATCTGCAGGGGCAAGTCGTCGGCGTTCAGATAGGTGGTGGTTTCTTGTATGTTCGGTTCAATGTCCAACAACTGGCACATCTTCATTGTGATTTCGAGGTTGAAATCGTACAGATAGGTCCATTTCTTCGTGAAAAAAGGGTGCAAGTCATCCGCATAATACTCAAAGAAAGGGCTCTCACCGTAGGCTGAATGTAGGGCGTTCCAGTGCAGATGACGCCAGTTGGCATGGTCGCTGATGCGAATATCGCGCATTGGACATTTGAGAGTGTCATACTTTTCCACCGGAATGCTCAGTGCTTGAATACCGTTTGTCATGGCGATGTTGCAACGGTTGCGGTACGTTTGCTTGGCGTAGTTGTCGTGACTTTCTAGGTAACAAACGTCGTAACGATTGAGTTTCTGGTACCACTGCACGGGCCCAAAGTAGGTGGATGAAAGAAGAACGCTATTCATGATGTTTTTCAAGATGTGGCCAACGCTTCCATCTGAACAGCGAATAAGCCTTTCCGGCGATGTCACCATGCTGTACCAGCGTCTGTCTTCGGCCTATTCCCAGCAACAGGTATTGGCAAGTTCCGCAGCGACAGTGTGCGTTGCAGTGGTTGGGAATGAGATATTTTTCGCCCTTGACGGTAATGGTGTCGCCGGGAAGTGCCATCACTTGCCCCAAAGCCTGCTGTTGCTGTCCGAACAACACCACCTCACCGCGCTTGAAATCAGAGCGTGCCAGCCTGTTTACCAACACTCTGTCACCCTTTCGAAGCACTGGCTTGAGCCCCTCATCGGGTACGGTAAAGATGGTAAAGGCGTATGCACGGATAGCCAACATGACTATGGTGCAAACAGCGATGGATAACATCCATTGTAAGAGGTTTCGCAAAAGAGATGCTTTGTTTCTCATCATCGGCTGGCCTGTTGCGGTCAGACGACGTTCATACTGCTATTTAATGTTGTCAACCATGTTGAACAATCGGTTCCAACGGATGCCACCCAGTCCCTTTCGGTCAGGGTCGGAAGACCACCAAATGAAGATGGGTTTGCCCACGATGTGGTCCTCTGGCACAAATCCCCAGTAGCGGCTGTCTGCCGAATTGTGACGGTTGTCGCCCATCATCCAATAGTAATCCATTTTGAAGGTGTAGCTCTTGGCCAGTCGTCCGTTGATGTATATCTGGTTGTTCTTAATCTTCAGCTCGTTGTTCTCGTACACGCGGATGGGACGTTCGTACACAGCGATGTTGTTCATGTCCAGGTTGATGCTTTTCCCTTTGGCCGGAATCCATATCGGCCCGTAGTTGTCGCGTGTCCAATTCGTCACGGCATTCAGCGGATAAAGGTCGCCCACGGTGGCATCGGTGTTGATGCGGATGCTCTCAACGATGTCCTTGCGTGCCGCAAGAGCCTTTGCCGTAGCCTTGGTCAGCGGCATGCAACCACGTTGGTTCAGGCTGCCAAGGTCTTCCATGGATATGCCCAGCTCTTTCATGAGGTCGTCTGGGATATGCTGCTTCAGTTTGATGTAATAGGTATATTGTACGTTGTCAGGCTCCTTGTTGGGCTTGCCGTCCAAGTAAACGATACGGTTTTTGATTTGAAGCGTCTGCCCCGGCAGTCCAACGCATCGTTTCACGTAGTTTTCGCGGCGGTCGGTAGGGCGGCTGTCGATAGAGCCAAACTCCACGGGATTGCTGGCTACGTATTGTCTTCCAAGTGCATACACCTGCTCAAAGTAGTCGTGTTGTTGCTGCTTGTTCAGCGTGTTGAGATCGATGGGGCCCCCGTTGTTCTGCTCGAAAATCTGTTGTCCGAAGCCATACACCATGCTGTAGTATTCTGTTTGATACGGCAATTCGGTGCAAATGGTATCCCCGGCCGGATAATTGAACACCACGATGTCGTTGAGTTTTACGTTACCCAGACCTTTCACCCGTCGATAGTCCCAGTGCGGAAACTCGATATAGCTCTTCGTGTTGATGATGGGAAGCGTGTGTTGGGTAAGCGGCATGGTCAATGGCGTTTGTGGAATGCGCGGTCCGTAGCTCACCTTGCTCACGAAAAGATAATCTCCAGTGAGCAATGATTTCTCTAAAGAGGACGATGGAATGACGTAATTCTGAAACACAAACAGGTTGATGAAGTACACAGCCACCAGTGCGAACACCAGTGCGTCTACCCAACTCATCACGAAACGCACGGGTGCCTCGGCGTCTTTCCACCACTGCCAGCGTATCTTCTTGGTGATGTACACGTCGTAGATGAAAGGAACCACCAGCAGTCCCCACCAACTTTTTACCCAATATAGAAACAAAAGATACAAGGCGAGAACCACGATAAACTTGGTCCATTGTACCTTCATATTTAGTTTTGCTTTCTGTTTATCAATCATAGTGATAACAAGATGTATGTTTAAATGTTCAAAAATAAGATTGCTTAGAATCTAAACAAGTCGCTCGTGGTAAGCAATCCTGTGTGTGTTGCGGTGTACTCGGCTGCCAACACTGCCCCCAATGCAAAGCCCGTGCGATTGTGTGCATCGTGCGAAATGGTGATTTTATCGGCCTCGCAGTCGTAGGTCACGGTATGAATGCCCGGCACTTCGCCACGGCGTACGCTGTCTATGGGTAGCTGGTCAGCCGCCACGTCGTCCGTACCCGACGTACTTCCGTCAGCCGCCTGCTGTACTCCTTTCACCCAACTGCGTTTTCTGCCCATTTCATCGATGATTTCTTCGGCCAGCGTGATGGCTGTTCCGGAGGGTGCATCCAGTTTATGGACATGATGGGTTTCCTCTATTTTCACCTCATATTGTGGGAAATCATTCATGATTTTAGCCAGATAACGGTTCACGGCCGAGAAGATGGCCACGCCTAAGCTAAAGTTTGATGCCCAGAAGAGCGTCTGTCCGCCTTCGCTGCACAGTCGCTTTACGTCTTCGCCATGCTCTTTCATCCATCCCGTAGACCCGCTCACCACCTTCACGTTGTGTGCGAATGCGCGCAGATAGTTGCCGTAAGCGGCCGTTGGCGAGGTGAATTCGATGGCCACGTCGGCACTTGCAAACGCTTCACTGTCAAAATCTTCCTGGTTTTGTACGTCGATGATGCTCACGATTTCGTGACCTCTGTCCTTGGCAATCTGTTCAATCATCTTTCCCATCTTGCCATATCCTATCAATGCTATTTTCATTTCGAATGCTCTTAAATGATGACAAAGATACTTTAAATCGGCTGAAAATCAAAATATTGTACTTTGTTTTTTGCTTTTATTGACGCTTGCGCTCCCTGTTTTTATTGCCTTTGTGCGCAAAGGGTATCAGACCTAATTTGCCCCATGGTCAGCGGTTGAAACTGCTCAGTCATGCCTATACGGGTGATGTGCAGGTGACATTTTTCTTGACAAAAACCCCTTCAGGATTCGCTTATTTGCAACCAACCATGTCCTTGGTCGCAAATACGGCAAATATGAGACGTTTTTACAACTTGCTGGTAGTCAATATTTTCCGTGTAATGTACACAAATTCCCTGTCTTTTGCTATGCTTTTTGCGGTCAATAGCATTGCTTTTGGCCGCCAATAGCCATGCTTTTGCGTGCCAATCTCATGTAGATAGCACGGTTAAGTGATGCATTTTTCGTTGAATTGGGTGGAGGTGGGATGGTAAAAGCTATGTTATTGGCGACTAAAGTGATATTTCATTAACCTTTTTCACATTGCAAATGGATTTCTGATGATGCGTTTTTTCCTATTTTATCATTTTTAATTGCTCGTTTTATTGTCATTTTTTCTAACAGAACGGTTGAAAAACAGGCAGGAAAACCAACCGATAACTCCAGAATCATTCAATGATTTTTCCGAAAATAAAGTAGCCATTAAAATTTTGAAAATACGAGAATTGTGTGTATTTTTGCATGAAAATGGTACACGAAGCTTATTACGTACAAAAGTTAACCCATCGGGAAATCAAGCCAACGGCCTCTCGACTGCTCATTCTTCGCGAGATGATGCGAGGCGATGAGGCCGTATCGTTGCCCGATTTGGAGCGTTATCTGCCCACTGTTGACAAGTCAACCATATCGCGCACCTTGTCGTTGTTTCTGCTTCATCGTCTGATTCATGCCATTGACGATGGCTCGGGCGCATTGAAGTACGCCGTTTGTGACGACGATTGCGATTGTTCGATTGACGAAGAGCATACGCATTTTTATTGCGAAAACTGCCATCGCACGTTCTGTCTCAAGCACATTGCCGTGCCGGTGGTTCCGCTTCCGGATGGATTCAGCCTGCATAGCATCAATTATGTGCTGAAAGGCTTGTGCCCAGAGTGTACTGAAAAACTGAAATAACACGATGGCCAACGGACGAGCCACGCACATGAGAGAATCCGCTTTGACCTTGACCACGATTAATAAACGAGGAGGCGTCAAGATTGGAGCGTTCCCGTTTGGTGGTGATAAACGCAAGGACAGGCAGCTCCTGGCACAGGTGTTCTTCGTTCATGTGGTTTCTATCTACCGACTTTTAATGGGGGTTGTTTTACAATAGATGATGGTGTTGGTTAATTGAAACATCTTATGAGTATCATTAGATTTATCAAAAACTGGACTTTGCCCATATCGATGGTGATAGGAGTGACAGCCTACTCTGTGTTTGCTTTCATCCCTTCTTTGGATAAGGCCGCATGCTTGTTTGCGCCTTTCTTTGACACCATTCTGCCTTTGTTCATGTTTTTAATCTTGTTTGTGACCTTTTGTAAGGTCAATTTCAGGCGTTTAATTCCAGTCAAGTGGCATCTTTGGGTGAGTTTCTTTCAAGTGTTATTCGTCTTTGTCATCATTGCCATCATCCTGTCTTTTCGCCTCAAGGGCAACAGTCTCATACTGATGGAAGCACTACTCACGTGCATCATCGGTCCATGTGCGTCAGCTGCCGCAGTGGTTACGCAGAAATTGGGTGGCAATCTCGAAGAGATGACCACTTATACCTTCTTGTCTAACTTTATCACCGCTTTGCTCATTCCCATTTGTTTCCCGTTAATTGAGAAAACAAGTGACATTACTTTTATGGGTGCATTCTTGAAAATACTCAATCAAGTGTGTCTTGTCTTGGTCGTTCCGATGGGGTTAGCTTATGTCGTCAAGCACTATTTTCATCGGTTTCATCGGTGGGTAGTGGGGGTAAAAGACCTTTCTTATTATCTTTGGGGATGTTCTTTGATGATTGTGACAGGCACCACGATGAAGAATATTGTGCATGCAGAAACAACCGTTCCTTTTCTCTTGCTCATCGCTTTGCTGGGCTTGCTGCTCTGTGTGATACAGTTTTCCGTCGGACGTTTCATCGGTCACTATTTCAATGCCACCGTCAATGCTGGCCAAGCACTGGGCCAAAAGAATACAGCTTTTGCCATCTGGATAGCCTACTCCTATCTCAACCCCATCTCATCCGTTGGCCCTGGTTGTTATATCCTTTGGCAAAATATCATCAATAGCGTTGAAATCTGGATGTATCGGAAGCGGGGTTTGGAACGATCAGCATAGCTGAAATCGAGTTGCCAACTTGCGTTTTTACAGGAAGTTACGTGTGTTTTCGCACCTTCCCAGTTGCGTTAAGGAAAGAAAAGAAAGTAAATTGGTCTGAAAGTAGGGCCAGATAAGGCTCTTACGCTTAGTGTATGGTCAACAAACCGAATGGACCAGACGTGGAAGCAACATAGCGAGTGAGGTAATTTTTCTCACCTCGAGAACCTTTAATGATATTCCCTCCCGTGTTCATATTGTATTCACGGTGACAATTGTTACATGTTGCAATACCGCTGGATGACAGGGTTAAAGGGTAATTTCTGCGTGGTATCGTGAGCCAGTCGAAGCAGTTGGGGCATTGGTTGTCGTAAGCATAGAAGACGGGAGGATAGTCTAAGTTGCCAAAACCAACGATTACGCCATTATTATAACCAAAGGTAAGAGCCGTTCTTTGGTCCCTCGAGTTGAAAATGGACGTGCTTTGGCTGCCTCGGTTGTTTTTGAAAGAGAAATAAGTTGCACCGCCTTTCATGGTTTGTTGTACCAAACAAAACACGCCAGGCGATGTGGCGTTCATCGCACTGGCCAGTGTCGCGTCGTTGTGTTCTTGATTATTGATTGCCACGAAGCACCGAACAGAACTGTATTGGTTCTGATTTTCTCCGCACGATGACAGCAACAGGGGCAGGAAAAGAAATAGAAATGTTCCTTTTCTTTTCATTTTATGGATGCGTTTCAGACACCTCATCCCATCTCTTTTCCTGCTTTTAACCTTATTCATATTGTATCATTTGCAAGGCATCAGCCACCTTTTCGATACCTTCTTGCAACGGTTTTTTCACCATAGCCTTGATGAAAGGGTTCACTTCGGCCTTCATTGTCAGCTTCATCTTGCTCGAATGGTCGGTTACAGGCAATATTTGTATCCATAAATTGACAGGAACCGGACTCTTCTTCGTTTCAAACTTGACGCACTTCGGTTCGTCTCTTTCGATGATGTTGAGTTGTACATCACCCAATGGAGAGTGGATAGAGATGGAGTCAGCGTCGAAGGTTAGGTCTTTAATCTTGTCTTCTGGTATTTTGTCGCGTACCTTCTCGATGTTTGTTAGGTCGCTCAGCATGTTGTAAACAGACTGCTGTGAGTAAGGAATCTCGCGTACGGAACTTTCAAATTTGCTTGACATAATTTTGTAGCATGTATGATTTTTACTAAACGGGGAATTACTTTCGCCAGCCAGATGGGTCTTTTCGCCATTCGTTGAGCAGCTCAATGTCACTTTCTTGGATATATCCTGTGGCCAGTGCCTCAGCCACTACATGGTCATAGTCGGTAAGGGTAACCAGCTTGACGTTGGCGTCTTTGAACGCTTGTGCGGCGATAGGGAATCCGTAAGTGTAAGAGGCAACCATGCCAACAACGTCTCCTCCGGCTTTTCTGATGGCCTCTACCGCCTTCAAAGAGCTGCCTCCGGTAGAGATAAGGTCTTCGATAACCACTACCTTGGCACCCTCTTTCATCTCACCTTCGATTAGGTTTTCCAGTCCGTGGTCCTTTGGTTTGCTTCTTACATATATCAAAGGCATGTTCAAGACATCAGCGATGAGGGCGGCTTGTGGGATGCCTGCCGTCGCCACACCTGCGATGACGTCAGCCTCGGGGAAGTGTTTCAAGATGGCATGCACCATCCCTACCTTCACGAAGGTGCGTATGTCGGGGTAAGAAAGCGTTTTTCTGTTGTCGCAATAAAAAGGCGATTTCCAGCCTGAAGCCCATGTGAAAGGCTCGTTGGGCTGTAGCTTGATGGCTTTGATGCGTAATAATTTGGATGCAAAATCTCTTTTTAATGTGTTATTTTCCATATCGTAAGTTGTTGAGTATATATTGCAAAGATAGTTGAAATCTCCTATATTTCAAAGGGATGAGTGGCTTTTTTGGTGCCATTCGTTCAGTTCTATCCTTTTGCCCAACCCAAAGAAAGCACGCTGACGTGTACCCTCCCGTCCCGCTGCAGAGCCTTTCCGCAGGCGCAGATGGTGGCCCCAGTGGTCACGATGTCATCGATGAGCAGCACATGTTTGCCCATCAACCCCGCGTTTTCGGCCAGTTGAAAGGCGTCTTCCACATTCTCCGTGCGAGCCAACCGATTCTTATGTGTCTGGCTGTCCTTAAACTTCACACGTTTTAGTGCATGCTTCATGATGGGTACACCGCACACCTGGCTTACCCCCTTGGCGATTTCAAGACTTTGGTTGTATCCCCTTTGACGCTCACGGCCTTTCGTCAGCGGAACGGGCACGATGCAATCGATGCCTTTGAAGAATCCTTTAGCCTGAAATTCCTCAGCGGTTAAGCATCCTAATTGTTCGCCAATCTCTGGATGGTCGCCATATTTCAGGGCGTAAATCATGCGACTTGCCTCCGATCGAGCCTGATAGAAGAACAATGCTGCCGCTCGTTCGATGGGGATGCGAGCCCAGAACATTTGGGCCATCTCGTTGTCGTAGGCGTCGTCTTCGTAGTGAGTACGAGGCAAATGTAGGTTGCACGAGGCGCACAACACCTGTTCGCCTTCGGTCAATCTCCGCCTGCATTCCACACAGGTGCGGGGAGATATCAAATCAAGGAGTCTGCTGATAAAACTAATCATCCATCCAATCGTCAGCTTGGTCGATACATTGTTTAATCTGTTCTATGTCAAATCCCCTGCTCATGGCAAAGCGGATGAGCTTCATGCTGCGCTCATAGTCATTACGTCCCGTTACGGTTTTCCACTTTCGATGGATGAGTGGCCGCAGAATGGCGATGTAGTCTTCGTCCGGAACCTCATCGAGAACCCTGTTTGACACATCCTTCGATACCCCTTTCTGATACAAGGCTTGCTCTATTTTACGGCGTCCCCACTGGTTGTAAGTCATCTTGTCGTTGACAAAAGCCCGAGTGTAGCGTTCGTCATCAACGTATTTCCCAGCAATCAGTCGATCCATGATGCGCTCTTGAACCGTGCTGTCCAAGCCCCAAAGGTTCATCTTCCGAACCATCTCTCCGCTGCAGTGTTCCGCCTTGGCACAAAGGGCAGACAGCTTGTTCCAGGCCTCTTTTTCGGTTATTTCTTTCTTTTCGTTCATCATCAGCAATGTTTTCATGACTTTTCGGTTTGACAAGGGCGGGTCGCTCTGGCCATTCTGTCCTTGCCAAAAGCGTCTTTTCGGATTTCAATATCGATGAAACCTACGTTTTTGAGCATTTCTTCCAGTTCGTTAGTGTATAGCGGATTGATTTCAAAATACAGCTTTCCGCCGGGTTTGAGCGCTTCGATGGCATAATTGGCGATGGCTTTGTAGAACAGCAGCGGGTCACTTTGTGGAACAAACAGAGCCGTGGACGGCTCGAATTTCAGCACGTTTTGTGCCATTTCTGCTGCTTCAGAAGGACAGATGTAGGGTGGGTTTGATACAATAATGTCCCATTTCATCGAGTCTTTTGGTGCCGCTAAGGCATCCTGAAGCGCAAAACTAACAGGTGCCTTCCATGCCTTTGCGTTTTCGCTCGCTATCCGCATCGCATTCTGAGAGATGTCCCACGCCGACACAGTCGCACCTTGAATGTCCAAACTAAGCGTCACTGCAAGGCATCCCGAGCCTGTTCCGATGTCCAAAATCGTGATGGACTGCCCGTCAGCTGGTGTTTGTTCGCTGACTATCCAGGTGCAAAGTTCCTCCGTTTCGGGTCGTGGAATCAGCACACCTGGTGCCACTTTGAATCTGCGACCGGCAAACTCAGCCTCGCCCAATACGTATTGTACGGGTTCTGCTTGCCGCAACCGCTGCATGATTTTCTCCAAAGAACGGCCTTCTTCTGCCGATAAATCGTTAACTTTGCCACACAGAATATCGGTGAGTGTCAATCCAAAACGCACCTCCAATACCGTTCTGACCACTGCTTTTGCTTCGGTTTCATCGTATAGAGGGGTGAGTTGTTCCCAGAGTTCCCGATAATTTTTCATGGCAACAAATATACTAAAAAAATAAGAACATGAACCAAGAAGAGCTTGATAAAATGTACATGCGGCGCTGCCTTCAGCTGGCCAAGCAGGGTAGGGCTTTGGCTAAGCCCAATCCCATGGTGGGTGCAGTGATTGTTTATCAAGGTAGAATATTGGGCGAAGGTTATCATGTGCGGTGTGGACAGGCTCATGCTGAGGTCAACGCCTTCGCGTCTGTCCGTCCCGCAGACGAGCCTTTGCTGCCGCAAAGCACGCTCTACGTTAGTTTGGAACCTTGTTGTCACACTGGCAAGACCCCTCCCTGCGCCGATCTAATCATCAGGAAACATGTGAAACGCGTGGTGTGTGGCTGTATTGACCCATTTGCCCAGGTGCACGGACGCGGTGTGCAGAAGCTTCGTGACGCGGGCATTGACGTGACGGTTGGCGTGTTGGGCGACGAGTGCCGTGCGCTGAATCGGCAGTTCAACGTGTATAATACCCATGAACGACCCTATATCTTACTGAAATGGGCCCAAACCATCAATGGTTTTTTAGATGCCGACGGAGAGCCATTGGCGTTGTCTACACCATTCACCCAGATGCTGGTGCATCGGTTGCGGGCGCAGTACGACGCCATTCTTGTTGGTCGTGTGACGGATGAACGCGAGCATCCACGCCTCACGGTGCGTGAGTGGTCGGGCCCCGATCCCTTGCGCTTGGTGCTGCGCGACGGCATCACGCTGCCTCAATTGATGGTAGATTTGCATCAACAGCATGTACAGTCGTTGATGGTAGAGGGTGGAGCCAAGACGTTGCAGAGCTTCATCGATGCGGGTTTGTGGGACGAAATACGCGTGGAGACTAGTCGTTTGTTGGTCTCGGAAGGTACGAAAGCGCCCGTTTTACCAGCGGGTCTGATCTTGCGAAACCGTGAGATGTACGATGATAACGTGGTGAATACGTTCGGTC
>QWCJ01000802.1_pt1 | contig 10679 bp, 9 predicted proteins | sample 1972501 | NCBI WGS metagenome assembly QWCJ01 (sample SAMN09866711, study PRJNA288562) | Human vaginal metagenome isolate term2_vaginal, whole genome shotgun... | isolation source: vagina | host: Homo sapiens | place: USA: California
TTGTCTTCTATATTTTGGTGTAAATACTATATGATATTTACAATTCCACTTTGTGTGTGCTAAACTATTTTTGTCCATAGGGACCTCCTTTGATATTTTAGTTGGTTTTGGCAAACCTTCTTTATTATATCAAAGGAGAACTAATTTCGCATCATAGCCTTCTGGCTTTTTTGAACCACTCGCATAGCAAGTGGTTTATTTTACAATCTAAATGATTTAAAAGATTTTGCAGAACCATATCTACCAACACCAATCATAGTTTGGCGCACATAGTCAGCAGACTCTGCTGAAAAAACTTGCCTTCTAGCTTCTGGATTATATTGTTTAATTATATTATTTTCATCATCAACAATTGCATCAACAATATGAGGCACCATAAGTTTTCCATCATTTACTAATGTTAAATATGCTTGAGCTTCTTGCATCAAGGTTATTGTAACCTGCTCTCCAAAAGCAGTAACAGCCATATCAATTTGTTGTGGATTCTGATGAAATAAACCTAAAGTCTCATTCGGTAAATCTACTCCGGTTATACTCCTAAAACCTAAAGCATTAATGTAACTATAGAAAGTATTAATTCCCATACGTTCTGCAATTCTAACAAAGGCTGGGTTACGTGAGTCCCAAATGGTCTCTTCTATAGATAACATACCACGACTCTTACGGTCATAGGAACTCATAGTCCATCCATCTATCGTAATAGGGTCATCACTTAACTGCTCACCAGGCTTAACTACGCCTTCATCTAATCCCATAGCAAGAACAAAAGGTTTAATAACGGATCCAATTTCATATGGATATCTAGTAGCTTGATTTGCCCAGACAGTACCAGTTACGAAATCAAGTTGTTCTTTATTATTTACAGGATCCCAATTTTCTGGATCTATAGACTTTGGTGCGCTATATGGCTTATTTAAGTCGTAACTTAAATTATTAGCATATGCCAAAATTCCACCAGTTTTCGCATTGAGAACTAAAATCTGAGAACCATTCATAGGTTCTGTTGCTCCATGTAGGTATTGTACAGCCTCCTCTACATAGCGTTGCAAGTCTTCTTGAATTGTAATTCTTAGATTTTGACTTTTCACTTCAGGTACAGAAGTCTTCAGCGTACCTGGTAAAGGTTGATTCCAATAATTATCAACTTCTTGATATATATAAGCAGGACTTCCACTCAGGATATCATTGTAAGCAAGCTCTATACCTGAAACTCCAGATAACTGTTGATCCTGTTTATTTGCAAACCCTAAAATAGCTGAGGCAAAATCACCCATTGGATAGTAACGAGCTTGGTTAGCATCTTGTCTTATACCAGTAACTCTAGCCTTATCAATAAAAGCATTTAGTTTATCGTTTGTATCTGGATTAATGTTCTTCTTAATAACCATATAAGCAGCGTCTTCATTTTCTTTTAATCTCTGCTTAAATTGATTAGAGTCAATTTCAAGTATCTCTGAAATTTGAGTAATTACCTCTTCATCAGAGAAATCAGATAATCTACTCGGGCCAAATACTTTTGGAGTCACACCTACAGTATATGTAAAAGTAGAAACAGCTAGCTCAGTACCATTCGCTGCATAAATATTTCCTCTTTCAGGATATATCTTATACTGCTCTGAATGTGTACTCGCAGCCAATTCTGTATATTTCTTGTTATTCAAAATAGCTAGGTCAAAGAAAAGCACCAAAGTCCTAATAACCAGAAGAATCAAAATTATCCAAATTAATAGAGTTTGGATTTTCATGTTTTTTCTGGACTGACCGGTTATCTCACGAATATTTTTCCTAAATTCTGATCTAGTAACAAGACGTCTAGGAGTATTATCTTGCTTAAAATCATTATTCTGCATTATCTCCTCCTTCTATCTCGTCCTCAACCTTTGTATCTCCAGCTTTATTAGCTTTAGCTTCAACTTGCTCTTTTGATTGCGCTAAAGACTCCTCTTTTTCTAAAATATATTTTTCTATATTAGAAAAGACTAAATCCATATCAACTTCCTCAGTAACTATACCTATAGCATTGTTGTTTTCATCAAAGTAGGTAATTTGATCCAATTTGTCATCCTTCACCTCAACTTTTTGTTGACGATTTGGAATTTGGAAACCGTTACTTGCAGCTTTTTTAGCAATCTCATTTAAATCTGCTTCTCTTGCCAGTCGTTCTATTCTCTCTGCATTGTCTTTTTCTAAGTATGCAATTTGACTTTTAATGGCTGCATTTTCGTAGCTTACTTGCATAACTCTTGATTGATTTAGTAACAAAAAGATCAAAGTAATGAAGAAAATAAAAATAACAATAACTGAAAAAATTAAGTAACTACTTCTTTTTTTCTTAAAAGTCTTTTTATTTTTCGTTTTCTGTTCTGCAACCGGAGTAATTTTAACTAATTCTGGAGCTTTTTCTAACTCTTGGCTACTATACAAACCATCGCCATATAATTTACGGCCTTTTCGTGGTTTAGGGTCAGAAAATTTCTTCTTGTTTTCTTCAATAGCACTAATAAATTCACTACTAACTTCTTGATCCATAATGTAAATATCAGCATTTCTATAATTACTGTTATTTCTAGTGCCATTGGTGTTGCTATTTCTAGAGTTGTCAAAATCAAATTTTTGACCTTTCATTTCTTCAAGGTCAAAATTGTTAAACCTACTATTATTTGATCCCTTATTTAATCCTTTTACACTTGGATTCTTAGCTTTAGATTTTTCAAGATCAAAATCAGGATAATATCTATTTGATGGATTGTATTGCTGCTTTGATTTATAAGAATTATTTTTGGACGCATTATTAAAATTAGGGCCATTATTACTACTTGCTCTGGACCTGTCTCTATCATTATTACCGTTATTATTTAATATATCTTCAATGTTAAAAAAGTCTTTTGACATTTTATCTCCAAGTTATTTTATATAAACCATTATTAGCACTACTAGTTGATGTTGATATTTCACTAATGTAGGTATTAAAATTTCTCAAACACTCTCAACCTTGCAGACTTGGAACGTGGATTTGTATCTTTTTCTTCATCATCTGCAACTATTCCATTTCTTGGATATGCTCTTCCTAATGCTTTTTTGCCACATGTGCAAGGGAAGTTTGGAGGGCATACACATGGGTCCTCCCATTTTCTAAAACTTTGTTTAACCAAGCGATCTTCCAATGAGTGGAAACTTATTATACATACCCTTCCACCTGGATTCATAAAATCTATTATTTCTGATAAGAATTTATCTAGGTCTTGCATTTCTCCATTTACATAAATTCTCAAGGCTTGGAAACAACGTTTTGCAGGATGTTGTTTTTCACGTCTGCTCTTTGATGTTTGAGCTTTAGTAATAATATCACTAAGTTGTTTAGTTGTAGTGATTGGTCCAACATTATCTCTATAATTTACAATTGAGTTCGCAATTCTATATGAATTTCTTTCTTCACCATATTTGAAAAAAATATCTGCTAACTCTGTAGAATCAATTCTCGCAATAAGCTCTGCTGCTGATTCACCTTTACTTCTATCCATACGCATATCTAGAGGCCCATCTTTCATATAAGAAAAACCCCTATCAGCTTCATCTATTTGCCAGGAAGAAACACCTAAATCAAGAAGAACACCATCTAGACCATCTATGCCTTCACTAATTAATACACTCGCAAAATCGGCAAAGTTAGCATGCCCCAATGTAAAACCGGCAGAACTCTCAACTCTGCTAAGTCGCTCTTGGGCTGTATCTAGCGCATCTTGGTCTTTGTCTAGTGCAATTAATTGCCCACCTTCACCTAAAGCACGTAGAATTTCACTACTATGCCCTGCGCCTCCTACAGTCCCATCCATATAAATACCATCTGGTTTTATATTTAGAGATTTCAGAGATTCTTCTAATAATACACTTACGTGCTCGAATCTTTCTGAAATATGCATTATCTCTTATCTCCTAATTTTAATGTCCCACATTATACTATGAACTACCAATCAGCACTCATGAATCTTAAGCATTCTGGCAAATGATCTCCCCAATATTTCTCATTGTGAGTCTCGCCAATATATACATTAAAATCTATATTTTTAACATCAGCTCCATGAGCAATTAATTGTTTCTGATAGTAAATACTACAATCTAAATAATCCTGTTTAGCTGCAGTCCCATTATTATCCTCTGATATAACTTCTTCTGTTCCAACCTGAATATAGACTTTCTGATTTTGAGAAATTTTCTTATTTGATAAAAAAGCTGAAAATGCATTTTTAAACAATTGATTGGCTAAAGAAAATACACCCAAACTACCAAACACGTCTGCATATTTAATTCCCATGTATGCAGTCATAACTCCTCCTAAGGAGCTACCAATTAGACCTGTATGTTCAAAATCACTTTTGGTTCTATAATTCTTATCAATAAATGGTTTAACATTCTCCACTATATATTGAGCGTGACTTACTCCACCGCCACCTTTACCAATAAGATCCTCATCCAAGTTAAAACTTGATTCGATTCTCCATGGTGAGTATTCATTAATCCTATCTATACTATTATCAATTGCTACCACTATCATTGTTGGTAAATCCGGATAGTGCGCCAATGCTTCTGATACTCTCCAACTTATTCCACTATATGATTCCTCGTCATAGAATAAGTTCTGACCATCAAACATATAAACTACAGGATAATTTTCTTTATCCTCTTCATAAGATCTTGGCAAAAGCACCTGGACTCGTTTAGTATCTCTTGCTTTATCTCCAGGTATATAATGAGTTTTTAAAGTAAAGCCATTCAATTCGCGATCTGGATCATTTTTAACTTTCGACATTACTCGCTCCTCTCAAACATGAATTTCTCATATTAGTTTAACAATTTGGCTTTGCCTTAAAACAAACTTTTAATTAATAAATTGTCACAATAAACATAAACTTGTTTTAGTCTTGTAATACATAGCAATTTACTAATATACCAGCCTGTCAACTCTCATTATTCTCTACCTAAAGATAGATATGCTCTATAGATATTCGGAGAAAACTTTGCCATATTCTCTAATAGATTTCTCTATAACTTTTTCCGCAAAATCTCTAGATAAGGCGTCCGACAAAGAAGTATGCTCATCGTGCTCCAGCTCTTTGTATACTCTAAAGAAATGAATAACCTCCTCTGTTATATGTGGTGGTAACTCGCTAACATCATGATAGAAATTCCAGTTAGGGTCATAAAAAGGCACTGCAATAATCTTGTCATCAACCTCGTTACTGTCTTCCATCCTGATTACGCCAATAGGGTAACATCTAACCAAAACCGAAGGATCCAATACCTCCTGGCATAAAACTAAAACATCAAGTGGATCATCATCATCTGCGTATGTTCTAGGTATGAAACCATAGTTTGCAGGATAGTGAGTTGATGTATATAGAATTCTATCTAGCTTCATTAGTCCAGTATCTTTATCGAGCTCATATTTCTTTTTGCTGCCTTTTGGAATCTCAATAACAGCATAAAAATCATCCTTACTTATTTTGTTCTTGTCAAAATCATGCCAAATATTCATTACATCACCCCTTCTAAACAAATTTGCTAGGATTTATTCTCATGTCTCCCAGCACATTATTATATGCTTTATATGCATCAAAAACTCGCTTCTATCCTCTACATTTACCCCATATCAGTTCACCGAAAAAAGAGAAGAACAACAAACCCGTAACTATAAGAAAAATGCTAGCTAAGTAAAGAAACCTATTTCTGGCATATGAAATCTTGTTAAAACGAATTTCTCTATGCTCTTGCACATAAGCTTGTAATAGCAACTTTTCTAGTCCAGCTTTATCCAAAGCTCCATGATGCTTTCCTTCTATATTCGATGTCAAATTTGAAGAATTATTGGCTGAGTCTGTACCTTCTTTTTTTACTCCACCTTCAATTTCTTCAATTTTTCCATTCTCGTTATCATCATCGCCACCATTAACACGTTCCACACTTAACTCGATTATATCTATACCGCCTTCTGCATAGAAAATTTCAACGTAGTTATTATAAGAAGTTGTATTGAATCGCACCTCAATATCTTTGGTCTCATTACCTTTTAAGGACAAAGCAGATTTGATGCTTTGATTAATCGTAATAGCAATATTAGCTTGGGCAACATTACTCAAGTTTGATTTTGCTGTCATGCGGAAGATGTAATCGCTAGGCTTTCTGCTCTCGAAACCAACATAAGTCATGCTGTTCTTTTCTGCTTCGATCTTACGTGTGTCAGCATAAGCAATTCTTTCAACTAAGCCTAATTCAATTCTATCTTCGATATTGCGGCGAATCTTAGGTTCGTTTAAGATTTCCAAATCAAGCTCGTTATAGCCATGATAGATTTCTTTAACAACTTTACAGATATTACGCGCGTTTCGAATTAGATGTTTTCTATTAATTCTTCCTTTTTGCAAATCTGCTAGGCCTTTATCTCTATAAACGTTAACGTCTGCACTAGGGTTTGGCATATTTATATCATTTTGAGAATAAATCATTGCACCTAAATTACGTCTACTTGGTCTATTCTTAACTCCCCAGTTCATCTTAGCCCACCAGTCAGTCATTACTACTCCTTCGAATCCCCACTCATTACGCAAAATCTGAGTATTTAGCTCGAAGTTTGATGCTGTAAAAATACCATTAACAGGGTTATATGCAGTCATAATGCTGAGCGCCTCACCACTTCTGACCACATGCTCGAAACCCTTGAGATAAATCTCTCTAGCCGCCCTTGATGAAACTATTGCATCAACAAAGTTTCGTCTGAATTCCTGGTTATTAAATGCAAAGTGTTTGATAGTTCCTGCAACATTCCACTTTCTCAGCCCTTCAACCTGAGCAAGACCAATCTTACCTGTTACAATTGGATCCTCAGAGAAATATTCGAAGTTACGACCACACAATGGGTGCCTATGAATATTCATGCCAGGACCTAAAAGTGAATCGATCTTATTTTTTCTTATTTCTAGACCTAGATATTCGTATAGTTCTTTGTTAAGTTTCGTATTAAAGCTTGATGCTAATGCTGTACCAATGGCAACTTGGAAAGCCATAGAACCATCATCCATACGAATTCCAGAAGGTCCATCTGCACATGCAACTAACGGCATACCACTATCTGCAAATACCTTAGCAGCACCACCAAATGCACCTGCTACACCTGCAGTAACTCCTGCTGGTGACATACCAATTCCTCTGGAGAGTTTAATAAAATCTTCTGTTGGGAACTGACTTAAATATGTATCCACATCTATCTCACCATTAACATATTGTGAGAATTCGTATTTATTTTTATTTTGATAATCTGAGCTATTGTCTTCAAACTCTACTGACAATTTCTCATCTTCTTTTTCGGCAAAATATTTTTCAGCTATAGTTTTTGTCGGAACATCTTCATATGTTATTGAGAAATTATCATCTTCAAATTCCCCTGGTTTTAGTCTAGAGAAATGATGTACAGGAGCTAATACTTCTTCTAATTGTTCGACAACTTCTAGTTTCTCCAAGTCAAAAGCAAATACCTCTTGACTGTGTCGTACATCTTCTCCTAGATAAATTCTGTATTGTCCAGCCTCCAAGACATATGCATTTTTATGTCCTGTTTTGCCACTATCATCGAAACTAGCCATATCATAATTACTAATGCTGAACTTAAGTTCTTCACTTTCTCCTGGAGCAAGTGTTTCTGTTTTTGCAAAATCCAACAAAACTTTAGCAGCTTTTCCTAGTTCACCCTGAGGAGCACCTAAATAAATCTGTGGTACAGCTTTCGCTGGGAAATCTCCAGTATTTTTAACATTAACTTGAATATTCAAACTACCATTTGCATACTCTGCTGAATTCAATTTAAACTCGAAATCGCTATAACTTAGTCCATACCCGAATGGATATTGAACAGCTGCCTTATTAAATGTCTCAAAGTATCTATAACCAACATATATATCCTCTGCATAGAAGTTTCTGTCCTTATCACCGAAATTATCATATGCAGGATAATCTTTTAAGCTATAAGCAATTGTATCTGTTAGATGACCAGAAGGGCTTACTTCTCCACTCAAGATGTCTGCTATAGCATTACCTGTTTCAGATCCGCCTTGCCAGACTAGCAACAAAGAATCAACTTTAACATCTACATTCCAGGAGAGGTCCATAGTATTTCCAACATTTAATAAGACTACCAATTTTGAGAATTTCGCTCTAGCTTTATGTAGTAAATCTAACTCATCTTTATTTAAATAGTAGGATCCTGCTTTATCGTTATGGTCCTTATCCTCACCTGCCGTCCTCGAAATAACTACAACTGCTGTATCTGTATATTCAGCAATTAGATCAAGTTGTTCATCGTCTAATTTCATTTCAACTTGGGCCCAAGGTTCCTTAGCCCAACCTTCCCCTTTGTCAAAAGGATGATCATTTAACCAAACCTTATATAGTTGTTGGCTAATAGGTTCTAAATCATAAATCTCATTTAATGCTTCATGGATAGTTACAACGTAAGGGTTGTGTACAAGTCCACCTGAACCGGTACCTGTAAAATATGTATCAAACTGCATCCTACCTAATAAGGCAATTCTACTACCTTTTTTCAAGGGAAGTGTTTGTTTCTCATTTTCTAGCAAAACTATTCCCTCAGCCGCTGCTTGTCTTGAAATTGCTGCATATTTTTTGTAGTCTAAAACAATTGATTCCATTTAAATCCCCTCTCAATTCTTAAATATATATTGTCGGATTAACTTAATTATAACCAACTTGTAATGATCTAGCTAAGTTATTATTAAAATAATCTAATTAAAGTTGTTTCTAATTTAACTCTGTAAAAACAGATAAAGTAAGGAGGGCCATTTCTGCCCTCCTTAAAACACTATATTTATAAATTTTTTAATTCTTCGTAGTAAAGTTTATGTTTTCTATTCTTCATCATCGAGGTCTTTTACCTCAATAACTTCTGCAATTATTTCTTCATTATTTCTTTGATTTTGTTTATCATAGCCAGATTCACTACTGGATGTACCGTTGCCTCTCATATTATCTTGCTGATATCCCTGATTTTCTTGACTATAAGTATCCTCATAGTCTCTGCCAAATTGTTTTTTCAAGTTAGTAAACTTCCTACGAATTAAGAAAAATACAAGAACAGGAGCAAGTAAGAACAAGAGTGAAATAATTAGTCTTACCCCAGGTATAAACATTAAAAATCTAAAAAATGTAGACACAATTAGAAATACTATTATGCTCCATATTAGTGACTTCATTGGATTGTAATTTTGTCTCAATTAAAACTCTCCTTATTATTTTTACATCTTTCAACGGATAAATGAATGAAACTTACGTTTTATTAAAATCTCGATAAAATTTGTTTCGACTTCTATGAACCCTTTACTTCGATAAATCCTTTAACACAGTTGAAACCAACAAGTGCAATTAAAAAGCGTAAACAATTACCCCAAGCACAGCAGCTACTAAAATAGTTTTTACTGCTGAAAGTTTTACTTTGGAAAAATATCTATATATAAATCTAAATACATACAAGCTAATTAGTATAATTAATGCTTTAATATCTAATCTAAAATTCCTTAAAACATTTACAGACTCTAATATCATAGTAATTCCAGTTGCCAAAATAACTCCAGATACACAAGCTTGTAGACCTTTAGTCGCTGCATTTACAAATTTATTCCCTAGAGTTTTCTTCAGGAACATTGCCACCACTAATAAAATTACAAAAGATGGAATAGTAACAGCAATAGTCGCTATAAGAGCTCCCAAAACTCCACCTTGAGTGCTACCAACATAAGTTGCTAAATTTACCATTAATGGCCCAGGTGTAGACTCTGCTACGGCAATCATATTAGTTAATTGCTCCGAACTCATCCAGGCATTGCTTTCAACAACATCACTTATTAATGGTACCGCTGCATAGCCTCCGCCAAAACTGAACAATCCTACAAGGAAAAATTCAATAAACAATTTTAAAAATACCATTATTCTCCCTCACTTTCATGTTCAGTAGCGCTTGCCACATTATTAGCATCCTTCTCTAATAAATACTTATCGTAAATTGGCAAAATAATAGTAGTCAAAACTGCACCAAACAACATTAAGTTCACTGTTGATAGATTCCAATTGGCAAAAGTTGAAATTAAAATAGCCAACAAAGACAATATCGCAACTACCAAGATAACTAAATTACGTGGCAACTTCCTAAACATATTGATCCCTGCATCAACTATAAGGACTGCAACTGCAACCTGAATTCCTCTAAATGCGTTCTGTATCCATTGAATACTAATAAACTGTTCAAAGAATAATGAAATTAAAAATACAATCACAAATGATGGCAAAATTACGCCCAAGGTTGCTATCATTGCCCCTGGCAAATTAGCTTGTTTCTTTCCTACAAAAGTAGCACAGTTTATTGCAACTGATCCTGGCGTAGATTCAGCAATAATAGTAACGTTAAGTAAGTCTTCGTGAGTAATCCATTTCTCTTTTTCTACGCACTCTTCTTCTATTAAAGAAATCATACCGTAGCCACCACCGAAGCTAAATAACCCTATCTTTAAAAACTTTAGGAATAACTCCCAGAGCATAAACACCTAACTTTCTATTTATGTGAACCTTTATGAGAACACCAATCACCAATTTCTATAACTTTGACTCTGAATTTTCTTTAA
>QWCJ01000681.1_pt1 | contig 10668 bp, 9 predicted proteins | sample 1972501 | NCBI WGS metagenome assembly QWCJ01 (sample SAMN09866711, study PRJNA288562) | Human vaginal metagenome isolate term2_vaginal, whole genome shotgun... | isolation source: vagina | host: Homo sapiens | place: USA: California
CATCAACTTGCAAATCGTAATCTTTGAAATAAACACCTTCAACATCCATGCCACGTTCAATAAAGAACTTGTGGATCATATCCCAAATAATTGTAACCTTCGGATCGTATATAACTGCACCAACTCTAATTTTTTCTGTCATAATATCACCTATGGAATCGGTTGATCTGTAATGAGTTTGCCGAGCCATATTGTCAAAACGTCTACTGACGGTGCCATGATTTGGCTTGCGTAAGCGTCTCTCATAAGTCTTTCAATCGGACCTGATTTGTTGTATGCTTTTCCGCCGCCAACTCTCATTGCGTCGATTGATGTTTCAATTGCTGCTTCACTTGCTGCGATTCTTGCTGCAATAATATCAACAACTGCATCTGCGTCACCTCTAACAGCTTTATCTGCTGCGTGAGCGGTAAGTGCTGCTGCTGCATTTACACGGTTGTAAATTTTTGCAAGGTGAATTTGAACTGTTTCAATGTTTGCAAGGCTTGATCCATCAGGATATTTTCTTGCTGTTGCATGTTCAACTGCAGCTCTTGAAATTGCACGTCCAAGTCCGGAGTAAACACTTGCAAGACCTAGAATGAAGAACGGTGCAACAATTGAGAATACTTGATCAAGTCCGCTTCCCCATTCACCGATTTTATATAATTCATCAAGATGAACATCATTTAATTCCATTGGGCATGAAGCATTTCCTCTCATTCCCATTCCATGCCAGTTTTCCATTTCGAATTTCAAACCTTCGCTTCCGAGTGGAACTACCCAGTTGTCGATTTCGCCTTCCTTCTTTGAAGGTGCCAAAACCAAATAATAGCTTGCATATTCTGCAGATGTAACCATTGACTTCTTTCCGCTGATAACAGCTCCACCGTCAACGTGCTTAATATTAAGTTCAGGTTTATAGAAATGTGTTCCTGTTCCAAGTTCACTGTATGCGAGTGCACAGAATTTTCTTTCATTAATAACTTCGCCTACAATTTTTTTCTTGAGTTCTTCTGAACCTCTTCCCAAAATGCACATAAGTGCAACATTGTGCATCATATAGCAAAGACCAACTGTTGCGCAACTTTCTGCTAAACCTTGACAAACTTGTGAGTGGTCTTTAATTGTACCGCCGTCTCCACCCAATTCCTTTGGGATCATTAATTTAAAAAATCCTTCTTCTCCTAATTTGTCAAAAATTTCTTTTGGAAATCTTGCTTCTTCATCAATTTTTGTCGCAATCGGATCCACATATTTTTTCGCGAATTCTCTTGCTCTTTCATATGAATTCATAATATAAACCTCCTTTAATAGCTTATACTTCAAGTATATCACAACGATTTATCAATATCCAATAGAAAATTTCAATCGTTTTTCAGATTTTTATTTATAAACTCTATAATGATAATTTTAATTTTAAGCTTTTAATAATTTATTAATTAAATTAAATTTTCTTATAATATTAATTTATAAATAATATAAACATTTATATAACCAACATTCAATCTCAAAAATAATATAGTCTAAATAAAAATATTGCCAAAGATTTTATTCACATCAAATTTAATATTATTTTTATATTTTTACTTGAAAATATTTCTTTTGCAGTTATATTGGCAAGTAAATTTTTAAACTCATCAAAATATATATATAATTAAAAACATTAATATAATTATAAATTACAATAGATAATATATTTTAATGTTTTTTCTAACACAAAATTCTAGAAACTCACACCACATTTCCTATTGAAGGAACTGAGTTTTGTTGTTATAATATAATAAGAATAGTAAGGGAGGTTTTTACATGAAACTATTAATCATAGGTGCTGGCCCAGGAGGTTATGAAACTGCAATTCGTGCAGCTCAATTGGGTCACGATGTTACACTTGTTGAAAAAGGCGAGCTTGGCGGAACTTGTTTAAATATCGGATGTATTCCGACAAAAACACTCGTCAAGATTGCAAGTTTATATAAAGATATTAAAAGAAGCGAAGAATTCGGCATCGAAGTCGAAGGTTACAAGTTAAATGAAGAAGTTATTTACGAAAGAAAGAAAAAAGTTGTAAAGTCGCTTCAAGATGGAATCGATTTCCTTTTCAAAGGTTATCCGAACCTGACATATATAAAGGGCTTTGCATCTTTTAAAGACAGCAAAACTGTTATTGTTAAGAAAAATGAAGGTGGCGAAGAAGAGCTCACATTTGACAAATGCATTGTTGCAACCGGATCAAAAGATATGAACCCGCTTCCTGGAAAAGAGCTTCCAAACGTTTTAAGTTCGACAGATCTTTTAAACCTTAAGGAAATTCCAAAGTCCATGATTGTCATTGGAACAGGTGTCATCGGTCTTGAATTTGCCTCAATCTATAGCATTTTCGGAACTGATGTAACAGTTATCGGAAACAATGTTTTCAAAGTTTCTGACGGTGAAGTTCAAAAGAGACTTAAAAGTGTTTTAAAATCCGACACGCTAAAATTTGAAGTAAAGCAACGTGCACAAAAAATTGAACAAGACGGCGACCTTTTGAAAGTCACAACAAAAATGACCGGCAAAGACAAGGAAAAAGAATACAACGCCGAATATGTACTTGTTGCACTCGGAAGATCTTGCAACACTGACGGTTTAAACACAGAAGCAGCAGGACTTAAAACCGAAAAAGGCGGACTCGTTGTCGACGAAAATCTTATGACAAATGTTGAAAACATTTACGCAATCGGTGACGTAATTTACGGCAATACACAACTCGCTCACCTCGCATCAGCTCAAGGCATTTGGCTCGTTGAAAAATTCTCAAATGTGAAGACGAAAATTCATTTAGATCTCGTACCATCTGTTCTATACACAACTCCTGAAGTTGCAATGATTGGAAAAACAGAAGAAAAACTCACCGAAGAAGGAACAGAGTTTATTAAATCGAAATTCCTCTATCAATCGAACGGAAAAGCTCTCTCCGCATCTGAAACAGAAGGATTCGTAAAAATTATCGCAAGCCCGGACAAAAAGAAAATTTTGGGCTGCCATATATTGGGTGCCGAAGCGGACTTTATGATTCACTTTGCAAATATCGCAATGACAAACGATCTATCAGTTGAAGACTTGACCGACATGATCTACGCACACCCGACAGTGAGTGAAGTCTTCAAAGACGCCGTCGAAATGCTTGAAGATAAATCAATTAACACACCGAACACAAATAAATAAATTAAGTAGAGAAAGGCGCTTATTGCGCCTTTCTTGTTGTTTGTGGGTCTTTTCGTGATAAAATTGGATGTTGATTGTAGAAACTGGCAAACGCCGTACGTAGCGGCGACCAGTTTTTTTATCCATCGAACAGAAATCTTTGATTTCGTTGTGAGATGAGATAAAAAGGTGTATCGCCGCAAAAAAGCCTCACTCCTAAAATATTTCATCTAAGCGTTTCTCATCGAAAATCCCTCGCAAACTATGAGAGTGTTTGTGCGATCTGCAGTCGACGTCTGCGACTCATTTCTCCTATTCGTCGAAATGTCGCCGGACGTCTTTGCGGAAGACCTACCATCGTGTTTTTGATTTTTCAAATCAAAAAGCACGGGTTAGGGCTATCTTTTGCGAATTATTTTGTAGAAAATAGCAAACACGACGTAGCGTGACAGCATACGTTGTGACGTAAGGAACAACGATGTCCTCACGCCATATATGGCAATAGCTTTCTGTAGAAATCGAAACAACAACGCTGTGTATATAAAATATAGAACCAAAAACCCATACAATTTTCTCTCTTGGCGACAATACACTTTTTTGCACGTTCGGTTACGAAATCATAAATTTCTATCTCGCCAACAAAAAACGACCATATGTGAACAATTTCCTCTCGTTCAAAATGGTCGTGCGTTATTTATAAAAGTTTCTCTATTTCTTTTTCAAGACCTTTCGGAGTTTTTTGCGATGCAAATCTTTCCACAACATTGCCTTCGCGGTCAATCAAAAATTTTGTAAAATTCCATTTAATATCGTTGCCCAAAAGTCCATGTTGTTCCGACTTTAAAAATTTATAAAGTGGATGTGTATTTTCACCGTTTACATCAATCTTCGACATCATAGGAAACGAAACACTGAATGTGGCTTCGCAGAAATTTTTAATTTCCGCCTCTGTTCCCGGTTCTTGAGAGCCGAATTGGTTGCAAGGGAATCCAAGAATCACAAAACCTTTGTCCTTATATTTTTCGTAAAGCTCCTCAAGTCCTTCATACTGTTTTGTAAAACCACACTTGCTCGCAGTATTCACAACCAAAACAACTTCACCCTTAAATTTTGAAAGGGATAAATCATTGCCGTCTATATCCTTAACAGTATAATCGTAAAACATCTCTAAATTATCTCCTTTTTTAAATCTATCCCTTCCTCAAATGAAAAGAACTTCTCTCCGTCGCCCACCATAAAAGTCGGTACGCCGACATTGTTTGCAGCTTTCGTTATATCAAAATACGGATCGACATCTCTGTATTTTAAAAACAGCTTCAAATTTTTCATTGAATCGGTTATGTCGACAATATTCACGTCAACCCCCGAATTTTTTACATACTCAATTGCCGGAGGACAGTCCGGACATTTACTTGAAACAAAAAGTGTTAAATCTTTCATAATTACCTCCAAAACATATATACCCAAATGACTTCGGTTATATAGTTTTCCGATAGATTATCTTCTAATCTTAATTTTTATTATATCCGAAAAATTTCACCATAAATTTCACGCCTGCACAGAAAAGTGCAGTTCCGAGTCCGGTGTAGAAAAATGCAATATATGAGTCGGGAATGAGCGAATATTTTCTAATTAAAATTCCAAATGTCATCATAAATGCCATAATGAGAAATGATTTCACATCGAAAAAATTCCAGAAATACTTCTTCTCTTCTTTGTATGCCCTGATTCTTGTGTTGTGCTTATCGACAAGCTTTCCAAATACCATAAACCAGAATATGAGCATGACTGCAATCGACAAAAATACATTTAGAATTGAGAAATTGTCCATATATGCTTCGATGCCAATTTTTATTACGTTGAATCCCGCAAACATCCACACAATGCCCGCAATGAATAAAAGCGTTCTCTTCTTAACCATAATACACCTCCAAATGTTATTTATATCTATATACCCAAATAAAACCGTTTTCGAACATTGTTCATATTGTTTAGAATGATAAAAATATTTTATGGTGAATGCAATATATAATTAAATTGAAAGAGGTTTTGAGTTCTATATTTTATTTTCACACCGTTGTTGGTGGGGGTTGGTATATATATATTGTAAATACACACCGTTGTTGGTGGAAATAGATATTTTATGGACACAAAAATGGGCGGCGGTGTTTTTAATTTTATACAATTAATTACGCTCAGATAATATAGTTTATTTATTTTTAAAGGACATCATTCAAAATCGTGTATTTACTCATATCCCATGCGTCGGGATGTGACCCGACGCTACAAGCTGCGTTTGCAAAATCTTACAGTCTTAAACCCTTATAGTGAAAAGGCCCACAAATATTAAATCTATTTGCAATGATAATTTGATGAGAAACGGTTGTATGAGGTTTTAGGTTCTATATTTTATTTTCACACAGTTGTTGGTATGGTTCTTCAAAAAGTAAACGTCAAATATGGCGGCAGGACATCGTTGTTCCTTTCGTCACAACGTATGCCAGCCGCTACGGCAGTGTTTTCAACTTTCCACAATTAATTATGTGCAAACATTCAAATCAGTTTGCGAGGAATTTTCGATGAGAAACGCTTAGATGAAATATTTTAGGAGTGAGGCGTACTGGCAAGTACGTCGCAGCGACTAAAATATGAATCAAGTGTTTATCGCGAAAATAACCGCAAACAAAAAAGGCGCATTAAACGCCTTTTTTGTACATCTTATTTCATTGAATCTGCAATTGCTTTGGCGAGCTCCTTAATCTCTGCAGCTTTTTCTTCGTCGAGTGACGATTTAAGAGAGATTGTTTCGCCGATTTTTTCAAGTTTTGAACCTTCTAAAATTTCTTCTGCAATTTTTTCGGCTCTTCCGCCCCAGCTCATGTTTGTGATAACTGAGACTTTTCTGTTTTGGAAGCCGGTGCCGACCAGTTCTCTCAAGAATGCATCCATTCTCGGGTAGAGGTCGGTGTTGTAGTTGATTGCGGTGTATACGAAGTTTGAGAATTTGTGTGCATCGGAGATGATGTAGCTGTAGTCGTATTCAGAAACGTCGTAAATGTGAATGTTTTTAACTCCGTTTTCAGAAAGTTCATAAGCAAGCATGTCCGCAGCTTCTTCTGTATTTCCGTACATTGAAGAGTATGCAATCAATACTCCGTCCTCTTCGCTTTCAAAACTTCCCCAAGTTTTATATTTTTCGATGAAGTATTCGATTTTATCTTTTTGTCTGTGAATCGGTCCGTGCAAAGGCAAAATCATTTTAACTTCTTTACCTTCAAGTTTCTTTAATATAGCTATAACAGAACGTCCTTGTTTGCCGACGATGTTGATGTAATATCTTCTTGCCTCGTCGATAAACGCTCTATCCATATCAATCAAGTCGCTTGAGTAGTGTCCTTCAATTGCTCCGAATGTTCCGAAAGCGTCAGCACTGAAGAGTTCTCCTTCGCTTGACAACACAAACATTACTTCCGGCCAGTGGACCATCGGTGCAAATATGAATTCCAGTGTTCTCTTTCCGATTTCAAGCGTTTCTCCGTTTTTAACTTCCAAATATCTATCTTTAAATTCATCGCCGAAAAATTGTTCCAAGAATTGGAAAGTTTTTTTATTACCCACGAGTTTACAATCCGGGTGATCCTTTAAAACCATATTAATTGCTGAGCTGTGGTCCGGCTCCATGTGAGTAATTACAAGATAGTCGAGCTTGTCTTCGCCAAGCGCATGGTTTAAATTTGAATAAAAATCATTAATAAAAGATGCGTCAACAGTATCAAAAAGAACTTTCTTTTCATCCTTTATGAGATATGAATTGTAGCTTACTCCGTCCGGCATCGGGAACATATTTTCAAATCTCGCCGTACGTCTGTCGTTCACTCCAATTCTATACAAATCATTTTCAAGTTGTTGATAAAAAAACATATCGCTCCTCCTTATTTTTCTATCTAAATTTTACCATATTTCGTTAAATTTATCAATTATATTTCGCTCTATAATCCCATTTTTGCGAACTCTTCGGAAAATTCTCTTACAATTTTCTTAAACTCTTCCGGCAATTTTCGAAACACTTTCTCTTTTGTTTCAGTGTCAATCGGATAAATAATTTCCGCAACTCCACCAGCAATTGCTGCAATTGTGTCTGCGTCGCCGCCGATTGAAATCGAGTTTTTCAAAATCTCCGAAAAGTTCTTCGAGTCATTTAAGATTGTGATGCTTTCGGGAACTGTATTTTGAATTTTTTCTGAATATTCATAATTCTCTCTCAAATATTTCACATTCGTAAGATTTGTTCCGTATTCATTTTTCATAAATCCCTGAATGTCAAAATTTCTATCCGTTTTCAAGTGCTCCGCAAGTCTCACAAGTGCTGTCACCCATTTTATACTCTCTTCGTGGTTGTGACTCACATTTGTGATTCTCTCTGCAATCTCGATTTTTTCCGGAAGTGTTTTTTTAAGATAATACACCGGCGAAATTCTCATTGCTGCACCGTTTCCAAGTGAGCCGTATGGATTTTTATCGAGAATCCACTGCCTAAATCTCACACCATAACTCGAAGGATATCGCCTTGCAAAGTCCGCCATTGTGTCCTCAATGTTTTCAGTTGAAAAATCATTCGACAGACAAATTTTCATTACTGCAACAGTTAGAATTGTGTCGTCTGTAAAAGTTGACTGCGGTGTAAAAAGCGGCGCATCGGGATTTCTGTTGTTTCCAAACTCATACGGTTCTCCGGCAATATCTCCCGCAATCGCTCCCAAAATAAGATTCATATTAGTTTTCCTTTGCTTTTTTTATTGCGTCGGTGACCTTTGGAACCATTTGTTTCTTTCGGCTCAAAAGACCTGGTGCAAAAAATTCGTTTTCCTCGATTTTTTCTCCAAATTCTCCCGCAATTTCGACTCCATATTCCCCGCAAACAAAAACTATTGAGCTTTCATCAAAAATATCCGTCACTACAAATACAAATGTGTTGTTGCCTTTCTCTTCTCTAATTTTTTTCATCTCTGAAATAATTTCGGATTTGAGTTCCAAAACGCTTTCTTTATCGAGCGTGAAAATTTGTGCAATGCGAACGCTTTCTTCCATAATTTTAAATTCTTTTACGTCCATATTTAAAAGTTCAGAAACAGATTTACCTTTGACAGATGTGCCCGCTTTAAACATTTCATTTGCATATTCTTCCGGCTCAATCTCAGCATATAGTGCCATTCTTTCAAGCATTCTTCTGTCATCATCAGTGGTTGTCGGACTTCTGAAGTAAAGTGTATCAGAGATTATTGCAGATGAAAGAAGACCTGCGACTTCCTTTGTCGGTCTTATTCCTTCTTCAAAAAACATCTTGCTTATTATTGTTGCAGTCGAACCCACCGGTTCGTTTCTAAAGAACACCGGAGAATTTGTAGAAACTGGCTCGATTCTGTGGTGATCAATGATTTGAATGATCTCCGCTTCATCAATATTGTCGATTGACTGTGCTTTTTCGTTGTGGTCAACCAAAATCAGTTTCTTAGGTTTTCCCGTAATCAAATGATATCTTGAAAGGTTTCCGACAATTTTTCCTTCGTCATCCAAAACCGGGTATGAGCGGAATCTTGTCTTTGCAAGTTTTTCCTTCACTTCGTCAACCGTGTCGTTTATATTTACAGCATTAATCTCGCCGCTTGTCATAACAAACTCTGCCGGAATTGAAAGAGGAAGAAGACGTGCTGCCATAAAACTGTTGAGTTCTGTGGAAAGAACGCTGATATTTTTTTCACGTGCTTGCTCCAAAATCTCATCTTTCATTTTGTAGCCGCCCGAGACAATTATAAGACTTACGTCTCTTTTGATTGCATCAATTTGTGCATTGTCCCTATCGCCAACAATCACGACATCGCCTTTTTTAATTCTGTCGCCAAGTTCATCCGGTTCCATTGCATAAACAACCATCTTTCCTGTGAGTTCACGTTTTGCTTCATTCAAAACCTTTGCACTCAAAACGTCGACGATGTTGTTTAAAGGCGTGTTTGAACGATGAAGAATCATATCGTCCCAAACATTCATATATGACTTAGTCACATCAGAGAGGCTCAAAACTCCCAAAAGTTTGTGATACTCATCAGTTATCGAAAGAAGAAGCGTCTTTTTCTCCTGTAAAAGTTCAATTGCTCTTTTTACCGGCGTATCTCTGTAAATTATTGTCGGTTCGTCGAGTTCCAAATCGTGCACCTTTAGTTGCATTGAAGTTTTTAGACGTGGTTCATCCACATTAAAATGCTCCAAAACAAACTTAGTTTCATTGTTCAGTTCTCCAAGTCTTATCGGCTCAGCCTCAGCTCTGCCCGATTTTTTCAAAAACTCCGCATAAGAAATCGCGGAACAAATTGTATCCGTGTCCGGAACTTTGTGCCCAGTTATATATACCTTTACCATAAAATCACCCATTATTTATTATAATTACTGTTTTGTGTCATTTTAAACGAGCGATAAATCGCCTCAGTTAAAATTAGTGTCGTCATGTGATGAAGGAGTGTCATCCTTCCAAAACTTATCTTTTCATATGATTTTATCATATTGTGGTCAAAACCATAGCTGCCGCCAATCACAAAAGATATTGTTTCACCTATATTTTTCGATTTTATAATTTCATTCTTAAATTCTTCGGAATCCGGATTCTTTCCGTTCGCATCCAAAAAAATAATCCTTCCGCTCGCTGATTCAATCGCCTTTTGTGTTTCATCTCGAAGCTTCTCGTTCAAGTTCGACTCATCTTTTTTAAGCGTAATCTCTTTTAAACGCACGATTTGAACTTTCTCATATGGACTTGTTTTCTTTATAAAGTCGTCAATTATAACTTGATATTCCTTTGGAATTTTCCCTGTTTCAATAATTTTTATCATATTTCAATCACCACACTCGGTCTAAATCTCGACGAAACAAAAACCGGCACATCGAGTCCCGCTTCCGCAATTGCATTTTCAACTGTGAGTTTCGCGAGCGTTTCGTCATTGTTAAAAAGCGAAATGTGCCCAATCATAACAGCTTTTGTCCTGTCTCCGATTGCATTTATAAGATACTCCGCACATTCGAAATTCGAGAGATGTCCAAAATCACCTCGCACTCTTTCCTGAAGTGCCGGTGTATACGGTCCATGCTTAAGCATAATCGGGTCGAAATTCGCCTCCACATAAATAAAATCGGAATTTTTTGTAAGGGCCATAACTTCGTCGGTTATAACGCCCGTATCCGTTATTACTGAAATCTTTTTCCCATCGGACTCTAAAACATATCCCAACGGATCTGCCGCATCGTGGCAAATTTTAAAAGGTGTCACAACAATATCTCCAATGCAAAAAGGGCCATCTATAAAGTGGAGAAGCGATTCATCTATTTGCTTCATCTTCATAGTAGCCATTTTAAAAGTTGCTCGATTTATATATACGGGTGTTTTGAATTTTCTCGAAAGAATACCCGCACCGCTCACATGGTCGTCATGCTCGTGCGTTATAAGAACACCCGACA
>QWCJ01000809.1_pt1 | contig 10606 bp, 16 predicted proteins | sample 1972501 | NCBI WGS metagenome assembly QWCJ01 (sample SAMN09866711, study PRJNA288562) | Human vaginal metagenome isolate term2_vaginal, whole genome shotgun... | isolation source: vagina | host: Homo sapiens | place: USA: California
CACACCAACATATCTACTACCCAAAAGTACATGGGTGAATTTGATACTCAAAGAGATGATACAGCACTCGGCAAAGTTTTCAAAAAAGAAGATGAGGCTGACAAGCTATTGCATCATCTTCAAGGGGTAAATCCAGACTTGTTGAAGGCAGTGCTGGAGAGGTTGACAAAATAGCCATACCCCTTTTATTATAGTTAAAAAGCATAAGAATTTATATGCTGGTGGTAATTCAAAAGATAGAAGACAATGAGAGCAAATAAGGGACAATTTGAGGAACTTTGTAAATTGTATGGATTCTATGATGATATTGTGGAAAAGCCTAAGAAACTTCCTTTAACAATACAGAATAATAGATTTCGGGTAGAAGGATGTTTTATAGATTTCACTTCCAATGAAGATGCTACTCCTTCGGAAATAGAGTTGTCCCATATAGATAAACTTGAAATAGCCGAATTGATAGACTTTTTTAGAAGTGTAGCTGGTGGAGAAATAGAATTAAAAGGTAGTGTGGAAAATCCAAGAAATGGAGAAGCAAAGACTATGTTGAAAAAGTGTTCTATCAAGAATCGTATTCTTCAAAATGCTTTGGAATTATTCTTAAATACTTTGCTGGAGAATGAGCAAGAAGGATTATATCAGGCATTATTTGATTGGAAAAACTTTAAGCAACCCATGAAATACACTCGCAAAGATGAAAAGGGAAAAGATATTGTGAAAGATGATGCTTATTTTGTAGAGCCATACACCGAAGAAGAACTGAATCAGATTTTACAGCATGAAAGATTACAGCATGAAAGAGAAATTAGCTATAATGAATATGGAAAGATAGGCTATCGTTTACAATGGCTTTATAGTCGGCTGGTGGATGTAGGTGTATTTGGATGTGGAAAACAGACACAAAGAAAAGAATATTGTTTCCTATATGATTTTGCGATACTGGCAGGGAAAGCCCCCCACATAGCAGGAGATAAGTTAGGAAAATGCACTGGGGATATTGGCAAAGAGAAAGCTGATTGGGTGAAAAACAAAATGATTTCATACGATTCACAACTAAAAAAGTGGGCAAATAACCATCCCGAACTATTCGAGGAAAAATAGAGTGAAAAATCAGGGTGAAAAAGTAGGACGCAACTCCGAAATTTCACCCTATTTTTACATCCTGAAATAACAAAAGAACTAATATACCTTTGCATCAGAAAGGCAGACCAAAGATAGATATGTTTCTATTCGGGAAGTCTGAAAACAACATGCAAACAAGTATATTAGAACAAAATCAAGCCTCATCTATGGCAATGGTGATCCTTCCTCAATCAGCATGGGAAGGTGTACAAACTGACATTCAGGACTTGAAAGAACTACTGACCAAGAAAAACACCGAAGAAGTAGAAAATGAGTGGATAGAATCGGTTAAAGCTCGCAAGATGTTAGGAGTAAGTCCGAAGACATGGCAGACCTATCGGGACAGAAGAATTATCCCATTTGCGCAAATCGGTCGGAAGATACTGGTGAAGAAAGCTGATTTGAATGCTTTTATGCAGGAGCATTATATTTCATCATCAAAGTAAGGAGGTGGATATGATTAGTAATGACATGATAAAGGCTTCATATCAGGAAGCAATCTATCAAAGAAAAACTGGCACATCGTCAAGCTATTATTGGCAGTCGGGCAGCAGAATCCTTCCCAATCGGGCTTCAATCACTATGGAGAATGAAGTTACCAAAGTAGCAAGAAAAGGAAGGAATCTTTTGCACACTGTAGCTGGGCAGTTTCTCGGACAATTTACTCGGAAGGAAGAATCACCATTGAAACAGCACAAACCTTTCCATGTGCGCACACAGATTTGGCAGGATGAAGACTATCCGCAATTTATAGGGTATGGTACAACTGGAATCAGTAATGCAGAAGGCAGGGTAACAGATAAAAGTGATACTGGTGATTTACTGGTATTCTATTCCAAAGATGCAGATTGGCAAACCATTAGGATATTTATTTTTGCTGGTATGGGGAAGAATCCTGAACACAGAGATACCGCAATGAGATACGCAAACAAATTAATCAATGATGTAGAATGAATCCAAAAGAAGGGGATGCTATGACAGCAGCCCCTTCGGTGGATATAAATGATTAGTGATGATAGACTATATAAGAACTACCACATCATTCAGTGACAAAGATAGCATATTTCTCACACATTTGCAAGAGGATGCATCCTATAAATCGGGCTGGCGGAAATATTACCTTCAAGGCTGCGAAAAACTGGCAGTGTGGATTAATCCTTCTTTGCAGTTGATGAGGCTGGAAGGCAGCATATCTTACTACTGGCAAGGTAACAATTTCAGTTTTGATCGAAGACAATTTGTAGAAGCAATCAATCACATAAAAGGCTTGTTGAATGTTGATTTATGGAAATCAACCATTAATGCTTTTGAATATGGTGTGATAATGCAAGTGCAGATGAAGCCGAAAGAATATATCAGGCACCATTATTCATCACCGAAAGAAAAACTGGAACTGAATGAAAAACCAAAGGACAAAGGAAAATTCAGATGGTGGAGTGATAAGAATGTATCTTTGAAAATGTATGATGCGGGAAGAAACATAGAAATGAAGATAGGTAAACATCGAAGGGACATCATCAGGGATGCAGGATGGAAGAATGTAGGTGAGTTCCTAAAATGGGAAGCCCACTATATCAAGCCTGAATCACTCAACAAAGGGAAAGGGCTTTATCTTTATCAACTGGTGAACCCAGACTGGGATAACATCTTCAAAGAAGACCTATATTTGCAGTATAAAAGACTTATTCCTATGAAAAGTATAATTACACCACAAGACAAAAAAGACCTTACCACAGCCGATATTCTAATAATTACAATGGCAGAAGAATCCATCAATGAAGGTAGAACAAAGGAAGAACTGAAAAAGATTCTTTATGCCAAAATCAATGCTATTCCTGAAAGTGTGCTTACTAAAGCAGATAAGGATTCACGAAAAGCACAAATCAGGAAGTTGCTATCCAATATAAAGGAAGCCCCAGAAAGTATCTATGATTTGTCGCAAAAAATTCAAGATGCATTGGAAGCCAAAAAATAACTAACCCCTTTTATTATATACAAAAAGCATAAGAATTTATATGCTGTAGATACAAGGATAAATTGTATATTTGTAAAAGGATTGGAAGTTTTTACTAAAGTAGTATTTAATAGTATGGCAAGACAAAAGAATGATGGTAGAGGTAGGATAGGTGGACGATCAAAGGGAACCCCTAACAAAGTAACATCTACGGTTAAAGATTGGATTTCGCAACTTATAGATGATAATAGGAGCCAGATAGAAAAAGATATTAAAAAGCTTTCACCAAAAGATAGATTGCAAATGTTTGAAAAGTTAATGCAATATGTTATTCCAAAACAGCAGTCGGTAAAGGCTGATGTTGACTTATCAAAATTATCAGAATCACAGCTTGATTTAATAGTAGATGAACTTACAAAAAACATAAATTATGAGAGTGAAGATTGACAAAGAAAAGAAAATCATTTTGCTTAAATGGTTAAAGAGTGGTTATATTGAAACTATGGATATACCAGAATGCTATGAGGGTGGAAATGCCTTTGAAGAGTTAATGAAATCTTTACCAATAGATGATAAAGAAGAATGAAGATTATTTTAAGTAGAGATGAAAAAATAGAGCTGTTGCAAGCTATGAAGTTAGGAATATGGGACACAACCCGCACACCTAACTTATGTGCAAGATTAAAAAGTTTGCCAAATATTGGTAAAGAAATACCCGTATTAACAGATGAGGATATACAGAAAATTATAGAAATCAATAATGAGTTAAAAAAAAAGAAATCTATTTGAATAACAAATAAGTTTAAAAAACTTTTAACTATGGTACTGAATTTCATGTAATTTTGATTACTATCTTTGCACTACTAAACAAACATGAATATTATGGTACAAATTAAGGTAAGTGAAAAATTGGCAGATACGTTAAGATGGAAATTAGAAAACATCGAAACAGAAAGGAAGTATCTTTTGGATTCATTTTGTGAAATTGCTAAGATCATGTATCAACCAGATTACCCAGAAGGTATATACTCAATGGAACAATTGTTTCCATTACAGCAGTTAGCTGATTACAAACAATTTTTAGACGAATTAGATAAAGGTTTGAAGGTTGTTGAATGATACACTATGGATTTGATAAAATTATGTGATAAGCTCAAAAAGGGAGCTGTTTACCTCAAAGATGACTACGAGGATATTGTTTTAAGAATTGTAGTTATAGATAAATTAATACACTGTTTTATAAAACGTAGAGGACGTAACGAAGTTGAGGTTGATTCTACTGATAAAGATATTTTCGAGTCTAAGATGTACGGCTACGAAATCAGTAAAGAAGAATATGATAAATTTCGATGATCAAAGAGAAAAGGCTATCTAACTTTGGGTAGCTTTTTTTTATTCCTATTGAGGTCAGGATGTAGAGCCTCAGCATAAGCCGAAACCAAAAATTTTCCGAAATGTTCCACCAATGTTCCATCAAAAAGAAAGGAAATAACCGTATCTAATTGATATTCAGTTACTTCCTTTTCTTATAATGTACCCAGACCCGCATTTGAAATATTAAATACGGAAACATTTAGATTAATTCTATTAAACCTTAAAATTAAACATAAATCACTTGTAATCAATGAAATAAACAAAAGATATATTTATTCTGATTGAAAATAATAAAAATATATTTAGGATGATTGGGAACAATTTGGGAACAAATTAGTATCTTTGCAATAGAACTAAAAACAACTATTATGAAGGTTACTGCATTCATTCGCAAGACAGCAAAAAAGAACGATACAGATAGTATGGCAACTATCTATTTTCGTTTACGTGACGGAAAGAAAGACATTAAGGCTGCAAGTGAACTTGTTATCAACCCCAACCATTGGAGTAGCGAGAAGCAAGGATACAAAGATCGTGTTGCGCTGGTTTCAGAAGAGAACAAATTGCATTTGTCTCAAAGCGTTCAGGATATAATATCAACGATAACCAAACAATACACGACAGAAGCTGACAATGAATGGTTGGCTATGATTATTGACAAATATCATCACCCCAATCGATATAAGACAGAAGAAGAGTTGATGCAGGAAAATAAACCTAAACTTTTAGAACTCTTTGCCAAATTTCTTGTTGAACATAAATTATCTGCGGTACGTGTGAAGAACTTTAAGGTTATTCAACGCTCTTTGGCAAGGTATGAAATGTATGTTAGAACCATTAAACGTGGACATCATGATTTTATTCTTGATGTTGATGAGGTGACTGCTGACACATTAAGGGATATGTGGGATTTCTTTGAAAATGAGTATCTCTACTATGAGAAATATCCTAAATTGTATGAGACCTTTCCAGAGAAAAGGGTTCCTCTACCTAGAGGTAAGAATACTTTAATAGACAGATTTTCCCGTATAAGAACGTTCTTTATATGGTGCTACGATAAGAAAATTACAACCAACCGCCCATTTGATGATTTTCCATTAGACGAATGTACCTATGGAACACCTTACTATATTACCTTAGATGAGCGTGATCAAATATTTGATGCAGATTTATCTGAATACCCACAACTTGCCATTCAACGAGATATTTTTATTTTTCAAACTTTGATAGGCTGTAGAGTCAGTGATTTATATCGGCTAACCAAAAGAAACATAGTCAATGAGGCTATAGAATATATTCCTAAAAAGACTAGAGAGGGTAATCCTGTAACCGTTAGAGTACCCTTGAATAGCAAAGCCAAGATAATATTAGCACGCTACGAGGATTATAAAGGAGCAAAATTATTTCCATTCATATCAGAGCAAAAATATAATATTACCATTAAACGTATTTTTCAAGAAGTTGGTGTAGATCGGATTGTAACAATCTTAGATCCTCTGACACATGAGGAGGTGAAGCGACCGATATATGAAGTAGCAAGTAGTCATTTGGCAAGACGAACATTCATTGGTAATATCTATAAAAAAGTAAAAGACCCCAATTTGGTTTCTGCATTATCTGGACACAAGGAGGGGAGCAAAGCCTTTAGGCGTTATAGAGATATTGATGAAGAAATGAAGAAAGACTTGGTAAAACTTTTAGACTAAATCCAACGATGAAAGAAAGTTTTGAAGATTTTAAACGGCTTATTAAAGAGTGGCTTGATACACATCCGAAAGAATATGGCTCATTTGTTGAGGAAATGAACCGTAAAGATAGTGCAGGTTTCCAAAAGCTCTTTATGCTGGTTGTGAAGATTGTACCGAAATATAAAGATGAGGTCAAGAAAAGAATGCTCAACGATACATTAAAGGAATTTTCCTCTTTGGAAAATATGTTAACTAATTCAGACCTTGCTGAACGATTGGTACATGAATTTCATAATACTGACAGGAAATCAATAGTTCCAGCAATGCTCGCATGGTTATATTTTGGTCGTAGCTATGAATGTATGATAGAACATGGTGAAGCCCTAATTCAAAACAGTAAAACCAACCGACTACACAAATGGCTACTTTCTTTAATGGTAAAATATATTATTCACAGAAGTATATCATTGGGGGAAAGAACAAAGGAAGATTGGAAGAGATTTCAACAATATAAGAAATCTATAGATTCCAATAAACTTATTGAATCTGCTTTAGAGGAAGAACTTACTGACGAAGAGTCTTTGGTAATCAACAAGAGACGTGGTAGACCTAAAGATGATAGAACTTTAGAAGAACTTATAAAGATAGAAAATAAAGAAATACTACTTGAAAAGATTAGGGCTAGGCTATTGACCAAACCTACAGAGAAAGATATTGTTTACCTCAAAATAGCTTTGGAAGAAGAAAACTTGCTTAGAGAATGTGATATTGCACCATTCTATAGAGCATTATCTGACCATTATAATATTCGCCTGATAGGGCTTCGAGGTATTCAGAAAGCCTATAAGGAACTTTCTGAAACCATAGGAAAGACTGGAATGAGGTTGATGGACAAAGGGATAGATAGAGAGGCTATAGATGAAATTAAGAAGTTCTTATCTTCGCAATGATTTACAATAAAATATTTTAGATATAATATTATTTATTACCTTTGTCGCAAGAAATAAATATGTTATTTTATAATCGTATTTTAGCAGTTAATTATAGAAAGCAATATCGTATTACTAGTTTTAAAGAATACTACATATGAATCCGAATTTAATTGGTAATAGGGGTGAAATGATTGCCTCAAATAGATTAATGGAAGGTGGGTTGTTCTATGTCGAATGCATTGGAGGGAAGACGCCAACCTTTGATTTACTTTGTACAATTGCTCCTCAAAATGTAGGAGAAAAACCATACCAGTTCTTGGTACAAGTGAAAAGTTCAGAAAAATCAGATTTATATACACAGAGAAATAATAGAATTAAGACACCAGTGACTACCTCTGATTTACAAGCTCTAATAGACTACCCTCTGCCTACTTATGTAACAGGAGTTGATATTAAAGCAGAGAAAGTATATATAGCAGCTGCCTTTGACAGAACCCTTCGTTACGGCAGTTCTATACCAACTGGATGTTGTCTGCAACACAACTCTCCTAGTAATGCTTCTAATCTTAATAACTTAAAGTCAGATGTTATCACATTTTGGAAAGGGGTAAACATAGACAATTATAAACCAACATATCATACGTCACTATGAAAAAAGAGATAAAGAAAATGCGGTCTTATCAGATTGCAGCTATAATATTAATGAGGTATATAAATGGTATTGAAATTACTGAAAGTCAATGCATATATTATGATTTGTTAGTTACAGACAAGACTACTGGACTCCGATTTGGAATCGAAGTAAAGTTTACTAATTTTGAGAAAACTAAAGAATATCAGTTGTATATCCAATCATTAAAAAGTATAGATTTTGATAATGACGATAATAGAATCCCTATATTAATAATGGCAGTTAATGAAACACAAGAAACCGCAAAAATCGGTTTTGTTATGGGATGGAAATTTAATAAAGCTTATATTTATAAAAAACCTTCTTTTATTGAGGTAACTGAGAAAAGTAGTGAAAAAATATTAGATGCTATTAAGACTATGGATCAGACAATTAGGTTACTTTCTAATCAAGGATTAAAAATAAAAAAAACAATTAATATTACATGTAGAAGTCATCATAATATTCCTTGTCACGGAAAGATTGTGTATCTAAGAGATTTTACAGAGCAATATAAAATGCATCAAAAGAAAATCATTGATGAACGTGAACGTTTTGATAGATTATTTTATGGTATTCCCGAAGAAGAATATCCATCAGATATTCTTGATCAAGCCATATTAGAAATGGTACGGAAAGAGTTTCCCAATAGTTCTATCAAGAGTGAACTGATACTTTTTTCGTCAGAATTGCATGACTTACAAGTATTATCGCAGAGTAAACGTTCATTAGTAGAATTCCGAATAGTCCCAGATATATCTGATTTGCCTCCCCAAGTTAACCGACTACTTAGTGGTATTTCTAGCGTCGATTTTACTTTGGAATTATTTACAGTAAATCGCATAGATTATATGGCTTTCGAAAACAAAAGATTCTCTCTGTCAAAATCTTTTGAAGGATGGTTAGAAATCTATAATAGTTATAAAGGAAAACTTTCTACATTACATAATCCATCAGAGTTCTTAATAGAGACAACAGACTAAATTTGATTTTTAAATAAAGACCTCTATATACAAATAACACTTCGTTTAATTCGCTTAATATTTATATGAATTAAGTGTTTGACAAATCGTTGAAAATCGATTATTTAACGATATAAATTTGCAGTCGTCATCTCAAATGAGGTGGCGACTTTTTGTTTATTAACCCACCGAAAACAGAAAGTCAAACAAGCAGGTGGAGTCTAAAAATTATGACGGATATTTTGTCTATTATTCAAGGCTCTAACGCACATGTGCGATTAGAGGTTTCTGGTGAGGATTTGTTGGCATTTTCCAATGACCTCATTAACCGTGCCAAAGACGAGCTTACTACTATTGTCGAAGAAGCACGTAAAGAACGATTTCTTTCAAAAGAAGAGGTAAAACAACTTTGTGGTGTCTGTGATGCTACCTTATGGCATTGGGGTAAAAAGAACTATCTAAAGCCTATAAAGGTTGGTAACAAAGTTAGATATAAAATGTCTGACGTGCATAAAATTTTAGGAAATCATACTTCAAATATCTAACTTATGGAACAGGATGTATTTATTCGCGTTGGCACAACCTTATATAAAATTGTGAACCAACCACGCATCAATGGCGGTTTCGTCAAGAAGCGTATCGTATGGAACAACGAAACGCTACGGCAAGACTATGGCAAGGACTTCATTGCCACTCCATGTGAATTATCAACCAGTTATTGACAAGTTTCTCAATCTCTATGAACCGATAGGACACCAGCCAAAAGAAGGAGAGTTCCTACACATCGAATCCCTGATAAGGCATATCTTCGGGGAACAATACGAGTTGGGAATGGATTACTTGCAATTGCTCTATCTCCAACCCGTGCAGAAACTCCCCATCCTCCTGATGGTGTCAGAAGAACGCAATACAGGAAAAAGTACATTTCTTAACTTTCTCAAAGTCGTTTTTCAGAACAATGTAACCTTTAATACCAACGAGGATTTTCGCAGCCAATTCAATGCGGATTGGGCGGGAAAACTGCTTATTGTTGTGGATGAGGTATTGCTCAACCGCAGGGAGGATAGTGAACGATTGAAAAATCTTAGTACAACACTTTCCTATAAAGTGGAAGCAAAGGGTAAAGACCGAGATGAAATCTCCTTTTTTGCCAAGTTCGTGCTATGTTCCAATAACGAGTTGCTCCCTGTTATTATAGATATGGGAGAAACCCGATATTGGGTAAGGAAGATAAATCGTCTGGAAAGTGACGATACCGACTTTCTGCAAAAGTTGAAAGCCGAAATTCCAGCCTTTCTCTATTTTCTACAGCACCGCACATTATCTACTAACAAAGAGAGCCGTATGTGGTTTGCACCCAAGCTGACTTTTACACCAGCCTTGCAACGCATTATCCGTAGTAACCGAAACAAGATTGAGTTGGAAATGTCCGAACTCTGTTTGGAGGTAATGGAGCAGATGACTGTTACCGAGTTTTCCTTCTGTATCAATGATATGGTGTGCTTGCTGAACAACACTGGATGCAAGGCTGACAAGAGCCAAGTCCGCAGGATAGTGCAGGATATATGGAAACTCTCTCCTGCACCTAACACGCTGACATATCTTACCTATCAGATAGACTACAACAGCCTGAGGAACTACTCACCCATCAAGCGGACAGGCAGGTTCTACACCGTAACCAAAGAACAACTCACGAACATGTAATTATCATTTTGATGAAATGATGAAAAATAAACATAACAAATTGACTGATAATGCCTATCCAGTTCATCTTTCCACTCATCAATATAAAAGAATGATGAAAGGATTCTTTGATACTGCCCAAAAGAGAAATGAATTTAGTTCCTCTTTTGGCAGGTATCGGGATGGAATTTGCGAATCCTTTTCCCGACTTCGTGTAGTCGGCA
>QWCJ01000993.1_pt1 | contig 10597 bp, 9 predicted proteins | sample 1972501 | NCBI WGS metagenome assembly QWCJ01 (sample SAMN09866711, study PRJNA288562) | Human vaginal metagenome isolate term2_vaginal, whole genome shotgun... | isolation source: vagina | host: Homo sapiens | place: USA: California
GGGGTCACTGTCCTGCCCACCCGGCCCTGGCACGCAGCCGCCGCACTCGGGTTTGTGCTGGTGCTCTACTTGTGGGCACGCATTCCCATGAAGATCGCGTGGCGCCAACTCGTGCCACTCCTGCCTTTCCTGATCTTTTTAGGCGTGTTCATGGTGTGGCAAAACGGCGTCGAATCGGCAGCGACGCTACTCATCGGGCTCCTTGCCACCATCGCTGCGGCGAACCTTCTCACACTGACCACCCCGGTCCAGGAACTCCTTGACGCCCTCGACCGCGCACTCGCACCGTTGGGACGCACAGGCGAACTCATCTCGCTCACCATCGCGTTAACCATTCGACTGATTCCGCTGACACTCGCGACCGCAAACGAAGTCCTCGACGCCCGCAAAGCCCGCGGGGCTGGCTTCTCCCTCCTAGCGTTCGGCACTCCCCTGGTCATCCGCTCCGTACGACGGGCGAAGATGATCGGTGAAGCGCTCATGGCGCGCGGCGCCGTCGACTAACCCCACGCAGCGAAAAGGCCCGAAGCGATGTGCCTCGGGCCTTCGACGTTGTGATTTACTCGCCGCGCAGTTCGCGCATGCGCTGCGCAACCGCATCATCGCTGACGTTAGCGTCGGTAGCGGACTGCCCCGGCTCAATCGCCTGCTTCTTGCCAGCGGTGAGCTCGCCTGCCATCTCCGCACGCAGCTGCTCCAAGCGGCCGTGACCAGCCATCTGGATACCAGCCTGCTCAACCTCAGCCATACGACCCTGAATGGAGTTCTGCGCCAACTCGGCGGCACCAAGCGCGTTAGCGTAACGACGCTCAATCTTCTCACGAACCTGATCCAAGTTCGGACCGGACGCAGTAATCGAGTTCATCGACTGCATCGTCTCCGAAACCTTCTCCTGCATCTTCGCCTGCTCCAGCTGCGACAGGAGCTTCGAGCGCTCAGCAACCTGCTGCTGCAAGTGAGCCGCGTTACGCTCCACAGCCTGCTTCGCCTGAGCTGCCTGCTGCAGCGCCTGGTCGTGGAGCTGCTTAGTATCCTCCACACCCTGCTCAGCGGTGACCAGCTGTGCCGCAAACGCCTCCGCGGCGTTTTCGTACTCCTGTGCCTTCTGCGCGTTGCCCTCGCCGCGAGCCTTATCAGCAAGCTTGAGCGCCTGGCGGGCATTCGCCTGCAGCTTCTCAACATCCTCGAGGCGACGGTTGAGCTGCATCTCCAACTGACGCTGGTTACCAATCACCGCGGCAGCCTGCTGCGACAGTGCCTGGTGCTGGCGCTGCGCCTCGTTGATGGCCTGCTCAATCTGGATCTTCGGGTCAGCGTTCTCTTCGATCTTGTTGTCGAAGAGAGCCATCAGGTAGTTCCAGAACTTGGAAAAGGGGTTCGCCATGGCTAATCACCGCGACCTTTCATCTTCATTAGTTAGTGCGTCAAACTCCACCCACAATAGTCGGGTGAGCTCCGTTACGCTTCCGCAGCCGCCGGAGAGGTAACCGCGAGTTCCTCGTTGAAGGAATGCAGCGACATATTCGCCACCGCTTCCAACAACACCTCAGACACCGTGGTGTCCAGTGCCTCGCACAGCGCTGCAAGCAGTTCAGAGGACACTTCCTTGCGACCGCGCTCCAGCTCCGAGATGTAGCCGGAAGACACGCGAGCCTCCTTCGCCAACGTGCGAAGGGTTACGCCCTTATCAGCGCGAAAAGCGCGCAGCGACATACCGAGGGCTTCGCGGAACAGCGGCTCACGCGCTGGGGCGGATGCAATCGGCAGTTCTACCGGGGCTTCGTAAAGCAGAGTCGTAGTTGTCATCAGCTGCTCCAACGATCGGTGGTCTAGTTTTGTTCCCGAACGCCAGTCAGCGCACCAACCAGGGCCGCTTCGACCGCGCGTCGGCGAATCTCGTTCCGCGACCCTGCGAGGACTCGGACAGGGGTCGCATGTCCATCGACAAGCGCATACCGGCCCGCTTCCGAATCGAGCAGTTCCGCAGCTTGCGACGACGCCGTCCACTTCGGCCCCGCCAGCCCAATCCACACCGTGCCAGCCGGCATACCGTCTTGCGCACCGGGCCCTGCGACGCCAGTAAGCGCAACCGCCCAATCCGTCCCGCACACCTTACGAGCACCGCGCGCCATCTCGCGGGCCACCGCCGCGGAGACCACGCCTTCTTCCTCAATCAGGTCGGCCGGAACGTGGGCCAACTCGGTTTTGAGCTCCGCCGAGTACGTCACCAAACCGCCGACGAGTACGTCGGAAGCACCCGGCACGTCCGCAAGGGTCGCAGCAGCAAGCCCGGCAGTCAGCGACTCGCAAAAAGCGATGGTTTGGTTCCGGGAACGTAGTTCGTCGATAAGCAATTGCGCCGTCGTCATTTGTTCGCCTTTCCTGCATCAACCAAATACTGCACACCCGTAACCACGGTGACCGCCACCGCGAGCAACATCACCACAAACACCGGCGTATCCGCCCATGCGGGCAACGGACACAAGTACAGGCCAACCGCCAGCGACTGCAGGACAGTCTTCACCTTGCCGCCCTTCGACGCCGGCACCACCAGACCGCGACGCAACATCCACATACGCCACACCGTGATCCCCAACTCACGAGCCACGATCACCACAGTGACCCACACCGGCAACGGCCCCGCAATATTCAACGTAACCAGCGCAGTAATCATCAACGCCTTGTCCGCGATCGGATCAGCAATCTTGCCGAAATCCGTAATCAGCCCCCGCGCACGAGCAATATCCCCGTCAAGCTTGTCTGTGATCATCAACGCCACAAACAGGCCAAACGCCCACCACCAGCGCTCCGAAAGCACCAGCCACGCGAACACAGGAATGAACAGAATCCGCAGAGACGTCAACACATTCGGCAGATTCCAATTCGACGGCTTATCCTCCTCGCAACTCGCACTCGGACGCATCGTGGGATCCGGCCCTTTTATCGGCGTCAATCAAGCCCTAATCATCCTGCAACTGCCCGACACTGCCACTGAAGCTGATGCGGCGGCCGTGCTGGATCAAGACCCATACACGACCGCCGGCGCACTCGCAGCGCGCGAGATCCGGGAGTGGAACCCGGTGATGAATATCTTCGGCTAAGCCTTCCTACCGCCACGCGCGACATCGAGGTGGGCGGTCTCGCGCGATCCCGTCGCGGTGTGATCGCCCTTGCCAGATGTCGCCGGGTCGTCGATCCACTCAACATGGTGGCCGTGACGGTCGACCTTGCGGCGGTTGCCGTGGTCGTCGAAATCAATGTGGTACTGGTTTTCGTTCGGATCACGAACACCAGCCTTCACGTCAGCGCGGTCCTTGATCACCGAGGCAATCGCGGTGATCGCGAGCACGCCGACGATGATCAGCAGCGAGGCGACAGTGCCGACCTCCGGCACGTCGAGACCCTCGCCGCCATTGATGAACGACAGGTTGTTCTCGTGCAGCGCGTGCAACAGCAGCTTCACACCAATGAAGCCGAGCACCACCGCGAGGCCGTACGGCAGGTATACCAGGCGGTCGAGCAGGCCGTTGAGCAGAAAGTAGAGCTGGCGCAGGCCCAGCAGCGCGAACGCGTTGGCGGTGAACACGAGGAAGGAATCCTGGGTGATGCCATAGATCGCCGGGATGGAGTCGAAGGCGAACATCACGTCGATAAACCCGATCGACAGCAGGGCGACGAACAGCGGCGTGACAGCCTTCTTTCCGGCCTGAGTCCTCGAAACGAGACGGTCGGAGTGGTACGACTTGGTTACCGGGATGACCTTGCGTAGCGTCTTCACCACCATCATGTCGTTCGGATCCGGATCCTCTTGGTCCGTCACCTCGTCGTACACCATCTTGATCGCGGTGTAGATCAGGAAGGCGGCGAAGATGTAGAACACGTCCGACCAGGCCTCGATGATCACGGCACCCAGCAGAATGAATACGAGACGGCAGATCAGCGCGATCACGATGCCGATCAGCAACACCTTTTGCTGATACGCGCGTGGGATCTTGAACGCACCCATGATCAGCGCGAACACGAAAAGGTTATCCACCGACAGCGACAGCTCAGTGATGTAGCCGGTGAAGAACTGCATGCCGTGTTCGCCGTCCCACAGCCACCACACGATCCCGCCGAAAATGCAGGCCATGGTCATGTAGAACAGGGCCCAGCCGCCCGATTCCTTCATCGTCGGCTCGTGCGGGGTACGCACGTGCGAGACGAAGTCAAAGATGAAAAATCCCAGGATCACCGCAGAGGTGATCAGCCATATACTTAACGGCACATGCATGCGTTTAATCCTCCGGTAGCAGAAACGACCGGAGGTCTCCCCCACCCAAGTGGGCTGTTCGGACCGGGGCCATCACTTTTCGACGACACCGTGTTGACGATCCAGAACACTTCCGGGGTACTCCCCTCCAAGTGGGTAACACAATACACACACTTTTTTGGTGTCGCGAATGTGGATAACCACCCCAGTTTGTTGATGTGTCAACGCGGTTATCCACAAGGGCCCTGCCGGGCATTGCGGAACTGGTTTAACGTGCGAGGCATGAGCCCATTTGAAACCTTCCTCGCGGACCTACCCACGGTGGATAGCCTGCAAGGCTTCAACCGTGCAGCCGCACTTGCCAGCCGCTGCCGGCCAGCAACCGTGACCGCCTGGGGCCGCATCCACGACGTCTACTTCGGCGCCACAAAGTGGACCAAGCAGCAGCGCCGAGCCCTGGAGGCGGCCCGAGCTGGCGCGTTCGACTTGGACCGGCTGTCGTACATCGAGAACCGGCTGACTGCAATCGACGATGAGGGCGAACGTTGGCGCGTGCGCCACAAGCTCCTCGCCGTCCACGGCAGCTTCGCCGCACTGCGCCAGGCCGCAAAGGACCTCATCCCACCCACGGCGCCGAGGATGCCGAAGGCACAGGTCACGTTCTCCTGCTCCACCCTTGGGATGCGGACGATGAGGGTCACCGCCTCCGAGCGAGACATCGCGGATCTCGAGCACGCCCTGCGCCAGCACGTGGACAGCTCACGGCCCGCGGCACCACAGATGCTTGACGCGTTCTTGACATTGCTTCGCGACGGCACCTCCATCCCACACGCCGCTCCTCGCCCGATAGTGCTCGCACCGCTACCTGAGCACATCCAGATCCTCTCCGGCGACGGCGAGGATGTGACCCTCGTACTTACCGACGGCACCACCATGACCGGAGCCGAGTACCTCAATCTCACCTTCGGCGAAATCGCCCTGTTCCACCCGCAAGCCGGGGCGGTGAACCTCTACCGGACACAGCGCTTCGCCAACCAAAAGCAGCGCGACCTCGCACGCCTGCTCATGCCTCGTTGTCCCTTCCTCTCTTGCCGTCATGGAGCTGACTCGTGCGAGATTCACCACATCACGGCCTGGAAGCACGGCGGAGAAACCAACATAGATAACCTCGCACCCCTGTGCAGCTACCACAACCGGGTCAACGACGACGACCCTTGGCACACCAGTCGAGGGCGCATCGAAATCATCAACGGCACCCCGACATGGGTCTCGCCAAGTGGTGTGCCGGTTCCCGTGACCGAAGCGGGGGCAATGCAGCAACTCTTCGGCTAGCGGCTACTTAACGACGAAAACCCGCACACGGCGGGTTATTCGACATGCCCTCAGACAGGCTAGAAGGCTCCCCCAGTGGGGTTGTACGTGGCGGTGACGGTGCGGGTGTCGCCGTCGGTGCCGCCAGTGTCACTGCCAGAGTCAGGGCCGTCGGTGGTGGTGTCGTCGTCAAGCATGACGTCCTTGGGTGCCTCAGCCGGATCGGCGCCCTTGATCATCCAGATGATCGTCTCCAACTCCTCCGGCTTGACCAACACCTCGCGAGCCTTCGACCCCTCAGACGGGCCGACCACGCCGCGAGATTCCATCAGGTCCATCAGGCGGCCAGCCTTGGCGAAACCGATACGCAACTTGCGCTGCAGCATCGACGTCGAACCCAGCTGGGAGGTCACCACCAGCTCGACGGCCTCGAGGAGGTCGTCCATGTCCTTACCGATGTCGTCGTCAATGACCTTGGCTTCCGCCTGCTTATCCTCCGTGACGCCCTCAACGTAGTCGGGTTCGTCCTGTTGGGACTTCGCAGCGTCGACAACCGCCTGGATCTCCTCGTCCGAAACGAACGCGCCCTGCATACGCTGCGGCTTGCCGGCACCCTGCGGGATGAACAAACCATCACCCATACCGATGAGCCTCTCGGCACCGCCCTGGTCGAGGATCACGCGAGAGTCCGTCAACGACGAGGTCGCAAACGCAAGACGCGACGGCACGTTCGTCTTAATCAGACCAGTCACCACATCCACGGACGGACGCTGGGTCGCAAGCACCAAGTGGATACCGGCCGCACGCGCCTTCTGCGTGATACGAACGATCGAGTCCTCGATTTCCTTCGGCGCAGTCATCATCAGGTCTGCCAACTCGTCGACAACACACACGATGAACGGGTACGGACGCATCTCACGCTCCGACCCCGGAGGTGCAGTGAGCTCGCCAGAGCGCACCTTGCGGTTGAAGTCCTTGATGTGGCGCACGCGCGCGGACTTCATGTCCATATAGCGCTGCTCCATCTCCTCCACCAACCACTGCAAGGCTGCGGCCGCCTTCTTCGGCTGAGTGATAATCGGCGTGATCAGGTGCGGGATGCCCTCGTACGGGGTCAGTTCCACCATCTTCGGGTCCACCAGGATGAGGCGGACCTCCTCAGGGGTGGCGCGCGTGAGCAACGAGATGAGCATGGAGTTCACGAACGCTGACTTACCGGAACCCGTCGAACCCGCAACCAGCAGGTGCGGCATCTTCTGTACCGACGACGCGATGAAGTCGCCTTCGATGTCCTTGCCCAGACCGATGAGCATCGGATCGTCCTGCGACGCCACGTTCGGTGCGTCGAGCACGTCGCGCAGGCGCACCATTTCGCGGTCAGCGTTGGGTACCTCGATGCCGACGGCGGATTTGCCGGGGATCGGGGTGAGCAGGCGGACGTTGTCGGTGGCCACCGCATAGGCAAGGTTGGACTGCAGGTTGGTGATCTTGGAGACCTTCACACCTGGGCCAAGTTCGACCTCGTAACGGGTCACTGTCGGGCCGCGGGAGAAGCCGGTGACTTGTGCGTTGACGTTGAATTCTTCGAAGACATCGGTGATGGCTTCGATCATGCGGTCGTTGGCTTCGGTGCGCGTCTTCGGCGGGTTGCCGGGGATGAGCAGGTCGGTTGAGGGCAGGGTGTAGTCGCCCTGCGGGATCCTGCGTACCTGCTTCGGTGCCGGTGGTTGGGTTTCGGACTTTGGGGTGGTTGCAGGGATCTTGGAGGCGTCGATGCCGGAGCGTGCGGCGATGGCTTTCGCCATCTGCTCGCGCGAGGTCTCGACGGCATCGGGGGCCACTGCTTGTCGACGATCCGACGTCTCTTCCGGGCGCTCCAACACCTTCGTCTCGTTGGAGTTGTTGTCGGCGCGGGTCGTCTGCGCTGGTGCCGGCGCTGACGTCGGTGCGGGGCGACGCTTCGGACGAGGAACGACCGTGGTCGCCTCCGGTTCTGGTTCTGGTTCGGAGGTGTCGTCGGTGTCGTTAAGGTCGTCGGCGAAGTCGAACAGGTCGTCGTCTTCGTCCTCGTTGGTGGGGTAACTCTCCATCGGCGTGCGCGGGCGGCGCGGACGAGGCATCAGACGTGGCGCTGGACGCGACGCGCGTGGACGTGGGCGTTCGCGGCCTTCAGCAATGTCATCGAGGTCTGCGTCGACGTGCGAGTACGGGTCGTCGTCCTCATCGTCTTCTGCGTTGAGCATGCCGGCAACGAGGCCCTTGACGTAGTCGTAGGCCTCGCGCACCGTAATACCTGTCGCTTTGAGCGCACCGTACAGCACGATCAAGCCCAGCAGCGGCACGGCAACGAACGAGGAAAAACCAGCAGCGAGCAAACCACCGGTGAAGGCACCGATCGCGCCGCCAGCGATCCTGCGGTCTTCCCATGCCGAAGGGTTGCCGGCAAACACGTGGATGAGGCCAAGCATCGCCACTGCGATGATGCTGAAGCCCAGAGCGGCGCGTGCGCGAACCTCGTCGCTCGCGCGCACGTTAAGCATGAGCGCAATAGCGACGCCGACGAGCACGACCGGCAGGATCAGCGCACCCGCACCGATCAACCAATGGGTGCCGGTGGAGATCAAATCCCCGACCGGGCCCGCAACATCGAACCACACTGAGCCGCCGATGACGGCCGCGAGGCCGATAAGTACAAGACCCCATGCGTCGGCGTGGTGCTCGAAGGTGCTGGAACGCGGCGTGGGGTCGTCGTCACGCTGTTCGAGCTCGTCGTGGTCGTCGTACTGGTCGCGTCGCGGGCGACGGCGTGAGGTACTCAGATTCTCTTCTTCCTGCTCATGGTGGCGCGGCTCGCGCCGGAGAAACGAACCGACGCCGCGGGCTGCGGCGCCGAGGGAACTACCGACCACTTTGTACGCAGAGCCGACGCGCTCATCGGCAGTGTCGGCGGCCACGGTGGAAGAGGTCGGCGGGTGTGTCATCGACACCGGCCCGCCGTAGCGGGTGCCGTCCGCCGAGCGGCGTGAAGAAGACCGCGAGTTACGCGGTGCGGTGTTTTTGACAGACATGGGTGTAACTCTAACGCCTTAAGTCACATTTTCCCCATACGCCACACCAGAGGCGCGGTGTCAAGCGTTAAATCTTGACATCCAGACCATCGAGCGCTTCCAATGCGCCGGTCAGTTCAATCTCCGCAGCGTTGCGACCCGATACCCACAACAGCAATTCGCCGGGTGCTCCGCTGACGCGCACGACGTCGTCGCCACGCTGTGCCACCCCTGCCTTATCCCCGAGAGTCACCGGCGGCAGGTCCGGCGGTGTCAGAATCACGGGCGCTTGAGCCTTGCGCAACGTCATCGCGCCGAAGCGCTTCGCCAGCGCCAAAAGCTGCGCGTTCACCGTGCGAGAAAAGTCGCGCGGGCGCACCTCTCCCCCACCCCGGCGCACATCCTCGTGGTGAATAAAGTGCTCGGCAGTGTTCATTGCAGCATCGAACGGCTTGATCCACACCGGCGGGCCGGCCGCCCACTCGTTCACCACCTCGGTGTATGGGCGGGCCTTCACCTTTGAGGTTTCCTTCTCCGTCATACCCGACAGTGCGTCCACGAACATGCCCGGCAACGCCAAGGGCTTCGACTCGCGGATCAGCAGGTGTGCGGCCAAGTCGAAGGTGTTCCACCCTTCGTTCAAGGTGGGCGCATCAGGGCCTACCTCAAGGAACAACTCGGCCAGACGTGAGCGTTCTCGTTGTGCAAAAGACATGCCAACGAGCATAGCCACGAGCTTTTAGAGCAGCTGCGCGCTCCGGAACACGCTAAAGAGATTCTGCTCGATATTGATGAACACTCGGAGTACAGGTGCGAACATCGCCCACGTCTTGTCAGTGGTCACGACCCGACCCGACGCGCCGTAACCCAAATCGGTGACCGTCTGACCTTCGACGTAGCACCCCTGCATGCCACCTTTGTAGTGTGCGCACAGGATCTGGTCGTCGTCGAAACGACCCAGCACGCGAATCGCATCGTTATTAGCCGAGTAGTAGTCCTTATCACCAGGGCGCACAACGTCGTGGCTCATCCAGTATCCGGTGTAGCCCGGATCGTACGGAACCGGTGTCCCCTCCGGCAGCGGATGTGCTCGCTCGTCGGCAAGTGCAGGCGTGGCTGTGAGAAGGGTCGCGGTGGCGGTGAGTGCTACGAGTGACTTTTTCATACCTCTGAAATAGCAAAATCGGGGCCCGGCGTTACGGCCAGACCCCGATTTGGGGGTTAACGCAGCGAACTAGCGGGACTCGCGGGTAGCGGCGATTTCCTCCTCAGTCGCGATGTGGTTGTCGGACGACATCGGCACAACGGTCGGCAGGATCACAGGCTGACGCTTGTAGTTCTGCTCGATCGCGCGCGAGACCTTGCGGCGGATCTGCTGCACCATACGGAACGGGTCGTTCTCGCCTTCCGCAGCGAGGTCACCCATGACAGCTTCGACACCTTCGACGACCTTCTTGTTGAAGTCGCGGTCATCGTCGGAGTAGCCGGTCGTCGATACGCGAGGTGCTTCGAGGAGACGACCGGTGGCGTCGTCGATAACGCAGGTAATCGACACGACACCGCCGGATGCCAGCGACGTACGATCGGCGAGCACGTCCGGGTCGACGTCACCCATGGTCACGCCGTCAACGTAGAGCTGGCCCACCTGGTACTGGCCGGCAACCTTGATGTTGCCCTTGTGCATATCGACGACAACACCATTCTGGGCAAGCGCCGTGTTATTCGGCTTCACACCAGTAGAGATCGCGAGCTCCTTGTTCGCGCGCATGTGACGCCATTCGCCGTGCACCGGCATGGCGTTGCGCGGGCGTGCAGCGTTGTACAGCGCAAGCAGCTCGCCAGCGTAGCCGTGGCCGGACGCGTGAACGTGCGCCTCAGCGTTGGTGATCACGTTCGCACCGATCTGGGCGAGGTTGTTAATCACCGCAAACACGGCCTCCTCGTTGCCCGGAATGAGCGAGGACGACAGGATGATCGTGTCGCCGTC
>QWCJ01000692.1_pt1 | contig 10563 bp, 7 predicted proteins | sample 1972501 | NCBI WGS metagenome assembly QWCJ01 (sample SAMN09866711, study PRJNA288562) | Human vaginal metagenome isolate term2_vaginal, whole genome shotgun... | isolation source: vagina | host: Homo sapiens | place: USA: California
ACGCGCGTGGCCCACTCGGGGATACGGATAGGCGCCTCGGGGCCAACGACGGCTGTCGGGGGCTTCAGGAAGATCGTCGGCGGCAGGTGCTCGGCGCTCTTGTTGAACACCTCCTCGACGTGGTCAGCGTAGTTGCGCCCGACGGCGATAACCTTCGACGGCAAGATCGGCGCCAGCAGTCGAACGTCTTCGATAGGCCAGGATTTTCCGGTGAATTCGGGCTGTCCGAACGGGTGGCCTGCGATCTCGCGGAGGGTAGCGCCGGTGCCGTCCGGCTGGCCGCCTTCCACGATCGCGAAGGCCATGCCCTCGGGGTGTGCAATTCGAGCAATACGCATGTTTTCATACCCTACTCTATTGCCCCTTCTACCTCTTGCTATGCCCCTTCTTTGCGGTCTTGTGCCTGTATTTTTTATGACGCCCCCTTCTCCCCGCCCATTAACCATGAATTTAGTTTCACGTAATCCGCGGTTTACGTGCTTGCCACGGCTCCGACAAGTTTGGCCGTTAGCTTGGCCGCTATGACGAATCGCAGCGTTAATCCTCAACTCCCCAACTCCTCGACCCCTTCCCACCCCTCAAATCCTTCCGACTCCCGCAACACCACCCGCAACTCCCACAGCACCACCCGCCGCACGTTCCTGGCCGGCGCCAGCGCCACCGGCGCCGCCCTGCTGGGCACGGGCGTGGCGCACGCTCTCGGCTCGCAGGCCGGCAGCGTGGCTGGCTCCGCCGCCGGATCCTCAGTGGGTTCCAGCGGGGCGATCGGCTCAGTTGGGTTGCAGCGCTCCCGGCCGGTGATCACTCATGGCGTCGCTACCGGCGATGTGCGACCCGACGGCGGCCTTGTATGGGCGCGCGTCGATCGACCGGCGCGCATGGTCGTAGAAGCATCAACGGATCCGACATTCCCGCGCCACAAGACCAAGACTTTCCGCGGCGCCACCCTCACCCCGGAGAGCGACGGCACCGGGCGGCTGCGCCTGGTTGGCATGGAACCCGGCCAGAAGATCCACTACCGCGTGACCATGAAGGATCAGCACACCGCCGCACGCTCCGTGCCGGTGATCGGTAGCTTCACCACCGCCCCCTCCACCAGCCAGGCGCCGAAGAACATCCGCCTGCACTGGTCCGGCGACGTGGCGGGCCAAGGCTACGGCATCAACCCGGACATCGGCGGCATGTACTGCTGGAAGACGATGGCAGACCGCAACCCGGACCTGTTTATCCACTCCGGCGACACGGTCTACGCCGACGGGCCGATCGAGGAAAACCACAAGATGGACGACGGACGGGTATTCAAGAACCTCCCCAGCCCGTACAAGAACAAGGTGGCCGAAACCCTGGAGGAGTTCCGCGGACAGCACGCCTACAACCTGCTGGACGAAAACTACAAGCGCTTCAACTCTCAGGTCGCGCAGGTGGTGCAGTGGGACGACCACGAGACGACGAACAACTGGTACCCGGGCGAGATCCTGGAGGACGACAAGTACCAGGTCAAGGACGTGAACCTGCTGGCCCAGCGCGGCTTCCAGGCGTTCCACGAGTGGCAGCCGCTAGACCGGAAGATGGCCGTGGATGGCCGCGTGTACCGCAAGATTTCCTACGGCTCCCTGCTGGACATCTTTGTGCTGGATATGCGCAGCTACAAGGATCGCAACCCGGATAGCGGAGCTTCCGCCACCAAGCCGGGGCACATCCTGGGCGCCAAGCAGGAGAAGTGGCTGATCGAGGCCGTGAAGAACTCCACCGCCACGTGGAAGATCATTGCCAACGACCTGCCGCTGGGCATCGTGGTTCCGGATGGGGACGACCAGGAAGGTGTGTCCAACGGAGCGGGCGGCAAGGCCGTCGGCCGCGAGGCGGAGATTGGGCGCGTGCTTAGCGGAATCAAGGACGTGCGCAACGTGGTGTGGCTGACCGCCGACGTGCACTACACCGCCGCCCACCACTACTCGCCGGATCGTGCGGACTTCCAGGATTTCGCGCCGTTCTGGGAGTTCGTCACCGGGCCGCTGAACGCCGGTGGCTTCGGCCCGAACGACATGGACGGCACCTTCGGCCCGGAGGTCGTGTACGTGCACGCCCCGGCGAAGGATAAGCAAAACTCCTCGCCGCTGGATGATTTCCAGCACTTCGGAGAGGTGGACATCGACGGCGGGTCGAAGGACCTCACCGTCCGGCTGTTCACCACCCGCGGCAAGGAGCTGTGGTCGAAGACGCTGCGCGCGCAGTAGTCACAAGCTACAGGCGTGGCAGCAGGGCGCACCGCGAGCGGGCGCGGGCTGCCACCAGCTAGTTGTCGGCCTACTTAAGGTTTGCGACCACGCGGTCGCCGACCTCCGCGGTCTTCACCGGGCCGCCGTCGCGCGCGCCGGCCTCGGCCAGCACGGCCGCCTCGATGCGCTCTGCGTTGGCATCGTCGCCCAGGTGGCGCAGCATCAGCGCCACCGACAGGATCGCCGCGCACGGGTCGGCAATACCCTGGCCCGCGATGTCCGGCGCGGAGCCGTGCACCGGCTCGAACATGGAGGGGTTCTTCCGCGAAGGATCAATATTGCCGGAAGCCGCCAGGCCAATGCCACCGGTGACGGCGCCCGCCAGGTCGGTCAGGATGTCGCCGAACAGGTTGTCCGTGACGATCACGTCGTAGTCCTGCGGCTTGGTGACCATGTAGATCGTCGCTGCGTCGATGTGGTTGTAGTCCACCTGCACCTCGGGGTACTCCTGCCCCACGGTCTCGATGGCACGCTGCCACAGGGAGCCGGCGTTCACCAACACGTTCGTCTTGTGCACCCAGGTCAGCTTCTTACGCCTGCTTTGCGCACGCTCGAACGCATCGCGCACCACGCGCTCCACGCCGTAGTAGGTGTTTTGGGATACTTCGGACGCCACCTCGTGGTCAGTGCCCGCGCGCAGTGTGCCGCCGTTGCCGCAGTAGAGGCCTTCGGTCCCCTCTCGCACGACGACGAAGTCAATGTCGCCCGGGTTGGCCAGCGGGCTGGAGGAGCCCGGGTACAACTTCGACGGGCGGAGGTTCACCGCGTGGTCCAGCTTGAAGCGCAGCGGCAGCAGCAGGCCGCGCTCCAGCACTCCGGCAGGCACGGTGCGGGGGTCGCCGATGGCGCCCAGCAGGATAGCGTCGTGCTCGCGCAGGGAGTCCAGGTCCTCGTCGGTCAGGAGTTCACCATTGCGCAGGTAGCGGCGGGCGCCGAGGTCGTAATCGGTGGTCTCCACGTCGTCACGCAGGGCGTGCAGAACCTTCAGGGCCTCGGCGGTTACTTCGGTGCCGATGCCATCGCCGGCAATCACTGCGAGTTTCACTGTATGAACTCCTTTGTCTCACTAGTTGGTCACTTAGAACAATAGCATGCCACCCGGACACCACCCACGAACCGACATAAAAGGCACACGATGAAGCCTCGGTTCACAGAGACCGAGTGGGCGTCAGACCCAAAACAGAGGAAGCCACGCGACACCCATTGATAAAGTGGCGCGCATGACCTATGAGCCATTTCCCTCACACTTATCCCCCAACGCGGAGGTCGGCGACGCAGCGCTGGTCATCCGCAACCTAGTGAAGACATTCGCCGACAAAGTCGCGGTGAACAACCTGAACCTGACCGTCCCGAAGGGCAGCTTCTACGGCATCGTCGGCCCCAACGGAGCGGGCAAGACCACCGCCATCCTCGCAGCAACGGGCATCATTCGCCCCGATAGTGGCAACTCCTGGGTCGCCGGCCACCCCCTGTGGGCAAACCCCGCCGAAGGCACCCGGGTGGAAGAGGACGTTCTGGCAGCCAAGCGCAGCTACGGACTGCTGGTCGACGGCCTCCCCGTCTTCGAACGCCTCAGCGGCAAGGAGTATCTGGAATACCTGGGCTACCTGCGGGACATCCCCGGCGAGGAACTACAGCAGCGCATCGCAGACCTGCTGCAGGCACTCGACCTGGCGGATGCCGGCAAGAAGTACATCGCCGACTACTCCGCGGGCATGAAGAAGAAGATCCTGCTGGCCGGTGCCCTGCTGCACAGCCCGGAGGTTCTGATCCTGGACGAGCCCTTCGAGGCCGTGGATCCGGTATCCGGCGAAGTGATCCGTACGATCCTGCGACGCTACGTGGAAGCCGGCGGCACCGTGATCCTCAGCTCCCACGTGATGGAGCTGGTCGAGGGGCTGTGCGACCACGTGGCGATCATTAACCAGGGCACCGTCGTCGCCGCTGGAACCACAGAACAGGTGCGCGCGGGCAAGTCGCTTTCCGAGCGCTTCGTCGAGGCCGTAGGCGGCAAGCAGCTGGATACGGGATCCTTCGGCTGGCTCCGCGGCGGCGAGCAGCCGAGCGCGCGACACGAGAGGCAGGCCGGTGTCGAAGACTAAAACCCTCCTCAAACTCCACTGCAAGCTGTGGGCGCACGCCTTCTTGGGCAACCTGCAGATGATCATCGCTTCGGTGGCAGTAACCATCACTGCAGTGATGGGCTGTATCGGGCTAGGCTTCAGCAGCTACGGGGTGCTTGTCAACGATGGGGACCCATCGATGTTCGTGCTGACGATGGGGCTCGGCAGCGTGCTCTACCTGGCACTATCGGCCATCTTCCCCAGCGAGGAACGGATGCTGGACCCGCGCATGTTCAGCTCCCTGCCGCTGACCGACCGCGATATTCTGCCGGGCATGGTCACGGCGATGTTCATCAACTCGCGGGCGGCGATCTCGCTGGTGAACACCATCATCATGGCCGCCCTCGGATACCTCGCGTTCGCGGAGGTAGCCTCCGCGGGCGCGGGTGCCCTGTGGGTGCTGGCGTGCGTACTGCAGCTGGTGATCACCCTGCTGGCGGGTGAGGCGTTAGCCGCCGCGCTCAGCAGCATCGCCACCAAGTTCAGCGAACTGTGGGGCAACGTCGCCGGGATCATCGTCACCTTCGGCTTCCTGGCGCTGTACCTCTTGCCGCAGTTGCTCACCGACGGAACCGACCCCACCGCGGCCATCAAAACCAGCGCCGACATCCTGTCCTGGACCCCCTTCGCCGCCGCGGCCGGAGCAGCTGCTGACATGGCCAATATCGGAGGCGGTGGCGTCGGTACCGGCCTCGCCAAGGGCGCGATCTGCCTCGTGGCGATACTCGCCGTGGCTTATGTGATGCGCGTAGCCGTCAAGCACGATCTCAACAACCCACTGCCAACTCAGCAAGCCGCCCGCGCCGCGAAGGGCGACAGCCTACTACTGCCGCGCGTTCCCGGCTCCCCCATCGGCGCCCTCTACTCCCGCGAAATCCGCTACTGGCGCCGCGACAACCGCTTCATGATGAGCCTGATGGTCGTGGTTGTCCTCTGCGGGCTTTACCTGCTGATGGGAATGCTCAACGAGGCCAACCGCTGGATGCTGTGGTTCGCACTGTTCTTCGTATCCCTTGGTCCCCAGCAGGTCGCGGGCAACTCCCTGGGCATGGACGGCCCATCCAACTGGGTGCACATGGTCGCCGGAGTGCGCGGCAAGCAGATCGTCGCCAGCCGCAGCCTCTCCACAGCGACAGTACTGGTGCCGATCTGGCTGGTCGTCTGCATCGCCTCCGGAGCCATCGACGGCTTCAGCGCCACGTGGCTGCTGGTTAGCCTTTTGACCCTGGGGTGCATCCTCATCGCCTCCGCCATGGCGAATTTCAGCGCCACCCGCTTCCCCGCCCAAACCACCGCGCCGGGCACAAACTCCTTCAAGCAGCGTAACGGCGGCAGCAACGCCATGATTTCCGCGCTGGTGACGATGCTGATCCTCACCGTCTCTTTCCTGCCGGGCGGGCTGCTGGCGCTGATCCCGCTGGCCATGGCCGACGGAACTAGCAACAGCATTGCCGACATTCCCCTGCTCAGCTGGCTGGGCGTGCTGCTGCACTGGGTGATCGTCGTCGGCGCCGCCTGGTTCATGAACCGCCGCGCCTCCCGCAGGCTCGACCTCGAGTGGCCGGACATCGCGCAGAAGGTGCAGCAGTACCTGTAGCCGCGCGGCATGGGGGCGTCCATAAAAGATCAATCCATAAAAGAACACAAGAAAAAGGCCGGGCAACAACTGCCCGGCCTCGCACGTTCTGGGCGTGAAGCCCAGCCTCGCGGTTTAGAGGTTCAGAACGAATGCGTTGGAGGCGTTCAGCTCTGCCTTGACCTCTTCGACCAGCTGCTGGTCCAGGTTCTCGCTTACGCGCAGAACCAGCGTTGCCGTCTGCTCATCGTCCGTTGGGGACAGCGCGGCGGCGTCGATGTTGATGCCCTTGTTACCCAGCAGCGTACCGACCTTGCCCAGCGCGCCCGGCTGATCCGGGTATGCCAGGAACAGGTTCGTGCCAGTGGCGCGCAGGTCCAGGCCGCGGTGGTTGATGCGGACGATCTTCTCCACGTGCTCCAGGCCGGTCAGCGCGCCAGCGACGGTGGCGGTGGTGCCATCGGCGGCGACTACCTGAACCTCCAGGATGGAGCGGTGGCTGACGGACTCGTCCTGAGTCTGCACGTCCAGCTCCACGCCGCGCTCTTCAGCGATCTGCGGGGCGTTGACGAAGGTGACCTGCTCGTCGATCACACCGGAGAACACGCCGCGCAGGCCAGCCAGGCCCAGCGCGTCGACGGACTCGGTGGACAGCTCGCCGCGGGCGGTGACGGTCACGGTGTTCGGGGCACTGTTCAGCAGCTCGGAGGCAACGCGGCCCAGGTTGGTTGCCAGGTTCAGCCACAGGGCAACTTCCTCGGAGACCTTGCCGCCGGAGACGTTAACGGCGTCCGGCACGAAGTCGCCGGCCAGGGCCTTCAGAACGGATGCGGCAACGTCAGTGCCCGCGCGGTCCTGTGCCTCCACGGTGGAAGCGCCCAGGTGCGGGGTAACGACGACCTCTTCCAGCTCAAACAGCGGGGAGTCGGTGCACGGCTCGGAGGCGTACACGTCAAAGCCGGCGCCGCGGATGTGGCCGGACTTGATGGCCTCCGCCAGGGCGGCCTCGTCCACCAGGCCGCCGCGGGCGGCGTTGATAATGATCTGCCCCTTCTTAGCCTTTGCCAGCAGGTCCGCGTCGAACATGCCCGCGGTTTCCTTGGTCTTCGGCAGGTGGATGGTCACGAAGTCGGAGCGGCTCATCAGCTCTTCCAGCTCCACCAGCTCCACGCCCAGCTGTGCGGCACGGGCAGGGTTGGCGTACGGGTCGTAAGCGATGATGTCCGTCTCGAAAGCGGCCAGGCGCTGTGCGAACAGCTGACCGATGTGGCCGAAGCCGACGATGCCGACGGTCTTGCCCAGGATCTCCACGCCCTTGAAGGAGGAGCGCTTCCACTCGCCGTCGCGCAGGGTCTTGTCGGCGGCGGGGATCTGGCGGGCGGTGGACAGCAGCAGGCTGATAGCGTGCTCGCAAGCGGAGTGGATGTTGGAGGTCGGAGCGTTGGCGACCATCACACCGCGGGAGGTGGCGGTGTCGATGTCAACGTTGTCCAGGCCCACGCCTGCGCGGCCGACGATCTGCAGCTTCGGTGCTGCCTCGAGCACCTCGGCGTCGACGGTGGTTGCAGAGCGGACCAGCAGCGCGTCTGCGTCTGCGACTGCCTTCAGCAGCTCGGGGCGGTTCGGGCCGTCAACCCAGCGAACCTCGACGGAATCGCCGAGGGCATCGACGGTGGACTGGGACAGTTTGTCGGCGATGAGGACTACCGGACGGGTGTTACTCACGAATGTTTCTCCCTAAAGTGCGACATTGCCTCGCCCACGCCGAAACGACCGCGCCGACGCGGGAAGGGACCACGCCATCCAAATGTGACGTGCGACCCTTACAGCATAACTCTTACCTCTGCGTCACTCAGCATTGCCTTAAGGAATTGTTGTACCGCTCTGTCTGTATCGAAATTGACGCCAATAAGTACCACCTCACTGGAGGGAGTTAGCCCCACCTGGCGCCACCCGCCCGCCGGCTGTATCCGCAGGTCGGGACCCGCTTGGTGCCAGACGTGAGCGAGTTCCGGGCGGTCGGCGATCCAGCAGTATCCCTTGGAGCGCACCAGCCCGGTCGTGGAGCGCAGAGCCTTGATCAGGCGCTCCCGGTCGAAGGGGCGGTCCCCGCGGAAGACAACAGAGCTGATGCCGTACTCTTCCGTCTCTGGGGTGTGCGGGTTCTCCAGCTCGTCGAGGTAGCCCTCGTAGGCGCGGGCCGTCGCTTCGTCGTAGAGGTGTGCGCCGAGAATGTCGTCGACCGCGGACCGCCCCGCAGCTGCGCCAAACTGGCGTACGCCGTCTGCCACACTGTCTACCCCACTGCGCGCCACTCCCCTTTCCGCGCTACCCGCCGGGCTGCCCGGCGATTCAGTGGTGACGATGCGGCCGTGGAGGAGCTTCTCGATGCGCGCCCGCGGGTTCATTCGACGCAGCAGCGCTACCGTCGCGCGGTAGCGCTCTTCACTGACGAGGTCCGACTTGGTTACGTAGATGACGTCCGCGAACTCGACCTGATCGACCAAAAGATCCGCGATGGTGCGTTCATCGTCCGCAGTCGCCTGCAGGTCCGCTTCTGTGAGCAGCTTCTTCTGACCTATTTGCGGCAGGAACTGGGCGGCGTCAACAAGAGTGACCATAGTGTCGATCGGCGCAACGTCCGCGAGGCGAGTGCCATCCTCCCAACGCCATTCGAAAGTTGCGGCGACGGGCATGGGTTCGGAGATGCCGGTGGATTCGATGACGATGTGATCGAAGTTGCCGCTGCGCGCGAGCGTGCCGACGGATTCCACCAGATCCTCGCGCAATGTGCAGCAGATGCAACCGTTGGTGAGTTCGACGAAGCGGTCTTCGCCGCGCGTGAGGTGGCCTTCGCCGGCGATGAGGGCAGCGTCGATGTTGATCTCCGAGAAGTCGTTGACGATCACCGCGATGCGGCGGCCTCCTCGATTGGCGAGCAGGTCGTTCAGCAGTGTTGTCTTGCCCGAGCCGAGGAATCCGGACAACACCGTGACGGGCGTGGCGCTCGCGGTGGTGGCAGACGCAGGCGCGGCGGCGGGTGCACTCCCCCGTCGTGGAGCATCGGCAGTGGGCGTGGTTTCAGAGGGCGTGCGGCCGGAAGAATGGCTATGTGCGTGTCTCATAGCCCGCTACCCTACACGCTATTGCAATCTATTTTCATTAGTGACGCTGGGAGTGCACTTCGAAATACCTCTAACGGCCCTATCTTTAGCGCTTTTAGCGTCTTTAACGTCTTTAGCGATACGGAATCGGCAAGACTCTCCCTGTTTCCGGATCCCGCACTTCCAGGCAGGAAATCCCGAAAAGCTCCTCAACGAGCTGCGCGGACATAACTTCTTCTGTCTCCCCCGCCGCCAGCACCTGACCGTCACGCATAGCCACGATAGAATGAGCGAAACGGGCCGCGTGCGTCATATCGTGTACGACCATCACGATAGTTCGACCGGCAGCGTTGAGCTCTCGCACTAAATCCAGAATCGCGATCTGATGAGCGGGATCCAAGTACGTCGTTGGCTCGTCGAGGAGCAGCACGGGAGTCTGCTGAGCCACGGTCATCGCCACCCACACTCGCTGGCGCTGGCCGCCAGACAAATCCGTCGCTGGAATGTCGAGCAGGGCGGTCACCCCGGCGCGTTCCGCCGCCTCCTCTACCGCGCGGTGGTCCTCCGCTCCCAACGACGCAAACGCCCCGGTATACGGGTACCGGCCGTACGCGATAACTTCCCGCACACTCACCCCTTCGGGAGTAACGGGCTGTTGCGGCAAGAACGCAACGTGCCGGGCAAACTCACGCGCGCTCATCTTGCGGATGGAGCGATCGCCTAGGTAGACCTGTCCCTTCGAGATTGGTTGTTGACGCCCCAACGCTCGCAGCAGCGTAGATTTTCCGCAGCCATTCGGGCCTATGAGGGCGGTAATCTTCCCCTCCGGAACCTGGAGAGAAACGTCTCGCAAGACATCCGGGCCGCCGTAGCCTACCGTGATGGCCTCGGCGTGCAAGGCAGGTTCACTCATCGGGAGCTCCTTTCATCTGTCGTGGGCACCGCAGGCGCTCCCGCAGGGGTGCGAGACATACGCAGCAGAAGATAAATGAAGCACGGGGCGCCGACAACGGAGATCAACGCACCCACAGGGATTTCGGTGGGTGCAAATGCCCAGCGGCCAAGGGCGTCACAGAAAACGACCAACCCCGCGCCAGCCAGCGCAGACACTGGCAACACTCGCCTGGCAGCACCACCAACCAGCAGTCGAGCAGCATGCGGCACGATTAATCCTGCAAATCCCAACACTCCCGCCGCAGCCACTGCGGCGGCTCCCAACAGGATCGCGAACATCACCGCCACAGTGCGCCACGCTCGCTCACTCACGCCTACTCCCGCCATGGCAGAAGAGTCCAGGTTCAGCATGTCCAAGTGCCTCGAGAGCACGATGGCTACCACTATGACCACCAACACCACTGGCCCAACGACTTGCGCATCCGCGAGAGTGCGGGCGTAAAGCGACCCCTTAAGCCAGGTCATCGCTGCGCCGGCTTCCGGCGCAGCCTTGACCAACAACAGTTGAGTCAGCGCACCGAGACCTA
>QWCJ01000921.1_pt1 | contig 10562 bp, 10 predicted proteins | sample 1972501 | NCBI WGS metagenome assembly QWCJ01 (sample SAMN09866711, study PRJNA288562) | Human vaginal metagenome isolate term2_vaginal, whole genome shotgun... | isolation source: vagina | host: Homo sapiens | place: USA: California
TGTCCCCGCCAAAAATTCCCTTGGCGATAGTGGACAGCAGGGTCGCTTGCGGAGCTTGCAGAGCGGTAGTCTCGTCCACGCCTTCCATTCCGGAGAAGCCAAAGCTGGTCATCAGCAGCTGCAGGACCGGAGGAATCACCAGCGAGCCGAAAATAACCCCGATGATCAGCGCCACCTGCTGTTTCCACGGAGTAGCTCCGACCAGCTGGCCAGTTTTCAGGTCTTGGAGGTTATCGTTGGAGATGGTGGCGATGCCGAAGACGATTGCGGTCGTAAACAGCGCGTAAGCAGTCAGTTCGGTGGGGTGGGTCTGGCTGGTGTTGCCGGTCACCAACAGAATCAGCAGCGAAGCCGCAATAATCACGATGATGCCCACGCCAGAGATAGGAGAATTCGAGGCCCCAATCAGGCCCGCCATATAACCGCAGATACTGGCAATCAGCAAGCCCAGAACCAGCACAAACAGAATGCTGAGGATAATGAGCGCCGCGAGATGATGCGAGATAGGCGAATCCCGCAGGAAGTTCCACAACAGCAAGCCAATGGGAATCATGGACAGCAAGGTGATGCCAGCCACATACTTGAAAGGAATGTCCTGTTCCGTGAGGGGAACCTGGTTTCCGGTTTCACGCAGTTTCGAGGATTTTAAGGAGTCCGCAATACCGCGCAGGATGGGGCCGATAATCTTTAGCAGGGTCCACACCGCAGCCACCGCCATGGCTCCGGCACCAATCATCCGCACGTCGTGGGCGAAAACCGTGCTGACCACATCACCGAGATCTTGGCCGGCAACCTGACCTTGGGTCAGAATCGGCAGCAGAATCCCATAGGAGAGCAGCAATCCGACCAGCATCGCGATACCGACCGCGGGACCGACTAAGTGTCCTACCCCCATCAAAGCCAAAGACAGCGAACCACCAATCATGGTGCCCCCGGCGCCAATCTTAAAGTTCAAGCTCAAGGACCCCGCGGCAGCTTTTAACGCCGTGAGCAGCGCCATTCCTGCGGACGCCAGACCGCCCCAGATAATCACCAGCAAACCGCGATGATTTTCCTCGGCGGAACCGCTTTCGTCCCCCACTTTCAACACCTCCGCGGCCGCTACCCCTTCCGGATAAGGCAGGTCGGAGCCGGTCACCAGGGCGCGACGCAGCGGGATTGAATACATCACGCCGAGAATGCCGCCGACCATGCACACGGCGGTGGTCTCCCAGTAGGGGAAACCAGACCAATATCCCACCATGACCAGGCCGGGAATCACGAAAATAATGGCCGAAAGGGTCCCTGCTGCCGACGCGATGGTCTGGACGATATTGTTTTCCACCACGGTGTGGTCATGGAAGTAACGCAGGATGGCCATGGAAATCACGGCAGCCGGGATCGAAGTGGCAAAGGTTAAGCCGACTTTCAACCCGAGGTACGCGTTAGCGGCGGTGAAAATCAGGGTGATTAATCCGCCGACAATAATGGCTCGGATGGTTAGAAAAACCCATTTTTCGTGCCAAGCCGCCTATATACCCTTGTGCAATCGAACATCCCCATCGGTGAGCCCGCGCCACGCCCGGAGGCGCCCGCAGCGGCGCGGGCGCAATGTCTCGCCATTTAGTTCTGGGTAATGCCGAAATGCTGCACGATCGCGGCCAAAATTGGATAATCAGCGGGCAGCCAGGGCAAGCTCTCGGAATGTTGGAGGTCGACCCAACGCAGGGATAAATGCGCCGCTCCTACCTGTGCCACACTGTGCGGCGCGAGGGCGCACAGATACACGTACATCTGAAATCCCCCGTGAGCAGGCCAAGTTTCCTCCAAACGGTGCCCCACAATAATTTCCGCTGACAGTTCTTCGCGCAACTCCCGGCGCAGGGCTTGTTCGGGAGTTTCTCCGGGTTCGGTTTTGCCACCAGGAAATTCAAAGAAACCCCGCCATTGTTCGGGATAAGAACGCTGCGCCCCCAGCACCTGCGTAGGCTGGCTGAGGTCGTCCACAATCGCCGCTGCGACCACTATCGGCTGAAACACACCTTCGAGTCTAATAACTCTGTAGCCGGGAGAGAAACCCCGCTTAGGACAATCCCGACGGACGGTGCCACACTAGGATTATGGATTTTGGCTTTCAAAACAACTCTGAACCTGCCCTGCCCGGCGTCCACCCCGTGCTCAAGACCTCTCTGACCGGTCCGTGGCCCCTCCCCCACGAGATTCTTTACGTGGCGATGGGGTGTTTTTGGGGAGTGGAACGCATTTATTGGAGCCAGCCTGGGGTTATCAACACGGCGGTAGGTTATGACCTGCTGAAAGTGTTTTGGGAGAACCATGACCCTACTCAGGGCGAGCGGCAGGGCAACGACCGGGGCAGCCAGTACCGGTCGATGATTGTTTACACCACCTCAGAACAACGCCAGCTGGCTGAGCTATCCCGGCAAACCTTTGGACAAACCCTTGCCCAGGCTGGTCGAGGGCCGATTACGACCGAGATTCTCAGCCTGGCCGCTGCCGGCGAGTTTTGGCTCGCGGAGCCGTATCACCAGGCGTACCTGTTTCACCACCCCCGCGGCTATTGCAATCACGGGTTCAAGGGCTTTGTTTGCGAGGCTCCGCGGCTGACTGACTAGCCGGTGCTGCTGTTTCAGCCCCGGGTACGCTGGATTTTGGGCAACAAAAAAGCGGACATCTTTGTCCGCTTGCGTCGTTGCTATTTATCTGTCTTTGGTTTCCGTCCCCCTTAACGGTCAGCCAAAATTTCATGCGCCATATTCACTCGATAGGACTTGGCCATCACAGTGTCTGCGCACATCTGGGGCGCCTCGCCGGAAATAACCTTCACGCTGGTGAAAGTTTTGGGGGCGGTCTTTAGCCAGTTCAATATGCTGCTCATATCCGTTGCACCTCCTTTTCTATCGCTCTGTACACGTCTCGGTGAGCCTTGAGCCCACCTCTCGAGTCGGTCATCAAAGATGTCCGCTCGATATCTTCATTATACCTCGATTTACATTTTATGTACACTAAAGTTTTGTTTGTCTACACAACGTGAACAATGAGCGAGAGCACCGCTGGCCTCTCCCCAGGGCGGCACTGTATCATCCCGACAGGGCAGCGTTAGCGCTGGAATGCTTGCAACTGCTGGCGGGCCGCCGCAATCTGTTCAGCCACGCGCTCCGGAGCGGTGCCGCCCACCCCGCGGCGGGCCCGAACCGAACCGGCAGCGGTCAGGATGTCTCGAACCTCGGGGGTCAGCAGTGGGTCGACCCCCGCAAAATCAGCATCGCTGAGGTCTTCTAACCCAACGCCTCGTCCTTCTGCCAACGCAACACAGGCTCCTGACACTTCGTGCGCATGACGGAAGGGCATACCGCGTTTCACCAGCCATTCGGCCACATCGGTCGCCAGGGAGAAACCGGCGGTAGACAGCGTTTCCAGGCGCTCATAGTGCAGGGTCATGGTGTCCACCATCCCCGTCACCGCCGGCAGCAGGACTTCCAGGGTGTCGATAGCGTCAAACACCGGTTCTTTGTCCTCCTGCAGGTCCCGGTCATAGGCCAGCGGCAAGCCTTTCATCGTGGCCATTAGCCCCGTCAAGTCGCCAAGCAGACGTCCCGCCTTGCCGCGAGCCAGTTCAGCCACATCCGGGTTCTTCTTTTGTGGCATAATGCTGGACCCCGTCGAATAGGAATCGTCCAAAGTGACGTAGCCGAACTCAGCGGTGTTCCAGATAATGATTTCCTCCGCCAACCGCGACATATCCACCGCCACCTGGGTGAGGACATAGAGAAACTCCACCACCCCGTCTCGTGCAGCCGTGGCGTCAATAGAGTTCGGACATACCTGAGAAAAGCCCAGCTCACGGGCGACTAGTTCCGGATCCAACCCCAGCGTATTGCCGGCTAAGGCTCCTCCCCCGTAAGGGGAGGCGTCATTGCGCTTTTGCCAGTCCCGCAAACGCTCCAAGTTGCGCAGCTGGGGCCAAAAATGAGCCATCAGCTGATGCGCCACCAACACCGGCTGAGCGTGCTGCATATGCGTGCGACCGGGCATAATATGCGTTCCAGCACGGTCAGCCTGGGACAAAATCGCCTGGCAAAGCGCCGCTATCAGCCCTTGCATGTGGGTGGCGGCGTCGCGCAGGTACATCCGCACGAGGGTGGCAATCTGGTCATTGCGGGAGCGTCCCGCCCGCAGTTTTCCGCCCAGTTCTGGTCCGGCGTAGTCTTCCTGCAGCAGTCCGCGTTCCAAGGCGGTATGAACGTCCTCGTCATCGGGGGAAAAGGTGAAAGTTCCGTCAGCCACGTCCGCCCGCAGACGGCGCAGGGCAGCGCTCAAATCGGCGTATTCCGACTCGGTCAGCAGCCCCGCCGCCCGCAGCGCCTGTGCATGAGCCAAAGAGCCCTGTAAGTCGTAATCTGCTAAACGCCAATCGAACTGGGTCGACACCGACAGTGCTGCCAACGCTTGGGCAGGTCCGCCCTGGAATCTGCCGCCCCACAGGGCCAACTTTTCACTCATGTTTGCTCCTTATTCTCTCAACGCCACAGTACCACCGGCAGCCAAACCGGATGGCTCGGCTGCCGGGGAACTGTGGAGAGTCTGCGACTCGAAAAGCCGGGACGCTGACCGTTAGAGGTGCGAGGCCTGCAGCGTAATGCCCTTGCCATACCTTACGTCACGCGCCGCGGCCAGCTTGGACTGCAATCCATACAGTTCAATGAAACCGCGCGCTGCGTCCTGATTGAATGAATCCCCCGAATCGTAGGTCGCCAGTTTGAAATCATAGAGGGAAGCCTCAGAACGGCGCCCATTGACCACCGCCTGCCCGGCGTGCATGACCATCCGAATATCGCCGGACACGTATTCTTGTGTGTGCGCCACGAAAGCGTCCAAAGATTTCTTAAGAGGCGAGTTCCATTGGGCTTCGTAAACCAAATCGGACCACGCCGGCTCTACCATCTGGCGCTTGTAACGCAGCTGCATCCGCTCCAGGGTCACGGCTTCCAGGGCTTGGTGGGCGGTAATCAGCGCCATTGCTCCTGGAGCTTCATAGATTTCACGCGATTTAATCCCAATCAGGCGGTCCTCGACCACATCGATACGCCCAATCCCCTGGGCACCGGCGCGCCGGTTCATCTCTTGAATGACCTGCAGCGGAGTCATTTTTACTCCGTCAATCGCGACAGGGATGCCCTTTTCAAAGGTGATGACGACTTCATCGGGAATTCCCGCAAATGCCGGATCATCAGTGTAGTTGTACACATCTTTGGTGGGGGCGTTCCACAGGTCCTCTAAGAAGCCGGTTTCAATAGCCCTGCCCCACAAGTTTTGGTCAATCGAGAAGGGGTTATGTTTCGTCGCCTCGATGGGTAGGTGGTGTTCCTCTGCGTAAGCAATCGACACGTCGCGCTGCAGGGACAAATCACGAATCGGCGACACGCATTTCAAGTCCGGCGCCAGCGAGGTAAATGACACCTCAAAACGGACCTGATCATTGCCTTTTCCGGTGCAACCGTGAGCCATGGTGGTGGCACCGAACTGTTTGGCGGCCATCACCAGGTGTTTGGCGATGAGCGGGCGGGACAGCGCCGAGACCAGGGGGTATTGGCCTTGGTACAGGCCGTTGGTTTGTAGGGAGGGCATACAGTATTCGGTGGCGAACTCGTCTTTGGCATCGGCGATGTAGGCTTCCACTGCCCCGCAGTCAAGAGCGCGTTGGCGGATTACATCCATATCCTCGCCGCCTTGGCCCACATCCACCGACACCGCAATCGTGTCCACACCAAGCTTGTCTTTCATCCAGCCGATAGCCACCGAAGTGTCCAAACCGCCGGAATAAGCCAGCACTACCCGTTCAGTCATTGTTTTCTCTCTTTCTCATTTTTGATAAATAGGTCTAAAAATTGTGTGCTTAAGGTTTTAAATCTGGGGGAATATAGTGTAGGTCTAGCGCTTGGCCAGGCCTCGCAGCTTATCGCGCAATTCTTTGGCAGATTCCACACTGTCGCAGATGACCAAAATAGTATTGTCCCCCGCTAGGCAACCCAACACGTGTTCGAGATTTTCTTTGTCAATGACCGACGCCAGAGTGCCAGCTGTGGCTGGCGGAGTGCGCAGCACCACTTGATTCATGGCCTGAGTTGCCTGAATCAAAAGCGGGGCGCACCAACGTTCCAACGTTCCCGGCAGTTGCAACGGCAAATCTGCGGCGGTGCGCACGCCGCCCAAAACGTAGCGTAGCTCCCCCTTTTCATCGCGCACCTTGGTAGCCGCCAGTTCCTCCAGGTCCCGCGACAGCGTCGCTTGTGTGACTGAGAACCCGGCGTTTTCCAGCAAAATCTGCAAAGCCCCTTGAGAGCGCACCACATTTTCCGCCAAGAGGCGCGAAATGGCGCTATGGCGGGAAATTTTGGATTGCACTACTAGGTTTTCAGACACGCGAGCCTCCGAGACGAATTTCTTGGTCTGCCTGGCGTTGCACCTGGTCGAGGATTTCCGGCAGCGCTTGGGTAAACATCCGGGTCTGAGACGGGTTGATGATGAGCGGCGGCGCCAAACGAATCGTGAAAGTATCCGGGGCGTTGACGATGAATCCTGCTTTGAACAGCTCATCTGCCAGCGGTTTGGCCAAAGGATTGCGCAAACCGATTCCCAGAAGCAAGCCGCGCCCGCGGACTTCGCTGATGAGGGGGTGTTCCAGTTCGAGAATCTCGCGTTTCCAGATGTCCCCCACGTTTTGGACGTTAGACAGCAAGCCTTCCTCTTCAACCGTGTTAATCATCGCCAGCACCGAGGCTCCCGCCAGCGGATTCCCCGCAAAAGTAGAACCGTGCATCCCCGGCTTTAACACGCTTGCCGCTTCGGCATTGAGGGCCACGCAAGCTCCGACCGGGAACCCGGCGCCCAGCCCTTTTGCTAACGTCACCACGTCCGGAATGATTCCCGACGGGTGGTGAGCCATCCAGGTTCCCGTGCGCCCCATGCCGGTTTGGACTTCATCCAAAACCAGCAGGGCACCGGCGCGTGCCGTCACTTCGCGCGCCACCTTGAGGAAGTCATCAGAAATCGGACGCACCCCGGCTTCGCCTTGAATCGGCTCGATGAACAGAGCCGCGATGGACTCTCCTCGCTCACCGTCAAAGGCACGCTCCAAGGCAGCGATGTTGTAAGGCAGAAAATCGACTTCAGCGGGCATGGGCAGGAACGGATCACGGAAAATCGATTTGTAGGTCAGCGACAGCGCCCCCATGGTACGGCCATGAAACGAGTTTTCCAGCGCGAGGAGTCTGCTGCGCGCGGCCCCCCCGCGAGCCCGCGCCAACTTAAACGCCGCCTCCAGCGCTTCGGTACCAGAGTTGGTAAAGAACACGCGGGAACCCTGCGGAGCTCCGCCGGGCTCAATGATGGACAAGATCCGTTCTGCGGCCTCAATCTGAGGCTGGGTCGCAAAATAGTTACTGACGTGGCCTAACGTTTCGACCTGTTCGTGCAGAGCGGTGACGATATTCGGATGTCCGTGTCCCAGGGCGTTGACCGCGATACCGCCCAACAAGTCGAGGTATTGATGGCCGTCCTCGTCCCACACAAAGCAGCCCGCCCCGCGGGTCAACACGGTCTTCGGCGTCCCAAAAGTATTCATTATCGAGTTTTCGTAGCGCGTAATCCACTCTTTGACGTCCATTTTCGATTCTTTCACTAGGCCGGTTGGGAAGTATGGGGCAAGGCTTGCCGGAACTGTATCGTGGGCAGCGGCTTGCCGTCATGAGGGCGCGTCGGACGGACATTGTCGGGGATGACTTCGGTGCCGGTTCCTTGGTCAGTCACGATTTCAAGGAGCATGGAGTGAGCCAAGCGTCCGTCGATGATAGTCGCTCGGGACACACCGCCCTGCACAGCATCGAGACAGGCCTGCATTTTCGGCACCATTCCCGATTTCAAAGTCGGCAGCATACGTGCCAACTCGCTGGCCGTCAGGTACCTGATGAGGGATGCCGGGTCATCTATATTCCGGTAAAGTCCTTCGACGTCGGTGAGGATAATGAGCTTGCGCGCTTTTAAGCCGATAGCTAGGGCCGCCGCGACCGCGTCGGCGTTGACGTTCAGCACGATGTTGGGGTCGTCAACTGAAGGCGCGATGGAGGAAATGACCGGAATGTTGCCCCGTTCCAGCAAATCCACGACTGCGCGGGGATGAACATTGACGATATCCCCGACCAGTCCCAGGTCGCTGTCCGGAGGGCATTGGCGTTTCCGCGCTCCAAACAAACCAGCGTCCTCGCCGGTGAGTCCGATCGCCAGAGATTCCTCCACATTGAGCAGGCCCACGAGTTCACGTTGGACCTTGCCGGTGAGGACCATGCGCACGACTTCCATAACTTCCGGGGTCGTCACCCGATAGCCATTGATGAAAGGCGCCTCCAAGCCCAGACGGTCCAGCATTTCGGTAATCTGCGGACCTCCGCCGTGTACCACGACCGTGCGCAAACCGACCTGGTGCAGGAACTGGATATCGGCGGCGAAAGCGCGACGCAAATCCTCGTTGACCATCGCGTTGCCACCATATTTGATGACGACAGTAGCGCCGCGGTAGCTGCGCAGCCACGGCATGGCCTCCAGCAGCACTTCGGTCTTCTGTATCGGCGTGATCATCGTGTTCCTTCCATTTCTCAAGTTCCGCACTTGGGTTTACACCCCAGGGTTGGTTACGTAGTGTAATCCCCGTTGATATGCACGTATTCGTGGGTCAAGTCACTGGTCCACAGGTGAGCCTCTTCCTGGCCGGCGTGCAGCTCGACCAGGATGTGGCACTCTCGAGGACTCATGTCAGCCAGGTAGGGATCCTCACCGATTCCCCCGTCTTTACAAACTTTTACGCCGTTAATGGAAACATCGACATGAGCCGGGTCGAACGGCAAGACGTCTTCCGGCACCGTGCCCAGCTGGGACAGGATACGCCCCCAGTTCGGGTCGTTGCCGTACACGGCGGTTTTCACCAGGTTGGACCGCGAAATCGTTCGGGCGGCCTCGAGAGCGCCCGCTTCGCTGGTAGCCCCGGTCACCCGAATTTCAATATCGTGATGAGCTCCCTCGGCGTCTCCCAGTAACTGCAGGGCTAGGCTTTTACAGACTTGCAGAAGGCCGGCGGCGAACTCGTCCGGGTCAGGCTTGACCCCGGATGCGCCAGATGCCAGCAGCAACACGGTGTCGTTGGTGGACATACAGCCGTCCGAGTCGAGGCGGTTGAAGGTTTTTTCAACCGTATCGGACAGTATTGTCTGCAGGGCTGCACCGTCCCAAACAGCATCGGTGGTGATGACAACAATCATGGTCGCCAAGGCAGGGGCCAGCATTCCGGCGCCTTTCGCCATGCCGCCGATTTTCCAACCGGAAGGGCTTTCGTGGGTGGCAGTTTTCGACTTCGTGTCGGTAGTGAGGATGGCTTCGGCAGCCTCGTCGCCTCCGTCCTCACGTAGTTTGGCGGCGACTGTGTCAATGCCGGCGGTCATTTTCGGCATATCTAAAGCACGTCCGATGATTCCGGTGGAGCACACCAAACATTCATTTTCAGCCACACCGAGGACCTGACCCAGATGCGCTGCCATCGCGGCGGCATCCCGATCCCCCTGTGCGCCGGTGCAGGCGTTGGCTACTGCTGAGTTGATGACCACGGCTTGAGCCCGGCCGCCCGCAACGATTTTCCGGTCCCAGCCCACCGGAGCGGCAAAAACACGATTGGAAGTAAACACTCCCGCCACGGCGGAATCTGGACCCAGATTCCTCACGATGGCCATATCCGGGTGCAACTTGCCGCGCAGACCCACATGGGCACCAGCGGCTTTGAAGCCACGGGGATAAGTAACGCTCACTTCCTACCTCCTGCATAAAACTGTTTCCAAAACAGTTTTTATAAATATAAGCTATCCTGTATAAATTTACAAAAAATGGTTACGGTGCGGTTGATACTACCAGAACCCCAGTCAGCTCCGGGAAGCCCAAGGCCAAGTTCATACCCTGAATGGCGCCCGCCGCGGTGCCCTTGCCCAAGTTATCGATAGCGCATTGCGCCACAACTTTGCCGGCGCGTTCATCCACCGCCACTTGAATCGCCGCTTTGGCGCAGCCGCTCACCATCGACACGGTGGGCCAGACGCCCTCGGAAAGGACTTCCAGTAGCGGTTCGTTGTCGCAAACTTCGTGATAGGCCCGGCGTAGTTCACTCGCGTCGCCAGACCCGACTAAGGGCGCGGTAACGGTAGCGAGAATGCCGCGATTCATGGGAACCAATACGGGAGTGAAGCTGAGCTTGACTTCCGTGGCGCCGGCGACTCGGAAATTCTGAGCGATTTCGGGGATATGCCGGTGTACGCCGGCCATGGCATAGCCTTGGGCGTTGCCTTCGTGGGCGCCACCATACGATGGAAGCTGGCCGTAGTCCGGCCGATCCTCGGGATGGTTGGTCGGCTCATAGCGAGGAAAATCGTCATTTCCACCCGAATACGGGTTCGTCATAGGCGGTGCTCCTCCTTCAGGAATGCACATAGAAAATGTATAAGTATTTTCACTTTAACAACTTTTTCCTC
>QWCJ01000694.1_pt1 | contig 10541 bp, 7 predicted proteins | sample 1972501 | NCBI WGS metagenome assembly QWCJ01 (sample SAMN09866711, study PRJNA288562) | Human vaginal metagenome isolate term2_vaginal, whole genome shotgun... | isolation source: vagina | host: Homo sapiens | place: USA: California
ACCTCGAAGATATGCGCAACGCGGCGATGTACAGCGGTGCGGATCTCATTGGCAAACAGGCCTGCTACGCGTACATCGAAAGCAAGAACGCCATCGTGTTGCGGCATCCAGAGAGGGAGCATATCTGGACGAACTTTGTTGCCGGCCCAACCCTGTTCGGCCCTCGCGCAACCTTTGAGTCATTCCCTTTCGAAAATCGAACTAACGGCGAGGACACTGCGCTACTTCATACATTGGAGCGCAAGGGGCGCTATATCTATTCCGCCGATCGCTTTAACTTCATTCAAGTCAGAGGCGGCAAGCACACGTGGCAGCTTGCTGATGCGGAGTTCATGGCACAAGGTGAGGTTAGAACTTTCGGCTTAAACGAAGCACACGTTGAAGCGTAATTTTGCCGTTGCTGTGGTTAAATGCGCTCGATTATCCACTCTGCGATTTGCTTGAGCGCAGAATCGACGCTGCGCTGAAGCGCCACTAGGTCTACTTCTTCGCTGCGCTCGGTACCGAGTGTTTTTCTGAGAACCTCCTCGAGGTCATGCGGTGTAAGCGCTACTGGCCTTTCGGAATCATACGGCCAATCAGCGTAAAAGCCCCGCTCTTGTTCTTTGTATCTCTTCAAATCAGGTGCGTACACAATGGAAGAGCGTCCGGTGAGCTTGTAATCAAAGAAGACCGAAGAGTAGTCAGATATAAGGACGTCTGCGATGGCCATAAGGTCTTCAACTCGTGGGTAACCACTCACATTGATCACATTCTTGCCTCGACCGGCGATCGCACGCATGTGGTGACCACGAATAAGAACCACAGCATCATTACGTCGAGCAATACGCGCTGCAGGGAATGCTAAATCATCCTTGGAGTACCTCCAGGTTGGCGCCCACAGAATGACTTTCTTGTCTTCCGGGATCCCCAGAGATTCCTTAATTGCGTCAATGTTCCGCAATCCGCGCGCGAGGTAAATGTTGCGTGGATACTCTCCTACAAGAATTTCCCCGCGGTAGTGAGCCGAATCTGCGATCAACTTTCCTGCTTCAGCACTCTGCGCCAACAACAAATCCCAATCATCAGACTGCCGTTCCATCAGCCTGCGATATGTCAGGCCGACAAAAAACGGGTGTGCATCAAACAACAATCGTTTAATCGGCCAACCATGCCAAGTTTGAAGCCAATATTGACCAGGTTGTTTCCGCATCCAGAGGGGGAAATTATCATTTCCGACAATTACCTTTGCGCGTGTGAGCTTGTCGTACCAATCATCACTGCCGGTGATCACGGGCACAGCCCCGGCGGGCACTTCGACGTTTTCATCGCGAACGGACACCCAAACGGGAATATCGGGATGATGCTCAAGCAAGTATTCGCAAATTGCACCTGGGTTATCGGAGACGTTCTTTCCTGAGAACGACTCAACAAACACTCCATGGATCAGCGGACCACTCGCAAACGGAACGCCCCGATAGGTTTCCCACGAAGTTGCCTTGGAAACTTCACTCGGAGCCAGCACTCGCAGTGCGGTCGTCCCATTACTGCGTGGCTCGATCCGGACAGATCGAACAGTCCCCTCAAGGAAGGTATTAGCGTTCAGGTCCCCTGGTTCTACTGCTGCCCTGCTCAAACGGTTCTGGGGTACGAGCGACCAGCGGAGGAAGTAGGACTTCCCACGTAAGACTGCCAGTTCAAACCTGGCCGTGAATTTACAACCATCCCAGATGGTTTCTGCCTTCACCGCCTGGTTGGAAGAACTGAGCCAAATCGTCGGTTTTACAGCAGGTGCGCTGCATCGCCCTTCAAGGATGAGGGAGGAACCTTCATTTCTCGCAGCATCAACCTCAACCCGAACCGCTTTACGGTCAATAACTGCAGAACCATCAGCCGCTGTGCGTACAACGGTCCCCTGTCCAGTGCCGAATTGCCTCTCTAGAGGTTGTGCACTGTGCACCCGACGCCCCCCAATTGCTACGGCATCTTTTCTGGCCCAACCGAGGAGAGCTCGATAGCCTAAGGGACGAAATGGTTGACGGAACTGCACTGTGCTGTCTTGTAGTGAAACCGTTCGGACTTCTCCAAACACACTGGTTTTTCGCGCTTGCCACGATGTGAGAAGGAAATCGTCTGGCTTAATACTGCGCTTGATCAAGCGCCAATTCATGCCACCGACTCCTCGTTGCGGCTGCACCAGCCATCGGTGATCGTTTCCTAGTGGGCTAGGCAATCCTGTTGCGATATCTCCTGCGTACTTCGCGAATCCAAATGATTTAAATTCGCCCCAGGCTGCACGGACACCGATACGCAGGTGCTCAAGTCCACGAAGATCCACTTCTACGAGGTACGAATCATTTGTATGGTCGTGCCAAGGATCTTGAAGCACCGCATTATTCGCGGAGTGTGAGGTGCGACGGGCATGCAGTAACGAGGTGCCCGTTAGGCGGTCGAGAGGGTCAGTCTCGATGAGTGCATGATCGTGGACACCGTAGAATTGAAATTCCGCATCTTGGGAATTCACGCCTCTCATGCTGGCTCGGATTTGAAGTTCAACGGTATCTTCATCAATCCATCGCACACTTTGAACTTCTGCGAGCACAGGCACATCCACTGCTCGGGCGCGAAGGAGATCTGTGGGAAAGCCAGCGATCTTAGGTACGCAATCAGCAGCAATCATCCCGCCTTCAAGGAACGCATATTGCTGGCGTAGGTCGAGTCTCAGCCCAATTTCCTCGTTAACATCCGTGTCAGTTCCATGTGCCAGGGCCCAGAAAAGTGAACGGCGATAAATTGGCACACGGTCGAGCGCATTCGGATACTTTTGCAGCCATTTGCTGATGTCCTGTGCAAATGACCGCATCAGCTTGCGATACGGATCATCGAAATGCTTGTGCGGAAGGTGCACGGCGAATAGGTACAGATCCATCGAGATAAATCGCTCGAGCATAAAGTTACGAAGCTCGTCGGGCGCGTTGTGCTCTACTGCCTCTGTCCACATCACCCGCGTTATAGCAACGCGGTCACGTAGATCGTCGATATCCGCCTTTGCATTGGAACGCGACGTTCCTTCGTCCGACATCCGCCACGAGTACACATCGCGTTTAAGCACATCGAACGACGATGCGGAGACGATCGCACGCAAGATCGGAGGCTGATCCTCATAGTTAAGGTGCTCAGGCATCGCCTTGACTGATGAGCGCCAAAACTTCATGCGGAAGATTTTGTTCCAGAGCACAGGCTCGTTGAACGCTTGCGGGAAATCCGCTGCGCTCGTTTTCAATACATCTCGCTGGTGCGTCGATTCCACGATTTGGGGGCGAGTAACCGAGCTTCCTTTATGCCGAACGTACCCACCGAAAACAAAGTCACTGCCCGTTTCCTCGAGTGTCTGCAGCATCGACTTGTACGCACCTGGCAGCACCAGATCATCAGCATCAGCAAACGCCAGAAACTCACCCTGCGCTTGTTCAATCGCCATATTGCGCGCAGCACCGGGACCTCTTCCCTCACCGTCGAGAATGCGGATTCGTCGATCAAGGAGCTGCAACGAATGCACAATGGATCGGGTGGCATCGGTAGATTTGTCATCCACCACAATGATTTCCATCGAGTCAACCCCTTGCGACTGGATGGAATGGATTAACGTTGCCACCCAGCGGGCGGCGTTATGGCACGGGACGATGACACTCAACTTCGGCTGTTCATCGATTCCTCCACGATGCACCCACTGCTTCGCGTTAGGAAGCTGCTTGAGCCATGCACGCACATCGTGTACGTAGCTCACAACGGGCCGAAACTTACCTAATCCCACGTGGAATCCTCCCGTGCTATTGCTCTCTCCCGTTATTTCTCATCAAACACGATGGTGGGCTTGATATAGGTCGAGGTAACTTCGTCGATGAGGTCTTCCGCCGCCTCAAACTTGTTCTCGCCCTTAAGTTTTACCCACTCACGGTAGCGATCAGCTACATCACCTACGTCACCGTCAGCGATGATTTCCCCCTCGTGGATCCACACCCCACGATCACACATTTCCTCGAGTTGCTTCGCCGAATGCGACACCAATAGCACTGTGCCGGCACCAGTCAACACAGATTCCATTCGTGCCTCTGCGCGTTTAGCAAACGCCGCGTCTCCGGTGGACAACGTCTCGTCGACAATAAGAATGTCCGGCTCTGTTGCAAGCCCGATAGAAAAGCCTAAACGCGCCCTCTGACCTGATGAATACGTTTCCATCGGACGATCAATAGCGTCACCAATATCTGCCAGCTCGACGATTCCGGGATAGGCACGATCAACTTCTTCCGGTGTCATACCCATTGCCAGACAACCAATCCGGACGTTCTTTGCGCCGGATAGTCTCGGCTGAAGTGCTGCCCTGACTCCCATCAGCGTGGGTTGAGATTTCACCAACACCTCTCCGCTTGATGGGCGCTCAGCGCCTGCGATTACTCGCATCGTTGTGGATTTACCCGACCCGTTGTGCCCGAAGAAGCCGATGGACTGCCCTTCGTATGCAACCAAACTGATGTCGTTGAGCGCGCGAACCTTGTCCCAGCCAAATCGCTTTTCCGTGGACTTCACTGGGTACTCCATCACAATGTTTCGGAGGACCACAGAAGGCGTAGTGGAGTGCATCTCATCATTTGACAGTGACATAGCGCTCCTCCGCTTGCCAGAAGAAAACAAACCCGACAGCAAACATGCCGAACGACCAAGCAAGAATCGGTCCCCAAAGCTCCATGGTGGGCAACTGGCCGTACATCACTGACTCACGTGCCGCCATGAGGAACTTATAACCGGGGTTAGCCAGCATGACTTCTCTGAGAATTGGCTGCTCAACAAAACGGTCTACAGAGAAGAACACTCCTGAGCTGTAAAACCAGAACCGCTGCCCCACCCGAAATAAGGTTTCCATATCCGGGTAAAACGTTGTAATACGCGCGACGATAAACATGATGCCCGTGCCGAAAATATGTGCCAGGAAAAACAGTGGCACGACGAAGATGATCGTCCAATGGATTGGCTCTTTCCACTGGGTAAGCAGAGTGAAGACAATGGCCACAAGAACCGGTACCGCTGTGGAGTAAAACAGGCGCAGAGACTGCGACAACACCAGAGCCGCTCTAGGAAACATGAATGACTTGACCAGGTTCTGCTGTTTTTTCACCAGGTCATTTCCATCCGCGATATATTTCTGGAAGATTTGAAAAAACGTCACACCAAGGACGACGTAGCCTGGGAAATTCTGGATGCCATTATTCGTACGGACGATGAGACCAAAGATCATCGCGTACATCACTGAATCAATCAGCGGCGAAACAATGAGCCAAACTTTGCCCATCCACAAGTCACGTGGGGTACGAAAAGCCTTCGCCGTCGCATCCGCTTGGAGGAAATACCTACGACGCCAGAGCTGGCGCACATACTCAGGCAGTGGCGGACGAGCAGATAGCTTCCGAAGCGACGACCGCTGTACAACGATGGTGTTTGTGGACTGTGATTCGTCCGCACCGAGGTTTGCAGACGTGTTGTCATGCTCCGACTCGAGCCCGTCCTCACTCATCACAGATCCTTCCTAGGCGCCCGGCCATAAAAGCGTTATCCGTTTCTTTTCCAGACACCGCCTGTCACTGCATAGTGAAACTACCATGCAGCACCTAAATATAGTTCTCTATACTTATTTGCCAAACGGCTCCACTGTCGAGTTTTCGCCCACTCAATCGAAGGCAAACCGTCGCGTCCCACTGCCCTCTTGATCCCCTGCGCTAACTGCTGAGCGTTCTCCGGCTGCACATATGTCTCGGCTTCACCGGTAACTTCCCGTAGTGCTGGCAAATCTGACGCGACTACAGGAATGCCCAGAGCCTGCGCATTGAGAGCCTTCAATGGTGTCACGTTGCGACACACCAGAGTGTCTTTCCTCGGCACTACAAAAACATCAAGACACTGATACCAACGGCCAATAGTCGAAGCGGGTTGCTTGCCCACAAAACTCACTCGATCCGTAACGCCCAAAGAGTCCGCGAGTACACGCAATTCTGCTAACGCCGCGCCATCGCCCACAACGACGCCAGCAAATTCCTCATCGAGATATTTAAACGCCTGTACAAAGTATTCGAGTCCCTCGTAATCAACAACTGAGGTGATCGCTCCGACAATGGTTTTATCGACTGGCAGATGAAACAGTTCCCGCAGCTGCGATTGAGAGCCACATTCCTCAAAGGCTCGATCATCGATCCCGTTGGGAACGACCACAATCTTGTTGGGGTCAACGCCCGAATCCTCAAGCTGTCGCTTGGTTACCTCACTGAGAACAACTACAGCAGCTGCTTGTTTACAAGCTTCCAGCTCTTGCTGTTGTGCGAGTCGGTAGTACTCCGATTGCGCAGCTTGTCGCTGTGCTGTTTCGGGGCGTTTGGACAACCACGTTTGTTCTGGAGCACCACGCATTTCGTACACCCACGGAATCCCTAGGGCCTTCGCTGCCCTACTTACGATCAAGGCATTTTCAAATCCCGTAGTGGTATGGAGCGCCTCCGCACCAAAGTCACCCGCATAGGAAACAAGCTCTTTAATCGCATCCTGCTGGAAGTGTTCTGAAGTAATGCGAGTCCATTTGGGAAGAATCCTGCGATATGTGATGTCGTCCACAGTTTCAGTGGCTCCTGCCGCAAATTTTCCAACCACATTGGGATAGCCCGCGCGAGTCACCCCCTCAACTTCAATCCCCTGCGCCGACATTCCTTGAAGCACCGCGTGACTGCGCAGTGAATAGCCAGCAACGGAATGCGGCAGAGAGTTCGTAAGATAGTGCATGATTCGTTCTGCGCGATGAAGTGGCACAGACGGTTCGATTACCTGACGTAATTTTTGAGTTTCAAACTCGTATGCCGAACGCCGATTTTTCAGCCATGGACGTCGCGGAAGTTCGCGCAATGCCTTTGTGAACTCTCCTTGTTCGAATAAGCGTGAAGCTTCCGCGTCTGCAACGTCTTTACTCCTACGACTGGCCACTGAAAGTAGCTGTCCAAGCTCTGGAATCGACGCGAACCGGCGGCCAAAGTCTTTAGCAAACTTTTCGGGATCGACCTGTATTTGGCGCAGTGAAAAGCTCGACATAAAACAGGCCTGTTTCACTTTGTCCACGGCAGACACTTTCCGGACCATCGCCTATTTACCAGATTCAGTTGCTTGTCGCGACAGGATCTGATCCAAAAAGTTGACGATGACTTCCGGGGCGTCCTGCAATCGTTGTTCCGTTACCCACTTCGCTGCTTCATCAGACACTTTAAGCAAATCCTTGTTCTGGGCCAGACGAACCCAAAGGTCTGCTAACTCCTGCGGGTTTTCCGGTGAGACTGTGTGCCCAGCTTTCAGATCAGATACGATCCGTGCAGTTTCCCCATCAACTGCTGCGCAAATGTGAATGCCTGCTTCCATTAACTCATAAGTCTTGGACGGCACCGCGCGTCTTAGTGGTTCCCAGTCCGCGAGATGAACCAACGCGGTATCTGCCCACTGATAGTGCTCGTCCAAAGCGTCGGCATCCGTGCGGGGCAAAATTTCCACGTCTATATCGAGAGCCGCCGCTTGCTCTTGCAATGCCGCCTTTGTTGCACCTGCACCAACAAGCTTCAAATGCACGTCTACGCCTGATTTCTTAGCAAGCGCTGCTGCTTCCAAAGCATTACCCAACTTTTGCGCGCGCCCCAGAGTGCCGGCATAAAGCACATTCAGATGATCTCGGTCAGTCCCTGTGGCATCAACAGATACAGATACTTTTTCGGCCTCGCTCTTGAGCGGAAAGACATTTCGGACCGTGCATACATTCGGCCGCTTGCCGCGTGCTCTCCTAGGAATCTCCCGCTGTAGTTGCTTGCCTAAATCTTCTGAGGTGACAATGATTCCAGCAGCTCCATCTAATGCTTTGTTGAGCGTATCTGACACTACTGAAAATCCAGCACGACGCAGCCCTTTGTTAAATAGGCGCTCGCGCCACGAAGCCTGCCCTGTGCCAGAATTCCAATCATCGGAATAGCTCAGCAGGTCTGGCCACGCATCACGCAGATCAATGACGTACGGAACACCGAGCATCTTCGCACCAATCCGTGCGACAACCGCAGTCGGCAATGCTGGCACGGTTCCAACGATGATGTCTGGCTTATTCGATTCCAGTGCTGCCTTTTGACGTCGGAGCGTACGCAACATCGAGAGCGAGACAAACCCCTGGTTCGCTGCTTTTGCGGTGAGGCCCGAATCACCTGTGAGATAGGTAGTGCGGTAAATACGCTCACCTGCTGGACCCCACTCCACCGGGTGCATCCGCCGAATCCGAAGTGCCAGCCGTTTGCCAATAGAGGCAAATCGCTTAGACAGCGTCACCTCACGGTTGTAATGCGGCGGAGGAGCAACCACACTCACCGAATGTCCGTTTTCATGAAGTACCTGTGTAAGCCATGTCCAACGACGTTGTGGAACGCCGTTTTCGGGTGCCCAGTAATGGGATAAGACCAAGATACGGGCCAAAATGCTCTCCTCCTCTCACGGCACTCCCACAGGCTCAAGACCAATATCGGTGCTGAGGCAGCGTTGCCGACAGTTTAGTTCAATTCCGAAAAATGGCACATTGAGTGTCCGGTCATTCACAGACCGGTGACAATCCCGTCCAGTATGTCTTTCTCACTGATGACAATTCGGCTCGCGTCGGCTTCGTGTTCGAAGAAGTCAATCAGTTTTTCAACAACGGCCGAGCCTGCTGCAATGACGTCGGCACGCCCTGGGTGTACGACCGGATTGGTCCGGCGTTTCTCTGCAGTTTTGTTACGAAGGTCTTCTGTGACCTCGCGGATACAGTCGAAGGAAATCTCCGACATGTGGATCCGTTTCGGATCATAGGAATCGAGATTCTGAGCCAGTGCAGAAAGCGTCGTGAACGTACCGGCACACCCGACAAAAGTCTGTGCCTGGGCAAACGGCACGACCTCTGCTGCTTCGGCGATCCGCTCATTGATGTACTCGCGGGCAGCAGCGGTTTCCTCTGCCGTGGGCGGATCGGTACGCATAAACCGCTCGGTGATGCGCACGCAACCCATCTGGGTGGAAACAGCGTGTAATTGGTCAGCGGTCTGCATGACAAACTCGGTCGATCCGCCGCCGAGGTCAATCACGCAAAAAGGCCCGCGTTCCGGGTCAAGGTCAGCCGTGGCCCCGGCGAACGAAAGAGCCGCTTCTTCCTCGCCAGAGATCACTTCGGCTTCAGCACCCGGTTGGATGCTGCCGAGGAGTTCTCGGGTCATTGCAAAGAAGTCCTCACGGTTGCTGGCGTCACGCGTGGCGGAGGTAGCCACTATGCGTACGCGGGTGACGTTTTCTCGCTGCATCTCGTCGACATAGTCCGCGAGGGCTACACGTGTGCGTTCGATGGCTTCTGGCGCGAACTTGCCGGTCTCGTCGACACCTTGGCCGAGGCGCACAATCGTGTTGCGGCGGCATACTTCACCGGTTGCGGTGTCGTGGATAAGCAAGCGGATCGAGTTGGTGCCGCAATCCACGGCAGCGACGCGGGTCACTCCAGCCCCTCCCCTGCTTCAGCAAGCGTGATGCCGAGATCCTCAAGTGTCGGCCAATCTTCCGGGATCGCGGTGCCACGCAGATTTCCGTGCTCCGCGGCGAGGGCGACAGCCTCGGTGCCAAAGCGGACGCGTTCGGGACCTTCTGCGAGCGCATAGGCGATGAGCACGTGGAGGCACTTCACGCGCTCCGGCATACCACCGCCGGAAAAGTCGGTGCCGAGATCTTCGATAGCGTTGCGCTCTGCGAGGAAGTGTTCGTGGGCGGCTTGATAGTCGCGCCGTAAAGCTTCGCCTTCGTCGGAGTCGGCGTTGAGACGGGCTTCCATCCACTTCATTACCTGTGCTACCTCGAGGCGCGATGCTTCGGCGGTAAGGCGCGGATCAGTGAGGTAGTAGAGAGTGGGGAACGGGGTGCCGTCGTCAAGCTTTGGCGCCGTTTTCACCACGGCCGGCTGATTGTCGGGCGTAGTGTAGGCAATCGCGAGGACGCCGCGTGGGGTGCGGCCGAGTTGCTCGGCAACGATAGACAACTGTGCATCGGTTGGAGTCATGCCGCTATTGTTCCACGACCGCCGAACAAATTTTCCGTGCGATAGGGGTTCAGTGCGCTACAGTTGTGTTTAACGTGGCTAGCAGCCGCGAGGGAGTGCCTTCAATCGAGTCGTATCGCACTTCCAAACGGTTCCACACCAACCGTCGCTGCTAGCCACGTCTTACTGTCCAGCAGGCGCTTCGGCAGGAGCCTCGCCTGCTTGTTGCTAGGGGGCTACCGGCGCCTCTGGTTGCGGGGCGTCGGGTTGCGGTGCTTCTTGCTCGAGTGCTTCGGCCCCTGGAGACTCAGGTGCCTCGGATTCAGATACCTCTACCTCGGGGATGTCGCGGAGTGAATCCCACAGCACCTCGGACCACTCGCGGTCGTCGGGGATCTCGTCGGCGGCGGTGGTGATGTTGTCGGGGGCGGACATACGCGGGTCGAGGATGCGC
>QWCJ01000913.1_pt1 | contig 10490 bp, 13 predicted proteins | sample 1972501 | NCBI WGS metagenome assembly QWCJ01 (sample SAMN09866711, study PRJNA288562) | Human vaginal metagenome isolate term2_vaginal, whole genome shotgun... | isolation source: vagina | host: Homo sapiens | place: USA: California
AGTATCAAGAGTGATATTATTATTACAATGTTCACATTGCAACATTTGAAAATTTATATTTAAGATTTTTTATCTTTTATACTAATCTCCCAGAAAAAATATCCTTTAACGGCTTAATACCATCTAATTGCTTATTATTTTGTTTGTTATTCTTACCCTTGTAAAGCTCAATATAATACTTATCATCGCTTTGCATTTTATTCAATGTATAGAAAGCGCCTAATTCCCATGAACACCAGCCACGTATATTTCCACTACCACGAATAGAAAACTCACTATTAACAGTTCTCAAAAATAATAATTGCCTTGACTCTGAAAGATGTTTTGACAAATTGTTTTTTATATCAACTCCGTTTTTGAAATATGGAGAAAATATCCAGTCAACATATAAAAATATACCTTTTGTTAGCATAAAAATAAACAGCGACAGTGTGTATAGTTTATCGTCAAAAGCATGAGATAAGAAAACTTTATTCCCAGCAAAATGATCCATTCTTAGTCTACTTTTATGAATATATTCTCCATTAGTCTGAGGTTGATTAATTATGGAATTGTTTATATCGCTTAATAACTTTATTAATGAATTAAATGCGTAATATTCATCTCTAGATTTGCCAATAGTCTCCGTAAAACTTTCCAATTTACTGAGATTTTTCTCTTTAATAAAATCATTTTCTAATTTGAATCTGTTTAAGTTTTCAATATAAACTTTATTGAACTCAATTTTATCAATTTCCATGTTATACGAATTAATTAAAAATTTTTCTTCAATTCCAGCAAGTATTGCTATGTTTAGTTTTAAAAGTTTAGATAAATCAATCCAAAAAGAGCCTTCAAATTGTTCAGAAATAAAATCATACAAATAATCTTTGTTTTAAACAATTACCAAGTTGATGGTTTATGTTCTATTCCATACTCAATTAAATCTTCAATATTATCTTTAATATCGCTATAAACATTTTTACTTGATAAGTATACAGAATCAAAACATTTAACATACTTTGACAGTTTTTCACCTTCTAATGTTAAATAATCAAAAGGATTATTGCCCTTATCATCTTGCTCTCCCAATGAATTCTCCAACTTGTGGATATAAATTCCAACAATACCTTTATTTAACTCGTATGCTTTTTTTATTTCATAATTTATCCATTTCCTATTTGCAGTCTTCTCTCCAATTAAGACCACTAAACATGACCGCTTGTTTAATTGTTCATCAATCCATGCTTCGATTTTACTATCTGTTTTTTCCTTTACTTCCTCCCAGTCATTATCTGAAAAGGTAGAGCTACTGTCTACTTTCCCCATGTTGCGAACCTGTCCTGCCCTCCAATTATCATTGTCGTAATGAAAGCTAAAAAACACCTGTCTTTTTGCCATTTAAAACTCCTCCTTATTTAATATTTTAACTGCTTGCACTATGTTATCAATAGACATATCTATATCGCCATCGCATTGTTTATTTGCCTGTTCAATTGCACTTTTTATATTTTCATCTGAAATTTCTTGAGTTGTTTTTTTATATATTTCTTCAGATGCACCGCCAGTATGTTTAATAGGCAAACATACTAATCCATGTTTTTTACATAACTCAAATTCATTCATCACTCCATCTGCAATATCTTCTGTTTTTTTGTTCCCAAAAATGAATATAGCGATGCCACAATTTTCAATCATCTGCTCTCTATTTTCTTTATATAGCTTATCTAAATCAATACCTAATGAACTATTTTGAGGAATGATAACCATTTTTTGATAGTTCAAAAGATAGTTTATGAATAAAATTTTCTCCAGTTTCCTGAGAATAAGTCGAATAGGAGTACGCACTACCCGATATAAATATTGTTTTCCTTCTAAATCTATCAACAAGAGTACTTAATATTTCAGTGATTTCATCATATTTATTTACTAAATATGTAAAAATACCATATCTATTTAGATCTTCAATTTGTAGCTCCTGCCTTGCTTTTTTGTATTCATAATCCTCATCGGTATCTTGGATCCTTTTCATAATACAGTAATGTTTTCTTGTATTCTTTTCATCTAGCAATACCCTTAATCTTCCAATTACATAGTTAAAGTTTGGATCTTCAAAACTAAATCCTAAAAATAGAAATGTCTTGGTAAGCAAATCTCCCTCTAAAACTTCTCTGAATAACTTTCTTTTGTTATATCCAAATGCATCTTCAGGAGCTTCTACATCTCCATGCAGTTTATATACTATCGCATCAAAATTATGATTTGTACCTCTTAAGTGTTCATCTTTTGTTTTTACATAAGGCTTTTTCATATTATTTTCCAAAGCTTTTTCTATTAACTTATCATAATTTGTTGTCCAAAAAGTTGAAATTGGCAACTGTGATAATAGTTTATGATTATAAGTAGGTTTTAGTAATTGAGAAAATTGCCTTTTGATTAGATTATCTATTGATGTTCTTTTCTGGGAATTGGAATAATACTGAGCTAAGTTAACTAAATCATTTTCTTTCTCAATGTCTAACCCAATTTCTTCTGCAGGCTCTCTTAGAAGTTCTTTCCAACTACAGAAACCAGCAGGAATTGATAATCCAGCCCCAATAAATGCTCCTAAGTCATCACCTTTAATAGCTTTTTCAATTTCTCTAATCAGGTCTTTTTTTGATATTTCACCTTTAATAATAAACACCTCCCTAAGCTAACTGTAACTTGCAACATAATGCTAGTTATAAAAGAATAATAAAGACTCATAGAATCCCAAACAATGTTATATAGAAAAGCAGACGAAGAGAACCTCATGGATCAATTATATAATATTCCAAGAAAAGAAAAGGTCAGTATCTAAGGCGAGATATAAAAAAACTGAAATTACGAGAACAATGTATCAATTTTTATTAATGACATACTTCCGTTTTTACACAATAAAAAAATACATCAAAGTTTAATTTTCCCACCATATATTATTTCTAAACTTTGCTGGATTATTTTCTTAATTCTAACGTTAGTTTTTTATCTTTTAATATTTGAATATATAAATCAACTGTTCTATTTCTGGTTCTAATTACTAAATAATATAAAATATATAAACACAACATGTATAAAATTATCAAAATGCATATTATAAATACATATTCTATGTTTCTCATAAAATTATCTATATTTTCTTTAGTTATTATTGAAGCAAAATACCCCAAGATTATTCCTAGAAAACCAGTAATTATAGACTTTATATTTAAATATAAGTTACTTTTTCTTAATTCCATAAAAATTCTTGATTCCCTACTGCCCACATCTTGACTAGATTTAATTAATTTATCTAAATTATCCTTATTTATCTCTATTTTCTCTTTTTTTAAAATCTCATCTACTGACTTACTTGCAATTGTTTTTTCTTCAATTTTGAAATCTAAGTAATAATCTATTATCGAGCATATAAGGAAAGTCGGCATCCAAAAAATATAAATTATTTTATATAAATTGTTGGCTACAAATATAAATGAACATAAAAACGTCGATATTAAAACAATTATAAAGAACGCAAATAATTCTGACTTGCAATAGGCTTTAATCCATATTTTTAAATCGCGCCAATGTTTCTTTGATGTACACATATATTCATTATTATATTTGACTTCAAACTCACAGTATAAATACTGTGGGTTTAAATTATCATATTTATTAATTTCCTTACTCATAAACAAAGCCTCTTATAATTTGTCATCTAATTTTAGATACTAAATCTAAATTAATTATCTTTCATTTGCAATCTTGTAAACTTGTTGTTTGCCACTTATACATGACATTTTTACTTGGAAACTACACCATTAAAAAATTTACTCTACTTTTCTGATTTATTCACTTAAAATATTTTTTAAAAGGCCATCACTAAAAATCATATGAAGATTTAGGATATTATTAATTTCCTCCATAGCTTCAGTAATTGGGTTTAAAGCTGTCTTCCAGCCTTGTCCATCTGTAACCCATATAAAATTAATATTATTATCTTCACTTATTAATCTATTTAAATTCATGAATTCTCCACAGACGGATTTTAACTTGCTCCCTCCACCATTATAATAATTTGTTTCTATTAAAAATAATTTATCAGTAGTTTTATTGTAAATAGCTAAATCAAAGCTCCTATTAGCTTTATCTGTCGGTACTTCTTTACCCCATCTATTTAGAATTTGAGAAGCTTTAGCCTGAGGAGTATATTCAAGGTTACATTCTTCAGCAATACTTGAAACATAATCTTCAACTATTGTCTCCATGCTTGTTCCACTCCTATTTTTTCTACCATTGCTATCTAATCCTGCCTCAACACCATATACATAATCCACAAGTGATTTTTTTGTATGGTTTTTAATGAAATCTAATAGCCCTATGCTTTCGCAAAAATCTACATATAGATCTATATTGTTTTTATCTATATCCTTAAAATTAAGGTTTTTATAGGTCATAACAAACTCTTTTAAATCCAGAATTACAATCTCTTTATTTCTTTCTGCAATTAGTGAAGGTATCGCTTTTATAAGCTCAGGTTGTTTTCTGAAAAGTTCTCGAGTTTCATTTACAATATCTTCTTTTCCTACTAAATAGTTTAATGTATTTAGCTCTAATTCAAACTCATCTGCATTCCTTACAACCTTTTCCCAATTAATAAAGTAATTAGGTGTTTTATTTGACATAGATAAAGTATTTATAAAGTAATCAAGCTTTTTATCATAATTCATATTTTACTCCTCGGCTCCCTATTCTTCTTTTTGCAATTTCTAAATATTCTTCACACTCTTCTATTCCAATAAATTTTCTATTTAATACTTTTGATACAACTCCTGTGGTTCCTGATCCTAAAAAAGGATCTAAAATTAGTTCTCCCTGTTTGGTAGATGATTCAATTATTCTTCGCAGAAGATATTCAGGCTTCTGTGTAGGATGTTTTCCATAAATTTTTTCTGCTCGAGGCGTCAATGGTCCTTCCCAAACATCTTTCATCTGTTTTCCGTTATTATATTTTTTCATTAGCTCATAATTATAATAATGTTTTGACTTTTTATCATTTTTCCTAGCCCATAGAATAGTTTCTGTAGAATGAGTAAAGTACCTACATGAAAGATTTGGAGGTGGATTTAGCTTTCTCCATGTAATATTGTTTAGGATTTTAAATCCTTCCTGTTCCAAAGCCATTCCTACTGAATAAATATTATGTAGTGTACCTGATATCCAAATAGTTCCATTAGGTTTCAATAGATTTTTAGCAAGCCTTATCCATTCTCTATTAAAATCATGTTTATCTTCTAAGCTACTAGCTTTATCCCAATCTCCTTTATTTACAGACACAACTTTTCCACCACTATTAGATATACCTCCATTGCTTAAAAAATATGGTGGATCTGCAAAAATCATGTCAAAACTTTCTTTAGGAAGTTCTTTCATTATTTCAAAGCAATCTCCTAAAATTAATCGAATGTTTTTTTCTGTATAATAGTAAATTGTTATTTCCTCCCCTTTATTTGATGAAACTGAAATAATAATTAATAATTGGTAATAATAACCTCTGATATTTCACCTCTTTTTGAAGCAACTGAATTAATATTCCTTTTTGCTTTAACTTCATGTATATTGAATTCCTTATATAGCTCTAGAGTTAGAGGCGAATACGAATTCGATAACATACAATAAACTCCCTTTCTTGAAAGTTCCGAAAATACATTTCTTAGTCTAATCTGGTCATCATATGAGAATCCTTCATTTGTGTACGATGTAAAAGAACTAGTCTCATTAATGGGAATATATGGTGGATCAAAATAAACAAAATCTCCAGACTTACAATTTTTAACAACATCTTCAAAATCTTCATTTAAAATTAAAATATTTGAATCGTTTAAGTATTCACTAATATTCTTTAGTAATCTCTCATCTACTATTTTAGGATTTTTATACTTACCATAAGGTACATTAAATTGATTTTTAGAATTTACACGATACATTCCATTAAAACAAACTCTCAACATATACATAATTCTTGCAGCTTTTTGTGTATTTGAAAGAGAGTAAATTCTTTCATCTCTATCATAACTTCTTAAATCTAAATAATACTCTTTTGAATTTTGATTTTTATGATATTCCAATTCATTTACAAGATTATCCAAGTCATTTTTAATTGCTTTATATGAGAGTATTAAATCTGTATTCATGTCATTAATCACAGCATTCTTTGGTTGTAAATGAAAGAGGAGAGCTCCACCACCTACAAAAGGTTCATAATAAGTATCGAATGAGGGAGGTAATAAATTCTCTATTTCATTAAGTAACTGTCTCTTTCCACCAACCCATTTTGTAAAGGGCTTTATATCATATTTCATTTTTTTCTCCAATACGCAGAATTATTAAATAAAATTATCATTTCCTTATTAAATCTTAAATACAATCTTTGAATAATTAAAGAGATATTTAAAATAAATATTTTAAATATCTCTAATTAAACATCTTTACAATTATCGTACCACTAAGTATTAAATCTTTAAAATTGCTTACTTCGCTTTTACATTCTACTAAAATCTCTGAAAATTAATTTCCGATAATATTTCTTGAACAGTCCGTACTCTTTCTAGCCAAACTTACTCCCATTCAATCGTGCCAGTAGGCTTTGGAGTAAAGTCATAAAGCACTCTGTTTATAGTCTCAACTTCATGAGTAATTCTATAAGTCAAAGTTCTTAAAACTTCATATGGAAGTTCGAAAGGTTCTGCTGTCATGGCATCGACTGTATTGACTGCACGAATTATACATGGCCAGTCGTAGCTTCTCTTGCCATTTTTAATTCCTGTACTTCTAAATTCAGGAACTACTGTGAAGTATTGCCAAATGCTTTGGTCTAGGCCTGCTTTGGCTATCTCCTCACGTAAGATAGCATCACTTTCTCTGACTGCTTCTAGTCTGTCTCTTGTAATTGCACCAATACAACGAACACCTAGACCTGGGCCTGGGAATGGTTGTCTATATACCATCTCGTGTGGCAATCCTAGGGCATCACCAACTAGTCTTACTTCGTCTTTGAAGAGGTTTTTTACTGGTTCGATAAGCTCGAACTGTAAGTCTTCTGGTAGACCTCCAACGTTGTGGTGACTTTTAACTAAGTTTTGGGTTTTGGATCCAGATTCGATAATGTCTGGATAAATTGTACCTTGTGCTAGGAAATCTATGCCATTTAGTTTGCCAGCTTCCTCCGCAAAGACTTCAATAAATTCTTTACCAATAATTTTTCTCTTGGATTCTGGGTCTGCTACACCAGCTAATTTTTCCAAGAATCTATCGCTGGCATCAACGTAAACTAAGTTTGCATCTAGTTGCTTGCCGAACACTTCTATAACTTGCTCTGGCTCACCTTTTCTCAAAAGGCCGTGGTTTACGTGTACGCATGTTAGTTGCTTACCAATTGCTTTAATCAATAGTGCAGCAACTACACTTGAGTCTACACCACCAGACAAAGCTAAAAGAACTTTCTTGTCGCCAACTTTTTCTTTAATCTCTGCAACTGCATTTTCGATGAAATTCTCAACACTCCAGTTTTTCTCTGCTTTACATTCGTTGAAAATGAAATCGCTTAATTTCTCTTGTCGTGCAGTTTCTTCTTCAGGTAAATCTGATTTGCTGCCATAGTCTACATACAATATTGGTATTTCCAAATTCTTTACTTCAGAACTTACATCAACTTCAGTTCCATCAACTACTCTGTTAGGTCCCGCATTATAAATAATACCTTTTAATCCTGACATGTCAGCTAAGTATTCAGCTTCTACGTCGTAATTAACGACCTCACTATACACTCCCAATGCTCGAATCTCTCTTGCGAGTTCAGCATTCTTTTTGCTGCCTAAATCTACAATTACTATTGTATCTATGACCATGGTTTTTCCCCCTTAAATTATTTCAGCTTTATTTTACGCTAGAGTAATAATTTTGTCTTATTTTTTCTTTGTGCAAAAAGTCAAAAATTCACGATAAATACGCTACTTACGAACAAAAACGGTACCAATGGAAATGAATCTACGTCTTTTGCCCAAGCTTTTCGCATATGTCTTAGTATTAATGTTATCACAGCTAGCAAGAATATAAAAAGCGACATAAGTAGCAAGACTTGAACAAACATAAACTCATCAAAATACAAGCTCAGAGCTCCTAGTAGTTTAACGTCTCCCATGCCTACTCCACCTTTTGCTAAGAAGAAAACTAACAGCGCCACCGGGATGTACGCTAAGAGGAAGAACAATCCAGCACCCACCTCTGATATTTCACCTGAGAGCAAAGTTACTATTATCCAGGAGCATACTAAATATATAACGTATATATTAGGAACAACTCTGTCTTTAAGGTCCGTGTAACTTGTTATTACTAATACCATTAATGCATTGCAAAGAAGCATTTGCTCCCTAAAGGATCCTGAACTACTCATGACATTAATATTTAAGAGCAAAGTTAACAGCAGTAAGCAAAAAACTGTCACTCTGTAACTTCTCTTTCTTAATAACGACAACCACTTTCGCTGATATTTAACAGACATTCCCATGGCAAAAATAAACCTCCTCTATCTCAAACGATAAAGGAGGCTAATTAAATTTCTTGCTACAAATTGTAAGATTTATCAACAAAAAGTCACAACGCTAGTGCAGGACAATCTAAACTTTCTCCAAGTAAATCCTCTAAGCTATTACACCTGTTAACAACAAGATTAGGAGGACAGCCGCTAAACCAATTCTATACCAAGCGAAAACTTCCATTTTCTTGGTTTTTAGATAATTGAGGAAGCTCTTAACTACTAGCCATGCAACAATAAATGACACTACACAACCAATTGCTAAAGCTATCCAGTCTCCAGGAACAATACTTGCTACTGCTGCATCGTCTTTGAAGAATTTCAAAATACTATAGCCTGATGCACCAAACATAATTGGTATTGCCAAGAAGAAGCTAAAGTCTGCTGCTGTTGCAGTAGTCAAACTTGCAGCCCAACCACCCATAATAGTTGCGGCAGAGCGTGAGAACCCTGGTATCAAGGCCATACATTGAGCTACTCCAACTGTTAAGCCTTGCTTGTAGGTGATATCTAGCATCTCAGAGCCTCTATTATGTACTGCAATTTTTCTTTCACCCCAAATCATCATGAGGGCACCAACTACCAATGCTATAGCGACTGTAGGTGTGCTAAACAAGTACTCATCGATAACATCATCTATTAGGACACCTAAGATTACAGCTGGAATACAGGACACAACCCAGACTCCAAAGAATCTCCAGGATCTTTTGTCGTTGGAAAACATTCCTTGAAGTAAGTTCCAAATTCTTGGCCAGTATAAAACTACAACTGCTAAAATAGCGGCTAGTTGCACAACGATCATGTACATTTTGTTGAAAGCATCTGCTTCAACTTTCATTAGGTCTGAAGCTATTATCATGTGCCCAGTGGATGACACTGGCAAAAACTCAGTTACACCCTCGACTATAGCTAGAATAATAGTTTCAATTATTTGTCTAAAATCCATAATTTACCTCATATTAATTACTTGCACGTGGATAAACCGGTAGCAAGTGTGTTTCGATTTATTTGAATATAACTTATAATAACACTAATAAACGAATTAATAATTTAGAAATCGTATTTATTAATTTTGCATTTGACAGCAAGTAAAATTAGAAAAGCAGCAGAAGAAATGCGCAACTCAGAAAAACGTAGCAGGAGAAATTTATAAAATGAAAACCCCAAAGCAAAATAACAAGAAAAATACTAACCATAAAGCTCTAGGAAGCAATAAGTTTGATGCTGCAGAATATCGAAAAAACAAACGTCTCCAAGAGTTAGAAGATACTAAAAAGAAAAGAAATGCTATGTTCGTTTTTGCCATAGCTGTGCTTGCGCTTATTCTAATCATTATCGCCATTGTTTCTAGGCTTTAGGAAACACCTGCCAGCTGCCACCCTTCTGTCCTCGACATCCTCTGCCAGCTGCCACCCTCAAACACACTCCAACACCCTTCAACAAAAAGACAAAATAAAACCTATTAATTAAAACATCTCAGATATTCCAATTAATAGGTTTGCTAAACTTTTTCTGTAATAACAGGATATTAAGCTCTTTCTACGGCACCATTACGGAGGCAGCTTGCACAAGCGTTGACTCTCATAGGAGTACCATCAACTATAGCTCTAACCTTACGAATATTACCTTTTTGTTTGCGTTTTGCTCTACGTGATACTTGAGAACGAGTTATACTAATTCTTCTTGCTGAAGTTACGCTCTTATCACATACTACACATTTAGCCATATTACCTACACCTCCTCGATAATTTTCTTGCATAAATTTTAGTGCGTACGAAATACTAACACAAGTACAGACGCTTTTCAAGCAAAACACTACTCAAATTAAGATTTTATTTATTAATCTTAACTCAGCTGTATATTTCTCTATACTTAAACTAATATTCCATGAATTTATCTTCTACGAAAAACGCACGGA
>QWCJ01001349.1_pt1 | contig 10469 bp, 14 predicted proteins | sample 1972501 | NCBI WGS metagenome assembly QWCJ01 (sample SAMN09866711, study PRJNA288562) | Human vaginal metagenome isolate term2_vaginal, whole genome shotgun... | isolation source: vagina | host: Homo sapiens | place: USA: California
ATGAATTTTGTGAACCGAATATAAATTTTCATGGATTTAGCAATTTAAATCTATTAGAATTCACAGTAAAACTTGACAAATAAATCAAATTACTGTACAATTATTTGGTGTGTAACCGCTCGAATCGGGTTTTCAAACTTCAAAAGTACCTAGATTTGGCGAGTCTTAAAAATGAGGAGGTGCACTAAATGTTCGCAATTATTAAAACTGGTGGAAAACAATACAAAGTTTCTGAAGGAGATATCATTAAAGTTGAAAAAATCGAAGCTGAAGCAGGCGATAAAATCGAATTTGATCAAGTATTAATGGTAGCTGGAGACGATGTTAAAGTTGGAAGCCCTGTAGTAGAAGGAGCTAAGGTTTCAGCTGAAGTTTTGGATCAAAAGAAAGACAAGAAAATTGTTATTTTCAAATTCAAAGCTAAGAAAAACTACAGAAAGAAAAAAGGTCACAGACAACCATATACATTAGTTAAAATCGAAAAAATTGATGCTTAATGGTAACTGTCGATATTTTTAGAAAAGACGGAAAAATTGTAAAAGTCAAATCAACAGGTCACGCTGATCATGGATCCTATGGAAATGATGTGGTGTGCAGTGCTATCAGTGTTTATCTGATTAATACTGTAAACACATTTACTGAAATACTTAAGCTTGGCTGTGATAAGTTGAAATTTCATTTTGAAAGCGGAGATGCTTCATTTGAAATAAATTATGACTTACTAAATGAGACTGAAATGATTCAGGTGGATATTTTGATGAAATCATTAATATTCGCGCTTGAATCAATACGAAACGAAAATATAAAACACTTGAAAATTAACTATCGGGAGGTGTAATGATGATAAAATTAGATTTACAATTATTCTCTAGTAAAAAGGGAGTAAGTTCTACTAAGAACGGTCGTGATTCCGAATCCAAAAGATTAGGAACTAAAAAAGGTGACGGCCAATACGTTCTAGCTGGTAACATATTAGTTAGACAAAGAGGAACAAAAATACATCCAGGCAACAATGTTGGAAAGGGTGGAGACGATACACTTTTCACTAAAATTGACGGAGTAGTTAAGTTCGAAAGAATTGGTAAAAACAGAAAGCAAGTTTCTGTATATCCAAAAGAAGCTTAATTTTTTAGCAACACCTTTGTTATGATTATAAATCGGATTTCCTTTTTATAATCGTAAGGTGTTGCTTTTTTAGTGGAAAATAATGTAAACTTACAAGTATAGTGGGCATTAATAAAGAGGTGAAAAATGTTTATAGATGTAGCAAAGATAGAACTTAAAGCTGGAAAAGGTGGAGACGGTTCTGTTGCATTTAGAAGAGAAAAATACGAACCATCAGGTGGCCCTGCAGGTGGCGACGGCGGAGATGGCGGTAGTATTATAATTGTCGGAGACAAAGACATTAAAACTTTGATGGATTACAGTTATCGATCCATTTACAAAGCTGAAAATGGCGGCGACGGCAGAAATAAAAAACAATTTGGTAAAAAAGGTGAAGATTTAATTTTAAAAGTTCCAGTTGGGACTTTGGTTAAAGATTACGATACAGATACGGTTATCTACGATGTAAAACACGATAAGGAAGAGTTTGTAATTTGCAAAGGTGGCAAAGGCGGAAAGGGAAATGTTCATTTCAAATCATCTATAAGACAAGCACCAAGATTTGCAGAGCCTGGAGAAAAAGGCGAAGAAAAAACAATTAAGTTAGAATTGAAACTACTAGCTGATGTCGGATTAATTGGTCTTCCTAATGTTGGGAAATCTACACTGTTGTCTATAATGTCAAATGCAAGACCTAAAATTGCAAATTATCATTTCACAACACTTGAGCCAAATCTTGGAGTATGCAAAGTTGGAGAAAAAAGTTTCGTACTTGCAGATATTCCTGGATTAATTGAAGGAGCAAGTGAAGGGCTGGGACTTGGTCATGATTTCTTGAAACACATTGAAAGAACCAAAATTTTAGTTCACGTGTTGGATATTTCTGGAAGTGAAGGTAGAAATCCAATCGAAGATTTTGAACTTATCAATAGTGAATTGTCTTCATACAATATCAAATTGAATGATAAAAAAATGCTTGTGGTTTTGAATAAAACAGACCTAGGAGCAGAAGAAAATATAAAAGAATTTAGGGAAAAATATTCTGACAAAGTTGATGAAATCGTAGAGATAAGTGCTGCTACAACTGAAAATGTAGACAAGCTTATGTATTTGATTGCAGATACTTTGGACAGTATAGAAGATGATTATTCTACATTGGACGAACAATACGTTTACTTTGAAGAAGAAAAAGAACCTGATTTCAAAGTTAGAAGAGAAAACGAAAACTACATCGTAGAAGGTCCGTTGATTGAAAACTTAATTTATAGAACAAACTTTGAAGTGTACGAATCAGTAAATCACTTGCAAAAAGTTCTTGAAGATAAGGGAGTTATCCAACAATTAAAAGATCTTGGAATTCAAGATGGAGACAATGTAGTTATCGGTGATGTAGAATTTGATTTTTACGAATAGGAGATAAAATGATAACACCAAAACAAAGAGCAAAATTAAAAAAGATTTCTCATGGTTACAAACCACTTGTAAACATCGGTAAAGGCGGAATTTCAGAAAATACTTTGAAACAAATCGATGATACTTTGAACAAAAGAGAAATTATGAAGATAAAAATCCTTAACAATAATTTGGATGATAGGGATATGTTAATAGATGAAATATTGACAAAACTTGACTGTGAATTTGTCAGATATATGGGAAATATTCTAACAATTTACAGGGAATCTGAAAATAAGGTAATAGATTTAGATGATTAAAGTCGGAATAATGGGTGGGACTTTTGATCCCATTCATATAGGACATTTAATATTAGCTATGGAAGCTATTAACTACAAAAATTTGGATGAAGTGTGGTTTATTCCTACTGGTAATCCGAATTTTAAACAAGATAAAAATGTCACAGACAAGAAAAAAAGATTTGAAATGGTGAAAATTGCCATACAAGATAACGACAAGTTTAAAGTATGTGATTATGAAATTAACAAAAATGATGTAACATATTCATGGGAAACTATGAAATATTTAAGAGAAAATTACGATCATGATTTTTATTTTATAATGGGCGAAGATTCGCTGATGAGTGTGGAAACTTGGGAAAATGCAGAAGATTTTTTGAAAAATACTAAGATTTTGGCTTGTATTAGAAGACAAGAAGAGATGTCCAAACTTGATGAAAAAATCGATGATTTAAAATCAAAGGGATATTTTGTTGAAAAAATTCCTTCGAGCTTTATAGATATTTCTTCTACAAAAATCAGAGAAAAAGTGCAATTAAATCAAGATTTTAGATATTTCGTACCAAATCAAGTTTTTGAATATATTGTGAGAAACAAGTTATATGAAAGTTAAAGAAATAGAAAACAATTTGAGCAAAATGCTCAAAAAAACGAGATATGAACACGTTTTGAGAGTAAGAGACAAAGCTATTGAATTAGCAAAACTTCACAATCAAGACGTTACAAAAATAGAATTAGCAGCACTTCTACATGACTGTGCAAAAAACAACGAAAACATGTATTTGGATAAGTACAAGAAGGAATTTGAAGAGCTTAGAAATTTACGACAAAACGATCCTGATATGGAAAATCCAAAGTTGTTGCATTGTTATTTGGGTAGGATTGTAGCTAACAAAGAATACGGTGTGAATGATCAAGAGATTTTGGATGCGATAGAATTTCACACAACTGGAAGAATTAATATGACTGATTTCGAAAAAATAATTTACTTGGCCGATAAGACTGAAGATAAGAGAGATTATGATGGCGTTGATGAAATCAGAAGATTATCAAAAATAAATTTGAATAAAGCAATTGTCAAATCACTAGATGATACGATAAAATATCTTATAGAAGGTGAAAGAGAAATATCTGTCACTAGTGTGAATGTCAGAAATTATTTATTGAAGGGAGTATAGATGACTGAATTAGAGTTAGTTCAAAAAGCGATAGACGATAAAATCGGAAAAGACATTGTAACTTTGAAATTAGATTCAGCTGTTGCAGATTATTTTGTTATTGCAACTGCCAATGCACCAAACCACGCTCAATCTATTATTGATGAAGTGGAAAAAGTGTGCGATGAGAATGGTTTTGAGATTTTAGGAAAAGAAGGCTACAGTGAAGGTAACTGGATTTTGCTAGATCTTAATGATATTATAGTACATGTATTTACAGAAGAAGCACGTTCTTTCTACGATATAGAAAGATTGTGGAATTAGGAGGACAGTATGAAATTTTTACATTCAGACAAAGCACCTGCTGCAATTGGACCATATTCACAAGCAACATCTGCTAACAAAACAATTTATGTATCAGGACAACTTCCAATAGTTGATGGAGAATTACAAACTGATATAAGAAAAGCTACAAAAGCATCACTAGATAATATTTTACATATTATCGAATCTGAAGGCGGCAAAGTTGAAAACATCGCAAGAGTTGGCGTGTTCATGCAAGATTTATCACAATTTTCTGATATGAACGAAGTTTATGCAGAATTTTTTGGAGATCACAAACCAGCAAGAAGTGCAGTTCAAGTTGCAGCTCTTCCAAAAGGAGCAATAATCGAAATAGAAGCAATTGCTGAATTAGATTAAGAAATCTTCCTCTGAGTAAAATTACTCAGGGGATTTTTTTGTTAAAAATTTTCTAATTTATTAAAAAATTTATTAAATTATTTGAAAAAATTTTCTTAATTTGTTCTGAATGTCAACAATATTAAAAATTGATACCATTTTGTAACTTTTTATGTTATTATGTATGTATATTAGGAGGTTGTATCTATGAAGAACTTAAAAGATATTGCTAAAGTATCGTTTGTAGCATTGTCTGTGTCATTAATGATCTCTACAGGATCAATGGCTCAAACAGAAAACGATAAAAAAGATGTAGAAAACGAACTTAGTTCTAGATATACATCTATTAGCACACATAATCAAAGTAAGTTGACTAAGAAAGCTAAATTGGGATACGCTAACATTAACGACTTACAAAATCAAAAACAAGAAAATGATAGTAATTTGAATCTCACAGATACAAAAGATTCAAATTATGAAATAGAAAATAAGGAAGAAAAGGAAAATTCAGTTTCTGAAAAAGATAATGCAGTAAAAGCTGAAAAAGATGCAGAAGAAGGCTTAGAAGTTTCGCCAATCAAAGCTGATGAATCTGTATCAAAGGAAAATTCAGAACAACAAATTTCGCAAGAAGAAGCTGATGGAAAAGAAGCGCAAGATGAAGAAGTCAAGGCTTTAAATTCTTCAGGACAAATCGTTCCTACTAGAATTGCAGGTCAAAACAGATATGAATCTGCTGCACAAATTTCAAGAGAACAATTCACTAATGCAAAGAAAGTTATCGTTGTGAACTCACAAAAATACGCAGATGCATTGAGTGCTACAACTTTGTCTGATGGAAGATATTCTATTTTGTATACAGAAAAAGACACACTTCCAACAGCTACAAGAAATGAAATTCAAAGACTTAACCCAATAGAAGTATATCTTCTTGGTGGAAAACAATCCATTAGTGATGGAATTGAAAATATATTAAAGAAATACGCAAATAAAGTTACAAGAATTGCTGGTAAAGACAGATATGAAACAAGCGCAAAGGTTGCAGCTATGAGCAATAAAAAGAACATCGTTATTGCAAGTGGTGAAAACTTCAGCGACCCACTTTACGCATCATCATACGCTTACTCCAATAATGCTAAGATTTTGTTGAGCTCTGGAAAAACTTTGTCAAGAGAAACTAGAGATTATTTGCTAAGAAATAAATCCAAAATTGGAAATGTGACAGTTGTTGGTGGTGGCAAATCAATCTCATCTTCTACAGTTAGATATATTCAATCAGTAACTGGAAAAAATGTAGGAAGAATTAGTGGAAGAAACAGATACGAAGGATCTGTAAAAGTTGCTAATTCTATGAACAAGAGCAAGGTGTTCATAGCAAGTGGCGAAGATTTTGCAATGGGTTCAAAGGATATGCAAAAGTATCTGATTTTGGAATGTTCAACCCTAACAAATACAGATTAGTATTCCAACAAGGAGCAGACCTTTCAAAATTCAACCGCTATGTAGATATGAGATTAGCTAAGAAAAACGGAATGGATTTCGTAATATTAAAAGCAGGATCTGGTTACAGTGGAGAAGATCCAAAATTCCAACAAAATTACAATAATGCAAAAGCTGCTGGATTGAATGTTGGAGCATATTGGTATTCATACGCAGTAAATGTTGAAGAAGCTAAGGAAGAAGCTGTGAGATATATGAAGATATTGGGCAAGAAACAATTTGAATACCCAGTATATTTGGATTTTGAAGATCCATCTCAACGTAAAATTCCTAAAAAAACAAAAACAGATATGGCGATTGCCTTCATGAGTATTCTCGAAAAGAATGGATTCTACACTGGATTGTACAGTTCAGGATCTTGGATTAACAATCAATTTGAAAGAGAAAGATTGAAAGATTACGATATTTGGATTGCACATTGGCACGTTACAAATCCTAACTGCTACACACCTGATTATGGAATGTGGCAATTCACAAATAAATCAAAAATAAAAGGCGTTCCAGATACTGGAGAAGGCGGAGTAGACATGAACTATTCCTATAAAAACTATCCAAAGATTATCAAAGATGCCAAACTAAATAATTTTTAAATTAGAGCTCTGAAAAGAGCTCTTTTTGAATGTGTATAATTTACAAAAAATATGGTATATGGTAAAATTTGAGTTAGTTAAAAGGAGTGAATGATATGAAATTAGGTATTGTGGGGCTTCCAAATGTAGGAAAGTCTACACTTTTTAATGCGATAACAAAAGCAGGTGCAGAAATGGCAAATTATCCATTCTGTACAATAGATCCTAACATCGGACTTGTAAATGTTCCTGATGAAAGAGTGTATAAATTAGCAGAACTTTTTAATTCAAAAAAAATTATTCCAGCTACTATTGAATTTTACGACATTGCAGGCCTTGTAAAAGGCGCAAGCAAGGGTGAAGGTTTGGGAAATAAGTTTTTGGAAAACATTAGAGAATCCGATGCTATTGTTGAAGTTCTAAGATGTTTTGAAGACGAAAACATAGTTCACGTTGATGGTTCGGTGGATCCTATTAGAGATATTGAAACTATCAACTACGAGCTTATTTTATCTGACTTGGAAATGGTTGAAAGAAGATTAGAAAAATCCAGAAAAGCTTTGAAAGGTAATAAGGATTTGAAGGAAGAAGTGGATCTTCTTGAAAAAATTTACGAAGTTTTATCTGAAGGAAAATCAATCAGAATTTTGGATTTGGACGAAGATGAAATGAAACTTATGAGAAGTTTCAATCTTTTGAGCGTAAAGCCAATAATTTACGTTTGCAATGTAAGTGAAGATGAAGTAGCGGATGCTTACGAAAACAACGAAATGGTTCAAAAAGTAAAAGAGTTCGCAAAATCAGAAGATGCAAAAGTAGTTGTAATCTCTGCACAAATCGAATCAGAAATTTCTGCGTTGGATAGCGAAGAAGACAAGAAAGAATTCTTGGAAGCAATTGGTCTTGAAAAATCAGGAATCGACGATTTGATTACACAAAGCTACGATTTATTGGGACTTATGAGTTTCTTGACAACAGGAGAAGACGAAACACGTGCATGGACTATCAAGAAAAACACTCCTGCAGTACAAGCAGCTGGTAAAATCCACACAGATATTCAAAGAGGATTCATCAGAGCAGAAATTGTAAACTACGATGATTTAATCGAATTTTCATTTTAGATTTAACGTTTAGAAAATATTTAATGTATTAAAAACCCAAATAAGTTTAACTGCAGATAATTTTGGTAATAGATATCAAAAACCAGTTAACACGAATATCTGACTACAAAAATAAACAAATTCAAAGCTTGTAAAGCTAAAATCTCAAACTCGTGCTGCGCACTCAAACAATGAGATTTTTTAACGCTTTCCTTCGCTAGAATTTGTTCTTATTTTTTCCGTATGATATTCTTAGTTAACAGGGTTTTTGATGAAAAATAAAAAATTAAATGAAACATATTTTACAAGCTAGGTATTAATTTACCTAGTTTTTTTTAGCATGAAAATAAACATCGTTAAATTTTGTGATATAATTATTGTAACTACGAGGAGGTAATTATGATTAAAGAAAGATTAGAAAAGCTAAGAAAAAAAATGAGCGAAAGAAATATCGATGCATATGTTGTATTGTCAAGCGATCCTCATACATCGGAATATTTAGCAGAAGTGCAGGTACTGCTGTAATTTTGAAGAAAAAAGCAGCTTTGTTTACTGACGGAAGATATTTTATCCAAGCTGCAAAGGAGCTTGAAGGTTCTACTGTAGATTTGATGAAGATGGGGGAACCTGGTGTTCCAACTTTGATTGAATATTTGAAAGAAAATGTTGGTGAATGCGGAAAAATCGGCGTTGATGGACTTACTTTGGACTACAATGATTATTATAGATGGTTAGAAAATCTTGGCGATAGAATGATAATCACTGATGTTGATTTTATTGGTGATATCTGGGAAGATCGTCCTGAAAAGCCAAATTCAAAAGCTTATGCATTTGATGTGAAGTACTGTGGCAAAGATACTAAGACCAAATTAAAAGAGTTGAGATATTTCATGGATTGCAATGAATGTGATTATAACTTCATCGGTTCTTTGGATGATATTTGCTACCTTTACAATATTAGAGGTAATGATGTTTTGTACAATCCTGTTATTATAAGTTATGCATTAGTTGGAAAAGATTTTGCTAATTTGTACATTGAAGATGAAAAAATCGATGACGATTTGATTGAATTATTGAAAGAACAAGGTGTTACTGTAAAATCTTACGAAAAAGTGTTCGAAGATTTGAGCGAACTTCCTGGTAAGAGCGTTTTGTTCTTGGATCCTTCTAAGACAAATGTTAGAATTTACAATTCAATTAATTCTAATATCAGAATTTCAAAAGGAATTCAACCTACAACTTTGATGAAGGCTCACAAGAATGAAACAGAAATTAAAAATCAAAAGAATGCCTATATCAAAGACGGTGTTGCATTAGTTAAGTTTTTCAATTGGGTAGAAACAGGTACTCCAACTGGAAATGTTACTGAAATGAGTGCATCGGATAAGTTGAGATATTTCAGAGAACAAGGCGATTTGTTCATGGATTTGAGTTTCGGAACTATATCTGCTTACGGAGAAAACGCAGCGCTTCCTCACTACTCACCATCAGTAGATCATCCAGTGACATTACAACCAAAAGGATTGTACTTGGTTGACAGTGGTGCACAATATTTGGATGGAACAACTGATATTACTCGTACGGTTGCTCTTGGTGAGTTGACAGATGATGAAAAACTTCACTATACTTTAACATTAAAATCACACATCAATTTGATGACAACAATTTTCCCTAAAGGAACAAAATCATCAAGCTTGGATCCAATTGCTAGAAGACCAATTTGGCAAGAATTGTTGGACTTCAGACATGGAACAGGCCACGGTGTTGGATTCTACCTTGGAGTTCACGAAGGTCCACAAAGAATTGCATCTGTAAACAATGATATCGATATGGATGAAGGAATGGTTACAAGCGATGAACCAGGAATTTACATCGAAGGTTCACACGGAATCAGAATCGAAAATATTATGCATTGTATCAAAGTTGGAGAATCTGAATTCGGTGAGTTCTTGGGATTTGAATCATTGTCTATCTGTCCAATTGACACAAGACCAGTTATCAAAGAAAAATTACTTCCTTTCGAATTAGAATGGTTGAACAATTACAACAAAGAATGCTACGACAAATTATCACCTTATTTGGAAGGATCTGACTTAGAATATCTTGAACAACAAACAAAAGCAATATAGAAATGTTTGATATTAAAAAAGAACTGCAAAAAGTACCTCACAAACCAGGCGTGTACATTATGCACGATAAAAATGACGAGATAATCTACGTTGGTAAGGCGATTGATTTGAGAAGACGTGTGGGTCAATATTTCGATTCATCAAAAAAACTCGCAAAGGTCGCTGCAATGGTAAGCCACGTCGAGTATTTCGAGTATATTATCGTAAATAATGAATGTGAAGCTTTGGTTCTGGAATCAAACTTAATCAAGAAAAATAGCCCAAAATACAACATCGTTTTAAGAGACGATAAGCAATATCCATACATTAAAATCACGAACGAAAAGTTTCCGAGAGTTTTGAAAACTAGACGTGTACTGAAGGATAAGGCAAAGTATTTTGGGCCTTTTCCTAATGCTTATGCAGTTAATGATATTATAGATTTAATTCACGAAACCTACAAAATTAGGACGTGTAATTTGAATTTTGATAAGGGTCAAAAGCTTAAGAGACCTTGTTTGAATTATTACATCAATCGTTGTGATGGAATGTGCGTTTA
>QWCJ01000696.1_pt1 | contig 10466 bp, 9 predicted proteins | sample 1972501 | NCBI WGS metagenome assembly QWCJ01 (sample SAMN09866711, study PRJNA288562) | Human vaginal metagenome isolate term2_vaginal, whole genome shotgun... | isolation source: vagina | host: Homo sapiens | place: USA: California
CCACCATCGGCAACGGCGTGATGATCGGCGCAGGCGCGAAGGTGCTGGGCCCCATCACCATCGGCGAGGGCTCCGCGATCGGCGCCAACGCGGTGGTGACCAAGGACGCTCCCCCGAACTCCATCCTGACGGGCATCCCGGCGAAGATTCGCCCCCGCAAGCCCAACCAGAACACCCCGCTCGTCGACGCCGTGAAGTGGGTCGACGACATGCAGAACAACATCTAGGCGCGCAGCCAGAGCTTAGGCCAGCAGCTCCTTAAAGTCCGGATTCTTCTCCACGAAGGCCGCGACAGCGGAGCAGCTGGCCTTAATCTTTAGCCCCGCCTCCTTGGTCTCCAGCAGAGCCTCGCTAATCAGCGGCTTGGATAGCCCCTGGCCACGGAACGCTGGATCCACCACGGTGTGGTTGAAGTCGCGGACGTTGCCCTCCTGGGAGTACTCGGCGAAGCCTGCCTCCTGGTCGTCCACGTAGATGACGAAGCGGCTCTGCTCTTGATCGTGAACGATGCTCTTGGTGCCTGACATACTGCTGGGGCTCCCTTCCCTATTGCTCTTCTTATCCTCTAGTAGCTGTGCTAGCTTCTAGCCCCCAGTGTACGTACGGCAAAACCCCGGTAGCTTTCCGCTACCGGGGTGGAATGTGGCCAGAGCCGGGATCGAACCGGCGACCTTTCACTTTTCAGGCGAACGCTCTACCAACTGAGCTATCTGGCCTTCGTTGCCCGACCGCTTCCGATTCGAACATCGAAGCGACCCTGACGGGACTTGAACCCGCGACCTCCGCCGTGACAGGGCGGCGCGCTAACCAACTGCGCCACAGGGCCAATCTTGCCTGCGCAACTAAATAAAACGACCAGACAACAACTTGTCTAAGCCGTCCGTTGCACGAGAATAGACTCTACACAGTGTCAAAGTTCTTAAGCAAATCAGCTGTTCAAACGTCATTTCTGGCAGGCTTTCACGTCACTGTTGAAGTGTCCAACACGCAAGCTAGGGGCGTCACAAAGAAAGACAAAAAGAAAAAGAACCTCCCCGGCGCGAAAAGCACCGGAAAGGCTCTCCATGAGGTCTTTTATGGCGACCCTGACGGGACTTGAACCCGCGACCTCCGCCGTGACAGGGCGGCGCGCTAACCAACTGCGCCACAGGGCCGTACTCCCAACGGGATTCGAACCCGTGTTACCGCCGTGAAAGGGCGGGGTCCTAGGCCTCTAGACGATGGGAGCTCTACAAAGTAAGCCAGCAAGAAACTCTAGCTTTCCTTAGCAGCTTGAACAGTTTAAACCAGGTGCGAGCGCCAGAACAAATCGCCCGGTGAAGTGGAGAAATAGACAGCCGCAGGCAACGCAAAACCCCGCCGCGGCGCGACCATGATCTCCATGGAAGCGCCCCGACGGGGTAATCGCGAACGTGGGCCCTGCGGGGCTCGAACCCGCGACCTGCGGATTAAAAGTCCGTAGCTCTACCAACTGAGCTAAAGGCCCAACGGGAGCATTCTATCTAACGTTTCTTTGAAGCAGAAAATTGCCCCCTAGCACAGCGCCGGCGCTGTGCCGGAGCCGGAGACTAGCACCAGCGCTAGCCCTTCATGGATCCCTTCTCCGCCAGGTTGAGGTGGAAGCTGAAGGCGGTCTTCAGGTCGTGCGGGGTCTGCAGGTGGTTGCCCTCGGCGCAGGCGCGCTCGTAGTACTCCTCCAGCAGTGGACGGTAGTCCGGGTGCGCAACGGAGATGATCTTCGGCACGCGATCGCGCGGTGCCAGGCCGCGCAGATCCGCGTAGCCGTACTCCGTGATGATGACCATCACGTCGTGCTCCGTGTGGTCGACGTGGGAGGCGAAGGGCACGATGGCGGAAATGGCGCCATCCTTGGCCGTGGACGGGGAGATGAAGGTGGACAGGAAGGCATTGCGCGTGAAGTCGCCGGAGCCACCGATGCCGTTCATGATGCGCGAACCAGACACGTTCGTGGAGTTCACGTTGCCGTAGATGTCACAGCCGATCATGCCGTTGGAGGCGATGAGGCCCGTGCGGCGGATGACCTCCGGGTGGTTGGAGATCTGCTGCGGGCGCAGGACGATGTGCTCGCGGTAGCGCTTCGCCTCTTCATTCATCTTCTTGGCGTACTCCGGAGACAGCGCGAAGGAGGTTGCGGAAGCGACGGTCATCTTGCCGTTGTCGATAAGGTCCAGCATGCCGTCCTGGATCACCTCAGTGTAGGCCTGGATGTTCTCGAACTTGGAGTCCAGCAGACCCGCCATCACGGCATTCGGCACGTTGCCCACGCCGGACTGCATGATGTAGCCGTCGTAGGTCAGGCGACCGGCCTCGACCTCTCCCTCGAGGAGGTCCAGGAAGTGCCCGGCGATCTTCTCGGAGATCTCGTCGGTCGGCTTGAACGGTGCGTTGCGATCCTCGGCGTTGGTCTTCACCACGGCCACGACCTTGTTCTGGTCTACCGGGATGTACGGCGTGCCGATGCGGTCGCCGGGGCGGTTGATCGGGATCGGGGTGCGGTTCGGCAGGTCCTGGATCTTGTAGATGTCGTGCATGCCCTCCAGGTCAAGGGACTGCCACTCGTTGACCTCGATAATGATCTTGCGGGCGGAGTTGAGGTACTCCACGTTGTTGCCCACTGCCGAGGACGGGATGATGTTGCCCGCCTCGTCGATACGCACGGCCTCTACAACGGCTACGTCCAGCTGTCCAAAGAAGCCTTCCTCGACCTGCTGGCCGAGGTGGGAGAGGTGGATGTCCTGGTACTTAATTTCGCCAGCGTTGATTTTCTTGCGCATCACCGGGTCGGAGGCGTAGGGGGTGCGGTAGCGCACAGCATCGGCCTCGGCCAGCACGCCGTCGCAGTCAGGTGCGGTGGAGGCGCCGGTGAAGAGGTCGATCTGGAAGTCTTCCCCGCGACCGTGCAGTTCCTTAGCCTTCTCGGCGATGGCCGTCGGCAGCGCCTTGGGGTAGCCCGCTCCCGTGAAGCCGGACATGCCGATCTTGTCGCCGTGGTTGATGAACTGCGCCGCCTCGTCGGCGGACATGACCTTGGACCTGTAGAACTCGTTGGCGATGCGCTCAGACATCGGTTCCTCCTCCATAGCTGTTTAGCGGTTTCTCCGCTCCTTTCCTCAGCCTACATAAGCGTGACGTGGCTCGCCCTCGCCCCTCATGCGAATTGTTGAACATTTATTGGCGCTCTTTGGTTATTGACGCCCTTTGGTATTCATCCCTCCCCAGTGTGACAATGGTGGCCGTGACTACATCGACCGCAACCCCCACCTCCACCACCCCGCAGGACTCAACCACCCCGGCTGGTTCGCCCGACGCAGCGCCCCAGTCCAACCAGCAATTCCAGGGTCTAAGAATCGGCAAAATGCAGCTCGACTCCCCCGTCGTGCTCGCCCCGATGGCAGGCGTGACCAACGTGGCCTTCCGCAGCCTGTGCCGCGAACAGGAGCGCGAACGCATGGGCTCCGTCGCCGGGCTGTACGTCTGCGAAATGGTGACGGCTCGCGCTCTGGTCGAGCGCAATCCGAAAACCCTGCACATGACGACCTTCGCACCAGACGAGGATCCCCGCAGCCTGCAGCTGTACACCACCGACCCGGAGTACACCTACAAGGCGGCCAAGATGATCGTCGACGAGAACCTCGCCGATCACATCGACATGAACTTCGGCTGCCCCGTGCCCAAGGTCACCCGACGTGGCGGCGGCTCCGCCCTGCCCTACAAGCGCAGGCTCTTTGGAAACATCGTGGCTGCCGCGGTTAAGGCCACGGAAGGCACGGACATTCCAGTGACCGTGAAAATGCGCGTGGGAATCGACGACCAGCACCACACCCACCTGGATGCCGGCCGCATCGCCGTGGAAGAGGGTGCGGCCGCTGTGGCTTTGCACGGCCGTACCGCAGCACAGCGCTACTCCGGTCACGCGGATTGGAACGAGATCGCGCGCCTGAAGGAGCACCTGGCCCACACGGGCATCCCCGTGCTGGGCAACGGCGACATCTTTAAGGCCACGGATGCCCGCGCCATGATGGAGCAGACCGGCTGCGACGGCGTGGTCGTAGGCCGGGGTTGCCTGGGCCGCCCGTGGCTCTTCGCGGAGCTCTCCGCCGAGCTGCGCGGCCTGCCGATCCCCAGCGAACCCACCCTGGGCGAGGTAGCGCGCATCATCCTGCGCCACGCGGAACTATTGGCCGCCCACGACGGCGAGCAGAAGGCCTGCCGCGACCTGCGCAAGCACATGACGTGGTACCTGCGCGGCTTCCCCGCCGGCGGGGAACTGCGCCGCAGCCTGTCCCGGGTGAGCAGCCTGGATGAGCTGAAGTCTGCGCTCGCCGACGTGTGGGACTCCCCCGCCCTGGCCGAGGACGCCGACGGCGCCCGCGGCCGCCAGGGATCCCCCGCAAAGGTGGCCCTGCCGGAGGGCTGGCTGGACGACCCGGAGGACGAGACTGTCCCGGACGGCGCCGACATCGAAAACAGTGGTGGTTAATAGTTTTCGGGGCTATGGCATTTTCGGGGCTATACGCGGGGGGCTAAACCTCAGCGCCACCGAGCTCCAGAGACTATAGTTTTTTCACATGCGTAGGGTGTACCGAAACCAACTCCGGGAATTTAAACACGACATTTCGCTGATGGCGGATTTCGTGCGCACTGCGCTCAATTCCGCTACCCGTTCTCTGCTAGAGACCGACTTGGAGCTTGCCGAAAAGGTCCTTAGCAGCGTGGATACACTCGAGGATCTGCGCGAGACCGCAGTAAAGGATGCCTTCCAGCTGCTAGCGCTGGAAGCGCCCGTAGCGCGGGACTTGCGCATCGTCGTTGCCGGCCAGCACATTGTCGAGGATTTCACCCGCATGGGCGCGCTTGCGGTGCATGTGGCAAAGGTGGCGCGGCGGCGTCATCCAGAAAATGCTGTACCCGAGTCCGTCCGCCCCTATATCGAAGAGATGGCTCGGCAGTGCGACAACTCGGCGGCGAAGATCCAGGCCCTGCTGCGCGAGCTCGACGTAAACACCGCCCTCGAGCTCGTCGAAGACGACGACGCGGTCGATGACATCCACCGCCACATCTTCCAGCTGACCACCCAGCGCGAATGGCCGCACACAGTGCGCGAGGCCGTGGACGTCACGCTGCTGTCGCGCTACTTCGAGCGCTATTCGGATCACGCGGTGGAGATCGCCAACCGCATCGTCTTCATCATCACCGGCCTCACGCCGGACGAATACCACCGCAAGCAGGAGAACGACGAGCTGCAGCAGCGCTTCCGCGAGCAGTTCGATGAGATGCGCTACCGCTACGACACGAACCTGGATTACTAGCCGGCCGCAGTGCGCCGCCGGCCGCTGCCGAGCGCAGCTAGGCGCAACCGGGCGCAGACCGCGATTATCTAGCGCGCGTACGCCTTCTTCGCGAACATGGCGGCGTTCAGTGCATCGTCGAGCAGCTGCTCTGGAGTGCGGCTAACGTCCAGCTGGATGCCCTTCTCCCCCGGCGTGAGGCGCTGCAGATCCTCCAGCTGCGCGGTCAACAGCTCGCGCGGCATGTCGGCTTCTCCCACACGGTTCTTCATGCGCTCCGCGAGCACGTCCTCGGTACCATACAGGTGCACGTAGAACACGGTCGCGTTCTCGCCCACGTCGTTGAGGATCTCGCGGTGGTCGATGCGCAGCGCGGTGCAGGCGGTGACGGTGTTGTTACCCTGGGCGGCCTCGTCCACAATCCAGTCGCGCACGATCCCTAGCCACTTACGGCGCCCGGCCTCCGGCGGGAGCTTGCCGTCCTGCAGGATCTCCAGCGCCCCTTCGGGGTGCAGATCGTCGGCTTCCTGCAGCTGCCAGCCGGTCTTCTCGGCAAAGGCGCGCGCCAGGGTGGTCTTGCCGCTGCCGCTGACCCCCATCACGACGACGTGGATAGTTGCCGGAGTCTCTTGGCTAGACATGTGGCTCCTTTCTTCTTTGCGGTGGTTCTCTGGGTTACCCGTTACTGCCTTCCAGTATGCCGTTTATTTTTATTATTGACGCCAAAAGCGGGGTTCCGGCGCTAACCGGAACCCCGCTAGTGGGTGGCAAGCTCAGCGGGAGCCTGCCGAAGACACTTTTTCTATGATCCTGTACCTGCTTGACGGGCAGGTAGGAGTTTTATCCGAAGCGACCGGAGATGTAGTCCTCGGTCTCCTTCTTCGTCGGGTTTTCGAAGATCTGCTTAGTCGGGCCAACCTCGACCAGCTGGCCGGGCTTGCCGGTTGCTTCCAGGGAGTAGAAGGCGGTCTGATCGGACACACGAGCTGCCTGCTGCATGTTGTGCGTCACGATGACGATGGTGAACTCTTCCTTCAGCTCGTGGATCAGATCCTCCACGGCCAGAGTGGAGATCGGGTCCAGTGCGGAGCAGGGCTCATCCATCAGCAGAACTTCCGGCTCGACCGCGATGGCGCGGGCGATGCAGAGGCGCTGCTGCTGACCACCGGACAGGCCGCCGCCCGGTCGGTCGAGACGATCCTTAACTTCGTCCCACAGGTTGGCGCCGCGCAGTGCGCGCTCTGCAACCTCGCGGAGCTTCTTCTTGTTCTTTTCGCCGGACAGCTTCAGTCCGGCCACTACGTTCTCTTCGATGGACATCGTCGGGAACGGGTTTGCCTTCTGGAAGACCATGCCGATGGTGTTACGGACAGCCACCGGGTCGATCTTCGGGCCGTAAATGTCTTCGCCGTCGAGCAGGATCTCGCCCTTGACGTAGGCGCCGGGGATAACCTCGTGCATACGGTTCAGGGTGCGCAGCACGGTGGACTTACCACAGCCGGACGGGCCGATGAAGGCGGTCACTGCCTTCGGCGGGATGTGCAGGTTGACGTCCTGTACGGCATGAAAGTCGCCGTAGTAGATGTTGACGTCGTTGAGGTCTAGGCGCTTAGCCATTGTGTTGTTCTCCTAGGAAAAGGCTTTGTTTGGGTTTAGGTCCCGGTGGGGTCAAAGGCTTGGGGTGAGCCTTAGACCTTCACCGAATAGCGCTTCGAGATCAGGCGGGCGCCAATCATCAGGATTGCCACGAGCAGCACCAGGGTCAGTGCGGAGCCCCACAGGCGCTCCAGCACGAACTCGTTACTGCCCGCGCCGTACAGGTCGACCATGTACAGCGGCAGGGACTGCTGGCCACCTTCGAACGGGTTCCAGTTGATCTTGGTGGTGGAGCCAACCAGGATCAGCACCGGTGCGGACTCACCCATCACGCGGGCTACGGCCAGCATGATGCCGGTAACGATGCCGGACAGCGCGGTGGGAAGGACGATCTTCACGATGGTCTTCCACTTCGGCACACCCAGTGCGTAAGAGGCCTCACGCAGATCCATCGGAACCACGCGCAGCATCTCTTCCGCGTTACGCACGATGATCGGAACCATCAGCAGAACCAGCGCAAGCGACACTGCGAAGCCGGAACGTTCGAAGCCAAACATGGTGATCCACATTGCGTAGACGAACAGGGCGGCGACGATGGAGGGAACACCGGTCAGAATGTCGACCATGAAGGTCGTGATGCGGCCGAGGAATCCGCCGCGGGAGTACTCCACCAGGTAGATAGCGGTGAACACACCGATCGGGATGGAGAGGGCGGAGGTAACCACGACCTGCATCAAGGTACCGATGATGGCGTGGACTGCACCACCACCGGCCTTGTTACGCGGCTGGCCGACCATGTCGTAAACCCACCAGTCGGGGTTAAGGATCGCAGGCAGGCCTTCGCTGAGAACCTTGATCAAGACCCACAGCAGTGGAACCAGAGCCAGCGCCATGGCGAAGTAGATGATGACGGTGGCAAGCTTGTCGACCGCCTTGCGCTTACCGGAAATCTGAGTAAACAGCTCGGAGGACGAAGAGGACTTCTTGTTTTCTACAGTTGCTGCATCTGTCATTGTTCTCTTCTCCTACTTCTTCGCCACAACGGCGCGGGCGGCAGCGTTAACCAGGAAGGTCAACAGGAACAGAACGAGGCCGGCGGAGATGTAGGCACCCGCCTTGAGCTCGTCGTTGAACTCCGGCGCGGCCGCGGCGATGGCGGTTGCGAAGGTTGTACCACCGTCCATTAGGGAGCCACGGAAACCCGGAGCACTAGCGATGACCATGTACAGCGCCATGGTCTCGCCCAGCGCGCGACCCAGACCCAGCATTGCACCGGAGATGTAGCCGGACAGGCCGAAGGGCAGCACGGTCATGCGGACAACTTCCCAGCGGGTTGCGCCCAGTGCCAGTGCGGCCTCGACGTGCCCCTTCGGGGTCTGCACGAAAACCTCACGGGTGGTAGCGGCGATAACCGGCAGAATCATGATTGCCAAGACGATGCCACCGGTGAAGATGTTGCGGGAGGTGGAGAACGGCGGGGAGCTACCCTGCTGGTGGTTGAACAGGAAGAAGCCACCGGCCCAGCCGGACAGCCATTCAAAGAAGTCGCCGAGTGCCGGGCCGAGGACGTAAGCACCCCAGATACCGAACACGATGGAGGGCACGGCTGCCAGCAGGTCGATCATGAAGCCCAGGGGCTTGATGAAACGCTTCGGGCAATAGTTGGACAGGAAGATCGCGATACCCAGCGCAACCGGCATGGCCAGCAGGAGGGCGACGATGGACACCAGGACGGTGGTGAAGAACAGGTTCGGGATACCGAACTGCATCCACCCGCCGTCGTTGTTGGTGTAGTCGGTGTTCCAGCGCTCACCGTAGGTGAAGAAGCTGAAAATACCGTCGCGCAGGCGGCTCAGTGCGGGGACTGCCTGCAAAATTAGGAACAAACCGATCAGGCCGATGATCACGGTGATCAGGATTGAGGAGGTCTTTGCCAGCGTTTCGAAAACAACATCGCCAGGGCGCTTAACGCTGCCACCGCCGGAGCGTTGGCTATTCTGTGCCAACTGGTGATCCTGCTTCTGCTGAGGGGCGTCGCCCTCTGCCTTTGCGGACTTGGCGACCTCAACCTTATTGGCGTTTGCCATGAGGGATCCTTAAAAGGTCGTTATTCAATACCAGAATAAATGTGAAAAGTGTTTCGCGTCACTGTAGTTACCGCATTCAGACCGCAACCCCCGATCGAAGAACGAGCGGGGGTTACTTCTTTGCCTGAGCGACTGTGAATACTACTTCAGAGCGTCGACAGCTTCTTCCAGCTTGGTCTTGAACTCGCCGTCCACCGGGATGTAACCCTGGTCAGCCAGATCATCGTTCTGGTTATCCAGGATGGTGTTCAGGAAGTTCTTAACCAGCTTCGAGGTGTTGTCGTCGTAGCCAGCGGAGCAGACGATCTCGTAGGTGGTCAGAACCAGCGGGTACTCATCCTCGCCGTTCATGGCGTACAGCTTGTCAGCGTCCACGACCAGGTCGTTGCCCTCACCGGAGAACTCAACCTCACCCAGAGCCTTGTTGACGTTGTCCTTGTTCAGCTCAACCGGGCCGGAGCCGAAGTCGATCTTGGCGATGTTGACTGCGTCGAGCTCCTCAGCGAAGCCGGACTCAACGTAGGTGATTGCGCCGTTGGTAGCTGCAACCTGGTCAGCAACACCCTTGGACTTCGGAGCACCGGTGCCGACCTCGGTCGGGAAGCTCTTGCCCTCGGAGTCCCACTCGCCGGTGGAGGCAGCCAGGAACTTCTGGAAGTTGTCGGAGGTACCGGACTCGTCGGAGCGGTATACAACCTCGATCGGGTCGGACGGCAGATCCACGCCCTCGTTCTCAGCCTTGATGGCCTCGTCGTCCCACTTCTTGATCTCACCCTTGAAGATCTTGGCAACGGTCTTGGTGGACAGGTTCAGCTCGTCGACGCCCTCCAGGTGGTAAGCGATCGCAACCGGGCCGATAACCATCGGCAGGTGCCATGCGTCGTTGCCGTCGCAGCGCTTCTTGGCGTCCTCGATCTGGTCGTCCTTCAGCGGGGAGTCGGAACCAGCGAAGTCAGCCTGGCCAGCGATGAACTTCTTCTGGCCGTCACCGGAACCAGAAGCGTTGTAAGCCAGGGTAGCGCCGGTGCTGGAGAAAGCCGGGCCGAAGATGTTCTGGATTGCGTTGTCCTGAGAGGAAGCGCCTTCGCCGCGCAGTTCGCCGGTGGCCTCCTCCATCTCGCGAGAGCCTTCGCTGCTGCCGCCTTCGTTGTTGTCAGCGTTGGAGCAGCCGGTCAGGATCAGGGAACCAGCAAACAGGGTTGCAGCTACAGCGCTGGCGCGCTTCATGGTGAACTTCACGAGGTTTTCCTCCGAAAAATTGTCAGAAGTACAGAAAAGTGCCTTACAGGAGAAGCCCGCAGTTGTAGGAGCCACTCTTGCGTCACCAAGAAAGTTAATCGGCGCTTATGGATTTAAAGAGTGCTGTAAGTGAACAGCAGGTGAACAACAGTATTTATGCAGCACAGCCAACTTTCTCGGTTCAGAAAGCAATGCCAAAGCACCCCCAGCACCACACCTAAACGCTACCCCCATG
>QWCJ01001124.1_pt1 | contig 10448 bp, 7 predicted proteins | sample 1972501 | NCBI WGS metagenome assembly QWCJ01 (sample SAMN09866711, study PRJNA288562) | Human vaginal metagenome isolate term2_vaginal, whole genome shotgun... | isolation source: vagina | host: Homo sapiens | place: USA: California
GTTTTCAGACTGCGGGGTGAAACCAAGATGCCCCATCACGTTGATACCCGCATCCACGATGGCTTTGACCTGGGGTAGGATGCGACGTCCCCCCTCCAACTTCACCGCGGCAGCTCCGGCACGCACCAACGCGACCGCAGTATCCACGGCTTGGGCGGGGCTGGACTCGTAAGACCCAAAAGGCATATCCGCCACAACCAAAGCTCGGGAAGCCCCCGCCGCGACCGCGGCAGTGGCGCGAACCATATCGTCTAAGGTCACCCCGACGGTGGAGGACATTCCCAACATAGTGGTCCCGTAAGAATCCCCGACCAAAATCATGTCGATTTCGGCCGAATCAATAATCCTCGCGGTAATCGCATCGTAGGCGGTCAGCATCGTCAGCGGACGTCCGGCAGCAAAGTATTGCTGGACGTGCTGGACGCGAAACGGTTTTCCGGGCTTGGGGCCAATGTCTGGATTATCTTTGTGCATAGTCACTCCTTGAGTCTGTCCCTATACATCCTATGACTTTGCCGGGGGCGATAGTTCCTCAGATAGACTTTCCCTCAGCATCAGATGCCTAAACGTTTTAAGATATTGGCAGACTGGGTACAGTCACCAGCAAGTATTAGAAAGGCGAAAACACATGGGTTGCACGACGATTTTGGTTGGGAAAAAGGCTTCGGCGGACGGGTCGACGATTATGGCCCGAACCGACGACTCGGGACACGGCTCTTTTGAGGCGAAACGATTTGAGGTCATCGCGCCCGAGGATTTGCCAAAAACCTACCGTTCGGTCCTGTCCCACGTGGAGATTCCCCTGCCGGAAAACGGTTTGCGCTACACCCGTTTCCCCGATGCTGACACCCACAAAGGCCTGTGGGCGGGCGCGGGGATCAACTCGGCTCGCGTCTCGATGACCGCCACCGAGACGCTGACCTCGAACGAGCGTGTGCTGGGCGCCGACCCGCTGGTTGAGTTGCGTGAAGCCCAAGGCGAGGAGGGCCAGGACGGTTTCGTGCCGGAACAGCCCGGCGGTATCGGAGAAGAAGACATGGTGGTGTTGGTGCTGCCCTACATCAAGACGGCTCGTGAAGGCGTGCTGCGTTTGGGGGAGTTGCTGCAACAGTACGGTACTTACGAGATGAACGGCATCGGTTTTGCCGATAACGACGACGTGTGGTGGCTCGAGACGGTGGGGGGACATCACTGGTTGGCGCGTCGCCTGCCGGAGGAATGCTATGCCGTCATCGCAAACCAGTTCAGCCTGGACGACTTCGATTTTGACGATGCCCTTGGGGAGGGGCGCGATTACCTGTGCTCGCCCGATTTGCGGGAATTCGTGGCGGATAATCATCTGGATACCGCGCAAACTGACGGCCAGCCGGCTCAGCGTTTCAATCCTCGCCTGGCTTTCGGGTCGCGATCGGATTCGGACCACACCTACAACACGCCACGAGTGTGGGCGTTGCAGCGGTTCCTCAATCCCACGGACGTGTCTCGATTTGGTTTCCACGGGGATTCCCGCCCGGATTCAGACGACTTGGATTGGTGCCTGATTCCAGAACGCCTCATCACTATGGAGGACGTGAAATACACCCAGTCCTACCACTATCAAGGCACTCCGTTTAATCCTTACGCGAGGGCGGAACAAGCTCTGATAGGCGGCGCTGACCAGCGCGGTATGTATCGCCCGATTGGGATTAACCGCACGAATTTCGTGGCTGCCCTCCAGATTCGCCCCGAAAAACCCGCCACCACCACCGGACTGAACTGGATAGCCTACGGGGCCATGCCGTTCAACGCCCTGGTGCCGTTCTATGCCAACGTGAGGCACACCCCGGAGTATCTGGAGGCAACGACCCAGCGGGTCACCACCGAACACCACTATTGGGCGAATCGGATTATTGCCGCCCTGGTGGACGCCCACTATCATCAGACGATTCCGCACGTGGAGCGTTACCAGCAGAAGGTCGTGGCGGCGGCTTTGCAGATTGTGGCGCGTACCGACCGGGCGGTGGCTGAGCTGGGTGAGGACGCGGCGAATAACATGGAAGATTCCCGCGTTTACGAACTGCTGGAGGCCGCTAATGCCGAAATTGCAGACCTGCTGAAACGGGAAACGGACGACCTGCTGGATAAGGTCCTGTTTGACGCCAGCCTCAATATGCACAATTCGTTCTCGCGCGATGATGCCTGAACCGGCGAGAAGTTTCAGATGAGGAGCCAAAGTTGAAAAAAGCGATAGTCATTTATAACCCCGTGAAAGTCGGGGACGAAGACGAGTTTACAGCCGGTTTGAACGCGGCGGCCCAACAGCACGATTTCACCGTGGAATACCTCACCACCAGCGTTGACGACCCCGGCTTTGCGATGGTAGCGCAGGCTCGAGAGATGCATCCCGACCTGGTCATCGCCGCGGGCGGGGACGGCACCGTGCGCGTGGTCAGCACCGAGATGCGTCACAGCGAGATTCCGGTGGCGGTATTGCCGGCGGGAACCACGAACCTATTGGCGCGAAACCTCAACGTGCCTTTGGATATGAAAGCAGCCATGGAACTGGCGTTCACGGGGCAAAAAGTCTCGATGGACATTGTGAAGGTGCATAACGATACTTCCCGTAAACCTTGGTATTTCACGGGTATGGCAGGGATTGGGATAGACGCCGAAGTCATGCATCACGTGGATGAGGGGCTGAAAAAGGTGGTCGGTCCCGTGGCCTACGTCATGTCCTTTTTCAGGCAGGTCAACAATTCGGTGCATCGCTGCCGGTTCCGCATCGACGGCAAGCAGATTTTGAAACGCAACGTGATTATCTTCATGGTTGGCAACACCTCGGAGCTGACCGGCGGAATCCAGCTGTTTCCCGATGCCACTCCCTTTGACGGTTCCCTAGATTTGCTGATTGGGGCCCCGCAGGGGGTCGGCGGCTGGTGGCGCGTGGTTAAGAACGTGGTTTTGAGGCTGGGACGGCACAACAGCACGCTGGAGTATTTCAGCGGCAAACGCTTCGAAGTCCTGTTGCATAAGCCGGCGGTGTGGGAGATGGACGGTGACCCGGAAGCGGCGGCGCGGCACTGGGTTTTCCAGGTCGTTCCGCAAGCCATCACGGTTGTCGCCGGGAACCCGGTCTCATAGAGCGGATAAAATCGCGAATTCGTTAGAATAGCAAGGAAAACTCGGCGTTGCGCGAGGATTTACCACCCGAAACGCGAGGATTTACCACCCGAAACGCGGGGATTTACCACCCGAAACGCGGGGATTTACCACCACGTCAGACTCCGGCAATTTTTACAGCGCCGCTGCCACAAAAATCAATACTGAGATTGCCACTTCGGTCAGCCCGATGACTCGCGGTCGCCAGGGCTTGCCGCGTCGGCGTGCCTGCCAGGGGAACCAAATCGAACGAGCTAATGTCACCAGCCATGCGACTGCTCGAAACTATCGAAATGACCAGGAAACGCTGGTTACCACGCTGCCGAAAAATCGTCTTTACGTAGGGAACTGAAGCTGCATAATAGGCTGTGAGCTGCACAGCTACTGATATTGCCGCCGGCCAACCCCGTAAAACAGTGGATAGAGCGTGTCCGCCCAGAGCAGATGCCTCGTGAACCCCGTACATCGCGTCCTGTCCCATCCGCAAAGCCGCAGCCATCAAGCCGCAGTGATAGGCAACTAAGGTCATCAGTCCTGCTGCCAGGATAATCGTCAGACGCGCTCCCAAACCGCGTTCTCGCCCGCAGCGCACCTCACCAGCCCAAATCCCGATGAGGATAGCGAAAGCCGGAATCCAGCAGGAGAGTAGCGGCAGCATCGCCAGGACTCCTATTCCCAGCACCCCAACCAGAATCCCGTAAATCAAAACAGGGTATCGTAAGGATTCCTTCCGAGGATTCTTAATCAGGCGTAGCGCCGAAAATACAAAGAAGAAACCAATCATCCACGTGGAGAGCAGTAGCGCATGCTGCCAGGCCCATCCGCCCAGTGTGGCCCCGAATAACGCCGGAACGGTGACGATGAACCAAGCCCCATGCTGATTGGGAAGCCAAGTGCGTAAAACAGACCTGACTTTTCGGTTTTCACGAGCAGGGGGCAGGGTCATGACCTCAAGCTTAGGCTTAATCTGGGAGTAATTGCGAAACCACTAACTGACGCCCTAGCTATCCATCAACTGGTCGAGCAGGGCGCCAACTTTGGCGGAGTTGTCCTCCATAGTCTCCAGATGTTGTTTCATCAGTTCGCTGTCGCCTGCTATAAAGGCCTCGACCGCGGCCTTACCAGAAACGTGGGTACCTTCGTGAACACCCTCGAGCTGTTGGAAACAGGGCTGTCCTGAGTAGTCGAGGTGACCGCGCCCCTCGTAATACCACTTGCCCAAGCGGCAAGTGTGCGAGGAGGAAATCCCCTCCGGGTTCGGCTCAACAATTCCGGTAACTTGACGGTAAATCCCCAACTTAAAGATGAAGTGGTCGAGTTTCACCACCGAAACAAATGAATCCGTAGTCACGTGCGCAATCGAGTCTGCCATCGAGGAAACTTTTTCTCCCACCGCGGTCGCGGTCTGGCTGGATTTCTCTTCGAATTCTTTGGATTCGTCAATAGCTTCCGTAATGTTTTCCAGGGCGCTAGCGGTGCCCTCGGTTATGGAAGTGACCAGGGCGCCAATTTCCTGCGTGGCACTGGCGGTGCGTTCCGCCAAAGTGCGCACTTCCCCTGCCACCACGGCGAAGCCACGACCAGCCTCACCCGCTCGTGCCGCTTCAATAGTGGCGTTTAGCGCCAGCAAGTTTGTTTGCGAAGCGATACCTTCGATTTGCTGTACAAAGCTGTGAATCGACTCGGAAGCCTTTGACAAGACCTCCATGTTCTGTCCCATGTCTTGCAGTTTTTTCGAAATGTCCCCGGCACCGTTGGCCATGTCGTGCAAATCACGGGTTGATTCCGCCATGACCCGGCGTGTCTCTGCGGTGTCAGCGGAACCCGCGTCCAATTCGGACACAATCTTTCCCAGGGATTCGCGGACGTTTTCAGCCGATCCGAAACACCGTGCCAGAGGGTCATGCGTGCTCTGGGTGAAGGCCTGTTCCTGGTTCAGTTCCCTGAGAGCGGCTTCCTGGGATTCCTTTTCGGCCTGAAGTTCGGCGACTTCAGCTTGAAGGCGCTCAATCTCTGCCTGCAAGTGTTGCGTTTCTACAGCGGTTTTAGATTTTCTCACTTTGGTATCCTTGACTGAAAGATTCCATAATTACAACAAATAATTTATCCCACAAAGCGGCTATTCTGTAGCCTTTTCGTCCGTTTTCTACTCCTTCCGCGCAGTATTTATTTGCTAATGCCGAATATGGTGGAGGACCGTGGGGCAGCATTGAAAAATCTTGATTACCGGGCGGGCCGGCATTTCGACTAAAGTTGAAGGGGTTTTGAGCTGGCTAGGAGTCAAGGAAATCGAGGAAAAATGAGCGAAAACGTGTTGAGTCCGCTGGATACAGAGGGTTTGGAGCGGGAAGTTGCCGCGGCGCTAGAAGCCATCGCGGCGGCGCCCGATGTGGAGTCGCTGAAAGCGGTGCGTTCCCGCTACAACGGCGACAAAGCGCCCTTGACCCTGGCAAAGAAACTAATCGGGAAACTCGATCCTCAGGACAAAGCCACTGCCGGTCGGAACTTGGGGGCTGCTCAAGGGCGGGTCCGGGCGGCTCTGGACGCCAAACAGATTGAACTGCAGGAGGCCGCGCAAGAGGCGGCTTTGGGGGCGGAAACCGTGGACGTGAGCGTGTTGTCCTCGCGTCACCCGCTGGGGTCGCGCCACCCGCTGATGGTGCTGGAAGAGGAGGTCGCGGACTTTTTCGTGTCTCTGGGGTGGGACATTGCGGCTGGCCCCCAGGTGGAACACGAGTGGTTCAACTTTGATGCGTTGAACTTTGATGCCGATCACCCGGCACGGCAGATGCAAGACACGCTCTATGTTGATTCCGCTTCCGTGGGCGGCAGCGCGGAAAACCCCGCCAACCTAGTGCTGCGCACGCACACCTCTCCGGTGCAGGCGCGTCTGCTGACTACGCGCGAGCTGCCGATTTACGTAGCTATTCCCGGCAAAGTGTTTCGTGCTGATGAACTGGATCCCACCCACTCCCCGGTGTTTAACCAGGTGGAGGGCCTGGCAGTGGATAAGGGCCTGACGATGGCGGATTTGAAGGGGACTCTGGATCACTTTGCCCGCGCTATGTTCGGCCCGGAGGCAAAAACCCGCTTCAGACCGTCTTTCTTCCCCTTCACCGAGCCTTCCGCGGAGGTCGACCTGTGGTTCCCGCAAAAGAAAGGTGGCCCCGGCTGGATTGAGTGGGGCGGCTGCGGCATGGTGAACCCGAATGTGCTACGTGCCTGCGGGGTCGACACCGAGGTTTACCAAGGATTTGCCTTCGGAATGGGCATTGAGCGCACACTGATGCTGCGCCACGGCATAGAGGATATGCACGACATCGTGGAAGGCGACGTGAGGTTCTCAGATCAGTTCGGCGTGAATGGAAAGGGGCGCTAAAAATGGCTTTTGTTTCGATTGAATGGTTGCGGCGGTGGACGGAAGTTCCCGCGGACACCAGCGCGTCCCAACTCGCAAAAGACCTGGTAAAGGTCGGTTTGGAAGAGGAAGCTATCCATACTTCAGGGGTGACGGGTCCGCTGGTGTGCGGCCGGGTGGCCTCGATGGTTCCCGAAACGGCTTCCAACGGTAAAACCGTCAACTACTGCCGGGTAGACGTGGGTGAGGAATTCAACGATGCGCCCTGTACCGGCAAGGAGCCCTCCGACATTCCCAGCCGCTCCATCATTTGTGGGGCGCACAATTTCAAGGAGGGCGATCACGTGGTGGTCTCCCTGCCAGGAGCCGTACTGCCCGGTGACTTCGCCATCGCCACCCGCAAAACTTACGGCCATATCTCGGACGGCATGATTTGTTCAGCCCGTGAGCTGGGGTTAGGTGAGGAATTCGATGGCATCATCGTTTTGGAGGAATACCTAGGCGAGCGCGGCGTGGAAATTCCTGCTCCCGGAACCGACCTGCTGCCCATCTTGGGGCTGAACCAGGAACTGCTGGAAATCAACATCACCCCCGACCGCGGCTACTGCTTCTCAATGCGCGGGGTGGGCCGCGAATACAGCCACTCCACGGGCGCAAAGTTTACCGACTGGGGCCTGGCTGAAAACCTGAAAAACGGTCTGCCTGCAGCCAATGATTCCGGCTTTCCGGTCGAAATCGAGGACTCGGCCCCGATTCGCGGTCATGTGGGGTGCGACCGGTTTGTGGCGCGGATAGTGCGCGGACTGAATCCGAGCGCGCCTACGCCGAAGTGGATGGTAGCACGGCTGGAATCGGCGGGAATGCGTTCCATTTCCTTGCCAGTTGATGTGACGAACTACGTCATGCTGGACCTGGGACAGCCCATGCACGCTTATGACCTGGACAAAGTGACCGGACCCATCGTGGTGCGCCGAGCCCGCCAAGGCGAACAGCACACCACTTTGGATGAGGTTCAGCGAACTTTGCACGCCGAAGATTTGCTGATTACTGATTGCCAGGGCGGTCACGGTGAGCGTGTACTCGGCATCGCCGGAGTGATGGGTGGCATGGACACGGAGATGACCGAAGCCTCCACGAACGTCCTATTAGAAGCGGCTCACTTCGATGCGGTGTCCGTAGCGCGTTCGGCGCGTCGTCACAAGCTGCCCTCCGAGGCTTCAAAGCGTTTCGAGCGCGGTTCCGACCCCGAACTTCCGCCGGTGGCGGCTCAATATGCGGCCGAGCTACTGGTGGAATACGGCGGCGGCACCATTGACCCGGGAGTTACTGACGTCAACCACGTCAAGCCCCAACCGACCGTAACTTTGCCTTTTGCGGCAGCCAGCCAGCTCATCGGGGTGGACTATGCACCCGAGCGGGTGGAAGAACTGTTGAGCGCTATAGGCTGTAGCGTGACCAAGTCCAGCGACGACGCGTTCGCGGTCGTGCCGCCCTCGTGGCGTCCCGACTTGGCTGGCGGCCCTGCCCACCTTATAGAAGAAATTGCCCGACTGGACGGCTACGACAAGATTCCTTCCGTGGTGCCGGTCGGCCCTGCCAAGATTGGCAACCCGGCGCCGTTGCGAACCCGTCGGGAGGTCAGCGACACTTTGGCCGAAGCGGGCTTGACCGAAGTCATGACTTACCCCTTCTTGGGCAATGAACACGATTTGATGGGGTTGCCGGCAAACGACCCGCGGCGAGACACTGTCAAGCTGGCCAATCCGCTGGCTGACGATGCCCCGGCACTGCGCAGTTCCCTGCTGGATACCCTGCTGAACACGGCCTCGCGAAATGTGTCCCGCGGCAATCCGCGAGTGGCGATTTTTGAGCTGGACCAGGTCGTCAGTGCGCACGGAGTCATTCCGGCGTCGATTCCCGGCGTGGAGGAAAAGCCCAGCGACGAAGTCATGCAGGCCCTGCGCGCGGGAGTGCCGAAGCAGCCCTGGCACGTGGCGGCGGTGCTGGCAGGAAACGCCATCGAAGCTAGCCCTCATGACGCGGCGCGTGCCTGGGATTGGGCGGACGCTATCGAGCTGGCGATTCGCGTAGCAGTTTCGCAAGGTTTGGCGGTGCGTCCCGAAGCCTTGGGCGCCGGGGGACAAGCCACGGTTGCCGCGCCTTTCCACCCCGGACGAGTCGCGCAAATTCGCGTAGGTGCGCTCACCGGCGGGAAGGTGCTGGGTTATGCTGGCGAACTGCACCCCAAGGTGTGCCAAAACTTCGGCCTGCCGCCCCGGACTTGTGCATTTGAACTGGATTTGGACGCGATTGAAAAATCCCGCCCCAAGGATGCGTTCCAGCTGCGTCCCGTCTCGACGTTCCCGGCCGCCAAGGAAGACTTGGCGTTCGTCGTGAACCAAGACGTTCCCGCGCTGAAGGTCTATAACGCGATTGCGAAGGCCGGGGAAGGGCTGGTCGAGGAATTGCGCCTGTTCGACGTGTTTGAGAATGCGGAGCAACTGGGAGAGGGCCGGAAATCCCTGGCGTTTGCGCTGCGGTTGCGTGCCGCTGACCATACGTTGAGCCCCCAAGAGATCAAGGAAACTCGTAACCGCATCATCAAGAAGGTCGAGAAAACTTGCCAGGCAACCCTGCGCTAGACGCCCGGGTCAATCAAACGCTGCTGACGCAGTTGGCGGCGCAACACTAAGGAGTAAGCATGGCTAACCGGAGTTCACGAGGTCGAAAACGCTTCGGCATTTTGGCGATTCTGCTGCTGGTAGTCATCGTCATGGCGGGCGCTGCGTTTTATTATCTGAAATTGAACGCGAACGAAGCGTGGCGCCTGGATGACGCTTGGACCGGCCAGAATCTGAATCATCCGGGGCCGGTAGGGGAAAAGATGGTGTCGGGTGCCGTTGATTACCTTGCTACCGAGCCGAAATACGACGGTTCCAAAATTTATCCCGGCGGGGTACCTAATGACGGCACCGGGGTGTGTACCGACGTGGTGTGGTACGCCGCCAAAGCGGCGGGCATGGACTTGCGCGACCTGGTCGATGCAGATCGGCGTGCAGAACCGCAGGCTTACGCCGTCACGGCTCCTGAAGGCGAGACCCCAAATCCAGACATAGATTACCGCCGAGTTCGTAATCTCATCGTCTATTTTGACCGTCACGCCCAGAGCCTGACCACCGACACAAACGACGTGGCGTCTTGGCAGCCCGGAGACATCGTGGTGTGGAAAGAACACGTGGCGGTTATCTCAGATAGGCGCAACGCCCAGGGTTTGCCCTATGTATTACACCACGAAGGCAGGGGAGTATTGTCTCGCTATGAAGCGGACGCTTTTAAGCAACGCGGAGAAGTGTGGCGGCACTATCGGCTGGAATCTTTGGGTGAGCAACTCGCTGGGCACTAGCTCGTTGGGGCGGTTTTTCGGTTATTTCACGCCAATCCCCGAACCTTTTAGCATAAATATGCAACACTATGAATAAACATGTATAGTTGTTGCTATGACAGAGGTTTCAGGTAAAAAAGTCAAAGTCGCAGTCGCGGGAGCTTCCGGTTTCGCCGGTGGTGAGCTGCTGCGATTACTGTTGAATCACCCCCAGGTGGAAATCGGAGCCTTGACGGCGGCGTCCTCGGCAGGCGAGCCGTTGGGAAAGCATCATCCCCACCTGTTCCCCCTGGCACAACGAGTGCTGCAGCCCACAGATGTTGAGAGTCTGGCGGGTCACGATGTCATTTTCTTGGGGCTGCCCCATGGGGCTTCCGGGCAGGTGACACGCTCTTTGCGCGATGCCGGGGTTGGGTCCCTGCTGATTGACTGCGGGGCGGATCATCGTTTGACCGACCCGGCCGCGTGGCGTGACTACTACCATTCGGAACCGGAGGAACCTTGGGCTTATTCGCTGCCGGAGCTACTGCACGCCAACGAAAGTTCGGCTCAGGCGCAGCGAGCCGCGTT
>QWCJ01000698.1_pt1 | contig 10447 bp, 10 predicted proteins | sample 1972501 | NCBI WGS metagenome assembly QWCJ01 (sample SAMN09866711, study PRJNA288562) | Human vaginal metagenome isolate term2_vaginal, whole genome shotgun... | isolation source: vagina | host: Homo sapiens | place: USA: California
CACCGGGTGGGGTCGCACCGCCCCCACGACCGCCGAAGTTCTGTCTACGCAGGATGTCGATCAGATTGCCGCCGCCGTCGCGCGCGTGGCCGACGATAACGCGGATAAGCCCAGCCACCTGCAGCGTGGCGTGATCGCCCGCGGCATGGGCCGCAGCTACGGCGACCCGGCCATGAACGCCGGCGGGCTCGTCATCGACATGCAGCAGCTGAACCGTATCCACAGCATCAACCCCGATACCGCCATCGTGGACGTGGATGCTGGAGTGACCCTGGACCAGCTGATGAAGGCCGCCCTGCCCTACGGCCTGTGGGTGCCGGTGCTGCCCGGTACGCGCCAGGTGACCATCGGCGGCGCTATCGGCCCGGATATCCACGGCAAGAACCACCACTCCGCGGGTTCCTTCGGCAACCACGTCCGCTCCATGGAGCTGCTGGTGGCCGACGGGCGCGTGCTACACCTGACCCCGGAGGGCTCCGAGGACGACCCGGACGGCGAGCTGTTCTGGGCCACCGTCGGCGGCATGGGCCTGACCGGCATCATCCTGCGCGCGACCATTGAGATGACGAAGACGGAGACCGCGTACTTCATCGCCGATGGAGACATGACGCACTCCCTGGACGAAACCATCGCGTTCCACTCCGATGGTTCGGAGCACAACTTCACCTACTCCTCCGCCTGGTTCGACGCGATCAGCCCGGAGCCGAAGCTGGGCCGCGCCGCGATCTCCCGCGGCTCCCTGGCCACCCTGGACCAGCTGAAGGAATACGCGCCGAAGCTGGCGAAGGATCCGCTGAAGTTCAAGGCCCCGCAGCTGATGACCGTGCCGGATATTTTCCCGAGCTTCACCATGAACAAGCTGTCCATGGTGGCTATCGGCGAGCTGTGGTGGCTGAAGTCCGGCGAGTACCGCAACCAGGTGCAGAACCTCACGCAGTTCTACCAGCCGCTGGATCTGATCGGCGAGTGGAACCGCGGCTATGGTTCCAAGGGCTTCCTGCAATACCAGTTCGTCGTGCCGACAGAGGCCGTAGAGCCGTTCAAGGAGATCATCCGCGACATCCAGGCTTCCGGCCACTACTCCGCGCTGAACGTATTCAAGCTGTTCGGCGAGGGCAACAAGGCCCCGCTGAGCTACCCGATGCCGGGCTGGAACGTCTGCGTGGACTTCCCGATCAAGCCGGGCCTGGGCGCCTTCCTGGACGACCTGGATCGCCGCGTGATGGAGTTCGGCGGCCGCCTGTACCTGGCCAAGGAATCCCGCACCTCCGCCGAGAACTTCCACAAGATGTACCCCGGCCTGCCCGGCTGGCTAGCCACCCGCAAGCGCATCGACCCGACGGGGGTTTTCGCCTCCGACATGTCCCGCCGTCTCGAGCTTTAACCCGAAAGAGAGTCACAATGATTGATGCCGTTGGCAAACCCCAGTCCATCCTGCTGCTCGGCGGCGCGTCCGACATGGGCCTCGCCGTCGTCGAGGAGTTCCTCTCCCGCGGCCCCGCACGCGTGATCCTGGCTGCCCGTGCTGGCGAGTCTTTGGATGACGCCACCGCACGCATGAACGCCGCCGGTGCCAGCGAGGTCGTACCCGTCTCCTTCGACGCAGTGGACTTCGATTCCCACCCGCAGGTTTTCGAGGAAATCTTCAGCCACGGCGACGTGGACCTGGCCATCGTTGCGTTCGGAATCCTGGGCGATAACGAGAAGCAGTGGACCAACCAGAAGCTGGCCGTGCAGGCCGCGCAGGTGAACTTCACCGGCGCCGTCTCCGTTGGTGTGCTGCTGGCGGACTACATGAAGAAGCAGGGCCACGGCCAGATCGTGGCGTTCTCCACCGTTGCAGGTGAGATGGTCCGTCGCTCCAACTTCGTCTACGGCTCCACCAAGGCCGGCCTGGATGGCTTCTACCGCATGCTGAACGAGGCCCTGCGTGGCACCGGCGTGCGCGTGCTGACCGTCCGCCCGGGCCAGGTGCGCACCAACATGACCAAGGACCTGGAGGACGCGCCGCTGACCGTGGACAAGGAAGACGTGGCTAAGGCCATCGCCAAGGCCGTGGATAACCGCAAGTCCCTGATCTGGGTGCACCCCCTGTTCCGCCCGATCATGCTGATCCTGAAGCACCTGCCGCTGCCGATCCTGCGCAAGCTGCCGCTGTAGTTGTACTGTCCAGGACCGTTGATCGGCTGTTTTACCAGTGATGAGGATTGACGCTTCGCGCATGGACGGGCGGTATGCCAACCTCCTTGATGTCGTGACCAGAACAAGTCTCACTGGTAACAACGGCCTTCTTCACCCGTGACAGCGCGAACCAACGGATCGCTGATCGCAATCGGCACCATGCGACCAGATACCAACGCCCGTCGGTAAAGGCGAACAGCACCGGTTCAACATCGCGGCAGGTTTCGACCCCCTCGCTGGTGACGTACTGAATCCGAGCCACCTTTTGGTCCGTCATCGCTTGCTCCAATGCAGAGCGTGTCGTCCTCAACGAAGCAGCAGAAGGATTAACCCACACGCGCTCAGCTAGGCGCTCAGCTTGCTGTCGCGTCCGAGGATCAAGAACCTCGACGATCTTCTCTGCCGCCGTTGTTGCCAGGTCGGCATACGGCGCATCGGTCGATACGCTCGCAGCCAACAAGGCCATTGCCTCCGTCGGGGACAGCCGCACCGGGGGAAGCGATGCACCTGGGACCAGACCATATCCACCGCCCGGACCAGGGCGCGACCAGATGGGCAGTCCGGCACTTTCCAACGCAGCTAGGTCACGCTTGATGGTGCGGACCGACACCTCAAACTCGCTTGCCAAGCGCTCAGCACTAATTCCGCGGGAACCGCTACGCCGCAAAACATCTGCGAGAGCGTGAAGACGCTCGGATCGCTTCATGGAATTGCCCGTTCAAAATTCATGACATAAATAGTGACACACTGCTGTCCAACAGCACTGCCATGATGGCACCATGACATCAAAACAGCAGGAAAAGACCCCTCCCGTGATAATCCTGGTCGCGGGTCATTGGCTTGGGGCATGGGCATGGGACGAAGTCGCCGAACAGCTGACATCCAACGGCATGCAGGCTATTCCCATCACTCTTCCCGGCCTCGACGATCAAGACCCACAGCGCGCAAACAGGACTCTCGAGGAGCAAGTCGCGGCGATCCAATCAGTTGTCGACGCGCAAGGAGGCAATGTAGTTCTCGTCGCACACAGCGGTGCTAATGCTCCGGTCAGTGTCGTCATCGATCGACACCCGGAACTGATCCAGCGGGTTGTGTGGGTCGACTCCGGTCCCGTCTTACCCGGTAGCGTCTTCGCCCCGGATCTCCCCGAGTCGGTCGCGGAGGTGCCCCTACCCTCTTTCGAAGAGCTCGGTCAACAGGCCAGTCTTAAAGGCCTTAGCGCAGAGCACCTCCAGCGCTTCCGAGAGAAAGCCGTCGCCGAACCGGGACCTGTCATGCGTGCAGCGGTCGAACTAACCAACAATGACCGCTTCAGCGTGCCGACCACGATGGTGTGCTGCTCTATACCAAGTGAGCAAGTACTGGAGTTGGCCGAAGAGGGACACGCCATGTTCGCTGAAGTAGCCCGGCTCGACCATATCGACGTTATTGATCTTCCCACCGGACACTGGCCGATGTGGAGCCGTCCCGATGCATTGGCCAAAGTAATCAGCCACACTGCGGGATAACTACCTAAGCGACCTCCTGGGGTGCCCCCGGGTGCGCGGATTCCCGCGCATCCAGCTTCACAAACGCCGCGGCCACCATCAGAACGACCGAGGCGAAAGCCGCAACCAGGAACGCCACGTGGATGCCCTGGCCCACCACCTGCGCCTCAGCCAGTGCAGGATCCGTGGCACCCAGGCCTGCCAACTCCGCCGCATGGCTAGAGGCGTAGCGCGTGGAGGCGAACGTCATCACAGCCACGAAAATCGCTGTGCCCGCGCCACCGGCAACCTGCTGGAAAGTATTCAAAATTGCCTGCGCGTGGGAAGCCAAAGAGTCCGGAACGGCCGCCAGAGCGTTGGACATAAGGGGCGTCATCATCAAAGCAATGCCCAAGTTCAACACGACCGTAACAAGCATGAGCTGCACAAACGCCGGCCACGTGCCGGAACCAACCCAAGAAAACAGGTGCTCCGTCTGCTCCAGGGCGGCAAAGCCCATCATGCCGATAGTGATCAAGATGCTGCCCGGGATGATCAGCGGGCGGGTACCGCGCGCGTCGTAGGCACGGCCGACCGCTGGCCCCAGCAGGCCCATAACCAGGCCGCCGGGCAGGGAAACCATGCCGGTCTTCAGCTCCGACAGGCCCGCGACGTTCTGCGCGTACAGCGGCATCAGAATGATGAAGCCGAAGAGCATGGAGAACGTAAACAGCAGCAGCCCCAGCGAGAGGTTGTACTCGCGCACGCGCAACGGCTGCAGGTTCAGCAGCGGGGTGGCGTTCGGCTTAGAGCTGCGCTCCAGGGAACGCTGGCGCAGGAAGAATACCGCCAGGATCACCGCGCCCGCAGCCAGGATGATCAGGCGCTGCACCGGCAGACCATCGGCCAGCTCCGACAGGCCGGCCAGGCCGTACACCAGGCCCGCGAAACCGAAGGCGGAGAGGAAAACAGAGAGCACGTCCAGGGAAGGGCGGCTCGGCTCCTCGAAGTTCTTCACCAGGAACAGACCCGCGACCAAGGCAATCAGCACCAGCGGGGCGACGAGGATGAAGATCCACCGCCAGCCCAAGGCCTCCAGCACCACGCCGGAGAAAGTCGGCCCCAGTGCCGGAGCCACCGCAATAACCACCGAGACCAGGCCGAACACCGCGCCGCGGCGGTTAATGGGGACCAGCCGGATGATGGTGGTCATCAGCATCGGGATCACCAGCGCCGTGCCGCTAGCCTGCACCACGCGCGCCAGTAGCAGGATCGGGAACGTCGGCGCCGCGGCCGCGAGCACCGTGCCGACCAGGAAGGTCGTCAGCGCCGTCGCGTAGATCGAGCGCAGGCGGAAACGCTGCATGATATAGCCGGTCATCGGAATGACCACGGCCATCGTGAGCATGAATGCTGTGGTCAGCCATTGCGCTGCATCGGCGGTGACGCCAAACTCTCCCATCAAAACGGGCAAAGCCACGGCCAAGGTGGTCTCGTTGAGAATCACCACGAAAGCCGCGGCGACAAGCACGCCGATCAGGAGCTTTGCGCCGGGCGCGGGCTCGCCGGGAGGGACGGAGTGCTCCGCGCGGTCGGAGTTGGTGGCGTCAGAAATAGATTCTTCAGACAAAAGTATCCCTCCACGATGTAAAAGGCGGGCGCATTGGTGCACCCGCGAACCTTGGATACTTTACACCAGGTTTGCTGGTCGCAGAGGGTTAGCGGGTTAGCGCTCCAGCTCGCCCTGAGCCTCGCCAGTGCCATCGCCGTTGCCCTCGCCCTGCTCGAGGGCGTTCGCGCCGTTCGCACCGTTCTCGGCATTCAGCTGGGCGCGGATTTCCTCCAGGCGGGAGCTGGCGCGCATGTCGTTACCAGCGGATTCAATCTCCGTCATGCGGCCCTGCACGGAGTTCTCGACGAGCTCCTGGCTGCCGAGCGCCTGAGCGTAGCGCTGCTCGATCTTCTCGCGCACGTTGTCCAGGGTCGGCACGTCATCGTTTTGCACCAGGCCATCCATCTGCTGCATGGAGTTCGCGGTGGCCTCCTGCATCTTGGCCTGATCCACCTGGGAACGCAGCTGGTTGATCTGCGCCATCTGATCCTCGAGGCGGGCGGCGGACTGCTGCTGTTGCTGCTGCGCCTGGCGGGCGGCCTCTTCCGCGCCGGAGTACAGCTGCTTGGTCTCCTCAAGCTGCTGCTCAACCGTGACCAGCTGAGATGCGAACAGCTCTGCCGTCTGGTTCAGCTCGTTGGCCTTTGCCTGGTCGCCGTCGGCCGCGGCCTTATCGGCTTGTTGAATGGCGGTGCGGGCGTTTCCCGCGAGCTTCTCCGCATCCTGCTGCAGGCGATTCATCTTCATTTCCAGCTGGTTACGGTTACCGATCACGCGGGCTGCGCTTTCGGAAATCTGCTGGTGCTGCTTGCGGGCCGCTTCCGTGGCCTGCTGGATCTGCACATGGGGATCCGCGTTCTCCTCGATCTTGGTGTCGAGGGACTGCATCAAGTATTTCCAGCCCTTAGAAAATGGATTCGCCATGGGGAAACTCCTGTGTCGGTATGTAGTCGGTACTTATTCGAGATGTAGTTGTTTGCTTAAGTTAACTGCATCCCAGCGTACTGACTTTCCGCGTGGCGCACGGGGCGAAAGCGGGAGCGGGGCTCCGCGCGGGGCACGAGGTGCCCGCGTGAGGCCGGTCGAGCTGTTAGCGCGCCGCTAGAGCGGGTACAGGTGAACCACCGGGGCATTCATATCCCGCCCGGTCAAGTGCATCAAGTCCAGCTTCACCTGTTTCAGAGAGACGACCTCCATCACCGGGTCCGGAATCGGCGCCTCGCTGGGCACCAGACCCAGCTGGTGCAGCACATCCCCAGCACCAGCGGAAATGTCCACCTTCACCGGCACCGTGGAGATCTCGGCCAGCGCGGGCACGGCCTCCAGGGACGTAGCCTCCACCACGACGGGACCTTCGATCACGTAGGTCTCCACATCCGGGCCGGTCTGCATCAGCCCGTCGCCCCACTGGCCAGGCAGCCTGATCTGCAGGTTCTTGATCTCCAACCGGTCGCCGGTGATGCGCAGCAGGTCGCGGCCGCCCTGCTCCGTACCCACGGAATCCACGCCGATGTGCACGTTCCCCTTGAAGGTCACGTTATCTGCGGTGACCTGGCCGACGTCGCCCACCCGCGCGGGCTGGGCCACACTGTACGGGGCATTCGCATTCAGGATGCCCACGCCGGTCGCGATCCCCACCGCCACCAGCAGGGCCGCCACGGTCGCGGAGTATCCGCCGTCGGAGCCCCTGTCGGAACGTGGCTCGCCCTCGGTATCGGCTTCGCTCTCGGCATCCTCGGCCTCAGTCTCGCCGCCGGACCCCTCGCCCCGAGCCTTCTTCGGCTTCCGCTCCCCCGACTCCCACGCCAGGGCAAACGCCCCGCCGAAAATTCCCAACAGCGAGCCCAACAGGAACCCGCCGATATTGGAGGCCGGCAGCGCCACCAGAGATACCAAAATAGCGAAAACTCCCAGGTAGGGAGCCGTGGCAGGCTTCAGCCAAATACCCAGCGCGAACATGATCTGGCCCGCGCCCAGGAAGAGCGTAGAAACCCCCGACAGTGTGGAGATCATCACCAGTAGGTCGGAAATGCGCAGCGTCAGATACGCGGGCGTCATAATCACAACACCCGAAAGCAGCACCAACAGCCCCGGCACGAACGGTCGGTTGCGGCGCCACTCGGCGAAGCGCGCTAACCGTCCTTTAGCAGGCATTCTCGGTTCCTCGGCGCACGCTCGCCTCCACTCCGGAAACATTTAGCTGCTTCGCCCCAACCGACGTGGCAATGATCTTCTCCGCCACAATCTGCACGTCCTTCGAGTGCAGACCCCAGGCGTCGTCCGGCGCTTCGGGGTTGACCTGGCTGGCGTCAATACCAAGGTTGGGGTCGGCCATCCGCAGGCTGCCCTTAATGTCGGTGGAGCCCACGATCAGATCGTCCGCATCAACGCTGTTCTGTCCGTTGGCGCGCAGCGAAAGGGTGGCCTCGCCAACAGCGGGAAGATCCGGCACGGTGGTGGAAAGACACAGGTCAGAGGCCTTCGCCTGTTTAATCTTCACACGCGCTACGGGCAGGTGGTCATCGCCCTTCGTGTCGTTGTCCATGAACAGGGAGAAATCCTGCCCGGACAGGCCGCCGATCGTCACGGTGAAGAAGGAGCCGGAAAGCGCCAAGTTCGCAGAGATTCCGCCCTTCGCCACGGCCATTCCGGTGCCGGCGAAGCCGACCAGCCCGGCGGTCAGCGCTACTGCGGCCTTCTTGCCGTTGATCCGTCCCATTTCGTGCCTCCTGTTGTAATGCCCTTACGCATTATCCCCGCGGTGGCACCGTTGCGCGAATCGCCGTTCTTTTTATTGACGCCCTCTAGGCCGCGCCTGCCCGCACCCCAGCACAGGCTGTGCGAATCCGCGCTGCGCACGTGGGACCTGCGTAGCCTGGGGAGCATGGACGTTGCATGCTACTCAGCCCCCGGCGCCGGCGAGGCGCTGGAAAAATCCACAATTTCCCGGCGCGACCTGCGCCCCAACGACTGCCTCATCAAGATCCGCTGGGCGGGCATCTGCCACTCGGACATCCACACCGTGAACGGCGATTGGCCGCACGATAACTTCCCCATGACCCCCGGCCACGAGATCATCGGCGAGGTCACCGAGGTTGGCACGGAGGTGCAGAACTTCCGCCCCGGCGATGTGGTCGGCATCGGCTGCCTGGTGGATAGCTGCCTAGATTGCGATGCCTGCCGCGAAGGCGACGAAAACTACTGCGAGAGCGGCTCGACCGGCACGTACAACGCGCCCGACCGCCTCGACGGCACGATCACGCAGGGCGGTTACTCCACCCACATCGTGTGTCGCGAGGAGTTCCTGGTCCGCATCCCGAAGGCCTTCGCCGACTTGGAGTCGGATGCGGCCGCGGCGGCCACTCCCCTGCTGTGTGCTGGAATTACTACGTATTCCCCGCTGAAGCACTGGGACGTGGGCGAAGGTTCCCGCGTGGCGGTCGTCGGCATGGGCGGCCTGGGGCACGTGGCGGTAAAGCTGGCCGCGGCGATGGGCGCGGACGTGACGGTCTTGAGCCACTCGAAGTCCAAGGAGGCCGACGGCCTGGCTTTCGGCGCCAGCCGTTACGTCGCCACCAAGGAGGAGGGCTGGCACAAGCCCTTCAGGGCGAGCTTCGACCTGATCATTAATACGGTCAGCGCCCCGCTGGATCCGGCGCCGTTTATTTCCACCCTGGCGCGTGGCGGAACGATGGTGATGCTGGGGCTGCCGCCGGAGAAAATGCAGATCAGCGCTGGTGCGCTGATCGGTAAGCGCCGTTCCGTGGCGGGCAGTGCTATCGGTGGTATCCGGGAGACTCAGGAGATGATTGATTTCTGCGCCGCCCACGGCATCACCGCGGAGGCGGAGGTCATCCCGGCAGAGGAGATCAACACGGCCTACCAGCGCGTATTGGATTCGGATGTGCGCTACCGTTTCGTCATCGACGTCAACACGTTGTAGCGCGCTCCGGGCGCGCTGAGCGCTTACTGCGCCTCGCCCTGCTCGGCCTCGATCTGCTTGCGGACCTCGTCCATGTCCAGCTCCTTGGCCTTGGCAATCAGCTCGTTGATGGCCTTGCCCGGCAGCAGGCCGGATTCGCGAGCCAGCAGCACGCCGTCGCGGAACAGCATCAGGGTCGGGATCGACTGGATCTGCAGGGCTGCGGAAAGCTCCTGGTTGGCTTCGGTATCCACCTTGCCGAACACGGCGTCCGGGTTCTCCTCGGAGGCCTGCTCGAAGATCGGGGCGAAGCGCTTGCACGGACCACACCAGTCTGCCCAGAAGTCCAGCACGACGATGCCGTCGCCCTGTACGGTTTCCTGGAAGTTTGCTCCGGTGATTTCAGTGGTCGCCATTTCTTTCCCTTCGGGTTGATTGCTTCGTTCAAAGCTTGTCGCTGCTTTGTCACTGCTTTGTCACTGCGCACCGTTAAAAGGGGCGCGTATGTTTTTCCAACATTACGCAACGCACGCTTTATTCCACGTTAGAGTTCTCACTATGTCTATTTATGACGCCAACGCGAATCCGTCTAGCACTTTCAGAATGTACAAGAATCTTGCGAAGAAGCCGTTTGGCAACGGCCTGTTTTCGCTGGCAGCCAGCGCTAAGGCGCCTTACTTCCTGACCGTACAACCGCGCCTGCAGGAGTTGCGACCGGGCTACTGCCAGGTGAAGTCGAAGAAGTGGTGGCTGCTGAATAACCACATCGGAACCTTCCACGCCATTGCGGCCTGCAATGTGGCGGAGTTTGCGATGGGGATGCTGGCTGAGGCGTCCGTCCCCAACACGCACCGCTGGCTGCCGCAGGGCATGCGCACGAAGTACCTGAAGAAGACGAAGGGCAGCCTGACTGCCACCGCGACGGCCGAGCTGCCGGACTTCGAGAAGATCACCAAGGAATCCGGCGGGCAGACGGTGACGGTGACGATCCACTTCGCCGACGACGAAGGTAAGGAATCCACCTACGCGGAGATCGACATCTGGGTGACCGCCAAGAAGTAGCAGATGCTAGGCGCTGCCGCGTAAATCGCGGCAGGTCAGCCGCCCGCGAGGGCCGCCCCGCACCAGAGCGCGGGAAAGAACACCGCGCAGCAGGCGGCGGTCATCGCCACCACGCCGACAATGCGACGGGTGGGCTGCGGCCGGGTGAAGACCTCCACCATTACCGTGGAAAACGTGGTGAACCCACCGGCCAGGCCCAGACCT
>QWCJ01000787.1_pt1 | contig 10399 bp, 9 predicted proteins | sample 1972501 | NCBI WGS metagenome assembly QWCJ01 (sample SAMN09866711, study PRJNA288562) | Human vaginal metagenome isolate term2_vaginal, whole genome shotgun... | isolation source: vagina | host: Homo sapiens | place: USA: California
CAATTACCCCACCGCCCTATGCGGAATACCGCGACGTCATCATTGAGGAAGGCGTGAAGATCGCAGAAACCGCCGGTAACAACCCCAAGGACCACATGCCGGCCTTCAAGGACGCGGGCATCACCGTCATTCACAAGTGCACCTCCGTGCGGCATGCACTCAGCGCGCAGAAGGTCGGCGTGGACATCGTGAGCATCGATGGCTTCGAATGCGCTGGCCACCCCGGCGAGGATGACATCCCAGGTCTCGTCCTCATCCCCGCCGCCGCGGATCAACTCGACATCCCCATCATCGCCTCCGGCGGCTTCGCGGATGGCCGCGGTCTAGCCGCCGCCCTGGCACTGGGTGCCGAAGGCATCAACATGGGTACCCGCTTCGTGGCCTCCACGGAGGCACCCGTACACGAGAACGTCAAGCAGGCCATCGTGGAGCGCAGTGAGCTCGATACCCAACTCATCCTCCGTGAGCTGCGCAATTCTACCCGCGTGGCCAAGAATGCCGTGAGCGATGAGGTGGCCGAGCGCCTCGCCCAAGGCGCTGAGTTCGGGGATATCCGCCACCTCGTCGCCGGTAAGCGCGGCCGTGCCGTCTACGAAACCGGTGATTTGGATGCAGGAGTGTGGACCTGCGGCACGTCGCAGGGTCTTATCCACGACGTGGCACCCTGCTCCGAAATCGTCTCTCGCATTTCCGCCGACGCGGCACGCATCATTTCCTCTCTCACCGAGCTTGTTAAGGACTAATTCATGACCGACGCCATCCTCACCCGCCGCGAAGGCTCCGCCCTTATCGCCCAGATCAACAACTCCGCGCGGCGCAACGCCATTGCCAAGGAGCACTGCGAGGCGCTTTCGGCTGCGCTTGCCACCGCTTCCACAGACCCTTCCGTACGCGCCCTCATCATCACCGGCGATGAGACGGCCTTCTGCGCCGGTGCAGACCTCGTGGCCGCAGCGCAGGCAGCTGCCGACGCGCAGGCTGCGGGCGAAGCGCCGAACCCCGCCGAGTCAACCATGCTGCCCCAGCTCAATGCCCTCGTCACCGAAATCCAAGCCGCGGAGATTCCCGTCATCGCTGCGGTCGAAGGTGCTGCCGCGGGCGCAGGTGCCTCGCTAGCCTTCGCCTGTGATCTCCCTCGAGGCCGCGCTGCAGCTAGCGCAGCGCCTGCACATCGCGCCGCGCGATGCCCTCGCAAAAGCCAAAGAGGCCATCAACCGCACGGCGCTGGGCCAGCTAGACAAACAACTTGCCTGGGAAGAGCCCACGCAGTATGCGCAGATGGACTCTGCTGGACACAAGGAAGGCGTCATGGCCTTTCTAGAAAAGCGCCCCGCGCACTTTGACTAGAAGATTTTTGACTAGCAGAAAACTGCCAGGAAGAGTTCATGGTGGTGCCAGCGTTGGCCTCCATACTCAATGTTGTGCGTTTGAGAGAGCGCATGCGAGAGAGAGAACCCCTCACCCTCCAGAGGGCGGCCCTTGGCTGATAGTTGGAGGGACTTGATAGAGACGCCGTTGGGCCCCTCCCCGAGGAATCGGAGGACGGGGCCCAACGGTGTTTTCACCTAGTCTGGTTCACATGAACTCCTGCTCAAGCGGCTCCAGCGCCCTGGACCTTCACTCCAGTGCCACCGCCCACGCCATGGAACTCCCTGGCGCCACGCTGACGCATCCTTTTGGACCAGACTGGGACGTGTTTAAGGTGCGCGGCAAGGTCTTCCTCCTTCTCACTGCGGTCACTGGCCGCCAGCAGGCCATCCTCAAGGCCGATCCCCTGGATGCAGAAGCGTTGCGTAGCGAGCACTCCTTCATCACGCCCGGCTACCACATGAATAAGAGACATTGGGTGTCGGTGCACCCAGCTCCCCAGCTGACCCCGAAACTTCTGGCCGAACTCGTGACGGACTCGTACCGCCTCGTAGTAGAAAAGCTCCCCCGTTCACAACGCCCCATCGATCCCTCCACCTTTGGATAGAGTTGCCGCTATAAACATTTGCGGCCACCAACCCCGAGCTCTTAGGCTTGATCACGTGACGGATTTTGACCTCATCGATGAGACCATCGCGGAATACCGCCGCTTCGAGCGCGCCCGCGCGCGCTTCGATACCGAAGCACGCCGCGAGTACGGCATCACCGGTTCGCACCTTTCGCTCCTCCGGCTGATCGATAAAAAGAGCCCCATTCCCATCTTGCAACTGCGCAAGGAGCTGGGTTGGCAGCCCGCCACCATCGGGCAGGCGGTCAAGCGCTTGGTGCGTGACGAGCTCATTGCCATCGACGATGATCCAGAGGACCTGCGCCGCCGCCTGTGCAGCATCACAGAGGAAGGCCGGCGCTTCCTGCTCCACGTCCCCCTCACCGGCCCGGCGCGCCTGCGCACCTATGAGTTCAGCGAGGAAGAGTTAACCACCATGAAGCGTGGGTTCGAGACCGCGCTGAAGGCTTTCGGGTATGTGCCGTGGAGTGATGAGGACTAGCGCGGATGACTAGTGCAGGACCGCGCTAGGGGCCTAATCCTCCCCGCAACCGTTTTCCACGAGGCGCTGCGCCACGTGCGCCAGCACGTCCAGCCCAGCCACGCAGTCTTCCTCCGTGGTGAATTCCTTTTCGTTGTGTGAGATGCCGTCGACGGAGGGGATGAAGAGCATGACCGTCGGCACCACCTCCTTGAGGTTGGTCGAGTCATGGCCGGCCACCGTGTAGATCTCCTGGTGCGAGTAGCCCAGCTCCTCCACGACCTCCTGGGCGAGCGCCACGCCGGCTGCTGGGTAGGGGTTGAGTGCCCACTCGTGCGTTGGGGATAGCTCGACCGAGGTGCGTGATTCCTCCTCTGCTTCGGCGATAATCTCCTGCAGGCGCGCTTGGGCTTTCTCCAGCACCTCCGTGGAGGGTGAGCGCACATCCACGTTGAAGCGCACCTCGCGGGCGATGGTCACGGGCGAGTTCGGCTCCAGTGTTAGCTGCGAGACCGAAGCCTGCAGCTGGCCTTCGGCAAATTCGTGGGTGAGGCGCTCTACTGAAGCAATGATGAGGGAGGCACCGAAGAGCGCATCCTTCCTATCGGCCATCAGAGTGGAACCGGTATGGCCCTGCTCACCGGAGACCACCGCCTGGAATTTCTTCGCACCCCACGTGGCGGTAACCAGGCCAATCGTGTTGCCGGCAGTTTCAAGTTCCTTACCTTGCTCGACGTGGATCTCCGCATAGGCCGCGAGCTTCGGGGCTTCACCGCGCGGGGACCAACCGGCTTCCTCCTGGGCCTGCGCCACGGTGACGCCGGCAAGGTCGGTGGCGGAGTGGGCGCGGTCAAGCGCCAGCGTTCCCACAAACACGGAGCTGCCCATCATGGAGGGCGCAAAGCGCGAGCCCTCCTCGTTGAACCAGTTGATGACCGCCAGGTTATAGCGCGCCTTGGCACCCGACTGAGCCACGCGCCCGGCAGCATGGGCTGCAGCCAGCACGCCATAAGCACCGTCGAAACGGCCGGCCAAGGGCTGCGAATCCAGATGTGAGCCCAGGCCCACGTACTCGGCGCCGGGGGCAAGCTCGAAGAGTCCGTACTGGTTGCCAATCTCGTCATAGATGACGCGCGCCCCGAGGGACTCTAGGACCTCGTGGAACCAGGCGCGGTTGAGGTTATCGCCGGCACTGGCTGCCTGTCGCTCCACGCCACCGCCCGGAGTGGCACCGTTGGCGGACATGGCTTGGAAATCGGCCAGGAATTGTTCGTTGGTGGTTGCTCGCATTTCTACTCCTTAAAAGCTTCCGTAGCGCAGCTCGCCGCCCACAATGGTGGCGGCCACGTCGATGGTGGAAAGGTCATCAGTCTGCAGCGGGTCCTGGGAAAGCAGCACAAAATCCGCCAGCTGCCCCGGCATCACCTGCCCCTTGCGCCCGGCCCAGCCCGTCGCCGCGGCCGAACCGGCGGTATAGGCGTAGAGCGCCTCGGCTGGGGTCAGACGATCCTTAGGCCCGTAGTCCCGGCCCGAGGCGGTGCGCCGCTCCACGAAGGCTTGCATGACCTCCAAGGGCACCCCGGGTGCCACAGGTTGATCGGAGCTGCCGGGGAGAATGAGGGAGGCGTCGAGAAGCCGCTTGCCCGGGTAACTCCACGCGGTGCGCTCCGGGCCGAGGGCATCCGCCATCGCGTTACCGAAGGCCTGAATGAACAGCGGCTGTGGCACCACCACGATGGGCTTGCCGCGCAGGCGCTCAATCTGGTCGGGGCGCACCACGCCGCCGTGTTCGATGCGGTGCGGCATGGCGGGCACGCCATGCTTGTCGACGGCCTCCTCCAGCGTCTCTATCGCAAAATCTACCGCTGCATCCCCAATGGCGTGGATGGCCAGTGACCAGCCAGAATTCGCCGCTCGCAACGCGCGGGTGCGCATCTGTTCTGGGTCACCCTGGAAGTAGCCGTGGTGGGAGCAACAAGCATAGTTTTCACTCAGCGCAGCAGTGGTTCCCAGCAGGGAGCCATCGCTGAAAATCTTCACTGGTCCGATCTGCAGCCACTCATCGCCGAAACCGGTGCGCAGCCCGCCATCCAGTCCCCAGCCGGTCCCGTCGGAGGCGTGTCCGGAAATCTCGTGGAGCACATCCATGGTCACCATCACCTGCATGCGGGTGTGCAGGGTGGCGTTCTGATAGGCCGCAATCTCGCGCGGGCTGTGCCCAATCCAGCCGCCAGCCACACCGGCATCCGTGACAGAGGTCAGTCCACGTTCGAGGTAGCGGCGCGTGGCCAGTTCCAGGGCGCGGGCAATCTCCTCGCCGGATTCCGGCAGTGTCACCTCTTGGATAGCGCGCATAGCGTTTTCATCGAGCAGCCCAGTGCAGTGGCCATCGGCATCGCGGACGAACTCGCCACCTTCCACCTCCGGCGGGTTGGCGGGGTCGATGCCCGCCGCGCGCAGGGCCGCGGTGTTCACCGTATAGGCGTGACCCGAGTTGTGTTTGATGAGCAGCGGAGCCCCGCCGGTCACGCGGTCAAGCTGCTCTATCTCCACCGGCGCATCCAGCCCGGAAGGGCGAAACCCTGCGGCCACTACCCAACCGTCGGGGTTGGGCTCGGCCTCGCGCAATGCAGAGTAGACATCCTCCGGCGTTGTGGCCTGGGAGAGGTCGACTTCCAGAAGTGTTTGGCCAAACCACACGGTGTGGGAATGCACGTCATTAAAGCCAGGGCTCAGCGTGCGCCCGCCGGCATCGCACACCTGGTCAGCGGGCAGGTCGCGGGCGTCCTGACCCACTGCCAAGATGCGCCCGTTGGCAAAAGCCACCGCATCCGTGACCGGCCGCGCAGGGTCTTGGGTCAGGATGTGGGCGTTGTCGATGCGCGTGATCATGCGTCCTCCTGTGTTCTCCTGTTTCTCCGACGAACTGCACGCGGTGCGTGCTGTGCCTGTCCCCACAGGTTAGGCGTAGAAGTGATACACCTCTCCGCATTGAGGGCAATTCACCAGTGACCACCGTGTAGCGTTGTGCACATGCACGAACAACGCTGGCACGATATCGTTGCGGAGGTCCAGGGCACCATCCCCCGGCTGGTGGAGGATTTCCTCGCCGCCTTTAGCCGCTCAGGGCGCTATGGCGACTCACTAGTGAGCGAGGACGAGCTACGCCTTACAGCCTTTGAGGTCCTCGCTCGCATCTCCGATGTGCTGGTCGGCGCGATGGATGAGGAGGAGCTGCGCGCCCACGCGCAGAGCCTGGGTCGGCGGCGCGCACACCAGGGCGTGGAATTAGCAACGCTGATCGACGCCATCCAGCTCGACTTCACGGTCCTCTGGGAGCATTTACGCCGGGCCGCCGGCGCGGACCAGGAAGTGCTCATCGACCACGTGACCCAGCTGCATTCCGTTGTGACGATGTACAACCTGGTGGTACGCGACGCCTACCGCCTAGAAGAAGCGCGCGGGCAGCACGACGTGCACCGCGCCCACGCCCGACATTTGGAAAGGCTCTTTGCGGCCGAATCACTGGGCACGCTCGGCATTGCGGAAATCACCCGCGCGCTCAACCTGGATGCCGATTGCCACTTCGATGTCGTGGTGGCCCATCCCACTGCGGCGGTGGAGTTGCGCGCGCTTCTCGACGAACCCATCTCCTCCGGCAAGGCCTTCGGCCACGGTGTGCGCGGGATGTTTGTGGCCTTTTGGCCCAGTGAACAGTGCCCCATCAGCCATTCCACAGGACGCAGGACCAAAGAGTTGGCAGATATTTCCGGGGTGCTCTTTCGCAACGTCACCGGACTAGCCGGAGCGCGCGCGGCTGCACATCAGGCACCACACATCTTCGACGCCACCGGGCCGCTGAACCAACTCACCGAAGCGCCCGATGCACTCTGGGCCGTCGCAGGAGATGCCCTCGCAGACTTCACCGCCAGCGGCATGACGGAGCTCACCCAGACAATCGCCGAGTTACGGCTTCACCACGCACCGCTCTACCTGACCATCACCACCTACCTGAACTGCGGGTCCATCAAGGATTCCGCGGAAGCGCTGCACTGCCACCGCAATACCGTGCTCAACCGCCTACGCCACGTCAACGAACTCACCGGTCTTGACATCACTCGCCCAAAGGATGCCGCGCGAGCTTTGCTAGCACTCCATCGCACTGCCCGATAGCACTTGTGCACAGACACAACCACAACACTCAGTCAGTGGGGCAATGCATAGAAAACTCTCCACCCCATTCACCCCAAGGTGACGCGCACCTAATGTTCCATAGAAAGGTAATGCATTTCACATAAGGAGCACCTCGATATGGCTACCCATGCAGCGCCGGCCGCCTCGGCCCAATCCGGCGCCGAGGAAATCAAGGTCGACTCAAAGGACGTCTTCCGCATCGCCAGTTCCGCATTCGTCGGTACAGCCCTCGAATGGTATGACTTCTTCCTCTTCGGCACCGCCGCCGCGCTCGTCTTCAACGAACTCTTCTTCTCTGGAATGTCGGGCACCGGCGCCACCCTCGCCTCCTTCGCCACTTTCGGCGTAGGCTTCCTCGCCCGCCCACTCGGCGCGGTTATTTTCGGGCAAATTGGCGATAAGATGGGGCGCCGACCAGCCCTTATCATCTCCATCGTCGTTATCGGAGTAGCCACCGGAGTCATTGGCCTCCTGCCCACCTTTGACAGCATTGGCATCTGGGCACCTATCACTCTGGTCATCCTGCGTCTGCTCCAGGGAGTCGCCGTCGGCGGCGAATGGGGTGGTGCAACAACCATGGCTATCGAACACGCGCCGGCAGAAAAGCGCGGCCGTTACGCAGCCTTCGTGCAAATCGGCTCCCCCGCCGGTACGTTGCTCTCCTCCGGCGCCTTCGCGCTTGTACTCATGCTCGATGATGACGCGGTGAGCTCATGGGGCTGGCGCGTTCCCTTCCTCATCGCCTTCCCCTTCCTGGCAGTAGCACTGTGGATTCGCTCGAAGGCTGAGGAATCCCCGGTGTACAAAGCACTCGAAGAGGAGGCCGAGGCAGACGAAGCCGCGCACCAAGGCTCTCTGAAGGAGCTTTTCACACAACACTTCCCACAACTATGCCTCGCCTCTGCGGCAGCCTTCCTAGGCATCGGCGGGTTCTTCGTCATGAGCACCTACGTCCTCTCCTATGCCACAACCACGCTGGACTTCGAGCGCCAGACCGTCGTGAACGCCACCCTCCTCGGCGCTGTGTGCCAGATCTTTATCAACATCATCTTCGGCCGCCTCGGCGAAAAGATTGGCCCCGGTCGCGTTATCGGATACGGCGCGCTTGCCACCGCCATCATGGCGTGGCCGCTGTGGGCGATGATCGATACCGGCCATGCTGTACTACTCACGCTTGCTGTTTGCATTGGACTGTCCCTAGTTACAATCACCTATTCCGTGTCGGGCGTCCTACTCTCAGAGATCTTCCCGGCTAACGTCCGTTATTCCGGGGTGGCCATCTCTGCCAATATCGCCTCCGCAGTATCGGGACTGCTGCCTTTCCTCGCTACCGCGCTGAACGCCTCCAATGACACGCCTAGCTCTACACCGGGAATTATCATCCTGGCCGCCACCGCGCTCATTACAGCCTTCGGTGGCTTCGCCGGCGAAAGGCACCGCCGCGAGGACGACGTCACCATCGTCGACTAATACACAACCGCTCATAAGAAAAAAGTTGGGACTCGGCGCCGCAAAGCAAGCTATGGCCTTGCCGGTCTCATCCTCATTCCAGCACTGGCGTCCTACGGCATGGCCATATGGAAAATCATCAACGGCGCCATTCCTGAACCGCTAACACTGTCCGGCACGGCCGTAGCCGCCATGCTCATCAATCTGCTCTGCGCGGTGTTATTGCTGCAACTGCGTCACGGCAGCGCGCTCACGCGCGGTGCTTGGTTGGCCGCGCGCAACGATGTTGCCGCCAACATTCTCATTCTTGGCGCCGGCCTTCTCATGCTGGCATGGGCAAGCCCGTGGCCGGATATCGTAGTCGGCCTCATCATCGGCACCATTAATCTGCGCGCCGCGGCAGAGGTCTTCGAGCAAGCCCGTTCGGAAGACCCGGAGATCGAAGAAGAATGACGCAGCCCCTTTAAGAAATCCCTTAATTCAGAAGCCTACGGCTGCGCCCACATCCCTGCCCCCTCAGGGCCAAACCACCCGCCGCCCATCCCCGACGCGCCCCTTAAGCACCCCTCGATGGGGTCATTCTTTAGTTTGTGAACGAACGGTCAAAGAGACGTTTTCCCAGAATACGGTCTACTGGAACAAAACCAAGGTTGGCGCAAATTTCTTAGTGAAATGTTCACTTCAGACCCACCCGATCGAAATGTACTTCCATGGGTAAAAATATTAACAATTCTAAGGGTGCGCGATCCTGAAAAGCGTCTTATCGTTGCAACACGTCACGCACTGGGCACAACAGCGCTCCTACAGCGCCACCGCAGTGCGTCACCACATTGCCCCAAAAATTTTCATCCAGGAGAACAACAATGACCAAGCGTCGTCGCACCGCCGGCCTCATCGCCGGCCTCGCGATTGCAGGCACTGCCCTCATCGCGCCGGCTGCCTCCGCAGCTACCCAGACCGAGTCCTACCCGGAGACCCCGGCCGTGAACGCCAAGCTACCCATCGTTCACACGTCCCACGGCTCCGACCACATGAAGGCCAACGTGCTCAACCCGCGCCCGGTCTGCAACCCGTGGGAGGACCACCGCACCGTGGTCTACAAGGTGACCGATAACTTCATGCCGGCTGGCACCATCTCCACCACCAACCAGACCAAGAAGGACATCCCGCTGCAGCAGGACCTGTCCAAGTCCCAGTCCATCACCCTGTCCGTCAACGGTGACCGCACTGAGACCACCTCCATGAACGCAGGCGGCAAGGGCTCCGGCAAGAACTCTGAGGGCTCCTTCGGCGTCTCCCACGAGATTGCTACCAAGCTCGGTGCTTCCGCGTCCTACTCCCTGTCTTGGGAGGCTGGCCAGTCCATCGGCCCGTACGATGTTCCGCCGAACCACACCGGTGAAGCTACCTACGGCTTCCGCGTTCTAAACATGACCGGTACCCAGCAGTACTGCAAGCCGAACGGCACCTGGTCCACCCCGACCTTCTGGTCCGCAATGCAGCCGATGAAGAACGAGGTTCGCGTCAAGCTCTACGACGACATCGCTGATTCCTACGCTCCGAACAAGGACGCTCAGAACACCACCGATGTCAACGACCCGAAGGTTGTTGAGGAAGAGAAGTCCCCGGAGGCTGACGCCGAGGTCATCAAGGACAACGAGGTCGCTCCGGAGGAGAAGGCCGTGTCCGAGGCTGAGGGTAAGAAGGAAGAGGAAGCCGACAAGAAGGTCCAGGAGGACCTTGATAACGGCAAGACCGATGAGGCCAAGCAGAAGCTGGACCTGAAGCCGGTTCTGACCACCTCCGGTGCTAAGCACGCAGGCTTTGCCGGCACCGTTGCTCTCCGCCTGGAGAACGTCGGTACCGAGCGCTACTACGGCGACTTCCCGGCGGTTCAGTACCGCGTTGACGTTAAGACCGCTGAGGGCCCGAAGGGCGTTGACCGCCTCATCACCCCGCGTTCCTCCAACGGTGCGCACATCCGCGACTTGGGCTTCGATGAGAAGACCTCCACCCGCTCCTTCGAGGTCACCCTGGCTAACCCGATTAACGCTGGCGAGAGCGCTCGCGTTGCCAACCTGGACTTCGGCGACGGCAACACCAAGGAAGGCCGCCTGAAGAACTACATCGAGGTGACCCAGATTTCCCGCCTGAAGGGTGATAACTCCACCGACAACGACCAGAACGTTGACTCCCGCGAGATCACCGTCAAGGACACCGGCAAGAAGGCTGAGGGCCTGTTCTAAGGAACACCCCACGCCCGCTTCACAGAGAGTGCAGCCCGCCGGCGCTTAGTCCGG
>QWCJ01000707.1_pt1 | contig 10392 bp, 7 predicted proteins | sample 1972501 | NCBI WGS metagenome assembly QWCJ01 (sample SAMN09866711, study PRJNA288562) | Human vaginal metagenome isolate term2_vaginal, whole genome shotgun... | isolation source: vagina | host: Homo sapiens | place: USA: California
AGCGGCTCGGATAGGCCGCTGACCACGAATGTCATAGCATTCGTGTGAATCGAACGGCGCACGGTCGGCCGCAGCACAATGTCTTCGAAACCGCAGGTGACGGGCAGGTTCTTATCGCCCGCCAGATAAATGGTGCGAGTCTGGCGAATCTCATCCAGCCGGGTCTGCATGTAATCCGGATCGACCTGCGCCGGATCGGCGCCGTCCAGGCCCAGCAGGCAGGCTCCCAGCGTGCCGTGTCCAGCACCCGTAGCGGCTAGCGAGCCATACAGGACAACGCTGATGCTCAGCGGGTGTTCACCCTCATCGGGCAGGCTCACCACGTCGGCCAGCTTGTCGGAGCCCAGCGGGCGCAGCCCCTCCTCGGTTGCTGAGTCGGCGGCGCGGGGAGACGTGGCGTCATCCCCCAAAAATGCCTTGACCCGCTGCGCGAAGGACAGTCCCGCGCGCATCGGCCCGACGGTGTGCGAAGAAGACGGGCCGACGCCGATCTGGAAGAGGTCGAAAACGCTGACAGTCATAGTGGTGTTAAGGGGGTGGGGTTAAGGGGGCGAGACTACGGGCTAGTTATTCTCGACGCGGAACTCGGCCATGCGGTCCCACTCGGTCTTGCCTGGGATCTTCGTGTTGATGATCTCCGGGGTCTCCAGCAGGTACTTCGGCATCTCGTCGCAGGCGCGCTTGAAGTGCTCGGACTCTACGTGGGCGACGTCGGCATCGTCCTGGAAAGCCTCGATCAGCAGGTACTCGTTCGCGTTCTCCGGATCGCGGAACCAGTCAAAGAAGATGTTGCCTTCCTCGGCGCGGGTGGCCTCGGTGAACCAGGAAACCTCCTGCAGGAAGTTGTCGGCGAACTCGGGGCGGACCTTGTACTTAACGTTGATAAGGATCATGGTGCCCCACCCTACGCTGTGCACCCGAGTGTTGGCAGATGCCCAGCTGACCCGACATGCCCGTCCCTGCACTCGGTACTGCCTCCGGCCCTAGCCGTTGTCCACGCCGACTTCCTTCTCCGGGCCTTGCGATTCCATCGCCTCGTCCAGCTGCTCACGAAGCTCCTCGGCGCGCTGCGGGTTGAAGTCCCTCCCGCCGACCATCGCCAGCATCCCGTCCAGCACGCTGTTGCCGTAGTTGTGCCCGTGGCCGTTCGGCACGTTGGCCGCAACCGGGAGGTCCATGGTGACCTGCCAGAAGGTAACAAACGGGATCCAGGACATAGACGGCGAGCGGTCAAAGCCGGCCGGTTCCTTCAGCCAATCGGGTTCCTGGGCGATCAGCGACGGCGACCACCACACCACCGGGTCCGAAGGGTGCTGGATAAACAGGATTCGCGGTTGGTGCCACCCGGCGCGCGAGGTCAGGTCTTCTTCTCGACGCCACCGCCAGATCTCATCGGAGTTCTCCGCAAAGCGGACATTCAGCCCGCCCGCGTATTCCGCAGACACTTGCGGCGAGCCGGGGTCTCGCCGATCCACCAGGTCGTGCCACAGCTTGTTTGAGTTCGGTGGCCCCACCCACAGCAGGCCATCCACGCTAGAGACGATGTCGCGCACGCCAGAGAATGCCCCGCTGCCCGCGTTGGTGCCCAGCGATTCGCCGTAGACGTACAGCTTCGGGCGGTCGTTCTCCGGCAGGGTGTGCCACCAGTCCACGATGGTGGAGACCAGCGCCTCTCCCGCGTCTTCCACGCGCTGCTGGTCAGCGATGAACTGCACGCCACTGGGCAGGTAGGAGTACTGGGCGGAGGCGATCGCGGAATCGCCGTCGAACATCAGCTCGAAGGCCTGGGCGGCCGTGGGGTTCACCCACCCGGTGCCGGTCGCGGGCACCACGAGCAACGCCTCGCGGTCCTTCGCGCCCGTCCGCTTCAACTCCTCGACTACGCTTTCCGCCCGGGCTTTATCCGTATCCTCTGCACCGTTTTCCAGGCTGGCGTACACACGGATGGGTTCCTTGCTGGGCCGGCCGGTCAGCTCTTCCAACTCGTCCTTGTACAGCCCCAAGCCGACGAACCTAGTGCCGAAGGCCCCCAGGTCCTCCCACTTGTTGGGCGACTGCGGGCTACCGGAGCGCTCCGGCACCTGGGGTTGCACCAGGTCTTCCCGAATCTCCTGATCCCGGACCGAAAACACCCGTTCGGTGGCGCTGACAACCGTGCCGGGAACGACGGTATCCACCAGGAAAAGCAAGGCCATGCCGACGGCCAACCAGGCGAACAGCGGGCGGGTAACCCCACCCAAACGGCGCCCCACGGGGCCATCTTCCAAGGCCTCGATCAGCCACAACAGACCCTTGCCCACCAGCACGATCAGCGCCCACAGTCCGATGCCGATGGGCAGCACCAGCAGGAACTCCGCCGCCGTATAAGCCTCCGCGTCCATCAAATGTGCCAACTCTCGTTGCCAGCGCACGGCGAAGGAAACCCACACAAGTAGTGCCAAGATCACGACGGCCACGAAGCCAATCTCCAGGCCATTCTTCAGCTTCCGCATCCCTCGGTCGCTGAGCTCCAGCTTATGCTGTAGCTTCTCTAGCAGCCCCAGGGCCTTGCGGCGGCCCCGTCCCATGGGCTCGTTGAAGCGCCGTTGCAGGAAGGCTTCCCACAACCAGTGGAGGAACACACCAACGGTATAGCCGGTGCCGCCGGAGATACCTGCGACCACGCCCTGAAACAGCCAGTCGCGCGGCAGCAGCGAAGGCGTGAGCGAAGCCGCGAACAGCAGCGCACCGACGATCACACCACCGGGGTCCACGTGGGCCTCCCACTGATCCCTAGCGGCGCTTAGCTTCCCAGTGATTTCCTCCTCTGCGGCGGAGGCGACATCAGCTATCTTCAAGCTTCTCCCCGATCTCCAGCCACTGCATCTCCAGCTCGCCGTGTTCTTCCTGGTTGGCCTTCAGATCCTTATCCAGCGCGGCTAGCTCGTCAGTCACGGGCTCGCCGGTAGCTGCCTTTTCCGCCACCTCGTTCATTTTCTCGTGGATGGAATTGATCTTCTGCTCGATCTTGGCCATCTTCCTTTCCAGCGCACTCATTTCCTTGGTGAGTGTGTGGACTTCCTTGGCGCCGAGGCTGGGGCGTCCAGAAGAAACAGCGCCAGAATCCGCAGCGTCGAAGGTCAGAGTGTTCTTGCGCCCCTCGTCGCTGGCCTCCTGCTTGCGGCGCTCCAGGTACTGCTCGATGCCGCCGGGCAGGTTCGTCAGCCGCCCATCGCCGAACAGCGCCCAGGTGGAATCGCAGATGCGCTCGATCAGGTAACGGTCGTGGGAAATCACCACGAGCGTGCCGGGCCATTCGTCCAACAGGCTTTCCAGCTCCTGCAGGGTGTCGATGTCCAGGTCGTTCGTCGGCTCATCCAGCAGCAACACGTTTGGCTCGGCCATCAGCACGCGGGTCAGCTGCAGGCGACGCTTCTCGCCACCCGACAGGTCCCCGATGGGCGTACGCTGGCGCTTCGCGCTGAAGCCCAGCCGCTCGGCCAGCTGGGAGGCGCTGATCTCCTTGTCGCCGAAGGTCACGTAACTGGCGATATCCTCGACAGACTCAATCAGGCGCTTCGTGGGGTCCAGGTCGTCCAGCTCCTGTCGCAGCCAGCCCAAACGCACGGTCTTGCCCTCAATACGGCGGCCCTGTTCCAGCGGTGCCTCGCCCGCCAGGGTGCGCAGCAGGGTCGTCTTGCCGGAACCGTTCACTCCCACCAGGCCAATGCGCTCGCCGGGGCCTAAGCGCCAGGTCAGGTCCTCGACAAGGGTGCGCCCGTCCGGGGTGGCGATGCGCGCGTTCTCCAGCTCGATGACCTTCTTGCCCTGGCGGCGCGCTGAGAAGCTCATCAGCTCCACCTTGTTGCGCATCGGCGGCACGTCGGCGATCAGGGATTCCGCGGCCTCGATGCGGTAGCGCGGCTTCGAGGTTCGCGCGGGCGCACCGCGGCGTAGCCACGCCAACTCCTTGCGCGCGAGGTTCTGGCGGCGCTGCTCGGCCGCGTCCGCCTGCCGGGCGCGCTCGGCGCGGGCGAAAGTCCAGTCGTTGTAGCCACCCTCATAGACGTCCACCGCGCCGTCGTGCACCTCCCAGGTGTGGTTGGCGACGGTATCCAGGAACCAGCGGTCGTGGGTGACCACAACCAGCGCAGTGTTGCGCCCCAGCAGGTGCTCGGCCAGCCACTGCACGCCTTCGACGTCCAGGTGGTTGGTCGGCTCGTCGAGGATCAGCAGGTCCAGATCCTGCACCAACGCGGCGGCCAGGCCGGTTCGGCGGCGCTCGCCACCGGACAGCGAGTGCACGGGAGTATCCAGCCCCAGCCGGGCGATGTCCAGCCCGTTGAGTACGCTACGCACCTTCGGGTCGCCGGCCCATTCGTATTCCTGCAGACCCAGCGGTTCTAGCACTGCCCCGGCGACAGTCATGTCTTCCGGCGCGTCGCGCAACACGTCCTGGGTGACCATGGCCATGCGCAGGTCGTTGTTGTGGCTTACGCGCCCGGAGTCCGGCTCGTCCTTCCGGCTCAGGATGTTCAGCAGGGTGGACTTACCACCGCCGTTGAGCCCGACCACGCCGATGCGGTCGCTGCTGTCTACACCGAGGCTCACGTCGTCGAGCAGGGTCTTGAGCCCGTAGCTCTTCGAGACTTTTTCTAAGTTGATGAGGTTACTCAAGTACTTCTTCCCTTTTTATGACGCCCGCAGCCGCAGCTGGGGAACTCGTCGTCATCGTGGAGCTGGCTTTCCCGGCCACGCTAACGGCTGTCGCGACCTCCACCGCGTCGTCAGCGGATGCGCACAGCATGGCGACCGTGGGCCCGGAGCCGGAGACGATTGCGGCGATGGCGCCGGCCTCCTCGGCGGCCTTCAGGGTCTCGCGCAGGCTGGGCAGCAGGCTGATGGCTGGGGCCTGCAGGTCGTTAACCAGCAGCTTTCCCACTTCTTCCGGGTTGCCTGTCCGCAGGGCTGCGATCAGCCCCTCAGGGCTTCCAGCTCGCGCGGCCTTGGGGCTGGCCTCCGAGGCAGCGGCGCGCTGCTGGTCCAGCTGTCTAAACACCTCCGGGGTGGATAGGCCGCGCTTGTCGGTGGCGATGGCCCAGTGATAGGTGCCCGTGGCGATGACGGGCATGAGGTTTTCCCCTTTGCCCGTACCCCTTGCCGTGCCGCCGAGCAGGCAGAAGGGCACGTCGGCGCCCAGGTCGGCTGCGATGCCGGACAGTTGTGCGCCGTCCGGGCGGCGCGGGGAACGCGGGTCCGGGAAGTACAGCTCTGTCGCCGCAACCAGCGCGGCTGCCGCATCCGCCGATCCCCCGGCCATTCCGCCGGCAACGGGAATTCCCTTGTCGATGTGGATGTGCACGGGTTCGTCGGCCCAGGGGACGTGCGCGTCTCGTGCCAGTTTCTGGATTGCGGCAACGGCCTTCCACGCCAGGTTGCTGGAATCCTGTGGCACCAGGTGGCTGTCGAAGCCGGAGACGCTCCAGGTGCACGGCGCCGCGTCAGCGGCCTCCTGCGCAACTTCGGCCTCTCGTACAGCTTCGGCATCATGTGCGTCCTGCGCACCTTGTGCATCCCGTAGCGCGACGGTGACCTCTTCCTTCAGCGAGACGGCCTGAAAGATCGTGTCAAGCTCGTGGTATCCGTCCTCCCGGGCCGGCCCCACGCCGAGATGCAGATTCACCTTGCCGTGCGCACTAGCTGTGACGGAGCGGTACTGGGGCTCCTGCGGACCGAAGATGTGGGAAACAGTCATTGCGCACCCCTCAGCGAAGCCACGGCCAGCTGCACGAACTGTTCCGTCGAGAGCTTCTCACCGCGAAGGGTCGGGTCGATCCCCGCGCTTCGCAGCGCATCTTCGGCCGCCTGGCCGCTGCCGAAGTGGCCGGAAAGGGCGGCGCGCAGCGTCTTGCGGCGCTGCAGGAAGGCGGCGTCTGCCAGAGCGAAGACCTCGCGGCGCAGCTGCTCGGCATCCAGCTGTCCAACACCCTGGTCTGCGTCAAACTGTTCGGCGCCCGACTGCCCGCCGGCCCACGGCTCCGCCCCTTCGGCGTAGCGGTCGATGCGCACCAGGCCGGAGTCGATCTTCGGCGCTGGCCAAAAGACGTTCTTGCCGATGGTCGCCGCGCGGGTGACGGAGCCATAGAAACCAGCCTTCACGCTGGGCACACCATAGATCTTGGATCCGGGAGCGGCGGCCAGACGGTCGGCGACTTCCAGCTGCACCATGACCAGAACGCGGTCGATACTGGGGAACTCCTCCAGCATATGCAAGAGCACGGGAACGGAGACGTTATAGGGAAGATTCGCCACCAGTGCGGTGGGAAGGGGGCGTCCAGCGTCGGCAAAGTCCTGCGCCGTGACCGCCATCGCGTCCTTGAGGATCACCGCCGCATCGGCCTCGCCTGCGCCCTGTTCTTCCAGGGTGGCGGGCAGCTTCGCGGCCAGGCGCGGATCGATCTCCACGGCGGTAACGCTCGCGCCGGTTTCCAACAGCGCGAGGGTCAAAGAGCCCAGGCCAGGGCCGATCTCCACCACGTTGTCGTCCGCGGTGACATCGGCGGCCTTGACGATCTTGCGCACCGTGTTGGGGTCGTGGACGAAGTTCTGCCCCAGCCTCTTAGTGGGGTTTAGGTCCAGTTCCTCGGCGAGCTGCCGGATCTCATTGGGCCCCAGCAGCCGAATCTTCCGTTCATTCACCATTCACAGGATAGTCGAGCTGGTGCCCGATAAAAACCGAGGTTGCTGCGCTGCTGTGCATAACTATGCACAGCCATGCTCGGCAGTGCTCGGCAATGGCCTAAGGCTTAGCGCAGACCCATCTTGGAGGTGCAGGCAGGCCATGCGCCCCAGCCCTGTCCGGCCTGCACGCGCTCGGCAACTGCGATCTGCTGCTCGCGGGTAGCCATGTGGGCAGCCGGTGCATACTCGGTGCCACCGAAAGCAGCCCAGGTGGACGGGGTGAACTGCAGGCCACCAGAGAAGCCGTTGCCGGTGTTGATGGACCAGTCGCCGCCGGCCTCGCACTGTGCCAGCTGATCCCAGACGGAGCCGTTGGCCACAGCCGGGGCTGCCGCGCCAGTGTTGGAGCCCTTGTCGTCGGCCTTGTCAGCCTTCTTGGTACCGCGGATGATTACGCGCTCCTTCGGAGCGGCGATCTCCTTGCTGGACTTCTCCTCGCGGCTAACCTCTTCGCCGTTGACGGTGCGGACGGTCGCAACAACGCGAGCCTTGCCCGGCGCGCCCTTCTCTACGACCTTCTCCTCACCCTCGGGCATGTTCGGGTCTTCCTTCACACGCTCCGGAGCCGGGATCTCCTCGACCTTGGTCTCCTCGCGGTTGGCGATGCGGGTGACCTCGACGTGCATGCCCTCCTTCAGAGGGGTGTTGGCGGCCGGGGTGACCTTGTCATCCTTGCCCAGCGGGGTGCCACGCATCTCGAAGATCTCGCCCACGGTGCGGGCAGGCAGGCTCATGCGGCCGTCCTTGCCACCGTCGTTCAGGGTGAACTTCTTCGGGGTAACGATCTCCAGCTCCATGCCATCGAGCGGGATCTCCTGGTTACGCGCCTGGGAAAGCTCGCTCGCAGCGTCGCTGCGGCCGATCTGGTCCAGCAAGGAGCCGACAGTCAGTGCAGTGGTATCGATCTTCTCCTGCTTGCCGTCGATAGTCAGAGCCACGGTGCGGGCGCTGCGGACAGTGATCTTGGAGTTGTCGCTGATAGCCTCGTCCAGCGCCGGGGTGACCATGGCGCGGTTGTCGATCTCCACGCCTGCGGACTTCAGCGCGCCCTCGACGTCGCCGGACATGGTGCTGGCCTGGATAATGTCGCCGTTGACGTCCAGAGTGACCGACTTCTGCCCTGCTACCGCAACGCCACCGCCGACAACCAGGGTCGCGAGCATGCCACCCGTGGCGATGCGCAGCGGGGTGGAGCTGGTGTTGTTAATGCGGTGCAGGTGGGACTTCTTCTTCGGTGACACTAGATCGTTGCCTCTCTTGTTACTGACGCCCTTTAGGTTTCAACTTCGCCACGTTCTGTGCACGTAGCAACGGGGCGCCCGAACGCCGATTTTCTCAACTTTTGTCACAATACGATAACGATCCTTGTTAAACAAAGATCCAGGCCAAATTGTTCCGCAAATCACAAATATGGGGGTACAGCTGCGGTAACAGCAGCCACAACCCCCAACATGCATTAATTTCTATACCTTTTCGTTACCTGGCGTCACACCAGAAACAGGAACCTCACTAGCGGAGACACCTGCAGAGATACTGGTAAAACCACAGTGTGCACTAAGTGCCCAGATCGATCCCGTAGAGCCTTTGAGCGTTCGCGGTGACCAGCTCTCCCAGTTCCTGCGGCGCCATCCCCCGCTGCTCCGCCACGCAGGCGGCGGTGTAGCCAACAAAGGCTGGCTCGTTACGCGCACCCCGGAAAGGCTCAGGGGTCATGTAGGGCGCATCGGTCTCCACCAGAATCTGTTCCGCCGGGGCAATGCGCGCCGCCTCGCGCAGCTCCTCATTGCGTTTGAAGGTCACGTTTCCTGCGAAAGACAGCACGTAGCCGCGATCCAGCGATTCCTTGGCCACATCCAGCGGGGAGGAAAAGCAGTGCAGGATCACATTCTCCGGCTGCGGCGCGTCGGCGAGCACCCGCAGCAGGTCGGCATCGGCCTCACGGTTGTGGATCATCAGCGCCTTGCCGGATTCGCAGGCTAGGTCGATGTGGAATCGCAGCGCCTCTTCCTGCACCTCGATGCTCGGGGTTTCCTCCCCGTCTCCTGGATCCTTGCCGATCCAGTACGCATCCAGGCCGGTCTCGCCGATCGCTACGCAGCGCGGGTGGAAGGCCATCTCGCGCAAGCGCTCGCGCACTGCCCCCGTCACCGTCTGAGCCTTAGTCGGGTGCACGGCGCAGGCCGCCCACACGCGGTCGTGGAACTCCGCAGCCTGCAAGGCCTTCTCCGTCTCTTCGATACCGTCGCCGACGGTGCACACGCCGCGTACACCCACGGCATAGGCGCGATCCATAAACTCACCCACCAGTCGGCGGTGATCTTCCTCCCCAAACGTCCTATCCCCTGCGTCCGGCCCCACCACGTCCTGCCGGTGCTGATTCTTCAGCACTGTGGACCACAGGTGGGTATGCGAGTCGAACAGCGGGACGATCGGCTCGGGCGGAACGGGTGTCGGACGCTTCTTTCTTGCCATGCCCACTACCCTAGCGCTCCTCTACGTGCGGTCGTCCACGAACACCTTCCGGCTGGCCACCAGGCCCGCCGCCAGCAAAACGAAGTTGAACCCCACAAGAACCAACAGTCCGGCGGTCCAGGACGCAGTGGCGTCATAAAGAGCACCAAAACCAAAAGGCCCAACGCAGGCGACCGTGTACCCGATGCCCTGCGCGCCCGAGGACAAAACGGCGGCGGCCTTCGGTTCGCGGGTGCGGGTGGCGATCAGCATCAGCCCCAGCGGGAAGGTAGAGCAGCCCAGCGAAACCAACGAAATCCACAGCACCGGCAGGCGCATCGGGTCGGTGATCACCATCAGCAGCGCCACGAACATGCAGCTGCACGACAGGATCGTCACCCATGCCGCGCCGCGCTCAAAGCGGGAGGTCATCCACGGAACGATAAACGACGAGGCAGTTCCGACCAGCGCGAACACTCCGCCGATGATGCCGCCGAGCTGCGCCGATCCACCGGATTCCACGATGATCTTCGGCGCCCATGTGATGAAGCAATAGGAAATGGAGGACGTCATGGCGAACATCACTACGATCCCCCAGCTCACGGGGTTGCGCCACATGTGCCGATACGCGCCGCGCGACTCGCTGTTTTTGTTCTTTATGACGCCAAGTAGCTTCCGCGGGTGCGCCTGTCGCAACATCTCGCTGCCGCGCTGGGCCGCGGTTCCCGGAGTCACCGAGAACACGAGAACTCCCCAGCACAGCAGCGCCAACAGCGGCGGAATCGCCCAGACTCCAATCGCCACGCGCCATCCGCCGAGCTCGGCCAACGGAACGGACACCACCGATGCGGTAGCCATGCTGACCTGGCCGACCGCCATGTAGGCGATCGACATGACCGTGAGCTTGAACGGGAAGTAGTCCTTAATAACAGCAGGCAGCAGGGTGTTTGTGATACCCACCCCGACCAGGCCGATCATCGTCCCGGCCAGGAACAGCAACTCATTGGGCGCCGCCGTGCGCAGGCCGAACCCGGCGGTGGCCAGCACCATGGCGGTGCTAATAACCGCGCGGAAGGATAGCGCTTTGGCTAAGGGGCTGGAAAGAACGGCCGCGACGGCGAACATGGCCGTTGGCGCCATGCCAACCAGTCCGATGAAAAGGCCGGAGGCGCCGAGGCCGGTGCGCACTTCGTCGGCGATCGGCGGGAAAGCGCTGACGGG